>Ga0265298_10011689_pt1 | contig 10248 bp, 6 predicted proteins | sample AusTroGonzalo_MG_3_FD_193486 | JGI IMG/M metagenome (GOLD analysis project Ga0265298, IMG submission 193486) | Bovine rumen microbial communities from tropical cattle in Woodstock, Queensland, Australia - Gonzalo_01 | ecosystem: Host-associated > Mammals > Digestive system > Stomach > Rumen ... | reverse complement strand
GCTTATAATCCAGGCCTCGCCGCCTATGAGGGCGTGTTTGAGGCGCTCGCCAATCATCTCATACAGTCCCAGCAGGTTGTCATCGGTCAGGCGCTCGCCGTAGGGCGGGTTGGTTATGATGACGGTACGCTCCTTAACGGGTTCAAAGTCCTTGAAGTCTCGCTGCTCAAACTGTATCACGTCAAGCAGTCCGGCAGCCTTGGCGTTGCGCTTGGCGGTAAGTATTGCCTTGGGATCCTTGTCATAACCCTTGATGCTGAACTCAAACTCACGCTCGGCGGAGTCATCGTTGTATATCTGCTCAAAGAGGTCACGGTCAAAATCCTTCCATTTTTCAAATGCAAAACTGCTGCGGAACAGACCGGGTGCCATGTTCTTGGCTATCAGGGCAGCCTCAATGGGAATTGTGCCCGATCCGCACATGGGATCCACAAAGTCTGACTTGCCGTCCCAGCCCGACATAAGTATCATGCCGGCAGCCAGCACCTCATTCAGGGGAGCCTCCATGGCCTCCTGGCGGTAGCCGCGCTTGTGCAGTGACTCGCCTGAGCTGTCAAGTGAGAGTGAGCAGTCATCGTGTGAGATGTGGATATGGAACGTAAGGTCAGGGTTGGCCACGCTTACGTTGGGGCGCTTGCCGTATTTCTCACGGAAATAATCGGCAATGGCATCCTTTACACGGTATGCCACAAACTTTGAGTGGCGAAAATCCTCACTATAGACCACGGCATCCACAGCAAAGCTGTCAGTGAGGTCCATGTATTTTTCCCAATCAACCTTACGGCAGATTTCATATACCTCATCGGCGCTGTCGGCCTTGAAGTGGAGGAAAGGTTTGAGGATTCGGATTGCGGTACGCAGGTGGAAATTGGCTTTATACATCAGGGCTTTGTCACCCTTGAATGATACCATTCGGTTACCAATGGCCACCCCATTGGCTCCAAGTTCAATAAGTTCCTTTGCAAGAATCTCTTCCAGCCCCTGGAAGGTCTTGGCTATCATTTCAAATTCCGTCATTTTACGGGGAGTTCTTTTCCGGGTGCAAAGATACTCAATATCCGTCACTTTTTCTTAACTTGCCGCCATCAATAGTTTAAGAATTATGAAAAGAGCCGTATTGTATCTGACAGCATTGCTTATGATGGCTTCTCATACCGTGTTTGGGCAGGGTGTTGAGAAGGTAAAGGACTCCAAGCGCAGTTACAACAGCATCATTGACATGCTGCGCGGTGAGCCGGGAGTGATAATCAACGGGTCTGGTGAAGGCGGCACCATGCCCAAGATCTATATCCGTGGTATAGGAACCAATACAGACCAATACCAGCCTTTATTTATAGTTGACGGATTGAGGACAGACAATATCCTCTATGTCCAGCCGGAAAACGTCCATTCCATTACGGTCATCAAGGACGGCACATCATCCATCTATGGAATGGAGGGGGCCAACGGCGTCATTGAAATCAAGACTGTAGCTTATGCCGAGCAGCAGGAACAGGAGGCCAATGAAAAGAAACTTCAGAAAAAACTCAAACGCAAAAACAGAAAGAGCCGCAAGCTAAAGGTTACGGCTCTTCCTGCTGATTCCATTACGGTTTCAGAGTCTTACTGATACTTTCTTGCCGGTGTAGTTTACGGTTTTGGGCTCGGTCTGCTGGCCGTCTTTGATCAGGATTACGCGGAACTTGCGGTTCTTGATCATTCCGTCAAAGAAGCCTTTGCGGGCGTTTATGGTAAGGCTGTGGCTCTTGTCGTTCCATTTGAAATCTATCGTTGAAAAGGCACCTTTCTCATAGTTGTAGTTGTCAAACTCATCCTCGTAAAGGCAGAATGTGCCGTTGGCTCCGGCATAGACGCGTATCTCTAGGTCATCCCAGGGCTTTTCTGTTGAGTACTGTACATCGGGGCCGATGGGCACGATGCTTCCGGCCTTCACGTAGAGCGGTATGCTCTTGATGTTGATGGCGCGCTCTATCTCCTGTCCGCCCTCAAACTTCTGCATGGTCTCAAAATCATACCAGCTTGTTCCGGCGGGCAGATAGAGCTTGGTGCTCTTGGCCTCCAGGAAATCAACGTCACCTATGCCTGCGCGGCTCTTGCTCATGGCTCTCTCCGGAGTGTATTTGGCCTCCAGTACGGGAGCTACCAGCAGTGAGCGGCCAAACATGAACTCGTTATTGATATCCCAGACATTGTGATCGTTCTTGAAATCCATCATCAGGGCACGCTGGTAGGTGCCGTTATTGGCATTCACGTCATGAGCCAGTGAGTAGATGTAGGGCAGCAGGCTGTAACGCATCTTGACTGCACCCAGCAGGGCGTCATAGACGGGCTCTCCGGTGCTTCCGTAGTAGTAGAGCTCACGCGGAACCTCGGTGCCGTGGCTGCGCATCATGGGGCAGAACACTCCGTACTGCATCCAGCGCACGTAGAGTTCCTGATAGAGCGGGTTCTTGGTGGCGCTGCCGTCCTGCGAGCGCTCGTTGTAGCTGTTGGCAAAGAAACCGCCCAGGTCACTGTTAAAGTTGGGATTGCCGGTCAGGGCAAAGTTGAGTCCTGCAGGAACCTGCTTGCGCAGACTCTCCCAGTTGGACTGTACGTCACCGGACCAGGTGTTGGAGCCGTAGCGCTGCTGGCCTGCAAAGACAGAACGGGTAAGTATGAGCACACGTTTGTCACAGCCGTTCTCCATGGCACGCTGGTTGTCATAGACACCGCCCACAGCCATCAGGGGGAATGCGTTACGTACGTTGCGGAATGGTCCCATTGCGGTGGGCTGGTCCAGATCCTCCTCCTTGAAGTCCAGATGATCGGGCTCTGTTGAATCCATCCACCATCCGTCAATGTCAAGGTTATATAGGCGTGTCAGATGGTTCCAGTATATGTCACGTGCCTCCTTGCTGTAGGGGTCATAGGGGCGTACGCCCGATGGGTAATCCATTCTGGGAGGCCAGTCTGACAGTCCGCTCTGAGGCCAGGTCTGGAAATCCAGCAGCATACCCTTGGGCTGCAGCTCGCGGTAGGGCTTGGTCATGGGGCCGAATGACGACCATATGGATATCATCAGTTTGGCGTTATTGTCATGTATATGCTTTATCCAGCGCTCGGGATTGCTGAAATCGGGGTTGTTGAACTCCATGGCGTTCCACAGGTAGTTGTCACCCCAGTACTGCCAGTCCTGGATCATTACGTCAATAGGCACACCGTCCTGGCGGTAGCGGTCCAGCACCCCGGTCAGTTCACTTGATGACTTGTAACGCTCGCGGCTCTGCATGAATCCGTAGCTCCACAACGGGAGCATGGGTACGGTACCGGTAAGTTGGCGGATGCCTTCTATCACGCCGTCAGCATCACCGCCATAGATAAAGTAGTAGTCTATGCCTTCACCTCTCTGGGAATCAAACTGGAACATGTTTTTGTCTGACTTGAAGGTGGTAGGTGAATAGTTGTCCCAAAACAGGCCGTATCCCTTGATGGACTGGATTATGTTGCAGTAGTCATCGGTGTTGCCCTGTATCATGCGGCGCTCGGTTCCGCGCATATCCATACGGCCCTCCTGCAGGATGCCCAGTCCGTAGATGGGTTCATCTTCATCAAGAGAGAATGATTGACAGAGCCCGCTGGATGATAGTTCAGAGAGCAGGACATTGCCTTTCCTGTCCATGAAGGTTATGTTGCTGCCTGAAACCCTTACCATAAGTGCAGAGGTCTTGTAGATATAGGCTCCGTTATCAGGAACGACAATATCCTTGACCTGCTGGGGCTGCATTGTAACAGAGAGGCTCTGTTTTTTGGAAACGCCAAGATCTGCTTTGTGAATACGTACTATGGACGGGGTGTAGAATGTGACCTGGGGAGTCCGGTTGTCTGGTTCTTGTGCGCTGCAGAAGGTGGCTAAACCTGCAAGGGCAAGGCAAATGGTCAGAAATCTTTTCATATTATTCATTTTCAATTATTCCATTTTGTGGGTCCTAAGGGTACGGCCAATGGAGCGCAAAGCACCGTCTGGTCTGCCTTACGGAATACGGGTATCCTGTTGGCGTTGACCTGAACATCAACATAGGTTCCGCCCTTGTAAACCAATTTCTTTTGTCCGGTACGACCAGAATCATAAGGTTCAAATGTAACCCATCCGTGTTCATATTCAGGCAGATAGACACGCATTGTCTTTATGCCTGGCTCTGTTACGGGGCATACCAGCAGTGAAGGGCCGAACATATATTCGGTCTGCTGTTTGAGAGCCTCCGTATCCTTTGGGAAATCAAATACCAGCGGACGCATCATGGTGTAGTTCTCATCACTTACCTTACTAGCGCACTCCAGGATGTAGGGCATGAGCTGATAGCGTAAGTTTATCTGTTTGCGGAAATTATCCTGCGTATCCTCAGAGTAGTTCCATGGCTCGGTGCGGCTCATATAGCCGTGAACGCGCATGAACGGCAGAAAGACTGATACCTGTATCCAGCGCATCATACGCTCCTGATAATCGGGGTCAGTGTATTGGTTGTTAGGACGGAAGAAACCGCCTGCATCAAACGTCCACCAGGGCTGGCCTGTAGCCATCAGGTTCAGGCCGCCTGCTATCTGTCGGCGCAGGGTCTCCCAGTCATTGCCTACATCGCCGGACCAGTTGATGGCGCCGTAACGCTGTATTCCGGTAAATCCGCTGCGGGTCAGGATCATGGGGTCACGGTCTGGCTGGTCTTTCTTAAGTCCGTTATAGACTGTCTCGTTTACCTTGTTTGGGTATGCGTTGCGGTAGAATTCACCGGGTATTTTACCGCCAGCCACCAATCGGCCCTTAAGGTCATCGTTCTCGGGCTCAGTTGCATCCTGCCACCAGGCATCTATTCCAAGCGGAAGCAGTTTCTCACTGAAGTTTTTCCAGTATGCATCAGCGGCAGCAGGATTAAAGAAATCTATCCAGTCGGTTCCGTCTATGTAGTATCCGGCATCGTTCATCTCACGGCCCACCTGGCTGTTCTTGTCTATCTTGGACCAGACTGAGAGCATCAGTTTCATATCATTGCGGTGCAGTTCATCGGTCATGGCCTTGGGGTCAGGATATTTGCCTTCATCAAACTGCATGGCGTTCCAGCCATATTTGCCCCACCACTGCCAGTCCTGTACAATCACGCTGGTCTTGTAGTTTTCCGTCTTGAGGTGGCGGGCGTTTTCAAGCAGTTCCTGCTGACTGTCATAACGCTCACGGCAGTGTATATACCCGAAAGCCCATTCCGGCATGGTGGGAACCGTTCCTGTAAGGTTGCGGTATGAACTGATTATCTCATCGGCACTGCCTGCAAATACGGTATAGTCAAGAGCTACGGCCACGGGTGAACTGAATGTCGTAACATCAGTAACCTTGCGTATTCCTACAGTGGGCTTGTCACCGCGTGAGCCGCTCACAAACAGTTTGTGGGTCCCCTTCTCCAGATGCACTATTGCCGATGATGTGGGCGGCAGCCAGGTATTGCTGGCGTTAATGACCGTATCGCCGTCAATCATAAGGAAATGCTTGCGTCCCATCTCCTGACCCACATCAAGCAGAATGGAATAGTCGGCGCTCTCAGTTATCTGCAAATCACCGTTGAAATCATTGAAAAACCTGCGTTCACGCACATTGCCCGCAGTTCCGGTTGCATTGACTGTGACCGATGTTCCGTCAGTGCCGCCCTGTTCAAGTTCAATTATGCTTTCAGAAGGGTTGTAGTCTGTCAGACCGTAGTTGTTCCAGAGTATTCCGTATCCCTTGTTTGAAATGATCATTGGAATGGAAATCTGAGTGTTTACCTGTGTAAGTCTGCGTGTAAGGCCGTTAATGTTGAGATAGCCGTCCTGGAACTGGCCGGTGCCAAACAGGAACTCATCGGTCCCGGTCCTGAAAGACTGGCTTACTGCAAGGGAATTGTATTCTCCTGTGCGCCCCTGTGTTATGTTGCGTGTATTGGGTATTTCCTCAACCAGAACACTACCGTTGGTATCAAGGAGTGCAATCTGTCCGGAGCGCCTTTTTACCATGACAGAGGTTTTTCCTCCGGGAGTACTTACAATGTAGGCACCGTTTCTTTTTTTTACGGAAACTTGTTCTGTCGCGTTGTCTTGAGTATAGATAAGGTTCTCAAGTTCAGGAAGTTCCAAATCCTGGGGCATGCATTGTATGCGCCATGCGTTATCGGCAAGCGCCGTAACAGACAGTGTGCCTTGTGTGGATTTGAAAGAGACGGTATTGGATGATATGACCGGACCGGAAACACATGCTCCAATACAGACTGTAGCAGACACTGTAAGGAGTATGGGAAGGATAAGATCTCTTATTCTCATACTACATTGTGATTTAGTTGCACTAAGTGCAAAGGTAAGGTTTATAACGGATTATAACCTGATTCCGTTTCAAAAAGTATATCTTGCGCCTACAGATAAAGCTATCTGTGCAAGTCCCTCCCAATGATCCTTGTCAAGACTGACCGTATTGGTAAGATTACCGCTAGTGTATTTGAGTTCTTTAAGGACACCTGTGGTGTAGCTCAAGTCGGCTCCCAGTGACAAATGGTCTGTAACCAGGTATGAATATGAGAGATTGAAGTTATATCCCAGTGTTACACCGCTTATTCTTTCCTTATAATCCTGGAATGTTCCGTTGTCCTTATACAGCAATGCTCCAAGTCCTACATTTGAAATAAAGATGTGCTTGCCGTTTTTGGAATCGGAACGTCCGGAGAACAGCGGGCCGATAAAAGTTATATAGACATCGTCCTTAAGTGTTCCCTCTATATAAGAGCCTTCATCATCTTCAACAACGGCGTAGTCGGCAGATGATGAGAACATAGTCTGGTATCGGAAACCTATTCCGTATCCGGATTCCATAAAGAAGGTCCCGTCCAATCCATATACCCAGCCGTTCATAATCCTCTTGATATGCTGCCTTTGGAAAGCATTCAATTCCGAGCTTATTTTGTTTATTCGCCTGCCGTAACCGGTGTAGGCTCTGAAAGAGAATCCCGGTTTGATGTAGGGTACATTTGACACTAAGACATAGTTTTTATTCTTGTCCTGATCCGTTGCGGTTTCTCGGGCTTGGGATGCTGCATATGCATGTGAGGCGGAATCGGCTCTGAAGGCTAAGGAATTTATTCTGTGGATGGTTGATATGTGATCGGGAACATAATGCTCGGTTATTACCATTATGTTTCCGCCTGCCATCCAGGTCTCCTCCTTGGCCAGACCTACAACCTTGTCATATGTTCCGTTGCTTGTCTTGGTAAAACCGGTATCATCAATCTTGATGTTTCCCAGTTTGTCCCACTGTTTGGGAATGCTTTTGATTCCTTCAAGCACAACCACATCATCGGTCGTGCCGATGGGACTGTAGGTCTTGGTGATATTTGACGTGATTCTGGGTGAGCATGAGGCTACTGTGATAGCAATCAGGAGATAGGAGAGTTTTCTTTTCATATTAATTGGGACTATTTGTAATTAAGTTTTCTATGCAGTTTCCTTTTCTGCTTGCAAATATAATTTAAGCAACAATTATTCCGTGAGTGTTATTTTGTATTTTTGTGGCTCAATGAAAGATATAACACTTTTTATGAAAGTCAAGAGAGCCATTATTGTCTTGGTGCTTGCCATTCAAGGTCTTTTTCTTGGTGCGTGGGCTCAGACACAGGCAGTAAACACAGTGATTCCTGTTCCTGACGAGGTTGTTTTTGCCGGTCAGAAGATTAAACTGGACCGTGCCGATCTGCGTGAGCGCATGGACCGTGAGCTGATAGCGTTCACATACTCGCACAGCACCTCTACCCTTATGATAAAGAGGGCCAACAAATACTTTCCGCAGATTGAACCAATCCTTAAGCGCATGGGTGTGCCCGATGACCTTAAGTACCTTATGGTGATAGAGAGCAATCTGGACCCGCAGGCGCAGTCAGGAGCCGGTGCAGCGGGACTGTGGCAGTTCACGCAGTCAACGGGCCGAGAGTACGGACTGGAGGTGAATTCCAATATTGACGAGCGTTACAATACCGTCAAGGCAACCGAGGCCGCCTGCCGTTTCCTGCTCAAGGCGTACGGCAAGTATCAGAACTGGATGACTGTAGCTGCCAGTTACAACGGTGGTCAGCAGGGAATGGACCGTCGCATTGAGGCCCAGCATCAGACCAACGCGCTTGACATGTGGCTGGTTGACGAGACGTCACGTTACATGTTCCGTCTGCTTGCAGTCAAGATGATGTTTGAAAATCCGTCACTCTTTGGATTCAAGTTCAAAGCCGAGGATCTCTATCCTTACATCCCCACCAAGGAGCAGATCAAGATAACTGATCCCGTTGATGACCTTGTGGCTTTTGCCGAGAAGTATAAGATATCATATGCCGACCTTAAGCGCGCCAATCTGTGGCTCCGTGAAACCAAGCTGAACAACAAGTCACACCGCACCTATTACATTGACATCCCGGATGTCAAGGCCGAGCATTACAATCCTTCAAAGACTGTTGCTCACAACCCTGCGTGGGTAAAATAGCATTTCTCTGTGGTCCAACAGCCGTTGCTCTCACTTGTAAGACGCATCTGAGAGTTACCGCTTGTTCCGTATGTGTATGTGGTTGTCTCATTACACGCTGTCATGCTTGTAACGCGACCAAGATAGTCATAATTGGTAAGAAATACAACTTAGGAAATCGGTATTCACACTTTGAAAACTATGTTATTCACACTCAACTTGAAAGGCTGTACAAAAAAACGGAAGTATTAAGCTAACAAGCTATATCTTTATTATTCAAATAGCATTTATGGAAATGTTATTGTCCAATCTAAATTCTCCAAATCTTTAAGGGTGAGAGTATAGCGCTTAATAATAATCTGTTCATTCAAATATGAGTATAATGAATCTCTCTCCCTTTCATTCAAATAATTCCAATTGATGTTTTTGTCAGTACAAATACTGTCACTAATGGTAACATCATGAACAAAAACGATAACAGATCCTATCGAATAATTTGAAATAAAATTCTCCCATGTATCTTTACGATAGCGGTTTAAGCCCAAAGGACTATTACTTGCCGAATGGGCTTTTATTTTATAGTATTGAGGATTATTATGTGTTTGCATGATTTCATAGCACAATGTATCAGGAGTCCAAGCACTATAACTAACATATATGTCCTTATCACTATTGTTGATAAAATTAATATATTTATGTGAGCCTGGATTATTCTCCAGTTCACAGCTTACCATCGCCATTAATATTAGCATATTGAAAAATGTTTTTTTAAGTTTTAAATAAAAGCTCATAGTAATCGTATAGTTAGAATTTATATTTATCATTAAATCTTTTATAACTATCCATCTCCCTTTCCAAAGGATTCACCTGCCATTGCCATTTTTCACTACTCCAATAGCCAGTTTCATCTTTCACTCCAAATCCATCAACAGTATTTATAAAATATTCGAAGGCTCTTCGATTGGCATCTATTTCTGTATATGTTTTTCTATGATCATTAGCCCATATGCCACTTACAAAACTTTCAATGCTAAATGCAAATAAATCGGCTACGCCAAAACGTCGACTTTGTAGATAATGACCATACTCATGCTGAAATAAATTATCATTCGGGTTGGCATTTATACCCGAATTACCATAAATAAAGCTACCCAATGTAAATGCTCCCCATTTACTGTTCTTCGATTCTGTAACCGTTGCTCCGTACGCATAGCTTACACTCTTGGCTAGCCATATGGTGTTACAAAACTGACTTATAGTATGCCCTAATCCCGTTTGGAGAGACTCCCAAGATTGTTTGCTATATCCCTGCCACACACCTTCCAAAAAACCGGCATTCTCATCAATATAAAAGTTTCCAAGAAATAATTTTCCTGCATTCTCAAGTCCATTCCAGTCTCCAGTGAATATGCCCTTGCCTAATCCTGACACGGCGCTTACAGCTGTCATGCCAAGTTTACATTGAATGCTGAAAGTCATGTAATTCTGAACGGCATTTCCTACTACAGGTATGCTTGGTGCCAAACACCATGTAGCTCCAAGTGCGGCCCCAGCCAAAGCACCCTGAGCAAAGTATTTAAATCTGTCACCCCAATCATAAATATCACCTCGTATCTCATGTGCAATAGTATTGCCTGTTCCAAAAATAGTTCCAATAATTACGGCTTCCCAAAACACTTCTCCACTTGGATCTGTGTATTTGAGGGGATTGTTCAGGCAGTAGGAGTAGCGGTTGTAGTTCTGGGGGTTGGAGG
>Ga0265298_10011686_pt1 | contig 10249 bp, 10 predicted proteins | sample AusTroGonzalo_MG_3_FD_193486 | JGI IMG/M metagenome (GOLD analysis project Ga0265298, IMG submission 193486) | Bovine rumen microbial communities from tropical cattle in Woodstock, Queensland, Australia - Gonzalo_01 | ecosystem: Host-associated > Mammals > Digestive system > Stomach > Rumen ... | reverse complement strand
CTTTGTGCAGGATACCATCAGTACTGCTACCGTAAGAAGGCTGAAAAAATAAAATGCGGTTTTCTCAACTATATGAGCACAAACGTTGTTTTTCATTGTAGTATAATTTTGTGTGTTAGTTGATTATTTTCAGAATTTATGACTGCTTTCGGTATAATATAGCCCAGGCTTGATAACTATAGGAGTCGCATACGCATATAATGCGCCAAGTGTAATTAAAGAAAAGATAAATCGTTTCATGATTGTCAATTTTGGATGATATTCCATTGGGGAATAGTTTAAATTAAAAGTTCGCTGCAAAGGTATTATTTTTTTTTGATATACACAATTTTTTTTAAAATTTTGATCTTTCGTGCGTGTTTTCTTTAAAAATTGTACAAAAAAAACGCCCTAAAGACGTTTTTGATGGTTTTGACACTCTTTTATTCTACCTTGTGCGGATATATCCTACTTACATTTTTTCTTATTTTGCAATCACTAAGTAGTAATTCTTCTTACCCTTCTGGAACAGCAGATACTTGCCGTTGAGCAATGCTGCGTCGGTGAGCGGCGTCTGTGGGTCGGTCAGCTTCTCTTTGTTCATGCTGAACCCGTTCGCCTGAATCATCTTGCGCGCTTCGCCCTTGCTCGGGAAGATCTGCGTCTTCTCGGCCAGCAGGTCCAACGGACCAACGCCTGCTTTGAGCTCCTCCAGCGCAATCTCGTAGCGCTCAACGCCCTCGAACACCTGCAGGAAAGTCTCTTCGTCCAGCGCACGCAACGCTTCTGCCGTCGCGTTGCCGAATAGGATGTTGGATGCCTCTACGGCCTTGTTGTAATCCTCCTCGCTGTGAACCATGCACGTCACTTCCTTCGCCAGACGTTTCTGCAGCACACGCAGATGCGGCGCCTGCTCGTGCTCGGCGATGAGCGCCTCGATCTCCTCACGCGTCAGACTGGTGAAGATCTTGATGTAGCGCTTCGCATCGTCGTCGCTCACGTTCATCCAGAACTGGAAGAACTTATACGGACTCGTGTATTTCTTGCTCAGCCATACGTTGCCGCTCTCGGTCTTGCCGAACTTACCGCCGTCGGCTTTCGTAATCAGCGGACAGGTCAGCGCAAACGCCGTCTTGCCGTTCATCTTACGCATCAGCTCGATACCCGTCGTGATATTACCCCACTGGTCCGAACCGCCCATCTGCATCAGGCAGTTCTTATGCTCGTTCAGATAGACGAAGTCATAGCCCTGCAGCAACTGGTACGTGAACTCCGTGAAAGACATGCCCTGCGAGAACTCGCCGTTGAAGCGCTTCTTCACGCTGTCCTTCGCCATCATATAATTGACGGTTATCAGCTTGCCGATGTCGCGTGTGAAATTGATGAAGGTGTAGTCCTTCATCCAGTCGTAGTTATTGACCAGCTCGGCTGCGTTCGGTGCATCGCTGTTGAAATCCAGGAAGTGCTCCAACTGCTCGCGGATACAGGCCACGTTATGACGCAAAATCTCCTCGGTCAGCAGGTTGCGCTCCGCGCTCTTGCCGCTCGGATCGCCGATCATTCCCGTCGCACCGCCAATCAGCGCTATCGGCTTGTGACCGCAGGCCTGCAGGTGACGAAGCATCATGATGCCGCACAAGTGACCGATATGCAGACTGTCCGCCGTCGGGTCGATACCCACATAAGCGGTCGTCATCTCTTTCATTAACTGTTCTTCCGTACCGGGCATGATGTCCTGCAGCATGCCTCTCCAACGCAGTTCTTCTACAAAATTCTTATTCATGGAATGAGTTATTTTCTAAATCGGCTGCAAAGGTACTACAAAAAATTGGAATAGGCAAACAATTTCGCAATTATTTGTATCTTACCGCCTAAAAATCGTTACCAATCCAGGTTATAGGCTATGCCTACCGCATGCAGATATTGCTTTTCCTCCGTCAATTGGATATACCCTTTGTTGTGAGTTATGTTGATGTCGCGGTCGTAACCGTACTGGAATCGGTAGTAGAAATCCAGACTGCTCATCTTGGTCAACCGCCATTTGACGCCGGCTTGCGTGCGCACGTGGCTGATGAACTGACGTCCGTTCTTCCGCTGATACATCGGCGCATTGAGCGTGTTCTCCAACTCCACCCATACATACGGCTTCACCGGCTTGCCCGGCACGGTGAACGTAGCGCCCAATCGGCTGCGCAGCACCCAGTCGTACTTGTTCTTTTCCAGCAGGTTCACGCTGTCCGTCCGCATGTCGCAGATGAACCGCTCCCGCAGATATATCTTGGTCAACTCGGTCTTATAACTTCCCGTCACGCCGAAGAATACGCGGTGACGCAGATACTCGTTGTAATCCACATTATTCTTCCGTCCCAGAATACGCAGCGTATAACCGCCGTCGGCTTTTAGATACGGAAAATGCGGGTGCGCGTACGCGAGCGACACGGACGTGTACGACTTGCCGAACGCCGGACCGTTCGTGGCATCCGCCACAAGACCTTTCGCCGTCGTTCCTTGCATGCGGTCGTACATGTCGAATCGCAACTCTTCCGACAGACTCAACCGGACACCGTTCCGCCATTTCTTCGTGAACTCAGCCTCGACACGGAGCTGCGCCTTCTGCTCGGACGTAGCACCTGTCGCATCATACGTCACAGCGTTTGCCATCCCGGCAAACACCGCCATCACGCATACTAAACATAAACGTTTCATACATCAAATCTTGGGGAGTGGAGCATAGGGGGATAAGTGGAGTATAGGGGATTCGAACCCCTGACCTCAACATTGCGAACGTTGCGCTCTACCAACTGAGCTAATACCCCTCGCTTCCAAAACTGCCTCGCAGTTTTGAGTGGAGCTAGCGGGATTCGAACCCGCGTCCAAACAAGGAACACTTGTGCTTTCTACACGCTTATCTTGGCCTGCATTTTCGTCCGAAGGCAAGACCCAAGCCACCAACCTCCGGCTTATCTGCTCATTTTTCGGAAACGTATCGCAGCATACGATTCCTATTCTGTGTATTCCTGCGCCACTATATCCCTTCAGCCCACAGACGCGGCTTGGAGTGACGTCTCGTTCAGGCGCCTTGCGCCCGAATACGCTAATCTACTGTACTTCGATTAAGCAGCGAGAGCATAAGTTCTTTCGCCAGTTATATTTCGAAGCGATTTTTACGAGCGTTGCCTCATTGCTCGGCGTGCTTACACAACCATTCTACCTGCTGTCAAAACCAAATAGCCCCCGGAGGTGTCCCCGTTAATCGGGGAAACCGGCCTCCGCCGGAAGGGGCATTACACCCCTTATGTGCCAAAAAGCGTGCAAAATTACTACATTTTTCGCAAATATGCAAGAAAAAGAGCAAAAAAATGCAAAATAATTTGTGTAATTGGGAAAAAAGCTGTACCTTTGCACGCTTTTTCTGCGGAAAAGGCGAAAAATCCGGCGAAGTTGCTATGCTTGCATGCTCCTTTGGCCGACATTGTTTAACACGCATTTACCGAACGGCACAATGATAAATAAATGACCGAATGGTAAATGATAAAATGATTAAATGTCATGTATTTAACTTCTGAAAAGAAAGCTGAGTTGTTCGCAAAGTACGGCAACGACGCTAAGAACACCGGTTCTGCTGAGAGCCAAATCGCTTTGTTCACCTTCCGTATCAACCACCTCACCGAGCACCTGAAGGCTAACCGTAAGGACTTCGGTACTGAGCGTGCTCTGACTTCCCTCGTAGGTAAGCGTCGCCGCATGTTGGATTACCTGAAGGCTAAAGACATCGAGCGCTACCGTGCAATCATCAAAGAACTCGGTATTCGTAAGTAATTTTGCGAAAAATTCGAAAAAGAATGGCATATGCTTGCATATGTCATTTTTTTTGTGTAACTTTGCGCCAAAATTAACTGACTGCCGACAGTAGAACGCTGAAAGCACCTTACATGATTGAGATTAAACCCTACATAGAGCACGCCGTGCTGGTCGGTCTGATTACCCCCGAGCAAACGGAAGACCGTACCAAGGAATACCTGGACGAACTGGCCTTTCTGGCTGATACACACGGCATTGTGCCCGTCAAACGATTCACCCAGCGCCTGGACCGACCCAACACATCAACCTACGTCGGCGAAGGCAAACTCGAGGAGATACGGCAGTATATAGTCGAAAGAGAAAAGTCGAAAGAACGTCCTTCGGACTCAAAGCCCCTTTCTACTTTGAACGACAGTGGTCTTTCTACTTTGAGCGAAGCGGTCTCCCCCATCGACGTGGTCATCTTTGATGACGAACTTTCCCCAAGGCAGATACGTAACCTCGAGAAAGAGCTGAATAAAAAATCCCCCCTCCCTGGTGGGGAGGGAAGGGAGTGGAATCCGGTACGTGTCATCGACCGCACTATCCTCATCCTGGAGATTTTCCTCCAGCGTGCGCAGACCTCCTACGCCAAGACCCAGGTCGAGATGGCGCATCTCCAGTACATGCTCCCGCGCCTGACACGTATGTGGTCGCACCTCGACCGACAGCGAGGCGGTGGCGGTACCAACCGTGGTATGGGTGAGACCCAGATAGAGGCGGATAAACGCGTCATCGGCCAGCGTATTGCGCTCCTGCGCGAGGAACTCAAGAAAATCGACAAACAGATGGCCACGCAACGTCAGAACAGAGGCAAGATGGTGCGCGTCGCCTTGGTCGGATATACCAACGTCGGCAAATCGACCATGATGAACCTCCTCTCCAAGTCCGATGTCTTCGCCGAGAACAAACTGTTCGCTACGCTTGACACCACCGTCCGCAAAGTGACTATCGACAACCTGCCTTTCCTCCTCTCCGACACCGTCGGCTTCATCCGCAAACTGCCGCACCACCTCGTCGAGTCCTTCAAATCGACGCTCGACGAAGTGCGCGAAGCCGACCTGCTCATCCATGTGGTGGACATCTCCCATCCGAATTTCGAGGAGCAGTTCAACGTCGTCAAGCAGACCATTGCGGATATATGCAAGGAGGACAAACCCACCATCGTGGTCTTCAATAAGATCGATGCTTTCTCCTATGTGCCCAAGGAGGAAGATGACCTCACACCCGTGCTGCGGGAGAACCTCTCCCTTGAGGACCTGCAAAAAACATGGATCGCACGGCTCGGGCAGGACTGCATCTTCATCTCGGCCAAGAACAAAGATAATATCGACGCCTTGCGCGCGCTTATGTACGAGCGCATCAAAGCGATACATATACAACGATACCCCTATAACGATTTCCTCTTCCAGAACTATGAGGCAATCACTGCGTAATTTTTAATTTTAAATTTCAATTTCTAATTATGCATAACACATTAGAAGAACAAGGTTACACCTTCCATGAATGGCTTAAGCCGGACGAAATTGCCAAGGATGTACAGCAAGTAGCGGATAAGATCAGTGAGGATTACAAGGACAAAGAGCCGCTGTTCGTCATTGTCCTCAATGGTGCGTTCGTCTTTGCCGCTGACCTCATCCGCGCGCTCAAAGATGTTCGCTGTGAAGAAACCTTCATCCGCGTCAGCTCCTATTGGGGCATGTCCTCTACCGGACGACTCGAGTTCATCGTACCGCTGCAGCAGGTCGTGGACAACCGCGATGTCATCATCGTCGAGGATATAGTGGATTCCGGACTCACCATACACCAGCTCAAGGCGTACATGCGTGCACAAGGAGCCACATCCGTCAAAGTGGCCACCATGCTCTTCAAACCCAATAAACTGGAGTACGAAGATGCCCGACCAGACTATGTGGGACGAGAGATTTCCGATGAGTTCGTCATCGGCTACGGACTCGATTTCGACGGCTTCCTACGTAACCTCGGCTCCATCTACAAAGTGCAGGAATAACCGAAATTTCCAGTTTACCAGTTGACCAGTTGACCAGTTGACTAGAACACTAAAAAATCAACAATAATAACATTAAATTTTTTACCATTATGAATGACGAATTGAAAAAAGTAATGGAAGTGGCTGAGGTATGGACCAAAGAGCCCTTCGATGCGGAAACACGTGCTCAGGTGAAAGCCCTTATGGACGCTGAGGACAAGACGGAACTCATCGACGCTTTCTATCGCACCCTCGAGTTCGGTACCGGCGGTCTGCGTGGTATCATGGGGGTCGGAACCAACCGCATGAACAAGTACATCGTCGCACAGGCTACCCAGGGTTACGCCAACTACCTGCTCAAGGTGCAGAAAGAGGGCGGATTCCTGAACGTGCAGAACGGACAGGTCGCTGTGGTCGTAGGACACGACTGCCGCAATAACGGACGTCTCTTCGCGGAGACCGTGGCCAACGTCTTCTCGGCCAACGGCATCAAGGTATATCTGTTCGAGTCTCTCCGCCCGACACCGGAGGTATCGTATGCCATCCGCCAACTCAAGTGCCAGGGTGGTGTGAACGTCACCGCTTCCCATAACCCGAAAGAGTACAACGGATACAAGGCTTACTGGGAGGACGGCTCACAGGTGCTCCAGCCGCATGACCAGGGCATCATCGACGAGGTGAACAAAGTGCGCATGGAGGATGTCAAATGGGAGGCTAACAACGACCTCATTGAGATTATCGGCGGCGAGATGGATTATGATTTCATGATGGCTGTCAAGGAAGTCATGATTGACCAGGATTCGATCCTTCGTCAGAAAGACCTCAATATCGTTTATACCCCGATGCACGGAGCCGGCCGTCAGATCGTGCCGATGTGCCTCCGCAGTTGGGGATTCCAAAATATCCACGTCGTGCCCGAGCAGATGGTTATCGACGGCAATTTCTCTACCGTCGTTTCGCCGAACCCGGAGAACGCAGAGGCCATGACACTCGGTATGAAACTCGGTACCAAACTGGGGGCTGACCTCGTCATTGCTTCCGACCCGGATGCTGACCGTATCGCTATCGTTTGCCGCAATGACAAGGGCGAGTGGGTCATCATCAACGGTAACCAGACCAACATCATGTACCACTATTACATCATCAACAACATGAAGCGTCTGGGTAAGATGCGTGATGATATGTTCATCGTCAAGACCATCGTTACCTCCGAGCTCATCCGTAAGATTGCCGATGCACAGGGCGTTACCCTTACCGACGAATATACGGGCTTCAAGTGGATTGCCAACCGTATCCGTATGTGGGAAGGCAAACGCAAATATATCGGTGGTGGTGAGGAGTCCTTCGGCTTCCTGCCGTACGACGCTGTACGCGATAAATGCTCGCCATCGGCTATCTGCCTCATCTGCGAGATCGCTGCTTATGCCAAGGATAACGGCATGACGCTGTACGACTACCTCCTCAAGATCTACGAGGACTACGGCTTCCAGCGTGAGACCACCATCAACGTCGTTCGTCCGGGTAAGTCCGGCGCCGAGGAAATCCAGGCCATGATGGTTAACTACCGCAACAACCCGCCGCAGGAGATCGCCGGCGAGAAAGTGGTGCTCATCAAGGACTACAAGACCCTCGAAGCGAAGAAATTGGTAAATGGTAAATGGGAAAATGAGAAAATTGAGATGCCGTTGAACGCTACGTCTAACGTACTCCAGTACTTCACCGAGGGTGGCCTCAAAGTCAGTGTCCGTCCGTCGGGTACCGAGCCGAAGATCAAGTTCTATTTCGAGATTCCTGTTGCTTCCGGCAAGCCCTTCACCGGTGCCGACTACGAGCGTTGCACCGCCGAGGCTGAAGCCAAAGTGCCGGCTATCAAAGCATCCCTTGGCATCTAACCGCCCGCCCGTTTATACCAAGAGAAGCGACCACCTGGCCGCTTCTCTTTTTTTTTCTCTCTCCTTCCCCACTCGCTCACTTTCCTCTCAATGCCCTCGCACGAACTGTCCTTCCGGCTGATTCGTGAGGAAGCATGCCTCCTCGCTCTGCTCCTCCTCTATCGCCAGTTTCTCCTGTGCTATGTATTCTTCGTAAGCCATGGTGTGCTTATTCGTTTACTGCCTCTTCCAATTGTAAGAAATGGTCAAAATCGGACTGATAGAGTCTATCCTGTACAATACGATATTTCTCAAATTCCGTCTCTGCTTTCGCTTTCGCCAGTTCCGCAGAAACGCGTCCGGCATCTTGCAAAATCTCCGCATCCCAAAGCGTGAGGAATCCGTTCAGGCGTTGCTCCCAATCCGCCATAGTCATCGGAATATGCCGCATGGCCTGCAACTCAGCCAAGTCAAGATAGGCATTGACAATTCGTCCTAAAGCCTGCAACTCATCTTCCGTCAGGTAGTTCTTCGCCACCACCACATCATAACGATGTATCTTTCCTTGCGGAGCACCTTCCCAACTCGTCAACCCCATATGCTCTTTCTCCGCATCGGCACGCTCATAAATCAGTTCGGCTGCCGTGTGTTGATGAACAGCATAATGCAATTTGTTCTGTACAGCAGCAAAGAAACGCTTTGTGGCAGTGGCATTCGGGTCATAATCAATACTGGTGGCGTAGATATCCGTTACTTTTTGATAGAACCGGCGTTCGGAGAGACGTATCTCACGCACTTTCTCCAATTGCTTCTCAAAGTAGTCTTTGGTGAGAATAGTACCACCTTTTTTGAGGCGTTCGGAATCCATTACCCAACCCTGTATTGTATAGTCTTTGACTACCGCATTTGCCCATTTGCGGAACTGCACGGCACGCTCATTATTGACCTTGAAGCCCACCGCTATAATCATTTGCAGACTATAGTGTTTCACCTCACGACTCACCTGACGCGTACCTTCCGTTTGAACTATTAGAAAATTCCTAATAGTTGCCCTTTCGTCTAGTTCATTGTCAGCATAAATCTTCTGAATATGCGCATTGATTGTGGGTATTTCCACGTCGTATAACTCCGCCATGAGACGCTGCGTGAGCCATATATTCTCATCCTGGTAGCGCAGTTCGACACTCTCAGGCTGGTCGCCAACCGTGCTGACAAATGTCAGGTACTCCGCTGCCGATGAGCGTAAAGTTATTTCTTTTGTTTTTGCCATATGCTAATTCCCGAATTCATTCATTCGTTAAACGTTAACTCGTTAATTCGTTAATCCTATGAGACCTAATCTATTCACGCGAGTTGGGTGTTTCTGCTTACAGCGCGTTATTCCTCTTGCTCGTAGTAATACGAATAGTCAATACCTTTCATGAATAGTTCGCGGTCGTTGATTTGATCGGTCAATGCCGGTTCAAGCAAGGCTTTGATGTATTTGGAATCTGTCGTACTGGCGTGCATGGCGCGCAGGTATTTCTTCTTGTCTACCATACTCCAGTCCACACATTTCTTGAGCGAACGCTTGAAAATCATATCCAGCCATATACGCGTACTACGTCCGTTGCCTTCCATGAACGGATGGGCTATATTCATTTCCACATACTTATCGACAATCTCGTCGAAAGTGTTTTCCGGCATCTGCTCTATATGCGCCAGACTCTCTTTCAGATATTCGGCACGGCAGAAGAGTGTCCCGTCTTTCCAAATGGTCTTGGTACGTATCTGTCCGGCGAAATCGTATAGACCGCCAAAGATGTATGCGTGAATTTTCTGCAATGCCTTAACCGTACCTATCTCCTCATCGGCAATGATACTGCTCTCCCAGAACGTGTAGGCTTTCTTGCGGCTCTGTCCGTCAATCGAGTTATCCGAGAATGTGAACCAATCGAGGAAAGCAGTGGTATTCTTTGCCGGAAGCGTTTTGACCACATCCGTTATGTCCTCCTGTGCAAAACAATCGGTGGCGTATCGTTTGCCGTCCGCAGACACCAGTTTCAGTTGTATACATTTTGAATACAACTCGCCATATTGCGTTTTCTGACGGCTTTTGACCGTACCCCAATAGACACGCGGACGGGGACTGTCGGTGATTGCAGCCACGATGTCCACGATAGAGAAGAACCATTTGTTCAGTTCTTCACTCCATATAGCCCGTACTTCACGGTCTTTGTAGAATCGTATAGATATTTTGTTTGCCATATGCTATATTATTTGCGCGTGCGCTAAATCAAAGCCATTTCCGATGAGAACTAATCTATTCATGATACTGGGATATTGTTTCTTCAAAATAGTCTACGTAATGATTTTTATTCTGCTTTTCCTATATCAAATCGAGCGTTGATTAAATCAAAGTGTGGAAATAAATATCTTAACCTTAATCTATTATGGCTGTTTATTTCAGATTGAAGCCATGCTCTATATTCCTCGGGCACCCAAGTTAAGCCTGACCCATCTCGGTATGACTTATATACAGGATTTTTCCCCTGATCTTTATCTTCCATATCGGAAATGTAACAGGCTA
>Ga0265298_10011685_pt1 | contig 10251 bp, 6 predicted proteins | sample AusTroGonzalo_MG_3_FD_193486 | JGI IMG/M metagenome (GOLD analysis project Ga0265298, IMG submission 193486) | Bovine rumen microbial communities from tropical cattle in Woodstock, Queensland, Australia - Gonzalo_01 | ecosystem: Host-associated > Mammals > Digestive system > Stomach > Rumen ... | reverse complement strand
GATACAGCCGCTGTTACGTGCGGTAGGCGACTCCGCCCTCATGACACCGCTCACCTCCCTTGCCGACCTGACGGTCTTAGATACACTACGCCGTCTCATCCCGGACCTCAAGGCGAATATCGCATTGCGGCACGGCAGTCCGGCACAGGGGATCATCGATAAAACAGGCCTGGATATAGAGAAAGTGGATCTGCGATTGAGTTCGGACTCCGCCCGGACTGATCTGGCCTTGGACGCCTCTATACCGGAGATCAACCACCCCGAAGACAGCACGGCGCTTCGTCTGCCGGCCGCTACGGCTCGGATACAGGTGGCGATGAAAGAAGACAGTACGAACGCTTCGTTATACGCCCACAGCCAACCCACAGACGGCGCTATGTCGCTGCACGGTCTGAAGACCGACGCCAACTTGTGGCTCAATATGGCGCGGGCCGCCAATGACCTGAACGGTGAAGGACGGCTGACGCTGGACGATCTCGTGTTCGGCGAGATGGACTTGGGCAGCCGTGCGGTCCGGATGGCCATCGCCCGCTCCGAGAGGTATGCCCATGCGATCAAGGCGGATGTGCAATTGGACGATATACCGTTGGAGATAGTGGACAGCATCATCAAAATGGCCGACTTGGAACTGAACGGAGCCATCCGTGCACAGGCTTCGGTGGACGGTCTGCCGAATAACGTGGACCTCTCGGCCGAGGTGCTTCCCTTGAATGTCTCGGCGCTATACAAGCCCTATAATGTCCAACTCGGCTTGGGCGAGACGCCGGTAGTCATGCAGCACAACAAAGTGGACTTCAACGGCCTGCCCATCTACGGCGCGGACAGCACCTATCTGGCCCTGACAGGCGGTCTGGACCTCAATAGCATGCGTCTGGATATCGCACTGACGGCAGACAGTTTTGCACCGGTCAAACTGGTCAAGGACGGCCCCATTCCCGTCCATGGCGATCTGGCTACCGACATACGAGGCGCCGTCACCGGTCCGTTGGACAGCATCGTGGCGGACGTCAACGTAACCATTCTGCCGGTAACAGACATCACCTACCCTATAGACAAGAAGAACCTCGCGCAGATCAAGCCGCACGGCACGGTCAATGTGCGCTATGCCCTGGCAGACAGCGTGCCGCTCAACCTCGGCGGGCAGGTGAACGTAGATGACGGTTTCATTCGCTATTCGCCCAAGGCCTACCCGATCATGCCGTTCCACGTTGACTCGGGCAGTCATGTGGCCTTCAACGGACCGGTCGGTCAGACGATGCTGGATATATCGGCTTCGCAGAAAGTGAAAGCCGACGTGCAGTCGCAAGGCGAAGAGACCCGCCGCGTGGATTTCCGGACAGGCGTCCGCGTGAACGGAGTAGTCGACTCCATCGGACTGAACACTATCGGCTTCTTCCTGGAGGCTCCGCAAGACGAGACGATCACCCGCGAGTTAACGTCCCTGGACGAGGACACGCGTGAAGGACTGGCGGCCACCCTGCTCGCCACAGGCATGTACGTAGGCGAAAGCAACGTAGCGCAGCACAAAGAGGGATACGCCCTCTCCTCCATCATCAACAGCCGTATCAATGCCGCCATGGCCAATTCAAAAGTGGGCAAGGTGGTGGATATAGATTTCAGCAGTGCCCAGACGGAGCATGCCGGCGGCAAGACCAATGACATGAACATATCCATCAGCAAGTCGTTCTTCAAGGACCGCTTCCGCATCACGGTGGGCTCCACCCTGACGGACAACCCGGAGATCAATCAAGCCAGCGGTCTGTTGAGCAACCTCTCTGCCGAATACAAACTGACCAAAGAGGGTAACGTATTGCTGCGGGCCTACACCCAACGGGACTACAACAATATCCTCGAAGGCGAGTTGTACAAAGCCGGCCTCGGCGTGCGGGCTACCAAAGACTGGCGCCGCCGGGAGTTGTACCGCGGGGATACCATCACCCGTACCTACGACCTCACCGCAGACGCCGGCGTCGCCTATCGCTCGAATAACAGTATAGGTCCCGACCTGACACTCAAGTCCTCGATCAAGAACCTCTTGGGCAACGGCGAGACCTTCACGCTCAAGGGTAACGGCGCTTACTACTGGGCGTTACGCAACCGTCACCCGGGCGACCCCAAGAAGACGGACACCTATAAGTTCGGTGCGAACGCGTCGTTGATCTTCCCGTACCTGCATTGGACAGGGGACAACAACCCCGAGGGCGACACACGGTACATGCTCGGCTACCAGTACGAGAACATAGCCGGAGGCTACGGCGTGCACAAACTGTCCGGCTCGTTCACCTATTTCATTCACACCTCGCGATACATCACGCACGCCTTCACTCCGTTCTCGCTCTCCGTCGTGCTTATGAAAGCGGAATCGGACAGTCTGCTCGACAAGGCCGCCGAGTACCCCCAACTCATCAAAGTGATTGCGGGCAACGAGTTCGTGCCGTCTATCGGCTATAACTTCATCTACAACAACTACCGCTCCAAACGCGCCGTCAACACCATGCTCGACCTGGGCGTCAAGGAGTCCGGCAACCTCATCAACGCGCTCTATTGCCTGTTCGGCTACAAGTGGAACGACAAAGACAAGCCGCTCGGCTCCATCACCTTCAACCAGTTCGTCAAACTGACGGCGGAACTACGCAATAAATTCAACCTCACAGACCAGGTATGTATCGCCACGCGTCTCTATGCGGGTGCGAATCTCCCGCTCGGCAATTCATATACCGCGCCGCTCTCCGAAGCGTTCTACGCCGGCGGACCCAACGGTATGCGTGCCGCCTCGCCTTATGCCTACGGAGCGGGTAATTTCTATTCCGAGAAATACAACCAGAACTTCTTCCATGCCGGTGATGTCAAGTTAGAAGCCAACTTCGAGCTCCGCTTCCCGATTGTGTGGAAACTGTACGGCGCGACCTTCCTCGACGCGGGCAACGTGTGGAACTGGTACAGCGGCGCAGAACTGTTTGAGGCAGCCGGCATCACCGATTACAAGGAGCAACTGCAACTGCGCGAAGATATGCACGACGGTATTATCAACAACTCTGATTTCGCCAAGCAGATAGCTCTCGGCACGGGTGCAGGCTTGCGTCTCGACCTAGACGGACTCGTGATCCGCCTCGACGTGGGAGTCGCCATTCATGCGCCGTTCCTCAACTATCAGTACGACAAGAAGACTTGGCAACCGGACAAGACCAAGCCCATTACCAACTATTTCAACATACCGTCCGCACTCGACGCCGTACGCGTCAACTTCGGTATCGGATATCCCTTCTAAACATAAATCTTAAAACATAAATTATAAATCATAAATAAACAAGCATGGTTCACGATCTTTACATCTTAATGATTACGGCAGGTATTGTCAGCCTGCTCTTTAAGTTAATGAAACAGCCCGTTGTATTGGGCTACATTGTTGCCGGCGTACTGGTCGGTCCTCACTTGTTCGGAGAGACACTCGTCAGTCACGAGAACGTGGAGGCATGGGGTAACATTGGCGTGTTGTTCGTTCTCTTCTGCATCGGTCTGGAGTTCCGTATCAAGAACCTCATTTCCAGTGGCAAGATTGCAGCCATCGGCGGCCTCACCATCATCGGCGGCATGATGCTATCGGGCTTCGGTGTCGGCAAACTGGCCGGGTTGGACATGATGAACGCGCTGTTCCTCGCGGGTATGCTGTGTATGTCCAGTACGACCATCGTCATGAAAGCCATCGACGAAGCGGGGCTGGGCAAGGAGCGATTTGTCAAAGGAGCCACGAGTATTCTCATCATCGAAGATGTGGTGGCGGTAGTGCTCATGGTCTTGCTCTCCAGTATCGCCATCAAGCATCAGTTTGAAGGAGTCGAACTGCTCGAGAAAGTGGGTGTGCTCGCCATTACCTTGGTCGTATGGTTCGTATTCGGTATCCTGATTATACCGACCTTCCTGCGTAAGGTCAAAAAACACCTCAATGACGAGACGCTCATCATCCTCGCGCTCGGTCTGTGCCTCGGTATGGTACTCACGGCGGAGGAAGCCGGTTTCAGCAGTGCCCTCGGTGCATTCGTCATGGGTACGATCCTCGCCGAGACGGTGGAGTCGCATCGTATAGAGCACCTCATGACCCCTCTCAAGAATGTCTTCGCCGCCATCTTCTTTGTATCCGTCGGCATGATGATCAACCCCGCCAATCTGGTGGAGTACTGGCCGAGCATTCTGATCACCTGTCTGGTCATCATCATCGGCATGATCATCTTCGGCACCCTGGGTTGTTGGTGGGGCGGAGAGACGATGAAGGACGCCATGCAGACGGGTTTCTCGTTTGTCCAGATCGGTGAGTTCTCGTTCATCATCGCGGCTTTGGGTAACAGCCTCCATGTGACCGACCCTGCGCTATACCCCATCATCGTGGCTTCCAGTGTGGTCACCACCTTCCTCACCCCGTATATCATGAAGGCGGCAGTGCCCTGCTATAACGCCCTGTACAAGCATGCGCCGGAACGCCTCCGCGCCAAGATAGACCTCCGCGAGAAACAGGTTGCCGAGGCCGAGCAACAGACCGTCGGCACCGACAGCAACAAGCCGTCCGTGGGCGATAAGGTGCAGCGTGCCGTCCGTCACACCTACGTGACCAAGCGGCTGGTCAACCTCTTCATCAAGAACATGAGCGAGAACGACGCCCACCCCGCAAACGGTCAGGAAGCGGAATAAACGACACGCTCCGACGAAAAAACGCGAAAAAGAATGGCATATGCTTGCATATGTCATTTTTTTTTATTACCTTTGCAGCGTTTTTTTATCGTAGGGATACAATGAAACGTAATATAGCCATTATTGCCGGAGGAGACAGTAGCGAGCACGAGGTGTCGCTGAGGTCTGCTGCCGGCCTTTATTCGTTTATGGACAAGGCGCGCTACGACGTAACCGTCGTGCGCTTGCAGGGCAAAGAGTGGGTGGCGCTGCCGGACTATGACGGCACCAACCCGGAGGTATTGAGCCTGGCCGGAGAGCCTATAGACAAGAATGATTTTTCTTATACGCGCGGGGGCGTGAAGCACACCTTCGATTTTGCATACGTCACCATTCACGGCACGCCGGGTGAGAACGGTGTGCTGCAGGGTTATCTGGACCTGATCGGTCTGCCCTACTCCTGCTGTGGTGTGCTGCCGGCTGCGATGACATTTAACAAATACGCCTGCAATCATTACCTGCACGGCTTCGGCATCCGTATCGCCAAGTCTATCCTGCTCCGTCACGACGAGTTCCTGATGATGAACACCGACCATCGGATGCGTATCATCGACCAGGTGGTCAACGAATTGGGTCTGCCCTGCTTCATCAAGTCGAACGTAGGCGGCTCGTCCTTCGGCTGCACCAAAGCGAAGACACCGGACAGTATTCTCCCGGCCATCGAGCGTGCGTTCGAGGAGGGCAACGAAGTCATCTGCGAGGCATACATGAAGGGCACCGAGGTGACCTGCGGCGTGTATAAGACCAAGACCAAAGCCGTCGCCTTCCCCATCACCGAGGTGGTGACCAAGAACGAATTCTTCGACTACGACGCCAAGTACCGCGGTCAGGTGGACGAGATCACGCCCGCACGTATTCCGGATGCGATCCGCGACGCCATTCAGTCGGAGACACTGCGTATATATGACATTATCGGTGCGAACGGCATCATCCGTGTAGATTGGATAATCACCGACAGCATCAACCTCCTGGAGGTCAACACGACGCCGGGCATGACGCCGACTTCGTTCATCCCGCAGCAGGTACGTGCCGCCGGCCTGGATATGAAAGACGTATTGACGGACATCATTGAAAATAAGTTTTAGTATGATTGATATTAACAAAGCTATCGAAAGCCTCAATTGGAACAAGGAGCCGAAGGGATTGTACGAACCGATCGCATACACCTTGGCTTCGGGAGGCAAGCGTATTCGCCCGACTCTGGCCCTCATGGCCGCACAGACGATCATGAACGGCGGTCTGCTCAACGGTGATGCAATCGAGAAGACCCTTCCGGCTGCACTGGCATTGGAGGTATTCCATAACTTTACCCTGCTGCACGACGACCTGATGGATCATGCCGAGATACGCCGCGGACGCCCCACCGTTCACGTTCAGTGGAATGCGAACACAGCCATCCTCTCGGGCGACCAGATGCTCATCGAGGCATACAAGTTGCTGAGCGACGTGCCGGCGGACAAACTGCCGCAGGTACTCAAATGGTTCAACGAGATGGCCACAGGCATATGCGAAGGACAGCAGTTGGATATAGACTTCGAGCATATGAGCCAGGTGACCATCGAGGACTACATGAAGATGATCGAACTCAAAACCTCCGTACTGCTCGCACATGCCATGCGTATCGGCGGCTATATCGCCGGTGCGGACAACGTACAGCAGGAGGCGCTGTATCAGTTCGGTCTGCATATCGGTCTGGCGTTCCAGATACAGGACGACCTCCTCGACGTCTATGGCGACCCGAAGACATTCGGCAAGGCCATCGGAGGAGACATATGCGCTAACAAGAAGACCTTCCTTCTGCTCACGGCCCTCGAGACCGCAGATGCGGAGAGCAAGGCCGAGTTGTTACAATGGATGATCACCACCGACCGCAACGAAGAGAAGATCGCCGGTATAACCGCCGTCTATGACCGTCTGGGCGTCCGTCAGGCAGCCGAAACAGTCATGGAGGAGCACACCGCCCTCGCATTGGCCCAACTCGACAAACTGCCGCAGAACGCAGCCACCGAGCAACTCCGCGAACTGGCGGAACAACTCGCCACAAGAAAATCATAAATCGTAAATCGTCAAATCGTAAATAACAATGCCTTATCGTCGATTACCTAACACGGATTTAGCACGACTCCACGCCTTGCAGAACGCTATTCAGCGTGCACAGACTGCGGATTATACCGAGCAGGTACTTCCGTACAAAGTGCAGAGCGAAGCGCAACGGTTTCTGGTGCAGTTTGAGAATGTAGTCATGCAGTCCAAGGACAACTACAAATCTACGGTCAATGCCAACAAGCAATACCGTCACATCGTCCAGAACGCACGTATGTATATCTCGCATTTCATTCAGGTACTCAACCTGGCTGTCATCCGCGGAGAAATCAAGAAGGAGCAGAAACTGCTCTACGGCCTGGATCCGCACCAACACATCGTGCCCGATCTGTCTACGGAAGAAGGCATACTCGAATGGGGAAAAAATATCATCGAGGGCGAGCAGAAGCGTATGGCCAACGGCGGTTTCCCGATTTACAACCCGGCCATCAACAAGGTGAAGGTCCATTATGACATCTTCTGCGAGCACCAACGCCAGCACACCTTCCACGTGCAGAACACCGAGCGCGTACACGGAGACCTCGAGCCGCTGCGCGACCAGGCGGATGCCATCATTTTGAATATATGGAATCTCGTGGAGGATTACTATAAAGACCTGCTTCCGTACGCCAAACTGATGAAATGCCAGTTATACGGCCTCATCTACTATTACCGCAAGGGTGAAAGAAAACTCACGGCCGAGCGCGACCGTGAGCTGCAACGCATACGAGACAGTCAACCGACTATCCAATGGTCAGTTGAGGAGTGATAACACGATCCATCTTCTGGTCGTGCATGCAATGAGGGATGGTGTGTTTCTTGAACTGGAACGAATAGCAGACGCCTACCTTCTTGGCATGCAGCTGCTTCGACAAGAACTTGTCATAATAGCCTCCCCCGCGGCCGATGCGGTGACGGTGCTGGTCAAACACCACACCCGGGACTATAATCAGGTCTATCTCCCCCTTATAGGTCTCGGTCTGCGGCTCGGGAACACCGAAATGACCCTTACGCATCATATCCTCTCCGTCATAGGGACGAACCTCCATCGAGTGGCGATGGGTAACAGGTAACAAAAATGTTTTTTGACCCGCATACTTGGTGAGCAGCGGACGCAAGTCCACCTCATTATGAATCGGGTAATACAGCAGCACGGTATGTGCCTCGCGGAACGCGGACATCCGCTCCAGTTGAGCCTGGATAAGCGCGGACTGCTCCGCTACCTCGGCCTCCGTCATCATACGTCGTTGCTGCTCCACAATGGCGCGAAGGGCGGACTGCTCCTTGCGAGCACGACGCCAAGGCAGCCACATTAAGAAATCATGTATTTGAGACTCGAATAACATAAATTGTTTAGTTTTACTTTTGCGGGTGCAAAAGTACAAAAAAAAATTGAAATGCGCAAATTTTTCTACATATTATTCGGTTTTTTGGCGCTTCTATGCACCGGATGTGACAATTCCGGCACCAGTACCACCTTATCGTCGGTAGCCAAGTTGTCTGCGTTCTCTTTTGCGGCGGCGGACTCCATGCCGGGTTTAGCCAAGGCGGTCTTCACGATCGAAGAGCGTCTGGACACCGGTTTGGTATGGAATCAGGACTCTATTCTCTACGGCACCTCGCTCAAGCGCGTCGTACCGCGTTTCACCTTCGCTGCCACGCCGAGTGCCTCTTCACTGATCATGCCGGACACCACCTGCCGACTGACCGGCTACGACACGCTCGATTTCAGCAAAGGACCGATATACCTCTATATCCGCTCGGCGGACAAATCAACCTCCAAGGTCTATGAGATCCGCCCGACGGTGCATCAGGTCGATCCCGATCTCTACTCCTGGACGCTTCTCAATGACGGCATCTACGCGCCGGATGATAGCGAGCAGCGCGTCGTGGAGTTAGGCGACCTGTTTGTCATGATCGTCTCGAACGGCTTTGCGCTACATACCTACTGTTCGGCTGAAGGCATCGACTGGCTCGATCTCGGCTACCCCATAGGCCTGCCCGAAGGCACCCGCGTGCGTCAGATCATTTCCGACGGCACGACCCTCTATTACGGCCAGGGCAACGCCATCTACACCTCCACCGACGCAATCCACTGGACGGCACACAGCGTGAGCGAGAAAGTGGTCACAATGCTGCTGTACTGGAATGATGAAGTGTGGGCGCTCACCGTGCAAGACGAGCAATACGAACTGGCCGTTTACGAGGATGGCGAACTGCTGCTCACCGGCCTCAAACCCGACCATGCGTTCCCCGTGAGCGATTTTGCGGCAGTGACCTTCACCAGTGCCAGCGGACGCGACCGCGCGATGATAGTAGGCGGCTTTGCCGAGAACGGCCAGAGCCTCAACACGCGCTGGAACCTCGAATACGCGGATTACTTCAGCGACGGGGCATACCGTCTGGAGGAGTTCTCCATCAACCGCCCGCAGTTTACGAGCCTGACCGGCATCTCCATCATTTGGTACAACAATCAACTGCTGCTATTCGGCGGGGTGGACGACAAGATGACATACATCGGACGGGACATCCTCATCTCCGATAACGAAGGACTGACCTGGACGCCCGCCGACTCGACCAAGAACCGGCTGCCCGACGTCTATCAGGCGCGGCAGAAACAGAACGCCATCGTTCGCGACAACTACATCTATCTCTTCGGCGGTCAGACCTCACAGACCACCTTCAGCGATGTGTTCTGCGGACGACTCAACTCCATTGACTGGTAAACTGATCACTGACCACTGACCACTGAATACTGATTACTAACAACCAACTAAAATATTAACGCTATGACTATCAAAGATTTTAAATTTGCAGGAAAGAAAGCCATTGTCCGCGTGGACTTCAATGTACCTCTGGACGAGAATGGTAAGATCACAGACGACACCCGCATCCGCGGTGCGCTGCCCACCCTCAAGCACATCCTCGACGAAGGCGGTGCGCTCATCATCATGAGCCATATGGGCAAGCCGAAAGGCAAAGTACAGGCTAAGTTCAGCCTTGGTCAAATCAAAGACGCCGTTGCGGCCGCACTCGGCCGTCCTGTTCAGTTCGCTGAGGACTGCGCCAAGGCGCAGGCACAGGCTGCCGCCCTCAAACCGGGTGAGGTACTGCTGCTCGAGAACCTCCGCTTCTATCCGGAAGAGGAAGGCAAACCCGTAGGTATCGACAAAGAAGATCCCGCATACGAGGCAGCCAAGAAAGAGATGAAGGCGCGTCAGAAAGACTTCGCAAAGATCCTCGCTTCGTACGCTGACTGCTATGTAATGGACGCCTTCGGTACCGCTCACCGCAAGCACGCTTCGACTGCTGTCATCGCTGACTATTTCGATGCAGACAACAAGATGCTCGGTTTCCTCATGGAGAAAGAGGTAGCAGCTGTTGACGCCGTACTCGGTGACATCAAGCGTCCGTTCGTAGCCATCATGGGCGGCTCGAAAGTAAGTT
>Ga0265298_10011683_pt1 | contig 10251 bp, 9 predicted proteins | sample AusTroGonzalo_MG_3_FD_193486 | JGI IMG/M metagenome (GOLD analysis project Ga0265298, IMG submission 193486) | Bovine rumen microbial communities from tropical cattle in Woodstock, Queensland, Australia - Gonzalo_01 | ecosystem: Host-associated > Mammals > Digestive system > Stomach > Rumen ... | reverse complement strand
TTTCGTACTTATCACGTTGTGCGTGAGTGGATTGATAAAAATGTAGCGTTAGCGCGTCAAAACGGATATGTAAAAACCATGTTAGGACATGTACGTTATTTGCCGGAATTTAATATGGGAATCGGCTCTATGACCTCGTTTGCCCAACGGGCCGCTATTAATACAATTGTGCAAGGCGGTTCGGCCGATATTATTAAAAAAGCCATGCTAGATGTATTTGCCGCCTACAAAGATACACCTGTCAAAATGACCATGCAAGTACACGATGAATTGATTTTTGAATTACCGCAAGAATTATTAGATACGGCTAGCCGGCAGATTAAGACGTTGATGCAAAATACAGTCCGGCTGAGTGTGCCGCTTTTGGTAAGCGCAAAGGCCGGGAAAAATTGGTATTCATTGGAAAAATTATCTTTATGACAGTACGTACCCCGTATACATGGGTGGTTGGTTTAACGGGAACCATTTTAAGCGGAAAAAGCACGGCACTTGCGGCCTTCGCAAAAGAAGGAGTTTTTACGTTATCGGCCGATGAAATCGTGCATTGTTTGTATCAAAAGCCGTCCGTGCAAAGGCAGTTGAAAAAATACTTCGGAACGACGGATACAACGGAAATTTCCCATAAGTTATTTCGTGAAAAGATTTTGCGTTCCCGGTGGGAAAAGTATATTCATCCGCTTGTGTTGAAGGAAGCCATGCAAAAAATCAGGGCAGCAAAGTGCCGTTGGGCGGTGTTTGAAGTACCGTTGTTATTTGAAGCTAGAATAGATAAACGGACCGATTGGAATGTGTTGGTAATGGCCGATGATAAAACACTTTCCGCCCGTTTGAAAGGACGCAAGATGAGCCGTGCGGAATATGAACGCCGCTTAAAATGTCAGTTTCCTCAAGCAAAGAAACAAGCATTGGCAGATATCATTTTATTTCATAAAACGAAAGAAGAATTGGTACGAAAAGTAAAACATTTTTGTAAATCATTTTCAGTACTTACACAAAATTAGGAGTCAGCATGGAAGAAACAACACCGCAGGAAACCACAATGGTAAAACCTGTTAAAGAAACAAAATCTACGCGCCCGGCGTATACGTTAGAAGGTGCCAGACCCCAACGGACGAATTACCGCTCCGCGGGGAACCGTACAGTTCAAAAAAATTATACGGCCGCACAACAGCCACCCCGGCAGCCCAACGGTGCCAAACCGATGGACGCGCGCGAACTCAATAAATTAAGCGTGGCGGAACTAACGAAGTTAGCGGTTAATTATAATTTAGAAGATATTTCCGGTCTTCGCAAACAAGAATTGATAGGCCGTATTGTGGCGATTCAGGCCAAACAAAACGGTTCAGTTTACGGCGGAGGTGTGTTGGAAATTTTGCCCGATGGTTTTGGTTTTTTGCGTTCGGAAGAAAATAATTATTTGGCTAGCGGGGAAGATATCTATGTATCTCCCTCCCAAATTAAACGATTCGGGTTGCGTAAAGGGGATACGATAGAAGGGCTGATTCGCCCACCGAAAGACAATGAACGCTATTTCGCCATGCTGCAAGTGCAAAAGGTAAATGGTTTGGAATCGGATAAAGTATATAATCGTCCGCTTTTTGAAAACTTAACGCCTTTGCATCCGAATGAACGTTTTACGTTAGAACTTGATAAATCGTCGCTTACACAACGTGTAATAGATTTGATTGCTCCGATCGGAAAGGGGCAACGGGCGTTGATTGTGGCTCCGCCCAAAAGCGGTAAAACGATGATTTTGCAAGCCATTGCTCACTCCATTGCGGAAAATTATAAAGATACCGTGCTGATGGTATTACTGATTGATGAACGTCCGGAAGAAGTGACGGATATGAGCCGCAGTGTAAAAGGGGAAGTGGTGGCTTCTACGTTCGATGAACCGGCAGACCGGCACGTTCAAGTGGCGGAAATGGTACTTGAAAAAGCCAAACGTATGGCAGAACAAGGGAAAGATGTGGTAATTTTACTTGACTCCATTACCCGTTTAGCCCGCGCCTATAATACAGTAGCTCCTTCGTCCGGGCGTGTATTGACCGGCGGGTTGGAAGCAACGTCGTTACAAAAACCCAAACGCTTTTTAGGTGCGGCACGGAACATTGAAGAAGGCGGTTCGCTGACCATTATTGCTACTGCCATGATCGAAACCGGCAGCCGTATGGATGAAGTGATTTTTGAAGAATTTAAGGGTACGGGTAACAGCGAACTTTGTTTGGACCGCAAACTGTCCGAACGGCGTATTTTCCCGGCAGTGGATATTAACCGTAGTTCCACCCGTAAGGAAAATTTGCTCTTGCCGGAAGATGACTTAAATAAAGTGTGGATTATCCGCAAGGTGCTTGCTCCGCTTAGTTCGGTGGATGCGATGACACTACTGCTTGAAAAGTTATCGGCAACTAAGTCCAATAAAGACTTCTTCAAACAGATGGAAGTGAACGCTTTTTGACGGTAAAAGACGGGCACTATTGCCAAGAATTTATCAGATATGGTAAAATAAATTATAAGATTTTGAAAGGAAGATAAAAAAATGAAAGAAAACTTACACCCTACTTATGAATTCGTAGAAGCGGTCTGCGCTTGCGGAAATAAATTCATGACCCGCTCTACCGCTAAATCTTTGAAGTTGGATATTTGCTCCGCTTGCCATCCGTTCTTCACCGGCAAACAAAAATTGCTCGATACGGAAGGTATGGTAGAAAAATTCAACAAACGTTTTGCTAAAACAGAAGGCAAAACTATGGTCCGCAAACCGAAAACGGAAGTAAAGGCCAAAGCCAAACTCAAAAAAGCAGTTGCCGTTAAAAAAACGGTTGTAAAAAAACCGGCTAAAAAAGCCGCTGCTAAAACAGAGACAAAAGCCGAAGCCAAATAGCCGCGCTTTTTAATAAGAGCAGACCCCGAAAGGACGTCTGCTCTTTTTTTGTAATCAGGGAATAATTATGGAAACTTCTCAATACGTAGCAGAATTTAATGAATTAGAGAAAGAATTATCTTCGGGTAATTTGTCGGGGGCTGCCTTAGCTGCCAAAGCCAAACGGCATGCTTTTTTGAAACCGATTATTGAAAAAGAAAACGAAATAAAAACTACGGAAAAAGCCATCGCGGATGACCGCGCTATGATTGAAGCCGGCGAAGACAAGGAACTTGTTAAAATGGCTGCCGATGAATTGGCAGAATTGGAAGCCAAATTGCCCGAATTACAAAAGGAACTGCGTATTTTAGTAATTCCGCCGGATCCGAACGATGCAAAAAATATTTATTTGGAAATACGTCCGGGTGCGGGAGGGGAAGAATCGGCTTTATTTGCGGCGGAGTTATTGCGCGTTTATCAACATTTTGCCCAAACAAAAGGGTGGACAACCGAAGTGTTGGAATTTACACCTACCGGCCTTAAAGGATGTAAATATGTAAGTATGTTTATCAAAGGTGACGGGGCTTATTCGTGGCTTCGTACCGAGGCCGGTACGCACCGTGTGCAACGCGTACCCGATACCGAAACGTCCGGCCGCGTGCATACTTCTACCGTTACGGTAGCCATTATGCCGGAAGCGGAAGAAATTGATATTGAGATCCGTCCGGAAGATTTGGAGTTGGAAACATCCCGCGCGGGCGGCCACGGCGGACAAAATGTAAATAAAGTGGAAACCGCCGTACGCATTTTACACAAACCGACGGGCATTGTCGTTTCTTGCCGCGAAGAACGCCATCAGGGTAAAAACCGCGAAAAAGCCATGGCGATGCTGCGCGCCAAACTCTACCAAATAGAAGAAGAAAAACGAAATAAAGAAATTTACGATGAGCGTAAAAGCCAAGTAGGTACCGGCGATCGTTCGGAAAAAATCCGCACGTATAACTTCCCGCAGAGCCGTGTAACCGACCACCGTACCGATAAATCATATCACAATTTATTGGAAATTATGGAAGGTAACATTGAGCCGATTTTGGAAGATTTACGCGTGTTTCGTGTAGAGCAAAAACTCAAAAATTTGCAGATATAGTTGGGCAGGAGCCGGAAAACATCCGGCTCTTTTTATATGAACATTTCTTCTCTTTTACAACTAGCACGTCAGCGCTTAGAAAATTCCCATTCGGACGAACCACAAGCCAACAGTGAATGGTTGTTAGCTCATGTGCTAAACGTCACACGTACGTGGATATTGACACATGGCAATTTAGACGTATCCCCCAATGAAGAAAAATTATTTTTGAGTTTACTTTCCCGTAAAGAAAAGGGCGAACCGTTAGCATATATTGTCAGTTATCAACCGTTTTGCGGAATGGATATTTTAGTTTCACCGGATGTGTTAATCCCGCGCCCGGAAACGGAAGGATTGGTGGAGTTGGCCGCTGCACATTTTGACCGCAAGGGAAAATATATGTTTTTAGATATGTGTACGGGGAGCGGTTGTATTGCATTGGCGCTAGCTAAAAAATTTCCGCAAGCACACGTATTAGCCGTGGATATTTCCGAGAAAGCACTCCGTGTGGCGCAAGAAAATGCCAAGAAATACAAATTGGCGGAACGGGTACACTTTTTACAAAGTGATTTATGGGAAGACGTAACGGGCACATTTGATTTAATTATCGCGAACCCTCCGTATATCCCTACGGAAAATTTAACCGCGCTTACAGCGGAAGTAAAGCACGAGCCGCGTTTAGCGTTGGATGGCGGCGCGGACGGATATGAAATTACGCGTCCTTTGTGTACGGCGGCCGCGGATTATTTGAATGCGGGCGGTTTACTTGCGTTAGAGTTGGACGACGGACAAGCCCGGCCGCTGATGCGCGGCCTTACGGAAATCGGCTGGCGGGCGGAAGTAAAAAAAGATATATTTAACGTAGAGCGTTTTGTGCTCGCGCAAAAATAACAGTGAGGAGTTTTTTATATGGATCGTTTTATTATTCGCGGTGGTAAGAAATTACATGGAACAGTGCATATCAGCGGTAGCAAAAATGCGGCGCTTCCCATTTTAGTAGCTACGTTACTAACGGATGAGCCGTGTGTATTACACCGCGTGCCGAATTTAAGGGATGTACGTACTACGCTGAAAATTTTGGAATATTTGGGGAAAAAAGTAGTCTATCAAAACAATACGGTTACGATTACAGCCAACGGTCAACTAAAAAACAATTTGCCTTATGAACTTGTTAAACAGATGCGGGCAAGTTTTTGGGTGGCCGGGCCGTTACTTGCACGTTTTTTGGAAGCCGATATTCCGTTGCCCGGCGGGTGTGCGATTGGGGTGCGTCCGGTAGATATTCACTTGAAAGGATTTGAAAAATTGGGTGCTGCTTGCGAAGTAAAAGCGGGAAATGTACTGATTCGTGCTAAAAAATTAAACCCGGCGCAAATCGTACTGCGCTTTCCAAGTGTAGGGGCCACACAAAATTTACTGATGTGCGCCTGTTTAATAGAAGGGGAAACAATTTTAGATAACATTGCCAAAGAACCGGAAGTAGATGACGTAATCGATTTTTTGAATAAAATGGGAGCCGATATTCAAGCTGATGGCAGGGGCCGTTTGGTAATTCGCGGGCAAAAAGCGCTACATGGGGCTGAACATACGGTCGTGGCGGACCGCATAGAAACAGGGTCTTATTTATTGGCGGCGGCAGCAACGCGCGGTGAAGTTACCGTGGAGGATTGCGTGCCGGAACATAACTCTATTTTGTTAAACGATTTGTGCGATGCGGGTTTTACATTAACAGTTACCAACGGTTCCGTAAAAGTGCATGTTTACGACGGTGATATCCGCCCGGTGCGTATCCGTACGGCTCCGTATCCGGGATTTGCGACCGACTTACAGGCCCCGTGGATGACGTTGATGACGCTTTGTAAAGGAACAGCGGAAGTGGATGAAGATATTTTTGAAAACCGTTTTATGCATGCGCCGGAACTTGTGCGTATGGGGGCGGATATTTCTACCGAAAAAAGCGTTGCGCGCATTACCGGCGTAAGCAGTTTGTCGGCGGCACACGTACAGGCCTCCGATTTGCGCGGCGGTTTTGCGCTCGTCATGGCGGGTTTATGTGCCGACGGAGAAACGGAAGTGGAACGCGTCTATCATATTGACCGGGGTTATGAAAAGTTAGAGCAAAAGTTAACAGAGTTAGGCGCTGATATTTGTCGTTACAATCCCGATAAAAATGAATTTTAACACGCTGTTTGATACAGTTTTACAGCGGGCATCCGTCAGTGGTGTAGGCGTTGAGGGGTTAAAAAACTTCCTAGTGCGTTTGGAAAACCCGCACACCCTATTTTCAGTTATTCACGTGGCCGGTACGAACGGAAAAGGTTCCGTTTCTACACTTTTGGCCGGGGCGCTGACCGCAGCCGGTTACAAAACAGGTTTATTTGTGTCTCCGCATTTAACCGATCCGGCAGAGCGTATTCAAATTAACGGAAAAAACATTTCCAAACAAGCATTTTCCCAAGCCCTAGAAAGAGTGTTACAGACGGAAAAAGAACCGCTTAACTTTTTTGAAATTTTGACGGCAGCTGCGTTTGTTTGTTTTGCCAATGCGCATGTTAAGTATGTAGTGTTAGAAACCGGACTAGGTGGAAGGAAAGACCCTACAAATGTATGTTTACCGGTGTGCAGTATAATTACTTCTATAGGTAAGGACCACACGCAATATCTCGGGAACACGCTTTCTCAAATTGCTACAGAAAAAGCCGGTATTATTAAAAGAGCCATTCCCGTTTTTTGCGGGGATGTAAAACCTGCCGCCTTGCGAGTTATCCGCCAAACGGCAACCCGTCTGCAAGCACCGCTTACGGTGGTAAAAGAGGGGGATTTTTTCGTTACCCAAGCGTACAAGTGGCGGAAAAATAATACCATGTTAAAAGATATATCAAAGCGGACGTGGAAACTTCATATTTTAGGGGAAAAACAGGGGCAAAATGCCTGTTTGGTGTACCGGGTGTGTAAGCAATTGGGCATAGCCGATACATGTATAAGAAAAGCGTTTGCAACGGTGAGTTTGCCCGGACGTTTTGAGATAAAAAAAGTAAAAAATACTATATGGATTTTTGACGGCGCGCACAATCCGCAGGCCGTAGAAAATTTGGTGAGTTTGTGGAAAAAAACGCCTTTTTACCCAAACGGTGTATTAGTGTGTGCGTTTATGCGGGATAAGGATTATAAAAAAATGCTGAAACTTTTAAGTCCGCACTTTGCGCAAATTATTGTAACGCAAATTCCGTCAAAAAGAAGTGCCATGGCGGAAGAAATAAAAGCAACTTGTCCTTTTTTGAAAAACGTTTGTTATGAAAAAAACTGCCGCCGTGCATTGGAACGAGCCGCAAAATTTTCCTGTGCGGTGTGTAGCGGCTCGTTTTATTGGGTGGGGTTGGCACGGCAAAAATTAGTTTAGATTCAGAGACTTGCAAATTTTTTTACCCAAAGTCGAACTGTTTGTCACTATACATTTCTGTTCGTTATTGTGGTAGCCGTTGTTATAGAAATGAACCTTAAAATCCCGATGTCCGTCACATGCGGCAGTAGTAGTATTATAACCGGGACAGTAACTTAAAACAACTTCATAACTTGAATTGTCAAGAATAAAATCTGTTCCACAGGCAAAAAAACGGTTTTCTGCCAATAAAGAACAACTAGAAGGAACATCTATATCTAGTTTGCTCACATCCAAAGAAGGCGCACCATTGGCCATGTAATAGGTCGTTTCGGCTGCTGCAATACTTTTCATGAGCGGTAAATAAGCGGCGGTTCGTGATTTTATAACGGCTATTTTATATTGAGGAACGGCAATGGCGGCCAAAATGCCGATGATTAAAACAACGACCAACAGTTCAATAAGGGTGAATCCCTGCTTGTGTAATTTCATACTATATGCTCCTTTGTTTTGGAGCACATAATAAAACGGCTGTTTGCGCGGTTTCGTTCAGGTAACCTAGCATACAGCCGTAGTTCCCCGTCCTTGCGGACGGGAAACGTTTGGTACCATCGGGTGGCCGCCCGACAGTACCAGAATTGCGGCTGTTTTTGGCCTGAACGAAATTTTTGGTTTCCCAAAAATTACCCGCGTTTTACACACGGCTCCAAAAACAGATTAAATTGTCTTTTTATTATAGCATAAATAATTTATCCCTTAAACGGATGAAATTTCCGTCTTAAAATTTGTTGACATTGTGCGGGTGTTTGTGGTTTAATAGAAAGAGATATATTTTTCGGGGTTTTTTATGGCGGAAAACAACAATTTTGAAGGTAGCAACGATATTGCCCAATTTTTAGAAAAATTCAAAGAACAATCTTTATCGGCAGAACAGGAACCGTCTTTTTACGATACGGCTTCGGAAGTAGATGTTTCTTCCGCCGCGGACAACCGTTCCTTTGAAAAATTAGAAAGAAAAATTCAAGAATTGGAAGAACGTTTTGAAGAATCATCAGCCCAGAACCGGTTGATTTTATCGGAGTTAGCGCACACACGCGAAGTGATGGACCGGCAAAAAAACAGGGATGCTTTTTTGGAACATATGTCCCGTACGATTGCCACCTTAAAAACGAGCGTGGAAAATTTATCGCGTGTCCAACCTGCCTACCCGGTTTATGAGCCCTCCTTTGAAAGGGGGTTTGATTCCGTTCCTTCTAGGGGGGCGGGAAATTCTCCGTATTTGCCGACGGCAGCAGAAGAATTACAACAAGTAAAACTGAACCATGCCAAAGAACTTTCCGAAAAAGAAAAGGCCGTGTCAAGTTTGCGTCAAAAGGCCTCGCAGTTAAAAGCAGTTAACAGCGCGTTAGACCGCGAGATAAAGAAAGTGCAACAGGAAAAGATGGAAGCACTTAAAAAATCAGCCGAACAAGCCAAGGAAATTTTATCCTTGCGCGAACAGTTAACCGCGGCAGAAGAACGATTCAAATCATTTAATTTTGAAGGACGGATCATTTCCATCCGCCAAGCATACCAACAGAAAGTTTCCAGTTTGGAAATACAACTCAAAGAAGTTTCCGATACTTGTATGAAACAAGTGGAAGAAATAGAGTCGTTAAAAGCAGAAAATTTGAAACTGCACCAAGCCACGCAGGAACGCGATGCATTGCGTGTCCGTTTGCAAAAAGCGGAAGCGGAAGTAGTGGCACTGAAAGAAGAAATGGACACGTTAAACAATGCTTCTTCCCAATCTGTTAAAGCGCAAATGGAGGTTTTCCAAGTTCAGTTGCAGCAGTTGGAAACGCAACGTGACGGTATTGCCGCCCAATTAGCGCAAGCAACCGAGTCGTTAGAAGCCGTACGCCGTGAAAAAGAATTGCTTGAAAAGAACTTCAAAGAATTACTTTCTAAAATCAGTGATAATGATGCGGTTATCGGGCAGTTAAAACAAAAAATAGAAATTTTAAGTACAGAAAATGAAACACTTGCTCATTCCAATAAAGAATTGGAAGAAAAGACGATGGCATTAAATGCCCGTAATGAAGAATTGGAAGGGCAGACGGCTACATTGAATGCCCGTAACGAAGAATTAACACAACAAACACAAAAATTGGGTGAAGACAAGGCCAAACTTTCGCAATATGCGGCCCGATTAAATCAGGATAAACATTCGTTGGAAAACACGAATCAAACGCTTGCACAAGAAAACCAACAATTACGCAAACAAAGCGCTGCTTTATTGGCAGCTCACTTAGTGCAACGAAAAGAAAAGGCCGAAAAAGCCCAACCGGTATCTCCCGCACCGAATCCGGCCCCTGTCCAACCGAAACAATCGGCACCGTCCGTTGGACAAGAAAAATCCGCCGTTGTACCGCAAGTAAAGGCGGCGGCGGCTCCGGTTTCCGCAGTGAAGAAAGAAGCGGTGCCGGTTCAAAAGCCCGCCCGCGTGCAAACGGAAGCAGATTTGCCCGAAATCAAAATTGCCAAACCGATTCCCCAACCGCAAGAGACTAAAGATGATGAAGACTTTTTAGAGAAAACGGACACCTTTTTAGGGCGTATCAAGTGGTCTGTTTTCGGGGAAGATAAGTAAATTATGTCCGCCTTAAAAGTAATCGTATTGTATGGTGGTATTTCTACCGAGCATGAAGTTTCCGTCCACAGTGCGCAAACCGTTTGCCGCATTTTAGCGGAGCAACCGGAAAAATATACGGTTTACCCCGTTTTTATCAGTAAGCAGGGTTATTGGTTTTTACAAACTTCCTGTCAATTGCAAACACCGCAAGATATACCGGTAACACCTGTGTTGTGCAACGGAGAGACTATCCGCGCACTAGACGGTTC
>Ga0265298_10011682_pt1 | contig 10251 bp, 8 predicted proteins | sample AusTroGonzalo_MG_3_FD_193486 | JGI IMG/M metagenome (GOLD analysis project Ga0265298, IMG submission 193486) | Bovine rumen microbial communities from tropical cattle in Woodstock, Queensland, Australia - Gonzalo_01 | ecosystem: Host-associated > Mammals > Digestive system > Stomach > Rumen ... | reverse complement strand
GGCGGGGGTGCTCATCATCCTTTCCCTGGCCATGGAGCTATTCCGCGGCCACGACATCGACGAGATCCTCGAGGTCATGGTCCTGTGCCTGGACGTGGTCCCCATCGCCCTCTTCCTGCTCGTCACGCTCACCTACATGCTCGCAGCGGTCCGCATGTCGAAAACAGGGGTGCTCCTCCAGAACTCCAACTCGGTGGAGTCGATCAGCCATGTCGACACCGTCTGCATGGACAAGACCGGCACCATCACCACCAACAAGCTCCTCTTCGACTCCGACAAGCCCTTCATCGAGCCCGAGGAGGCCGCCAGGCTCAGCTCCCTGCTGGCTTCCACCACGGGGAGCCGCAACCGCACCATGCAGGCCGTCTACGACCACTACGGCGGGACCGATGCCAAGGCCGACGAGGAGATCCAGTTCTCCTCCGACCGCAAGTACAGCGCGGTCAGGGTCGGCAAGGACACCATCTACTCCGGCGCCTGGAACGTCCTGGAGCCCCACTGCAGGAACGCCGACGGGGTGGGCGAATACATCGAGGAGCAGGCCAAGAAGGGCCTTAGGACCATCGTGGTATGCAGGTCCGACTCGCAGTCGCTGTACAACGGCGACGAGCCCATCATCCCCGAGCTCGAGGTCGCTAACGTCGTGAGCATCAGCGACGAGATCAGGCCCGACTGCCGCGACACCATCCAGGTCTTCCTGGACAACGACATGGAGATCAAGGTCATCTCCGGTGACGACCCCGTCACCGTGGATGCGCTGTTCTCCCAGGCCGGGATCCCCGGCGAGAGGAAGATCGTTTCCGGCCCGGAGCTCGACGAGATGTCCGAGGAGGAGTTCAGGAACGCCGCCCTCACATGCAACATCTTCGGCAGGATGAAGCCCGAGAACAAGGAGGCGGTCATCCGCGAGCTCAAGCACAACGGCAGGTACGTCGCCATGATAGGCGACGGAGTCAACGACGTCAAGTCGATCAAGACCGCCCACGTGGGCATAGCCCTTCAGAGCGGCGCCGCTGCCGCCAGGGGCGTCTCAGACATGGTCCTCATGGACGACAGCTTCTCCGCCCTCCCCAGGGCCATCGTCGAGGGCAGGAGGACGGTCTCCGGCATGAGGGACATCCTCAAGCTCTACCTCTCCAGGAACTTCGCCCTGGCGATCATGTTCATCCTCGTGATGCTGGTCACCGGCTACGTCCCCATGATACCGATCCAGAACACCTTCTACGCGTTCGTCGCCGTCACGGTGATAGCCTTCTTCATGACCCTCTTCGCCAAGCCGGAGAAGAACAAGGAGCTGGTGCTGCCGGATGTGCTGAAGTTCGTCATACCCGCGGCCATTACAATAGGCGCCCTGGGCGCCATAGTCTACGCCTGCACCTGGATCCTCGTCGACAACGGGGACCTGGTCATCGACCTGGAGTACATGCTCCAGTTCGTTCCCGAGGACATGGCAGCCACCGTGGAAGAGCTGATCCTCATGCTGTCATGGGGAGAGCCGAGCATGCCCGAGATATGCGCCAGGTCCGCGATGGTCCTCACCGTCTCCGTGGCCGGGGTCCTCCAGCTGCTGCTCATCTGCCCGCCGTTCAAGTTCATGTCCTACGACGGCAGGGTCAACAGGAACGTGCTCCCGCCCATACTCATACTGCTGATGCTGGGGCTGGTCGCGGCTATGCTGCTGTTCTTCAAGCAGATCGCCATCGCGCTCTGCGGGTTCGTGATATTCCCGAGCTGGTACTACGGCGTGCTGCTGGGGTTCGTGGCCGTGTGGCTGGTCGCTACGCTGCTGTTCCTCAAGAAGGGCGTGTTCCACAGGTCCGTGGATCGCTTCGAGGCCTTCTACATGAAGAGGCTCGAGAAGATCGGCGACGAGAAGAAGCGATCGCCAGAAGCACCATTCGTCCCTGGACATGTCGGCAACGACGCCGGTGCTGTCCTCGACGCGGATGTACTCCACGTTCGCCAGCTTGTTATGGGAAATGTGGTGTTTCACCACGTCCGAGACGATCTCGCGGGCCTCGCCCTCCCCTTCCAGCCTGTCGGGACCCAGAGTGAAGAAGTCCGGAAGCTCCCAACCCGTCGAATCAACAAGAATAATCCTGGCCATTTTCTCCCCGGTTAGTGGCAGGGGTTATGTGGTTAAAAGTGTAACCGAAGTTGGATGCATCGGGGCCGGTATTCATGATTACGCCACATGGCGATCATGACGTAGGAGGCCATCCTCGCGTCCGAGAGGGCCCTGTGGTCCTGGACTCCGTTGATGCCGGCGGGGTCCCCGTCGACTATCATGGAATAGGCCGCATCCAGCTTGGGGTACCTGTACTGCCTGCCGTAGTACTCGCTGGGCAGCTTGCACACGGGCATGGCGGCCAGCATGATGTCCGTGCACTGCTTGAAGGTCCCCCTGAGGAACCACGGCTCCATGTACAGGAACTTGTCCATGTCGTACTGGATGTTGTAGGACGTGACCCACTTCCCCCTCAGGATCCTCCTGACGTCCTCGATCACGTACGGCAGGGGGCGGGCCTCGGCCACCATGTCCAGGGTGAGGTCGGTGTTCTCGAAGATCCACGCGTTGCGGCGGTAGTCGTTCCACTCCTCGACGTCGTAGCCCACCACCGAGGAATAGACGTCCTTGACGGTGCCCTTGGACAGGGACACACTGGTGATGCCTATGTCCACGACCACGTCGTCCGGGGCGCCCCTGAGGCCGGTGGTCTCTGTGTCCAGGACGTAGATCTCGTCCTGGCAGAAATCGTCGAGGGTCAGCTCCGCCATGCACCACCCATAGCATACGGGATATAAACAGGGTCGGTAGTCGGTCAGGCGGCCGTAGTCGTCCCACTGGCCGTACATGTTGCCCTTGCGGGTCTCCTCGAGGAGATGCTCCAGCGCCTTCTCGTAGGACTCCGGGTCGACGGCCTTGATGTTGGCGAGGTTGAAGGCCCTGACGCGCCTGTACAGGGGCGGGAACGACTGGAAGCGGGTCCATAGGCGGTGCTTCTTGAGCGCCGCCTCCAGCTCCGGGTCCATGCGGAAGCTGCGGGGGCCCATGGCCGGGAGCACCCTCCTGCCGGCGTCTGTCATCATCCCGAGCTTCTCCAGCCGGCGGACCCTCTCCTTGTTGAGCTCGGACCAGACGCCGCCCTTCCTCCTGGGGGAGAACCTCTGGGCCCGCACCCCGCCTATGACCGCCTGGGTGCTGTCGATCCACCCGAAGCACAGGGCCTCCTCCACGGCATCGATGTACCAGAACGTGCCGGTGCCCTCCGGCCTGCCCCTCTTGACCGCCACCCAGCACTCGTCGGCGGTGGCGTGGTTCTCCTGGAGCCATGCCCTGAACTGGTGCCTGTCGGCGACATCGAGTATGCGGGGTCCGCTTGGCAATGGATCGTCGGGCTCCATGGCAATCTCCGGTATGTGGACCGCCGATGCCGTCCGATGATGTTATATTTTCCCAGCTGGGACGACCTATGTCGGCCCCTGGTTGCAGCAAACTCGGGCGCGCCATGGGTGTCATCACTGCCATCTTGGCATTGGCAAATACCCCCGTTCCCGACCATATATGCGGATTTTCCGATTGTCTTCGAATAGTGTTTAAATACCATCTCCATATCGCTATTTCTGTATGTCAAGGAGCGCCTTCCTTATGCTCGCCCTAGCGGCTGCGGTACTCGCCTCAGCCCTGGCTGTGTACGGCGCTCCCGACGATGCCTCCGCAGAGGCCACCGACCCCGAACCCCTCGTTCCTGGACCCGGCCCCCGCGAAGAGCAGGGCCCTGCGCCGCGCGGACCCGAGGGACGCCCCATGGGCGAGCCCAAGGAGCCCACCCGCTACGTCATCGACGCCCCCGACCGCCCAGAAGGGAGCCTTGACAGGATCGTCGACGACTACGGCAGGATGTTCGAGGAGAAGCGCCAGCTGGAGGGCCAGGGGGCGGAGGTCTTCGTCCTGGACCCGGAGCTTGACAGGGATGCGGGCGGAGAGCTCGCAGGCGCCATCAGGGCCGTCTTCGACGGCGCGGTGGTGTCCGAGAGACCCGAGGATTCCGAGCCGGCACCCATGCAGCTCCCCGAGTCGTACGACATATCGTTCCTGGAGGAGATGCTCGACCAGGCGGAGGACAGCACCATGCTGGCCCAGCTGCTGTCAGTCATGATCTCCCAGTACACCGCATCCGGCAGCGGGTCCGGCAGCCTCGCGCCCTCCAACGGCCGCGACGACGACGTGCCGGACGTGCCCGATGAGGTAATCGAGGAGGACGACGGCGAGGAGCCCGTCCTGTTCGTCGAGGACGTCCCTGAGCACATCCCGTCCTCCGTGGAGTACATCACCGTCCACGGGTTCGACGGCGGCACCTTCTTCCGAGCGCCGATAAGGCCCTTGGGTTCGCTTGTTACCACGGCACCGTATCGGCATTTACAGCTCATCAGCAACAGCGCTAACCGTCTTTTTCCTGAAACATGAAGACCGGGTCCGAGGAGGACCGGGGAGAAGAAGATACGATGAGCATATTCGACAGCATATTCGAAGCGGCGGACTCGGTGGGGCCGGAAGGGTTCCTGCTGAGCGTGGCTACGGCCCTGGCAGCGGGCATGATCCTGTCCGGGCTGTACATATACCGCAACCGGCACACGGACAGCTACGCCGTGGCCGTGGCGGTCCTACCGCCTATAGTGGCAGCAGTGATCATGGCAGTATCAGGAGACATAGGCGCGGGAATCGCGGTGGCCGGGGCGTTCAGCCTGGTCAGGTTCCGCTCCGCGCCCGGTTCCGCCAAGGAGATGGCGGTCCTGTTCCTGGCGATGGCCTCCGGGCTCCTGTGCGGCATGGGGCTGGTCGCGTACGGCCTCCTGTTCGCGGCCATCGTCGGTCTGATAATCTTCGCCCTCACCACCGCCAACTACGGCGGCAGCAGGAAGAACGAGGCCGACAGGGTCGTGAGGATCACCATCCCCGAGGACCTGGACTACAACTCCGAGATCGAATCCGTCCTCGACGAGTACACCTCCAAGTACGAGCTCACCTCCGTGAGGTCCGTGAACATGGGCAGCATGTTCAAGCTGACGTACAAGGCGACCCTGAACGACGTCTCCAGGCAGAAGGAGATGATCGACAAGGTCAGGGTCAGGAACGGGAACCTCGAGGTCGCCGTGCTCCGCGAGGAGGCGGACGCCCACGGACTGTGATACCATGGAAGCCAAGACAGTATTCAAGAGGTACGAGCTGAAGTACCTGATGGACGAGGACCAGGCCTCCGCGGTCCTGGACGTCGTCCGCAAGCGCATGATGCTGGACCGCTACGGCCGCAGCACCATCCGGAACGTGTACCTGGACACCCCGGACTTCCTCCTTGCCAGGCGCTCAATAGACAGGCCGCTGTACAAGGAGAAGCTGAGGATCCGCGCCTACGGCGAGCCCTCTCAGGAGGACGAGGTGTTCGTGGAGATGAAGAAGAAGTTCGACTCGGTGGTCTACAAGAGGCGCCTGAGGATGCCCCTCCGCGAGGCTGAGGGGTGGTTCCGCGGCGAATGCGAGGCTCCCAGGAGCCAGATCGGCGAGGAGATCGACTTCATGAGGGTCCGCTACCCGGACATCCGTCCGGCCATGTTCCTGTCGTACGACAGGGAGGCATACTGCGCCGGGAGCTGCTCCGACCTGAGGATAACCATCGACAGCAGGATCCTCGCCCGCACCGAGGCCCTGAGCCTGTCCTCCCCGATCGGGGGGCGCCCGGTCCTGCCGGAGGGCTACACCCTGATGGAGATCAAGACCATGTACGGATACCCCGGATGGCTCACCGGCCTGCTGAACTCCCAGCGCCTGTACAAATCCAGGTTCACCAAGTACGGCAACGCGTACAAGGAGATAGTGCTCGGAAAGGTGCCAGAGGAGTTCCTTACGATACCCGGATGCGGATGCGCCGAAGCTACGGAGGGATGCCGATGTCCGGGACGACCACCGCGATACTGGCCCTCGTGCTGGTGGCGGCCATCGGCGGAGGGGTCTTCGCCTGCGCCGCGACAGGCATGTTCGATTCACCTGCCACGGACGACTCCGAGACCGTGGTCCCGGACGTCCCCCAGCAGGAGGACCCGGAAGAGGGGGACACGCCCTCCACGGCACCCGGGGACGAGACGCCTTCCGAAAGCCCGTCCGGACTGACCATAACGTACGTGTCAGGAACGCAGGACTGCTACACGATCACCCAGAACCAATCCACCGGGGAGTACACAGTGACCTTCGCGAACGTGTCCGAGGACACCGAGTACAGGATCTCCGGAACCCTCAGCGGATGCATCGTCATAGACGCCGGCGACGACTACGACTTCAAGCTCGGCCTCGACGGCGTTAGCATCACAAGCTCGTACAATGCGCCGATAGTGTGCACCTCGGCGAACAACCTGACCATCTCCGCGGTAAAGGGCACCGTGAACACGGTGACAGACAACCGCGCGGAGCAGACCGACTCCGATGCCATAAGCTCCTGCATCTACTGCACCTGCGACCTGAAGGTCCAGGGCAACGGGGCGCTGACCGTGGTATCGAAGAACAACAACGGCATACACTCGAAGGACGACCTGAAGGTGAAGAACCTGACCCTGACCGTGACCTGTGTGGACAACGCGCTCAAGGGCAACGACAGCGTGACCATCGAATCCGGGAACATCGCCCTGACCGCCACCTCCGGCGACGGCATAGTGACCACGAGCACCGATGTGAGCTCAAAGGGAGTCCAGAGGGGGACGGTGACGATCAACTCCGACGAGGGAGACACCGTGCTCGCCATAGACTGCTACTGCGACGGGATAGACGCCGCCTACGACGTGGTGATCGAGGAGACCGGGGGCAACAGCGTGACCGTGGACATCACCACCTACGCCGGAGCCACGGCATCCGATGTCGGAGTGACCACCGATGCCGGCTTCGGACCCGGGGGCCCTGGCGGCGGATGGGGAGGCAACCCCGGCGGGCCCAGCTACGTGCAGCCCGGTCCGGACAGCAACCCGAACCCCAGCGTCTCGTTCTCCTGCAAGGGGATCAAGGCGGACAACTCCGTGACCATAACCGGGGGCACAGTGACGGTGGACTCCTACGATGACGCCATCCACGCGAATGGCGACGTGAAGCTGGAATCCACCGGCACATACGGCACCGGCAACGTGACCATCACTGGGGGGACGGTGACCCTGTCCTCCTCGGACGATGCGATCCACGGGGACGGGGCCGTGACCATAACAGGCGGCGATGTGACTATCTCGGGCTCCTACGAGGGCATCGAGGGCAGCATCGTCACAGTCTCCGGCGGCAGCGTCTACGTCAGGTCCTCGGATGACGGCATCAACTCCAGCGGGACCGTTACCCTCTCCGGGGGCTACGTTATGGTGTACGCTGGCGGGGACGGCATAGACTCCAACTGCTCGACCAGGTACAAGGCCATCGTGTTTAGCGGCGCCATCGTCGGCATCGTCAGCACCTCCGGGGGCAACTCCGCCATCGACAGCGACAGCGGCTACACCTACACGGGCGGCCAGGTCCTGGCCATCTGCCCCCAGGGTATGACGAACGAATGCCTGAACTGCAGCGGCGGGATCAGCAGCGTGGGGACCTACTCCACGATCTCCGCCTCCTCCGGCTCATACCTGACCGTCAAGTCGTCTTCCAAGACGCTGATGGCCATAGAGATGCCCACGTCTCTCAGCAACGCCTTCGTCCTCTACCTGGGGTCGGACTCCGCATCGTTCTCGACCGCATCCTCCGCCAGCGGCCTCTCCGAGGTCGCCGACAGGCTGTACGCCTGAACGACCAGCTAAACAGGGGCCTCCCGGCCCCTTTACCTCATTCGATAGGTCACCGACATAGCTAACATCCCTAACATGCCACCATCCAAATACGCGCCATCCGTTCCCTTATCCGTTACCTAAGGAGGAAGAGAATGGGGGAAGGATACCTTTTGACATGCGAGAAGTGCGGGACGAGCAAGCAGCTGATGCTCGGCATGGGGATGAGGGACCCCCGTGCCTTCCTGCCCGACATAATGGGGGGAAAGTACGGCGAGGATGCCAAGGAGTATCTGGAGCAGAACCCGGATGCATTCTTCCTCGTCGGCCACGTCCCCTATGGATGCAGCTGCGGGTACGTCACGACCTTCGCGGAAGTTGCATTCCCTGACAGGGACGTCCTCATCAGGAGGAAGCCTCACAGATGCAGCAACTGCGGGAAGAAGATGCGGAGGAACAGCATGGGGACCGGCAGGTGCTGGAAGTGCGGCGGGAAGCTGATCGAGCTCCAGAACATCATGTGGGATTGACATGTCCTTCGTCGACATATCATTCGGGCCGATGAACAGTGAGTTCATCGATGCATACAAGAAGGGCGAGATCCAGGACGGCTCCGCATGGGGGAGATGGATGGGCGAGGAGGAGATCTTCGAGAAGGAGATGCTCCTGTACCGGGAAAATTCAGGCGGTTGGGATGCTGTGATGTACACCTGCGACCATCCCAAGGACTGGGAGCATTACTGGCTGCACGCCCAGTTCGAGATCTACCTGGCATCCAGGGGCGAGATCGCCCTCATGATAGAGAAAGCGGGATACAAATTCTGCGGGAGAAACGGCCTCACCTCCGACACCTTCGACCTACCCCCAGGGGAATTATACGGGATAACGTATTGGCATCTGCGACGACAACGGGAGGCCATGCGAATGCAGAGTATCGGCAGGAAGGAGAGATCCCTCGGCTGCATAATAGGCGGCGCCATGGGCGATGCCTTCGGGAACCCCATCGAATTCTTGGCCATAGAGGGAATCAGGGAGAGGTACGGTGCCGATGGCCTGCAGGAGCCCATCCTGATCGGCGGAAGGTACCGGATCACCGACGACACCCAGATGACCCTCCTGACCGCGGACGGGATGCTGTTCGCGTACACGAAATGGTGCACGGACGCCTACGCCGACCTGCCCTCACGCTACGTCTACGGGAGATACCGCCGCTGGGCCCGGCTCCAGGGGTTCGGCATAGACGGGGACGCCGAATCCGATTCCTGGCTGTTCGACGACCCGGCCATGTACACCGAGCGCTCCCCGGGCAACACGTGCATCAGGGAGCTGCAGCGCTACGGGGAGCCCGCCAAGATCGGCTCGCCGAGGAACGGGAGCAAGGGCTGCGGAGGTTTGATGCGCGTGGCCCCCGCCGGGCTGTTCTGCGACCAGCGCATGATGTCGGTCAAATGGGCCGCCGATATAGCCGCATCCACCCACGGCCACCCGTTCGGGTACATGACGGCGGGGATGCTTGCCGCCATCATCCACTACATAATGGAGGGGGAGGACCTCCGCCAATCCATCTCGGATGCGGGATCCACCTGCATGGATTACTTCAAGGATCCCGACATGGACGACCTGTGCAGGATCGTGGACCGCGCCGTGAAACTGTCCGAATCATCTAAGGGCGATGCGGAGTGCATGAGGGAGCTGGGAGAGGGCTGGGTGGCCGAGGAGACCCTGGCCATGGCCGTCTTCTCATGCCTGAGGCACAGCGACGATCCGAAGCAGTGCCTGAGGTGCGCCGTCAACGTCACCGGGGACTCTGATTCCATCGGATCCGTCGCAGGGAACATCATCGGGGCCTACCTCGGTATAGACCGGATCAGGGAGGCCTTCGACGTCTCGAAGCTCGAATGCATAGATAAGATGGAGATCATCGCGGCTGACCTGGTATCCGGATATCCCGAATGGAATGACGGGCCGGCCGACCCCTACTGGGATGACAAGTACATCCACTGCAGAAACCCGTACCGAGAGGTATCAAATCGATCCCTTCCCCACATCTGGAGCAGGTTCCCGTCGAAGGGCTGGTGCATATTGTCCTTCGGGATGTAATCCCTGTACTTCATGGCGGACCTCACGACGAGGATTATGCCCATGATGCCTATCGCGATCATCGGGATCGTCCCCATGCCATCGACGAAGGTGTCGTAGCAGGCCAGCAGGTCGAAGGTCGAATGCATCACTATGGAGGCGTGCACCCCGTACTGGACGAAGACGTATCCGAACATCAGCCCGGTCACGAACGTGTCGGGGAACTTCATGATGGTCCAGCCGTCCAGGTGCATCAGGCCGAAGATGACCGACGATATCACGATAAGGACCAGCGCCGCCCTTGTCCCGGCATCACGGGATGACCGTTTGGAACGAGGTCAGTCTATGATGTGCGGACTCTTATCCACCTTGTATTCGGGCCATCCAGGA
>Ga0265298_10011681_pt1 | contig 10252 bp, 7 predicted proteins | sample AusTroGonzalo_MG_3_FD_193486 | JGI IMG/M metagenome (GOLD analysis project Ga0265298, IMG submission 193486) | Bovine rumen microbial communities from tropical cattle in Woodstock, Queensland, Australia - Gonzalo_01 | ecosystem: Host-associated > Mammals > Digestive system > Stomach > Rumen ... | reverse complement strand
GAAATATTCATCCATTTAACTAAATTTGGGGAAAATTTGGCGGCTTAGCTCAGTTGGTAGAGCGTCGGAATCATAATCCGCAGGTCTGTGGTTCGAGCCCACAAGCCGCTATTACTAAGAAGAAGAGGTGCGTATGTCAAAACGAATTCTCACGATATCGATCTTGATACTCACCTCTTTTTTTGTATCCTGTTCGCAGGACAAGTCCGAAAAGCAGACGCAGCAGCAGGCTGTCGTGACTGCTCCCAAGATTGAGGCGATTGTCAAGGTCGAACCTTTCAATGCGCCGGAATCTCCCGTCATTACTGAAGATCAGGCCAAGAAGTACGCGAAAGCCAGTGCCGGTCTCGTCGAGCTTGGCGTAAGCTGGACTGACCGCATCGAAAAAGCGCAGGACAACGAGAAGGTGCAGATTCTCAATGCATATAACGTTGCGCGTGACCAGCTCTGTGCCCGTGTCGGCCTTGCTGGCATCGCCGAATACAACTGGATTACCGAAGTCGCCCTCAAGGAAGAAGGCAACAAGGCTGCGTTCGAGGCTGCCGGAATCAAGATCCAGTAATCTATACTTGTGAATCTTTACGACGCCGTGCCCTTGGCACGGTTTTTTTATTGGATTTACCTGTGCTTGCGATGTTGATGTGCGTTTGACATTTTTTGTCGCCCCGCTGAAGTTATATTTGCATGTGAAAGAAGAGGTCGTGGAATGAAGTTTCTGCATTTGGCAGATTTGCATATCGGCAAGCGCGTATGCGAGCACAGCATGCTCGACGATCAGGCGCATATCCTGGGCCAGGTGCTGGAAATCTGCAGTGCCGAGAAGCCGGATGCGGTGTTGATTGCAGGCGACGTGTACGACAAGCCGGTGCCTAGCGCCGAGTCGGTCGCCGTGCTCGATGATTTTCTCGTGAAGCTTTCCGCGATGGGGACGAAGATTTTCGTAGTGAGCGGGAACCACGACTCGGCGGAGCGCATCGCCTTCGGTGCGCGGCTCATGCAAGGCACGGGCGTGTACATGTCGCCGGTATATTGCGGCGCCTTCGAGCCGGTCACGCTGCAAGACGTGTCCGGCGAGGTCGACGTGTGGATGCTGCCGTTCGTGCGGCCCGTGAATGTCAGGGCCTGCCTCGCAAGCGACGAAGAACGCGACGCGGTGAAGGATTATACGTCGGCCGTGAGTGCGGCCCTTGCACAGATGCATTTTACGCCGGGTCGCCGGAACGTGCTCGTGGCGCACCAGTTTGTGACGGGCGCCGAAACGAGTGATTCCGAAGAAAATGTTGGCGGTCTCGAGAACGTGGACGCCTCGGTGTTCGAAAAATTTGACTACGTGGCGCTCGGTCACATACACAAACCGCAGAATGTTGCGAAGGATAATGACGGCACGGTACGTGCGCGCTATTCGGGCACGCCGCTCAAGTATTCCCTTTCAGAAGCGGGACATGCAAAATCCGTGACGGTCGTGGAACTGGGCTCGGCTGGAAATGCGTGCGGCGCTACCGCTGTTGCAGGCGACTTGTTTGCTGGTAGTGGAGTGCGTGCGGCCTTGCAGGTGCGCGAGGTTCCGCTCGTGCCGTTGCACGACGTGCGCGAAATCCGCGGGACATTCGCGGAACTGGTTTCGGAGAAATTCCGTAACAGTCAGGTTGCTGCCGGGATGAGCCTTGAAGACTACGTCTACGTAAAGCTCACCGACGAGAGCGACGTACCCGACGCGGCCCAGAAACTGCGCGGCGTCTATCCGAACTTCATGATGCTCGAATACGACAACGAACGCACGCGCAACCAGAAGATTACCGTCGGTGTAGAGAGTGTCGAGAAAAAGTCGCCGATGGAACTGTTCGGGGAATTCTTCAGCGAGATGACCCGCCGCAAAATGAACGAAGAGGAAAGTGAGTTTGTACAAAGTATCATCGATGGAATCTGGGAGGGCGAAGGATGAGGCCGACTCGGTTAATCATTTCTGCATTCGGCCCTTACGCGGACCGCACCGTCATTGATTTGGACAAACTCGGCAAGAAAGGGCTTTACCTGATTGCCGGCGATACTGGTGCCGGCAAGACGACGATTTTCGATGCGATTACGTATGCGCTTTTCGGCCGCGCGAGCGGGGACAGCCGCAACGATTCCAAGTTGTTCCGTTGCTTGAACGCATTGCCCGAGACAAAGACCGAAGTCGATCTGACTTTTGAGTACGCGGGAAAGGAATACCGCATTGTTCGCAATCCCGAGTACATGCGCCCCAAGGCCCGTGGCGACGGCATGACTAAAGAAGCCGCCTCGGTCACGTTCTACTATCCGGATGCAAGCGGGAAGCAGGGACCGTCGAGCCGCCCGGTAAGCAAGGAGAAGGAAGTCAATAACGCCGTGCAGGACATTGTCGGTATCGACCGCGACCAGTTTACGCAAATCGCGATGATCGCGCAGGGCGACTTCATGAACTTGCTGCTAGCTTCGACAGACGAGCGCAAGAAGATTTTCCGCAAGATTTTCAAGACGGACAAGTTCAGTGCGCTGCAGGACGAACTCAAGAGGCGCGCCCAACAATTGCGGGAGCAGTGCAGCGAAAGCGAAACGCTTGGCTGTGCGGCGGTATCTCGCGTGAGCTGCGATGAGAAATCCAGCCTTGTTGAGCCGCTCGATGGGTTCAAGCGTCTGGCCGCCGAGAAGCGCATTGCCGACTGGGACGAACTCGCCGGCATGCTGCAGAAGGTTGTCGACGAGGATTCCGTCGCTGTCGATATTGCAAGGAAGGACCTTGACGAATGTACGGATAAACTTTCTGGGGTGGACAAGGAACTTGGCAAGGCGCAGAACATAGAAAGGACCCGTACCTCGCTTGCCGAGGCGGAGGAACGGCATACAGCGTTCCTGCAGAAACTCGAGCCGCTGAAGCGCACGGTAGACGAAGCCGAGGCGCACAGACCCGAATGGGAGAAGTTGCAGGAGGACCTTGCGACTTTGAAGAACAGGCTTCCCGAATACGACGAACTTGAGAAGGACCGCAAAAGTATCGAATTGAAGAATGTAGAACTTTCAGCGGCCAGGGAAGCGTTCAGCAAGGGAACGGAAAATTTCAATGCCCAGAGCGAATGCTTCCAGAAGCTGGAAGCGGAACGCGACAGTCTTTCTGACGCGGGCGAAAAAAAGGCGCAGATCGATGCCCAGATCAAGACGCTCGAGATGCGAAGGGAACAGCTCAAGCGCGTGGCCGAGACAGTCAAGGAACTCGACGATGCAGAGGTTGCATTAGGCGATGCCCAGAAAGCTTATCTCGAAGCCGACGGAAAGTACAAGCAGGGCAATTCCGAGTACGAGTCGAAAAACCGCGCGTTCCTGAACGAGCAGGCGGGTATTCTCGCGGAGACGCTTGAGGAAGGTTGCGCCTGTCCGGTTTGCGGATCGACAACGCACCCGCACAAGGCTTGCAAATCGGTACAGGCGCCGACCCAGTTGGAACTGGAGACGCTCAAGGACGGACTTTCGGTTTTGCTCGAAGACCGCAACAACAAGGCGAATGCGGCCGCCAGCGCAAAGACGTCCCGCGATGGAAAACGAGCCGAGCTCGAAGAAAAGCTCAAGGAGCTTTTTGGCGAGTGCGCTATCGAGGATGCCAAGAAAAGGATTCGCGAGGAATATGACATCGTCAAGGTTCAGCTAGTCGATCTTGGCAAAAGTCTCCAGACAGAAACTGCGAGAGAGACTCGCAGAAAGTCATTGGACGAGAGTCTCCCGAAACTCAGGGACGACATCGAGAAACTGCGCGGCGAGAACGCTTCCATATCGAACAAGATTTCGGCGGCTGTGGCGGAACTCGAGACGCTCTCCCAGAAGGCTACCGAGCTGGCCACCAAGCTTCCGCACAAGTGCAAGGCTGAAGCCGAACGCGACATTGATGCGAAACAGGCGGCGTCCAACAAGCTGCAGGATGTTCTCAAGAAGGCGAACGACGAATTTGGCGCCTGCAAGGAACAGATAACGAGTTTTGAAGGGCAGATCAAGTCGCTCAAGGAGCAGTTGCAAGGAGCTTCCCAGTACGACATCCTGGCAATGAAAAAGAACCGCGACGAGATTTTTGAAAGGCAGCAGGCCTTGACGCACACGTGGAAAAACATTTCGGCCAGGCTCGAGCAGAACGGCGCCGTAGTTGCCGAAGTCCAGAAGATTGCCGCAAGGCTCGGCGACCTGCTCAAGAAGCGTGTGATGGTGGAGAACCTCTCGGCCACGGCAAACGGTGGACTTTCGGGAACGAGCAAGGTGATGCTCGAGACTTATGTACAGGCTTCCTATTTCGACCGCATCGTGAGCCGCGCGAATGTCCGCTTCAGGATTCTTTCAAACGGGCAGTACGAACTGGTGCGCCGCATGGACGCTTCCAACAACAGGAGCCAAAGCGGTCTCGACTTGAACGTACTCGACCATGCGAGCGGCAGGCAGCGCGAGGTCAAGACACTTAGCGGCGGCGAAAGTTTCTTGGCATCGCTGTCGCTTGCGCTCGGCCTTGCCGACGAGGTGCAGAGTTCGGCGGGCGGCATCCAGCTCGATACGATGTTCGTGGACGAAGGTTTCGGTTCGCTTGACGACGAGAGCTTACGTCTCGCCATCAACACGCTGCAGACGCTTGCGGGCGACAACCGGCTGGTGGGCATTATCAGCCACGTCAGCGAACTGGAAAGCAAGATTGAAAAGATTGTCCGCGTGAAGAAGGACGAAAACAAAATCAGCCGGGTCACTATCGAAGTGTAGCACATCCGGCTGGATGCCCTCCTTTTGGAGGGCGGAAGATGTTGACGTTTTTTACGGGATGTCGTTCGGCGTGATGCCGTAGGAACGTATTTCCTTGAGCGATAAGATTTCCGACGTACCGTCTTCGAAATTTTCAGCTTGATCGTTGAATTTTTCTACTCCGGCGTCAAAGGCCATATCGAAGGTCGCGTCCTTGTGACCGAGCATTGTCGTTTCGAGGAAGCCGAGGGTTTTCGAATTCTTTTCTACCGCCCAGCCGATGAACATGTGGTTCGGGACATCGACGATGTAGACCTCGTATCCGATGGCTTCGAGGACGGATGCCACAAGGAACGAGAACTCGTTGCAGACGGCCTGCTTGCTGCGGAGCACGTCGATGGGGTAGTCAATCTTTTGTCCACGGCTTCCGGCGCCGTCATTTTCCACGTACTTGATGTTGCGGTTCTGCAGGACTTCAAATATGGCCCTCATCACGCGCATCGTGCTTTCCTGCATCGTCGAATCGTCGTTGTATTTCTGGTAGGCCTTGAGTGTTCCGTCCGGCAGCTTTTTCGATATGTCGCCGAGGATAGCGGTAATGGAATCCATGTTCGGTGTTATCCACACGCCATCGTACCAGCTGCGTTTTTCTACGCCCAAAAGTTCGGCGCCGTTGATTTGCATGGGATGCACCGTGGTCGGTTCGGAGGCGGAGAAGAACGGTATTTCCTTGTCGTTCTCGAGGGCGTATGCGCGAATCTGGTAGAGCGTTTTCTTCGGGGCGGTCAATTCAAGGAGCGCTTCGTTGTCGAACTTTAATGAAGGGGTTAGGAGGATTTCCTTGTCTGGGTTGACATTCCCGGTCGCTGACGCGGTATCGGTGAATCCATCGATCCAAGCCTTGACCATGACCTTTTTCCAGCGGCATTCCGGCGTACGTATCATCATCTTGTTGACTTCTTCCTGTGTCATGAAGGAGAGGTCTTCTTCCGTGAAATCGAGGTGTTCGCAGGTATTGCGGACCTTGATGGCGAGCGGCTGCGGCGAGGATTCTCCCTTGCTGTTCTTGAAGTCCTTGTACATCAGCGGGTAAAGGTTTGCGAATGCGCCGTAGAGGTCTTCCTTCGCATTGTAGGTCCAGGCATCCAGCGTGCGGATGATGGCCTGCGAGTAGATGTCGGCGTAGATACTGTCGTAGAGCAGTGCGTAAAGGGAGTCGTAGTCGGCTTCCTTCAGGCTGTCGACCAGTGCCGCGCGCACGGAATCCATCCAGTTTTCGGCGTAGGTGTTGTCGAAGAGGATATTGTAGATGGAGTCTACGTAGGGTTCCGCGTAAAGGCTGTCCCAGAGGGTACCGGTGACTTCCGAGCGGATGGCTGCGGCGAGGGAGTCAACGTCGACTTCATCGGCATCCTTGCCGGCGATGCCGTCCTTGCCATCCTTGCCGTCTTCGCCGGAACAGGCGGTGAAGGCTAGCATGAATGCCGTGAATACGGCAAACGCAAAAAATGAAAGCTTGGAATGAACGTTCATAAGTCTCCTTTCTTGTTTCCGGTTTCGGATACGGTCAGCGTGCTTTCCGTTTGTTTATTAGTCTTGTATAGGTACCAATCTGGCGGCTGATGATGCCGTCCCAGGTGAAGCATTCGGCGATGCGCCGCTGGGCGCCTTCGAGCAGGGCTACTGTAAGTGAGCGGTCACTGGCAAGGCGCTTGAAAGCGTTGGCCAAGGCTTCGGGGTCTTTTTCTGGTACGAGGATGCCCGACTCGCCATCTACGACGACATCAGGAATTCCGCCCACGTTGCTCGCGACGATGGGCAGTCCGAGTTCCATCGCTTCGATGAGCACGACGCCAAGGCCCTCGGTATCGCCCTTGCTGTCAACGATGGCGGGTAAGACAAATACGTTCGCTGTGCTGTATTCGTGCGCGAGGTCTTCCGGCGAGAGTTTGCCGGTGAACACGACGTGCGGGTACTGCGCGGCATATTGCTTGAGTTTTTCGGTGAGGTCACCCACGCCGACGATGCGGATTTCGAACTTGTCGGCAGGCAGCAGTTTTGCAGAGTCGATCAAGTAGCGGATGCCCTTGCGCTCGATATGCCGCCCGACAAAGAGGACCTTGAATTTCCCGTTCACCGGATGCGGAACAACATTCTCGTTTCTCGAGCCTTCTCTCTCGTTTCCCGCGCCTCCTCTCTCGTCTCTCGTCTCTCGTCTCTCGTCTAATGTAGTTCCGTACGGGCTCCACTCGACGTCTGTGTTCCGGATGGCCTTGATTTTTGCGGCGGTGAAGCTCGAGTTCGCGAACACTGCCTGCGCCTGTCCGATGGCGAACTTGAGGAAGGGCTTGACCCATTTCTTCTTTCGGATGAGCAAGAGTTCCGCTCCGTGGAAGTTTAGCACCAGCGGGATGCGGAAAAGCTTGACTGCGCCTAGCGCGATGAAGGCGTGCGGGAACGGCCAGTGCGCATGGATGATGTCGGGTCGCCACTTGCGGCATATCTTGAGGCACTTGAAGAAACCGCTGATGATGTAGGGGATGGCGAGGAGCTGCAGCCAGGGCTTGCTTGCCATTTTTGAAGGGGCGCCTTCTTCGTGAGTGAGGATTTCCCAGCTTGCCGGGGCATAGCGGAAACGGTTCACGCGCGTACCGTCGATTTCGTGGCTTTTGAGCCCCTTGTACGCCGGGGCGAGCACCTGGATTTCGACGCCCGCCTTTCTGAGATGCGCGACAGAAGTCCGGAGCCAGGGGACTTCGGCGTCTTCGTGGAATCGGGGATAGACGGAACCTATGACGAGGACTTTCATGTGCTTGCCGAAGCTGCCTTTTGTTGCATGTCCTGGATGCAGGCGGGGTATACGATGGGGACGACGAGCGTCGAGAAGATGTTCGACACGTGGGGGAAATTGTTCATGTTGGCGGTCTGCTCGATGCGGCCACGGACGCGCAGCCAGCCCTCTATCTTCGAGTCGAGAAGCAGCATGCCTAGTCCGGCTTCGTTCTCGATAAACCCGATGATATCGCAGCCGCGGTTGTTCTTGGCGAGTGCTTCCATGAAAATTTTCCAGAATTTGAGGTTGTCCTCTTCGTTGTCGAACTTTCTAGCGATCTGGTCAAAGTTAAACTCAAGGTACACGAACGAGGTATTGTCCTCGTCGCTGCGTATAATTTCTTCCTGACAACGCCGTTCAAATAATTCCTTCGTGTAGATGGAAATATTGAATCGGTATTTTCCAATCAAATTGAAGAGCTGTTCCTTCATCATCGATTGGAATTTAGTCTATTTTTTGGGTATGCAGAGATTGATCAAGTTAAAAAAAGTGCTGAAGAACAGTGTTTTGGCTTCGGCGGTGGAAGGTTTCAAGACCCTGAAGGTTTCCCTGGGCAAGTACCGCCCACTTTCCCCTGCCGAAATCGATGTTCTCGAGAAGAACGGCAACCGGTGCGACGACTGGTCGAAGGTCTTGGTGGAACCGGCATTCGTCCCGAACTGCATCTACCGCTCCGTGTTCAAGGGCGAAGTTTTCCTGCCCGCGTTTTTCGGCACATTGCTCCTGCCTGGTGACGTCTCGTTCCAGACGGGCATATACGACAGTCTCGTCCATAACTGCATTATCGAAAATGCGCTCGTGTACAAGGTCGCGACACTCAGCAACGCGCTCGTGCGCCGTGGTGCCGTGGTCCAGAATGTGGGCTCGCTTGTCGGCAACGGCAAGATCAATTACATGATGGGCACGGGTATTTCTGTGGGCAACGAGATGGGCGGCCGCATGGTGTACGTGTTCCCGGAAATCACGACGGACTTGGTGGATGTGCAGCTTTTCCACAAAGCGGATTCCGCGACCGAGATTGCTTTCAAGGAGCAGCTCATGGCGTACCGCGACGATTGCGTCATGCCTTACGCTATCGTGGGCAAGGGTGCTGTCGTGAGCAACACGAACATCGTGCGCAATAGCTGGATTGGTGAACACGCCCGTGTCGAAGGGGCGGCAAAGATTCGCAATTCCATTATCATGAGTTCGCTCGAACGCTCCACGCACGTTTACGATTCCGTGATTCTTGAGAATTCCAACTTGCAGATGGGCGTGAGCGTCCATACCGGAGCCGAGATACAGAAGTCCGTGCTCATGGAGCGCTGCAAGGTGGGGAGCAAGGCCATTGTGAAGTCTTCTATCGTGGCGCCGTGCTGCCATATCGAAGAGGCCGAGGTGAACTGCTCCTATGTGGGGCCCATGACGCAGATGCACCACCATTCGCTTTTGATTGCCGCACTGTGGCCGGAAGGCTGCGGAAACTTGGGCTACGGTGCGAATGTCGGCAGTAACCACACCGGCCGCATGCCCGACCAGGAAATCATGCCCGGGCAGGGAATGTTCTTTGGGCTTGGCGTGAACATCAAGTTCCCCGCCAACTACCGCGAGTCGCCGTTTACGTTGGTCGCAAGCGGTGTGACGACATTACCGCAGCGGCTCAAGTTCCCCTTCTCACTCATCCGTTCCGGCGACCCGCAGTTGATGGGCGTGCCTGCGCGTCTGAACGAAATTATCCCCGGATGGAACTATGCGAAGAACGCGTACGCCATGGACAGGAACGCCTATAAGTACGCCCAGCGGGGCAAGGGCGCCGTCGCGCCGTCGTTCTACAACATGTTCGGCGCCGAGACCGCCCGCTGCGTTTTCGATGCATACAACCGTTTGCAAGGGGTTGCCGTGCGGGACCTCTACACCCGCCGGGAAATCGACGGACTCGGTGAAAACTTCATGCGCGAGAGTGTGCGCCAGGATGCGTTGCGCACCTACAGGGAATACCTGGAACGCTACGTGCTCGACATGCTGATCGCCCTCGTGGAAAACGACGGGTCGCTTGCTGCGCAGACTCCGCGTGAACTCCGCCGCCTGGTTGCTGGCGACGTGAACAAGGACATCGTACGCGTCGTGCCGCTGCCCGAAACGTTCGAGGAATTGGTCAAGCGCTTCCGTACGCTCGAAAAGGAGTGGTTCGACCGTGTCGGTCATGGGCTCGACCGCGACAGCGCACGTGGCCGCGAAATATTCGATGACTACGATTCCGCACACCCGGTCGATGTCGCCTTCGTGGAATGGGAAAAGACCCGCTTCGAGGAATCCATCCGCCGCCTGAACGCCGTGGCCAAACTCGCGAAGCCGGAAGGGTAGCTCTCCGGTGGAACAGGTATTGCTCTACATATTGCTCGGTCTCGAAGTCGTGCTGCGCGTATTGCTCGAGGTGCGCGAACGCAGGCTGACCCAAGTGCGTGGCGGCGTGTTTGCGGTGCTCCGCCTGGTACCGCTTTTAAACGACATCGTGCCCCTGCCTGAATCGCGCAAGGCGCCTGCCGCCTCGGTCTTTATCGAGAAGCACGAAGAAGGCCACAAGAGCCTGCATCACGGCATCCTGCGCAGCGTCACCAAGATTATCTTCTTGATTGTCGCCGTGTGGTTTTTGGCCGCGATGCTCTCGCGGTTCGGCCTCACCATTTACGAATCCGTGCTGTGGCTGCACTTGGC
>Ga0265298_10011680_pt1 | contig 10253 bp, 10 predicted proteins | sample AusTroGonzalo_MG_3_FD_193486 | JGI IMG/M metagenome (GOLD analysis project Ga0265298, IMG submission 193486) | Bovine rumen microbial communities from tropical cattle in Woodstock, Queensland, Australia - Gonzalo_01 | ecosystem: Host-associated > Mammals > Digestive system > Stomach > Rumen ... | reverse complement strand
GCTGGTGCAACAAATATTCTGCTAAGATTGACATTTCCGGTCTTTGGCTTCACATATGGAATGAAATATGAATGCACACCTTGGCATGGGACAATGTTAGATGTAAGTGGCTTTAGCTTATCACAAGCTTTGGATATTTGTCTTCTATCAAAGTCAGTGACTCCCTCTTCTTTCGCTGAATTCATGAAGATGTAGATGTTGTTGAAGTCGCATGCATTCGCATACTCATAGTTCTTCAGCCTGATGTTCAAGTCTAAAGCATCGAATGAGTCAAGCCACTTGTAGAACAACGCACAGTATTCATTGTTGTTACATACATACACGTCTTTCAATGAACTTCTGAATGTGTTTAGAAGATAAGTCCTAAAGTCATTTGAAGTTATAAGCCTGTTTCCTGTCCTAAATGAGAATGGAGCATTCTCTTTAATGTCAGTGACATCTTCATAGTCAGACGGCTCTGTAGATGCATATGAATTTGACAGAAGAAGCATATTCGTCTCAAAGACCGGAATGTATCCATTCGAGAAAAGTGCTGAATATGAACGCAAGAATGAATCAATCCCGCCATAAGCCAAGTTTATCAAGTCATCTTTCGATGAGAAGCCCATTATCTTTATCTCTAAGTTGCTTGAGTTGAAGTCACCATCACTTATAGCACCGCTTGGCCCATTAGACTTAAGATAGATAACATGGACTTTGTTTCCCCTTGCAAGTCTCTTCCCATGAATGCCATCACCGAACTTCACTTGCAGCTCTTTGTTCTCATTGAACCTTAGCTCACAAGCTAAGTCATTGAATGATGCATCTAATATGAGACTTTTCACTACATTGACTTCAGTAAACTCTTGGACTCCCTTCTCTGATATAGTCTCAACATACACATGAGTGCTGTCATTGTCTATGAATGTCTTTACATCTTCATTTGGCCCTACATTAGTCATAGTGAACATCTCAAATGGAATTCCAGCCGCGGTCTCATCGAAAGTGTACTTAGTGAAAGTGCCGTTGTATAGCACAGGCTTCTGCTTTGGAACTGAAAGCACACCATTGATGATGTTGAATGAGAAGTCTTTAGTGAATGAATACCTTATCTCATTCCCCTCAGTGTCATTCTTACTTAAAACGATAGATGCATACTTCGGTATGACGTAAGTCTTCACACCACTCATAGTGCTAGCAGGGTTAGTCAAGCTTATGTTGAACTCTGCATTAGAAGTAGTGTACCCTCTTGGGTTGTATGACAGAAGCTTCACCATCTTATTGAGATTCTCATAGACTTCAGAGTCACTGAACAGAATGTCAGATGCATTAGAGTTCAGTATGTAGGTAAGCACATTGAATGTCCAAGAGAAGATGTCTATGATGATGCTAATGTCAGACCCAGGATATATCTGATCTGTGTAAGCACCAGACTCTAAGAGCTTTCTTCTGCAAAGCTCTCTAATGCTAGCCGCATCATATTTCAAAAAGTCAGTGTTCATATGCTACTTCTGTAAAGATATCTGCAAAGTGTCATCCATCATCAAAGCCGGTATGATGTAGTTTATAGTTATCATGAACTCCTGCTTGTCTTCATTGTAAACAACAGGCATTGAAGTCACCTCAATCCTAGGCTCATACTTTGCTATTATGCTCTTCAAAGTGTTTATCATCTTCTGAGTAGTGTACTTGTCGTATGGAGTGTATATCATTTGATATACTTTTCCTATGCCAAACTCAGGATCTAGGATCTCATCGCCCATCCTGAAATGCAGCAAGTTCATAAGTGATGATCTTACTGCATCTGAATTGACATTAGAGCTGTCTCTGTCACTAACAGACACTTCGCCCGTCTTTTGGTCTTCATAGTATCTTATCTTAGAAGTTCCAATGTCTTTGAACACATACGAAATATTGTTCTTGCCCTTTGGATACAAGATCTTGTCATTGCTAAAGTCAAAAGAGATGCTTCCCATTAGAAGTCCTCCTCTAGCTTCGGATTCTCGTACCTAAGCCTATTTAGAATCTCCATCCTTAGATCTTTACGCTGAGAATTGGACAAGAGCTCTCTCTTCTTCTCATTTGGAGGAGCGAACTCATTGAAGTTCTTAGCTTTTATCCCCATGATAGCCACTTCTCTGTTCTTCAAGTCATTCTTAAGGAACTCTACTTCTTCACGAGTCTTGTAGTTCTCAAAGTTGAAGTTCTTCATTCCCTCTATTAGCTCCATCTCCATAATGTCTTTCAGCATCGACACAATCAAGTCTAAATGAAGAATTATGTACTGTCTCAACCTATTGCTCTTCTTGATGTACAAGTAGTAGTTAAGTATGAACTCTCTAATGCAAGTCTCAAATCCCCAGTCGTTGATTCTTTTCATGCATGCCAAGAACTTGTCATCATTCAGCTCGAAGAACTTCATAAGTATGTTGTCACAGATGATCTGGTTCTCTCTTATCATTATAGAGTTAGAGTCTTTCTTCACCTTCTCTATGTTAGTAGATGAGAGGTCTTTCACAGATCTAGAATCCACAAACTCATCAGGCTTCACTTCGATCTTTTGATCTTTTGTGTCCTGTATGTAGTTGTAGAGAGTCTGTAGAAGCTGGCTTTCATTTTCTTCTTTTCTATCTCTATTCATTTTGCACGAACTTGAAACTTTCTATATAGACAGTATTTATATTTGTCTAGGTCTGACATGAACAATAAATACAACAAAGGTGTGAGCATAGTCTAAGATGCGAGTAACTAGAATCAACCAAAGGCCAAACAGCATCGCTGAAGCATACAAGAAGCAAAAGAGGCCATATAGAAGAATAAAGAAGCTCATAAAAGAGTCTGAAATATCTCGTGTCACTGACAAGACCAATGAGCTCAATGCACCAGGTGTGTTCACATACAGTGATGTGAACAGAAATCTCGGTGGCATTGGCCTTCTTAAGCATCAGATAGACCAAGCATTGACTAACTATGGAGTAGACTTAGTCTATTTCAGGAAGTACAACACTTTCTTCAAAGATGCAGACGAAAATCATGCAAATATGATATATGGTGAAGACACCACTGCTGAATACTATGCAAGTGGACTTATAAGAGCATATGTCTCAGTAGAAAGCATGGCATGGAACTTCAGCCAGATTGGTCTAGATGCAGTTGAGCAGATAAACATATTCCTTACTATAGAGAGATTTGAGCAAGCATTTGCAAACAAGATAGGCCATGTAGAGACAAGGCACTTCGAAGTGCCGATTTCAGGAAACACTATAAACTGCGAGGCTGTTGGAGAGATTGTCACACCGGAGCTTCAAGCTAACGTATATACTAGATTCGATGACAAGCTTCATATCTTCGACACAAGAGTGATTATGGTAGACAAAGAAGTAGACAAGTCTTTCTATGCTCCTAGAAAGTATGACACCGCGGAATACCAAGTGTCTGGAAAGCTACATGGGAGACTGAGGTATGATGACGAAAAGCCGTTGATAGTGTATGGGCTTCTTGAGGGAGACCTGTCATTCCACAACTTGAAGAACATTGAAGACAGTGAGACATGGCAGCTTGCTCCACAGATAGGAGACTATTTCTCATTCCAGACATCTACTGGACTTTCAGAGCAGTGGGAAGTGAGCCAAGTGTATGACAGGAACTTGACTAAGTCTGGACTTAACCCACTGCTTGGAAAGTACGTCTACCAAGTGACAGCCGTCAAGAGAGTCGACTCGCATGAGCAGAACACTGAAGAGCTCAACTATAGAGAGCCTGGTGAAGACATCGAAGAGATTCTTGGCGACGTAAGCAAGCAAGAGAAGCCTGAATATTCTGACAACTTCACATATGAAAAGAAGAAAAACAAGCAGAACAAGCTTACTAACAAGCTTGCCAAGAACATATATGACTATGAAGACAAGTCTGACCAAGAGTATGGCGGTGTGCAGACTATGCCTAAAGCAAAATGAAAGCCCATAGCTTAAGCTATGGGCTTCAATTAGTCTAATGAAATTCAATTCTTTAGAAATTCATCTATTTCGGCGATTTCGCCGTCCATGTCATCGAACTCATCTTTGTTTGAGATCTTACGTCTGACTGACATCAAGTCCATCTTTACTTTGCCAATGAAGTCGGCTTTGTCTTTATCTGAAATCTCCGATGTGAATACACATTCATCATCCACGAAGTAGCTCATTCTCCAGCTTCCCATCTCAGTGTCAAGATAAGCGACGCATTTCACATACTGGCCAATCTGAAGCTCATATGTACCGTCTTCAATTGAGTTGAAGCCCGCATCAGCAAGCTCCTTAGAAAATGCAGCTTCAGTCTCAGTTATTACCTTCTGGTCTTCTGAAGACAGTCCTATCACATCATCATTCATCTCTACATTATCAAAGTGAGAATCGATGAACTTGCATTCCTCATCGAACTTCACATGGCTCATTCTGCATCCAGAGAAGTTCACAGAGAAGAATGTGCATTTGCTGAAGTCTACGCCCATTATAACAGCTTTTGCGAAACTGTCTTTTGTGAACTCACATTCACTGAACTCAGAATTGTATATCTTAGAGTCATTGAATACGCATTTAGCTATTATCGACTTCTCCAGCTTCACTCCTTCAAGCATCTTTCCAGAGAAGTCTTTCCTTATAAGCGTCAATGACACTCTATCTTCTGAAGACTTCTTGAAGTCTTCTATGTTTCCCGGCTTCACTCTATCCATTTTTGTCTCTATGATTGATCTTTATGACATTCTGGTTAGATGAGCCCTTCCACTTCAGTGAAATGTCTTTCTTCTCCTCGACAAATGGCCCATCGATAAGGACATCTACATAGTCCAATATCTCTTTCGTCGCCGGGTCATTCTTCAGCTCATCCATTGTGTACCCACTCCACATCCAAATGTCTTTCTTAGGGTACTTCTCTTTCACTTCTTTCGCAAAAGATATCACTTGCTTCCTATTGTCAGAGAGGATTGACATCGGCTCACCTCCTAGAAGTGAAAGTCCTTCACACCAGTCTTTGTCAAGCTCATCGAAGATCTTCTTCTTAGCTTCTTCATCGAATGGCTTTCCGTAGCATGGGTCTTGAGCTACTTTATTGAAGCATCCCTTGCAGTTTCTTCTGCATCCACTTACGAAAAGAGTCACTCTAAATCCAGTCCCATTCGCAATATCTGCTTTCAATATCTTAGCATAGTTCATTGAAATACGTCTTCTCTAGTTGTCACATACAAACTTATTTATTCCAAAAAAGTGGATCGTGTTTCCGCATTTTCTTATATAAAATAACCCATTTCACACAAAAAGATGGCATTTAGACGATCTTGTGCCATAGAATTTTTCTTAGCATTTTTCACCTTCTACTTCTATGTCTTTCACATGGTAGTCACGTCCCAGCTTAAGCCCATAGAATTCTTCATACAAGTAAGTCCTCTCCATGAAATGCTTATTCGAGTAGGTATAGTTGTGTGAGACATCGAAGACCAGTATCGACACTTTGTTCTGCCTTCGCAATCCACGTCCAATAGACTGTATTATCTTAGTGCAAGAGCTTTGGTTAGTCAAAATCATAATGCAGTTTATCCTAGAGATCGTCAAGCCCATAGAAAATGTCTTGCTCTGTGCGATAGTTATGTTGCCACCACTTTCATTCATCTTCTTAATGACTTCACGCCTTACATTTACATCTATAGACCCATCTATGAAGAACTTGTTGTCAAACTCAAGTGACTTATACAATAGCTTTCCTTGCTCCGTGAAGTCGAAAAGTATCAAGAAGTTCCAGTCAGGATGATCTTGGATGAGCTTTCTGCATATGTTTACTTCTATTCCAACCGTCTCTGGATGCGTACCAAGGAACATAGACTCTCTCTGGTAAGCTTTCTTCGCTGCAGTGTAAGAATCTTCTTGGACACCATTCTCATCAGTCTGAGCCTCTCTAAAAGAGACTCTATGCTTATGGATGAAGTGTATTGGATAGACTTTCACATTAGCCAAAATCTTGTCATTCTGAAGTCTTCTTATCTCGACTTCATCAAGCACAGGCCCGAAGACACCCTCTATCATCCATCTGTCTTTTGTGTCTTTCGGAAGAGTGCCTGTGCATCCAAACTTATGGTGTATTGGAATCTTCTTCATAAGCTTTGAGATCTCAGCGCCTTTCGTGCAAGTATGGCATTCATCCATGAACACCATGTCTGTCTCTGGAAGCTCGTCTCCATGAAGTAGAAGATACTGCGCATTAGATATATATATGTTCAGCTTATCTACTTCTACTTTAGAACCTTTCTTCGACATCGTCTTCGCTGTGAACATCTGAATGTGATACAAGCTGCCTAAGCCATATTCATTCAAGTCATCAAAGAACTGATACACAAGCTGGACATTGGGAACTAGAATAAGGACATTCTGTATCTTAAGATCTACTACATTCTGAAACACATTGTGTATCAAGCCGGCAATCACCAGCGACTTACCAGAACGAGTTGGAGAGATGATGACGCCTCTTCCATTGTCACAGAGCTTCTCAAGAAGCTCGAACTGGTAGTCTCTGTACTTGAATGTCTCATTCGGCACCTGGATGATGTCATCTATCCCAAGAGAAGGCTGCACTGCATCCAATAGCAGCTTGTCTACTTCATACTGGATTCCCAAGCTCTCACACTTCTTCATTATGCTTGAAGCCATCCCGATAGAGAACTGTCCAAGCGGTGTTATAGCATAAGAGAATGGCTGCATATAGTGGCTTGACTTGACGAACATCGCCGCAGTGTTCTCAGTCTTAAAGCACTCTCTTAGCATGTCGAAGTCTCTACGGCTGTCTTCATAGTCTATCTTGCCTGAGACTTCACTCTTGTACTTGAACTTTAGCATACCTTTATATATAATAAATAGGCTGCGCCTGTTTTTCAGACACAGCCTTGGAAGCTTCTCAGCTAATCGTCAGTTCTCTTCACTGCTAAAGCAGGTGTCATACATGTACTCATTCAAGTACTCTTCTTCTACTAGCATGTCATACTTGAACTTACTGAATATCCTGTAGTCTATGACATTCCAGTCTGCTGTGCCAGCGACTAGCTTCGTAAGTGAAGCATTGAACTTAATGCTGAATGTTCCGGCTACCGGAGCATTCTCGTACCCAGTGAAGTTGCTTGGGTCGAATGAATACTGAATCGCAGTCTTCACCTCTCCTCCTACGCTGCCACTTACAGAAGAGATGTATGGCTGGAAGTCCAAGCCGTCTTTCGCAAGCTTAGGCTCTCTCTTGAAGCTAGTAGTTCCGAACCCAAAATGCCTTATGAATGTCCCTAATGTCTCATCTCCAAGAAACCCTCTTACGGTCTTCACACCACAGATCTTAGTAGACAAGTTGACTTCATAGCACTCGACAGTCTTCGCATTCATCATCAGCCAAGCTTTCTTAAAGCGCTTGACATAGTTTTCATCAGCTTTAGACAAGTCGAAGCGGTCCATCTTGCTTTCATCTGTTATTCTGGTGACATCACCATTCCCACCAAAGACTCCGCCATCTACGACCATTGGAATCTTCCAGAGGGTCTTCTTGTCACCGCTTCTCTGGACATACAGCCATGACGGATAGCCTTTTCCAAAGCTCTCCTGACATGGATAGCAGCACACTGTGACCAGAATCCCTTTCAATGACTCAGACTTAAGCTGCCAAGTCTTCTCATAGACACCATCTACCTTCTTCAGCTCCATCTTTGGGACTTTTATCGAAGCCTGGTAGTTGAATGCTTGGTATTCAGCGAAAGCACTCAATGAAAAAGCGAAAAATGCCAAAAAAACTGAAAATAGACTCTTCATAGTCGTTCTCCCATCACTTATGCTGTTGAATCTATTTATGCAGAATGAGGCGATGTGCCATAAAGTCTCTTAAAAAATATTGTTCCACGAACTTAAGTCAAATCTGCTCAAGCTTAAGCACATCTATCGAATTCTTAATGTCGAACCCGAACTGTGATATTATCTGCTTCGCTTCCCCAATGAACCTTATGATGTCATCTTGCTCTTCCAACTCAGCCTTCTTCGCCAAGTACTGAGGTGATGACTTCAGTATCTTGTCAGCCTCTATCTTTATCATACTCTCACTAATCGTCTGGCTGACTACTGCATTCTTCTTCTTCTCAAAAAGCTTCTGAGCGATCTTCAGCTTCAAGCCATCCAGCTCAGCTGTCATCTTCTCTCTATACTTCTTCTCTTCATACTCATACCTGCACCACTTCGCAGCCAATGCAGGCCTTAGAAGAGTCTTGTCATGGATGTTAGTCTCATTCAAAGTGACATCAGCATCAAACTCTTTCATATAAGCTTCAATTCTAGCTGAAAGAATCCCTTTCACATGGCTTCTGTCGAATGTGCTTTCTTGCATCTATGTCTCCTTTTCTTCTTACTCCTGTTGTTAAGCACTTCAATGAACGTCTCAACGAATGAGCTCATAGTGTAAGCCCAGCATTCAGTAGTAGCGATGTTCATTGGGCATTCACAGACAGCTGAAATGCAAGTAAGTAGATGAAAGACCTCATGCGCTACAATGCCGACGTGGAATGGATCGAACTTCCAGTCATTGATGCAGACTACAGCTGTCATATGCTCATCATCATGCAGACAGCATGGTGCTTTGTCGGAGCCGCTCTTAATGAAGCTTGACCCATGATGAGAGTTGTAGTAGTCTACCACATCATCAATCTTTTCGCCGCCGTCACAGACACACAGAAAAACTCTCCATGTCCAGTAGTTCGGCATCTGGTAGCTTGAAATCATCTCATCATACTTAGACTAACCCGTTGATAATATCTATTCATTTTCTTCTTAAGTCTACTCTTCTAGAAACTCGTCATAAATGTCCTGCTTGATCTTAGGAAGCTCTTCCGGCTCCCATCTAAGAAGTCTCCATAGAAATGTTAGATTGTCTTTAAGAAGTCTTGAAGTGCTGAAACTTTCATACTTCTTCCATAGCTCATCAGAGTCATTCGCTATAGCTGCATCACTGAAAATCTTATCTAAGAACTTCTTTCTAATAGAGAAAGTGTCATCTTCAGAAGTAGACATTGCTTGCATATGATCATAGAGGCCAAGCAATGCATTAATCAAGCTTATAGTCCATGTCTTTGTCTCATTAGTATTGCCAAGTATGTGAAGCATCATAGGTGAACAGCTTTCATCATCTCCATTGATGCTTTCTATCATATGAACAAGTTCATGCTCAACTGCTTCTTCACATGACTTAAGTGAATCAATGTAGTCAGAATTTAGCACTATGACATGGCCATTTGAATATGTACCATATACTCCCTTCTGTCCGTCGAATTCATAGAATAGTCTTTCAATGTCATCATCATTGAACATATTAGATAGATTCTTCTTCCATGACTCAATGTCATAGGGAAGACAGATTAATGCCAGATAGCATCCAAGCTGTTCATTCATCTTATCCCAGTCTATATTGCATCTACTGATGTTTTCACTGCTTTTCATTAGCTTCATCAGTCTTGGAAATGCATATTCTCTAGCTAATTCCCAATTGCTTTCATAACAGTCCTTGACTAATGCACTTAACAGGTCTTTTGGAATTGGAAAGACCATTGAGTTCATTTCAAGTATAAGACTTGTGCTAGATGTCAGATTGAACCATTCATGCTTACAACGGCCAGGATTTTTCAGCCATGACTCTTTCTGTAGTCTAAACCAAATCTTCTTATATGCATCTTCAAATCTATTCATTAGATGTATGCTATGTTGAAAAATCTCATTGAACCGCTACTTCAATGAGACTAAACAATTTTAATTAGTTGCTGTAATTGATTTGAAAATGAATTTATTGTACATAAATCTATAAAATAGATAAATTTCAAAGGTTAATTAAAATATAAATTTATTTTAAATGATTAACACTTTTGGTGATACAACATCGCCTCTATCTCGTAAGCTCAGAATTTGAGCATCTGAGAATCCATTTTTCTTTCTAAGAATTCCAATTGCACCGTTGATGTCAGCATTCAATGTTTTTCCAGTTGAAGACTTAAACAAGCCTCTTTTAGTTCTTCTACCAAGATACTGTTCATGATGCTTCATCTCTTCATTAGCTAGATGATCACATTTAGATGTGTATGACTCTTCAACTATGCTTACATCTATTCCTTGGAGTTTACCTTTATACTGGATTATTGAAATCAGCTTATTGTACGGAATGCAGACAAAATTCTGATTGTTGTCTTTCTTCATATTGCATTTCTGCTTCCAATTGCTATTATGTCCAATCACAAT
>Ga0265298_10011679_pt1 | contig 10254 bp, 4 predicted proteins | sample AusTroGonzalo_MG_3_FD_193486 | JGI IMG/M metagenome (GOLD analysis project Ga0265298, IMG submission 193486) | Bovine rumen microbial communities from tropical cattle in Woodstock, Queensland, Australia - Gonzalo_01 | ecosystem: Host-associated > Mammals > Digestive system > Stomach > Rumen ... | reverse complement strand
GCCTGGTTTCTGGTATCATCGTAATCTCCGCTCACCTAAGGAGGCCCCCTCGTTCCACACTTCAAAGAGCTGGAACTTCCGTGAGGATCGTTTGTCATCACCTATGACCAGTATCTACGATGAGGCTAACGGCAAGTCGGTAGCTGTTATCCGTAGTCTGGATTGTCCACAGGAGTGTATGGTGACTCATCAGGCAGGTGAGATTATCCTGAGCGGTGAGACTTCACTCGGTTATCTGGGCTTTGACTGTGAGCAGGAAGAGGCTAAACTGACTTTCGGTTATCCATACGTGGAGACACCAAAGCGTTACATCCGTAAACTCACACTGGCTGCTCCTGTATTTGCTTTTGCAAAGATTGAGAAGGGTGAGACCAAAACCATTAAGTGGCGTATCACCCAGACTGATGCCAAGGACTTCGGTCAGCATGTTACACTGATGTGGCAGCGTTGTTTCGACAATCTGAATCCACAGCCACTCACACCACGCTTCACTCCAGATGAGATGAAGAAGGGACTGACTAACTATTTCCGCAAGTCGTACGTGAGTAACTTCCCCCTGAAGTATAACTCAGGTCATACACTGCTTACCAGCGATTGTAAGCCTTTCCCAGAGGCACAGGTTGGTTTCTGCGGCCGTGTGTTGCTGAATGCATTCAATGCCATCGAGTATGGTGAGCAGCATGGCGAGCAGGATCTGGTTACTATCGGTAAGGAGATTCTGGAGAGCTATCTGAAGCATGGTTTCACCAGTGCCGGATACTTCTATGATAATGTGAACTTCGATCGCGGCTTCCCAACTGATGATAAGGTGGTACACTCTATCCGTCAGCAGTCAGAGGGTGTTTACGCTATTCTTCTCTATCTGAAGTACGAGAAGGAGCATGGTCGTCGTCATCCTGAGTGGGAGGCACGCATGAAGGGTATCCTTGACGGATTCCTGAAACTGCAGAAGGCCGATGGCAGCTTTGCCCGTAAGTATAAGGATGATGGTGCCGATGTGGATGGTACTGGTGGTAGCACCCCATCGTCAACCTCTGCCCTTGTCATGGGTTATCGCTACTTTGGTAAGAAGCAGTACCTGGAGGCTGCCCGTAAGACCGTTGACTATCTGGAGAAGAACATCATCTCAAAGAGTGACTACTTCTCATCTACTCTCGATGCTAACTGTGAGGATAAGGAGGCTGCCATCGCTGCAGTAACAGCAACCTATTATCTGGCTGCTGTCACTAAAGGAAAGGAGCGTCAGCGCTATATCGACCTCTGTGAGCAGGCTGCATACTTTGCACTCTCTTGGTACTATATGTGGGATGTGCCTTTTGCCCAGGGACAGATGCTGGGTGACTTAGGACTGAAGTCAAGAGGTTGGAGCAATGTATCAGTAGAGAACAACCATATCGATGTGTTTGTATTTGAATTGCCACATATCGTCAACTGGTTGGGCGCTCAGAAGGGTAATGCCCGATTCAAGCAGATGCACGATGTCATCTTCAACTCACTCGATCAGCTGATGCCAACTACCGATCGTCTCTGCGGTATTGCAGTACCTGGCTTCTATCCTGAGGTGGTTCAGCACACCACATGGGACTACGGTATGAACGGAAAGGGATTCTATAACAACCTCTTTGCCCCAGGTTGGACTATCGCATCGCTTTGGGAGATGTATTCACCAACACGAACAGACAACTTTCTTAAAAAATAGTATTTAACATTAAACCTAAAAATCAAAATGGAAAAAAGATTTATTGCCTCGTTGGCTGGCGCAGCTCTCCTGATGGTAGCTTCGCCAACACAAGCCGAACGGAAACTGGCCATGTCGGTACACCCCAACGCCGTTTCTGCTACCCAACAGCAACGTGCTGTTAGCGGTAAGGTTGTTGACGATCAGGGTGAGCCCTTGATTGGTGTCACCGTTAAGGAACAGGGTACTAAGAATGCCGCTGTTACCGATATGGACGGCCGTTTCACACTGTCGCTCAGCAAGTCTGATGCACAGCTCACCTTTACTTATATTGGTTACATAGATGTCACCAGTCGTGCTGCTGACAACATGGTAATCACAATGAAGGAAGACAGAAACGAGCTGAACGAGATTGTAGTAGTGGGTTACGGCACGCAGAAGAAGGTGAATCTCACAGGTTCAGTTGTCTCTGTTGATATGGCTAAGGAAACCAACTCACGTCCTGTAACCACAGTAGCCCAGGCCCTTCAGGGTATGGCCGCTGGTCTTGACATCCTGCAGGGTTCAGGTAAGCCTGGTGCAGAGAACTTCTCAGTCAACATCCGTGGTGTGGGAACCATGAACGATGCCAGTCCGCTGGTATTGGTTGATGGTATGGAGATGAGTCTCTCGGATGTGAATCCTATGGATATCGAGAGTATCTCTGTCTTGAAGGATGCTGCATCGTGTGCCATCTATGGTAACCGTGGTGCTAATGGTGTTATCCTTGTAACAACCAAGAGCGGTACCGATGGTAAGGTGAGTGTTTCGTATACCGGACGTCTGTCGGTCAATAAGCCTTCTAAGCTTGTTCGCTTCATGTCGAACTATGCCGACTATATGGAACTGGTAAACGAGGCCAGCGAGAATATTGGTACTGCCGGCAAGTATCCACAGACGGTCATCGACCAGTGGCGTCAGGCAGAGGCTAATCCTAATGGTATCTCAGAGTCAGGCTATCCTAACTATGTGGCTTATCCTAATACCGACTGGTATGATGAGATCTACCAGACCAAGGTGATGCAGGAGCATGCCATCTCACTCTCAGGCAAGGATACCCGTACACGCTATAACCTTGGTTTGACCTACCTCGATAATCCCGGTATGATTGTACGTTCAGGCGAGCAGAAGTACTCAGTCAACTTGAAGCTGATATCAGATGTGACCGACTGGTTGCAGATGGGTGCTCAGGTATGGGGTACACATAGCGACCGCGATCGTAACAATGTGGATGCACTCTCAAGCTGGGAGTTCCTGAAGACCGTTCCTGGTATCTATCCTTACTACGATGGAAAGTTCGGTGGTATCGAGACTTCAGTAGAGGATGGTGCTGCCCACAATCCTATGCTGCTGCTCAATGGCGATGGTGATAGCTACTATAAGACTACCCACGCCTATACTACTGCTTTTGCACAGATCAAGTTCTTGAAGGACTTCACCTTTAAGTCTACATTCGGTTACGACTACTATAATGCACGTCATAAGTACACCGACGGACAGAATGAGAGCTACAGCTTCAGCCGTGGCGAGGTGGTAAGCTCACCAGCTGCACTTGAGGCTCTTTCAAGCTATATGTACTATCACCACTATTATAACTGGAAGGTTACGAACACCCTGAACTGGAACCATACCTTTGCCCAGAAGCACGATGTTGCTGCACTGGTAGGTTTCGAGGAAGGAAAGAATAGCGATGGTAACACCGATGTGAAGAAGATGGGTATGATTGATGCCACCATCACCGACCTGAACACACTGACCTCTGAGGAGTATATCCGTGGTAACTTTACCGGTTATACCTACCGTTCATGGTTCGGTCGTCTGAACTATGCCTACGACTCAAAATACTTGGTTGAGGCTAACTTCCGTTACGATGGTTCTTCACGTTTCTCTCCTGATAACCGTTGGGGTTTCTTCCCATCTGCATCAGCAGGATGGCGCATCAGCGAGGAGAACTTTGCCAAGAACTCATTCCTCAGCGTATTCGATAACCTGAAGCTGCGTGCTTCTTACGGTAAGCTGGGTAACTCAAGTGTTGATAACTATGCTTATCAGTCATGGTATGAGACCGGTTATACCACGATGGCAGGTAAGAAGTCACCACGCTTCTATCTGAAGAACCTGCCTAACATGAATGTGACTTGGGAGACTACCAAGACCTTCAATATCGGTCTTGACTTCACCACACTGAATGGTCGTCTGTCGGGAGTATTCGATTACTACGACAAGCAGACATCAGGTATCCTGTATCGTCCAACCATCGGTCTGATCTTTGGTGACAAGGTGGCTCCACTGCAGAACCTGGCAGGTGTCAGCAACCGCGGTTTCGAGGCAACCTTCCGTTGGGAGGATAAGATTGGCGACGTGACCTATGGTGTAGCTGTGAATGGTTCATTCAATAAGAACCGCGTGACCGACTATAAGGGTGCATTCATCTCTGGATGGGGTGCTGATCCTAACAACCCAGATCCCAATGTTTACTACTCAAATCTTGGTGAGGTTTCTTCGGGAGGCACACAGCGCCTTGTTGAAGGTCACATGATGAACGAGTTCTATGTTTACCCCATCTATAATGGTACAGGTACTTACTACGATGCCAATGGCGTTGTTGACCCCAATGGTGGTCCTCGCGATGGTATGATCCGTACTCCAGAAGACTTGAAGTGGGCTCAGGATATGGTAGCTGCTGGCTATTCGTTCGAGCCACAGCACGCTGTTACTCCTAATGCCATCTGGTATGGTGAGTATATCTATGCCGACACCAATGGTGATAAGGTTTATGGTGGTAGCCATGACCAGAAGTTTATGGGCGAGTCGAATGTTCCTAAGTTCACCTTCGGCTTCCAGGTTCATGCAGAGTGGAAGGGTATCGACTTCTCAATGAACTGGGGTGGTGCTACTGGCTTCTCTACCTACTGGCGTGAGATTGGTCAGAACTCATCAAACGTTGTCTTCGGATTGTCAATCCCACAGTGGATTGCCGACGATCACTACTTCTATGATCCCAACAATCCTAACGACCCACGTACAAACATCACATCTAAGAACCCACGTATGTCGCTCGAGAATCCAAGTATGAGTGATGCCCTCGACAACACATTCCACCTCTATAGCTGTGATTACCTGAAGCTGCGTAACCTTACTATCGGTTATACATTGCCAAAGAATATCTCGCGTAAGTTCTATGCCGAGAACCTGCGTGTTTACTTCTCTGGCGAGAATCTGCTGACTATCACCAGCTTCCCTGGTCTTGATCCTGAGATGCGTTCTGGTGAGGGCTATGCTACCATGCGTCAACTGTCATTCGGACTGAATGTAACTTTTTAACCACCAACAATGAATAATCAATATGGAAAAGAAAATCTTATATAGAACATACCGCAGCTTGATGATTGCTGCAACGAGTGTCGCACTGACGGCTTGTAATGCCGACTTCTTGGATACTCAGCCTTCTGACCGTGTAGGTACCGACCTCGTTTGGACTACCTACAACATGGCCGATGCCGTTGTTAACGGTGCTTACGAGCGCTTCTATTGGGAGCAGCAGGGTGAGTGCCCCGACTGGCAGAACTTCGACGCCGCTACCGATGTGTGCGATCTGGATGCCAACTGGGGAGGCTATGACTGGGCACGTGGTCGTTGCAATGCCGGCTACTGGGGATTCAATGACTGGTGGAAGCGCCTCTATGAGGAAATCTATCGTACCAGCAATGTTATCTGCAACCTCGACAGATGTGAGGCCATGTCGGCCAGCGAGCGTGCCCGTGATATCGCAGAGTGTAAGTTCCTGCGTGCCTGGGCTTACTATCGTGCCAACGTGCTTTGGCGTGGTGTGCCCATCTATACCGAGCCTGTAGAGTATGGTGAGGATACCAAGCCACGTAACACCGCCGATGAGGTATGGCAGCAGATCCTGAAAGACTGTTCCGATGCGATTGCAGAGCCCAATCTGCCTAACAAGTATGCTACATCTGATAAGAACTACGGTCGTGTAACCAAGGCTTGTGCCTACTACCTGCGTGGTCAGGTTTACCTGTGGCTCAAGGACTGGGATAAGGCTGCTTCTGACTTCATGGCAATCACCACTATGGGCTTTGAGCTGTTCCCCGATTATAAGAATATGTTCAAGGCTGCCAACGAGCGCAACGATGAGTATATCTTCCAGTATCAGTATACTGATGATGAGGGTATGGGTTCACTGCTGGGTCGTACTCATGGGAACCGTAATACCTACACTGCTGATGGTTTTGGCTGCTGGAACAACCTGATTCCAAACCCATACTTTGTTGATAGCTACGAGTATGCCGATGGTCGCCCATTCAATATGGATGAGGTGTTCCCAGGTTACTCTGCTATGGATCCTAAGGCACGTTCGGTTTACTTCCTGCGCGATGGTCTTGATCCCAACGCTGCCAGCGATAAGCTGAAGAATGGCTACCAGCAGATGGTGACCTATGGTGCTGATATGAGTCAGTATGATAAGGATGGTAACGAGGCACGTATCCTGAAGGTTTACCAGAACCGTGACCCACGTATGCTGATGAACTTCATCACGCCTTACTCTACTTACAAAGGTGGTTCTACTGCCGATTGCTGGGACTACACCCTCCGTTGGCCTTACATCGGTTCAGACAATGCTGCGCCTTACGATCTGCGTACTGATACCAACGACCGTTTCTACTATCTGTGGCGTAAGTTCGTTCCGGAAGGTCGTGAGACAAAGAACGGTCTGAACAGCGATATCGATACACCGATCTTCCGTTATGCAGGTGCACTCATCGCACTGGCTGAGGCTCTGAACGAGCAGGGTAAGACCGATGAGGCTGTGAAGTATATCAATATGGTTCGTGCCCGTATTCCTGGTCTGGCTCTTCTCAACAGCAACGAGTACACCAAGGTGACTGGTCAGGACAACATGCGTGAGCGTATCCGTAACGAGTATGGCTGGGAGCTTTGTGGCGAGGGTCAGCTCTATTGGAAGCAGCTGCGCTGGGACACTTGGCTTGATCGTAAGCTGGGTACAAACCGTACACTCGTTAGCGACCCTGCACAGTTGAATGGTGCTAATGGTATGACCGAGATCTGGGGTACCAAGCGCTACACCAACAACTATATTGGCGACCACGTTAAGCTGTTCGCAGTGCCTCAGGGCGAATTGGAGCGTAATCCTAATCTCACACAAAATCCAGGTTGGTAATTATGTTAGTAAATAAAAAGATAAACATGTTTTCTATAGTTAGTATAATTGTTGGCTTAATGCCAATCTTGAGTTGCTCATCGTCGGGAGACGGTGGGCAGACTCAAGTTATTGAGAAGCCTACTCCTGTAGTTCAGAAATATCGTAATCCGATTATATCAACATCGCTGCCCGATCCTTCTATTGTCAGAACGGCCGATGGCGTCTTCTACCTCTTTGCTACTGAGGATATCCGTAATGTGCCCATCTATCGTTCTACCGATCTGTTGAAGTGGCAGTATGTGGGTACAGCTTTCAACGATGAGAGTCGTCCACGCTGGAATCCACAGGGCGGTATCTGGGCACCAGATATCAACTATGTCGATGGTAAGTATATGCTCTATTACTCAAAGTCGACATGGGGTGGGGAATGGACTTGCGGTCTGGGCGTTGCCTCGGCTGATAAGCCACAGGGTCCATATACCGATCATGGTGCTTTGTTTATCAGTCAGGAAATTGGCGTGCAGAACAGCATCGACCCGTTCTTCATCGAGGATGGTGGAAAGAAGTATGTGTTCTGGGGCTCGTTCCACGGAATCTATGGTATAGAGCTCAGCTCTGATGGACTGACCATCAAACCAGGTTCGAAACCCATACAGATTGCAGGCAACCAGATGGAGGCTACTTATATCCATCGCCGTGGTAACTATTACTATCTCTTTGGTTCAAACGGTTCATGCTGTGAGGGTAACAATAGTACCTATCAGGTCATCTATGGCCGCTCGGAGAATCTGTTCGGACCTTACGTAACAAAGGATGGTAAGCGTATGCTCGATGGTGCCTTCGACGTTCTGCTGCATGGTGGAAGCAATGTTGCTGGTCCTGGTCATAATGCTGAGTTCGTTACTGATGATAAGGGACAGGACTGGATGATATATCATGGTTACATGCGTAGCGACCCCGACGCAGGCCGTCAGGTGATGATGGACCGTGTTGAGTGGTACGACGGATGGCCACTGGTTGCTGGTGCTCAGTCATCAGTAGAAAGCAACCGTCCCTCTTTTGAATGATATTATAGGTATTGGTTGATGATAGTTGGCCCGTCACTTCCGAAATGGAAGCTGGCGGGCTCTTTTTTGTCAAAAAGTCACAAAAAATAGTCTAAAAGTTTGGTGGGAATCTTTTTTTTATCTATTTTTGCACAGTGGTCTATTAATCTATCTATTACAATTTTGACGATGATATGCTGAAACTAACAGAGACTATTAAGAAAAACTTGCCACTACGCGTCAGTCTGATGATCGGATCGGCTCTGGCGTTGTTGCTCTTGGTGTCATTGCTTATCATGCTCTTCGTTAGCCATAAGGTCATGAAGTCAGATGCACTTAACAGAGCATCGTACTCCTTAGAGCAGGCCATGACAAATATCGACAACATACTGCTGAGTGTTGAGGAGACGACAGGTAATACATACTTTAATTTCCTTCTCGACAATCAGAAGTTGCAGAGCCATTGTCGTGAGATTGAGGCGGCAAACCCTTACATCAAGAAGTGTATTATTGCCCTTGATGCTGCTAAGAATCCGTATAGGCATCAGGCATGGTACAAAAAGACGATGGAGACGAAACGTGCCAAATGGATTAAGCTGCTTGTTGATAAGGATTCTATTACCGAGCAGTATGTATCTTTCTGCCTACCTATTATGGTTCCTGATGGCAGTGTTGCGGGTGTGATGCGTGCAGATGTGTCGCTTAGTGTACTCTCAGGTGTTATCGCATCAGCCAAGCCTTCGCCCAACTCCTATTGTGCGTTGATAGATGGTGACGGCTCGTTTATTGTCCACCCCACGGGTGAATCTCTGTTTAATTTCAATGCCTTTAAAATGCGAGGCGAATCTCTCAATAAAGCTATAAAGACGATGGCATCAGGCCACACAGGATATGTCCCCTTTGACTTGTATGGCCGTAAATACCTGTTGTTCTATAAGCCCTTTGAGCGCGCTGCTGTGCCTAACCGTACTATGGAGGAACATGGTTGGAGTATAGGTGTGGCTTATGCCGAGGATGATATTTTCAGGGCTTATAACCGTTTGTTTAATTTTGTGATGTTGATAACCTTCATAGGTATCGTCGTGATGTATCTCCACATCAGGCTGATCATACGTCATCGTATGATGCCGCTGAAGATGCTTACCGAGCGTGCCGAACGTATTGCCAAGGGCGACTATAATGCACCTATTCCAGCCAGTCCTAATATTGATGAGATAGGACAGCTGCAGGATAACTTCCAGCGCATGCAGAAGTCGTTGGCTGTGAATATAGGCGAGCTTAATGCATTGAACAATGCTATTAAAGAGCATAGCGAAGAGTTGCAGGTCGCCTATAAGCAGGCTAAGAAAGCCGATAAAATGAAGACGATATTCCTGCACAATATGACTAATCAGATGGTGGCTCCGGCTTATGCTATTGCCGATGATGTCGCTACATTATGTGATTATAATAAGGAAACTGCTGGAAAGAGTATCAATCAGTTGGTGGGTGATATTCAGCAGAATGGTAACACCATTGCACAGTTGCTCAATAATCTGATTGACCTGTCAGAAAAGCAGATGGATGATGAGAAAGGAGGTGAGTCATGATTAAGAAAGTCCGCAGGTCGTTCTCGGCCAAAGTTGTTCTTTGGGTTCTGCTCATCGCTATTCCCATCTTCTTTCTGACTATTGGACTGTTGTTCCGCCAGTCGCGTAAGATGGTTCGTGCCGAGGCTGTTGATCGTGCCAGTGGTGTGCTTAAGACCGCTATGCATCGCATCAACCGTTATCTTGTTACCGCCGAGACTGCTACCAATACCTATGCATGGCTTAGCGAACAGAATATGCAGCCTGACTCACTGAGGACTTTTGCCGAGCGTGCAGTATTCCTTAATCCTTATGTTGATGGTTGTGCCATCAGTACCGAGCCGAAAGTCCTGGCTCAATATCCCGAGCGATTTATGGCTTACAGTCTTAGGGAGGCTGACACTGTAAAGACCGTTATAGATTCAGAACTGAACTATTTCAACCGCAAGTGGTATCGCACACCGCGGTTACAGCAGAAGTCCAGTTGGGTGCTCTACTATGATGAGACGAACACCCTGAATATGGCCGAAGAGGGTATGATGGCTACCTATAGCAAACCTCTTTATGATACCAGTCAGCATTTCCTTGGTGTCATCTCTATTGAGTTCTCTTTGCTCCACCTGTCTAAGATTATGGCCGAAGTAAAGCCCTATCCACATTCCTATTATATGATGATTGATGAACAGGGACGTTATGTGGGGCATCCAGACTCTACACGTCTGTTCAGTAAGACCATCTTCAGTGTTG
>Ga0265298_10011677_pt1 | contig 10254 bp, 8 predicted proteins | sample AusTroGonzalo_MG_3_FD_193486 | JGI IMG/M metagenome (GOLD analysis project Ga0265298, IMG submission 193486) | Bovine rumen microbial communities from tropical cattle in Woodstock, Queensland, Australia - Gonzalo_01 | ecosystem: Host-associated > Mammals > Digestive system > Stomach > Rumen ... | reverse complement strand
CGCCGCGCCCGACAGCCTGGGCACGGACCGCTCCGACTTCGTGTACAACCTCTCGTCGGTGGTGTTCGACTTCTGCAACCTCGATTTCGAGGTCCCGGCCATCCTGACGGACCTGTTCACGCCCGATGAGCGCTACGGGCTCTGGCGCGTCCAGAACTACAGCGACTACCTGTACACGGCCCGCGCCCCGGGCATCGACATCCGCCGTTGTCTGGAAATGTCCGTCACCGTGAAGGATATCATCGACAAGTTCAAGGAAGATGTCGATGACGGCGTGTCCATGCGCCTCCGTTTCTCGCACGACACGGCGCTGATGCCGCTTCTTTCCTACCTGGGCGTGAACGGCATGGACGTGGTGGAGGCGGACCCGCGCAATCTGGAGAAGGCCTGGCGGAATTACGACATTCCGATGGCCTGCAACCTCCAGATCGTCTTTTTCCGCAACCGGAAATCACCCGAAGACATTCTGATCCAGGTCCTTCTGAACGGCTTCTGCGCCACGCTGCCGCTCCCCGAGGCCGCCCCCGGCTTCTACCGCTGGAGCGACTTCAAGGCTCGTTTTGACAAACTGGAGGTCTAGGCCCGGAATTTGCCGAAGCCAGGGTTTTTCCGTATCTTTGTCAGATTTCAACTTTATTCGGAATGAAGGCGCGGCAGGTTTTGGTTTTTATCCTCGGTGTATTCTTATTGCTGGGCACGGTGTGGGCCGTGTTCCCGGCCGGCGGCATTCGACTGGCCGGCAAGACGCTCCGCTTCGCTTCGTACCAGGGTTACCTGCGGGATGCGATGGAGGAGAAGGTCGATGTCGACGAAGTGCTCAACACCCTGGACAGCCGCTTCGCCCTGCAGGGGGATACGCTAGCCTTCTACAAGGAGTTCTTCTATGAGAATCCCGACCGGATTTATCTTCCGGACGACGACTATACCTTCTTCGACCCGGTGTTCCGCGTCTTCGAGCGGGCCCGCCGTGAGGGAAAGACCGTCCGCGTAGCGCATTACGGGGATTCGCAGATCGAGCTGGACCGCATTTCCATGGACCTGCGGGAAGCCCTCCAGCGCCGCTTCGGCGGCTGCGGAACGGGCATGTTCCCCGCTCTCACCAATACGCCGATGGCCTCCGTTTCGCACAGCGCCTCGGGCGGCTTCGTCTCCTACACGATGTTCGGAGACTCCACCACCCGCCGCGCCGGACACCATCGCTACGGTCCCCTCGCGCAGGTAACGGGCTTCAACGGCAACGGCACCGTCACCATCCGCGCCCGTAAGGAAAAATCCACTCCGGACCATGTGAGATCCTTCCAGACCGTGTCCATCCTGTACGGCCGCGCGTCGGATAATTTCACCGTGACCGCGCAGTCCGACACGATCAAGCCGAAAGCCGCCGTCCGGAAGAAGGACGGCCTCACCTGGGCCACCTGGAACTTCGGAAAACCGGTGGAAAAGGCGACGCTCAAGGTCTCCGGCAGCGCCGAGATCTACGGCGTCTCCACCGACGGAACGGGCGGCCTCACCGTGGACAATATCCCGCTGCGGGGCAGTACGGGCACGATTCTCACCAACATCGACAAGGACCTCATGAAGTCGTCCTACGAGCTGGACGACACCCGGCTCATCATCTTGCAGTTCGGCGGCAACTTCGTCCCCGCGGCGAAGTCTTCCAAGGCCATTTCCGGCTACATGGACAAGGTCCGGGACCAGATTGCCTGGTTCCAGGCGGCGGCGCCCCAGGCGAAGATCCTGTTCATCGGCCCGTCCGACATGGCGGTTTCCACGGAGGACGGCCGCATCGTCTCCTACCGCCGTCTGCCGGAGCTGGTGGACTCCCTCAAAGCCGTCTCGCTGAAGAGCGGCGCGGCCTATTGGGACCTGTACCGGATGATGGGCGGCCAGAACTCGATGGCCCAGTGGGTCCGGCACCGTCCGGCCTATGCCGGTCCGGACTATGTCCATTTCACCCCGGCCGGCGCCAAGGTGGTGGGCGAGACCCTGTCCCGCTCCTTCCTCACATACTATGATTTCTACGACCTGCGGAAGTCGCTTCCGAAGTCCGCGGTCCAGCAACAGATGGGAAGATGAAACGAATACTCCTCATTTTGACCCTCCTGGCGGCCTTCTGGCCCGCCGACGCCCAGAACCGTTACCATCGGCGGATTCCGTCCATGCCCTATGCCCGCGTCAACCGGAACGCCCTTCAGTTCCCGGGCGGCGCTTCGGCCGATTTCGACCTGTTCCTGCGCAAACTGGACTCCCTCGTGGTGTCCGGCCGTGGGGATGTACGCATCCTGCATGTCGGCGGTTCGCACGTGCAGGGCGGCATGTGGACGAACACCCTCCGCAAGAACCTGATGTCCCTGCGCTACGGGATGGACGGCGGCCGCGGCCTCGTCTTCCCTTACGCCGCCGCGGGAACGAACACCCCGCTGGGCTACCAGACCTCCTATACGGGCACCTGGACTTCCAGCCGATGCTTGAAACCGGAAACCGTGATGGGCGTGACCGGCATGACCGTGTCCACGGCCGACACCTCCGCGACGGTCGCCTTCGACCTGGTCCCGGAGGAGCGCAAGATGTGGGACCTGCGCTTCACGGTCCGCAGCATCGACGTTCTCGGCTACGGTGAGCTCGAGCCCATCATCATCGCCGGACGGGACACCCTCCGGGGCCGACAGATGGGCGAGCGCTGGCATTTCGACCTGCCTCATTACGTGGATTTCTTCCGCATCGCCTTCCGGGGCTATCCGGGCCGGTTCACGCTCAAGGGCGTGTACCTGGACAATCCCGCCAACGGATTGACTGTCAGCGAGGCGGGCGTGAACGGATCCGCCACGTCCTCCTTCCTCAAATGCGAGGATTTCACGCAGGACCTGGAGTTGGTGAAACCGGACCTGGTGATCTTCTCCATCGGCATCAACGACATCCAGGGGTCTGATTTCGACACCCGTCGCTTTATCTCCAACTACGGCAAGCTGATCCAGATGGTGCGGCGCGCGAATCCGCACTGCGCCTTCCTGTTCACTTCCTGCAACGACAGCTGGAAGAACGGCCGCTCCAACCCCTTCGGCGCCCGGGCCGCGAAGGCCTTCGAGGAAATCGCCGCCGGCTGCGACGGGGCCTTCTGGGACCTGTATGACATCATGGGCGGTGCCGGGTCCATGGACGCCTGGGTCAATGCCAACCTGGCGCGGGCGGACCGCATCCACTTCACGCCGGATGGCTACACGATCCTCGGCAACCTCCTGTTCAACGCCCTGATGGACACGTACACGGCTTCGACTCGATGACCTTCTGGGACGTCATACGGGATTTCCTGCACGCGTACTTTTCCTTTGACAGCGCGCACCCTCTGCTGTTCACCCAGTTCTATTTCTGGGCGTTCTTCGCGCTGGTGTTCGCGGGCTTCTCGCTGATCCACTCGAAGCCGGTCCTCAGGAACGCCTACCTCTTCTTTGTCAGCCTGTTCTTCTACTACAAGACCAGCGGCCTGTTCCTCCTGGTCCTGCTCTTTGTCGTGACGTACAACTATTTCGCGGCCCGCGCGCTCCGCCGCGCCCGGCCGGGCTGGAAGACGTTCTGGGTCACGATTTCCATCGTCATCGACCTGGGCATATTGGCCTATTTCAAATACGCCTATTTCCTGGCGGACTTCCTGAACGACCTGTTCGGCCTGACCATCGAGGTCCGGGACGTCCTCGGGGAACTGGGCAACATGGTTACGGGAAGCAACCTCTTCCGGGTGGACGCCATCATTCTCCCGGTGGGCATTTCCTTCTTCACCTTCCAGGCTGTCAGCTATATCATGGACGTGAAGCGGGAAAAGGTGGAGCCGATCCGCGACTTCCTGGATTTCGGTTTTTTCCTGACGTTTTTCCCGCAGCTGGTGGCAGGCCCGATCGTCCGGGCTCCGGAATTCTTCCCGCAGCTGCACAAGCCTTATAACCTGAGCCGCCGCTGGTTCGGCATCGCCATCTTCTGGATCCTCAACGGCCTCATCAAGAAACTGGTCCTGGCCGATTATCTCGCCGTGAACCTCAGTGACCGCGTATTCGGTAATCCGCTGTTGTACACCGGCTTCGAGAATCTCGCGGCGCTGTTCTGCTACTCCCTTCAGGTCTATGCCGATTTCTCCGGCTACACCGACATCGCCACGGGCGTCGCCCTCCTGATGGGCTTCTATCTGCCGCAGAACTTCGATTCGCCCTACAAGGCACAGAACGCCCAGCAGTTCTGGCGTCGTTGGCACATGTCCCTGTCGCGCTGGCTCCGGGACTACCTGTACATCCCGCTGGGCGGCAACCGGAACGCCACCTGGGGCTCCTACATCATCATCATCGCCGTGGCGGTCATCGGCTCGTTCCTGAGCGGATCCTGGTGGGTCGCTTTCGCCGTGGCGGTCATTGCCCTGCTGCTCATCCTATACGGCTGGCGCAGGCCCGACCAGCGGAAATTCCTCCGCACGCAGGTCAATTCCATGGACACGATGCTTCTCGGCGGCCTCTGGCACGGGGCCAGCTGGAACTTCATGATCTGGGGCGGCCTGAACGGCATCGGCATGGTCCTCTTCAAGTTCTGGGCGCAGTGGAGCATTCCCCTCAAGACGGTCATCATCTGGGTCCTGTGCGCGATCTGCTTCGCCTTCTCGCGCCTTACCCCCGCTCCCGTCTGGAACCTCTTCTCTGTCTGGACCTTCGTCCTTGGCATCGGCATGCTGGTGCGCCTGGCGTATTATCTGCGGAAAAGATTCCTTCACCCCTCCGGGGTTCGGAATGACAATGCTTCTGTCATTCCGAGCGAAGCGAAGGAATCCAAGGCGAGCGCCTGGATCAACCAGGCCTGGTCCGTCTTCCAGACCTTCGTCTTCATCACCTTCACCCGCCTGTTCTTCCGCAGCGGCTCCAACCTGGACCCCGCGCGGGCGAACGAAGAAGCGTGGGAAACGGCAAAGAACATGGTGAACCAGATTGGCTCGGCCTGGAACTTCTCCATCCTGCCCCGGGTCGCCTGGCAGCACCGGATGGTCCTTGCAGTGTTCGTCTTCGGCATGATCGTGCACTGGCTGCCGGACCGCTGGAAGCGACGCTACCGCATCGCCTTCGCGCAGCTTCCCCTGCCCGTGATGGCCGTCGTGGTCTTCCTGGTCGTCTTCGCCGTCTACCAGTTCATCACCGCCGACCTCCAGAGCTTTATCTACTTCCAGTTCTAGACCAGCCCGAAATCCTTCGCCTTGGAGACAAGGGCGGCGGAGGTGGGGACATCGAATTTCACGAGGAGTTTCTTCCGGTACCATTTGATGGTTTCGGGACTCAGGAACAGGGTCTCGGCAATCTGTGGATTGGTCTTGCCTCCCGCCAGGAGGGAAAGGACCTGGCGTTCGCGTTCCTTGAGTTCGACCGCCTGGTCCGAAGGGACGGAGCGCAGTTCCTCCAGGGTTTCGTCCATGACTTCGGCCGCTTCGGCCTGCTCTTTCCGGGCGCGGCGGAGACGGCCGCCGATGAACCAGATGCACGCCATCAGCAGGACGATGAGGATGGCGCCGGCGATGATCCAGGCCATCTGGCGCTTCTGGGTTTCGAGCACCTGGCTCATGAATTCCAGGTTCTCGGTCCGGAACGAGCCCCCTTCGTCCGGGTGTGTGGCGTAGTAGGCGTTGGCCTGCTGCAGGAAGGGGAGGGCTTTCCAGGTTCTGCCCGTCTCCATGTACAGCCGTCCCAGGCCCTTGAAGACATTGACGGCGAGAAGTGAGTCTCCGGCGGCCGTGGCATAGCCAAGCGACTTCTCATAGGCCCGGGCTGCCTTGCGGTAATCCTTTTCCTCGACCCAGGTTTCGCCGATGTTGTAGTACAGGATGGAATTGCTCTCGTTCCAGCCGTATTTGTCGAAAATCTTTCCGGCCTTGTCGTACCACTCCATCGCCGCCGGGATGTCGCCCATCATATTGTACAGGTTGCCGATGGCTCCGTACAAGGCGGAGCGGGTGTCGTCGACATCGCTTTCCGTGTACCCGTCCGGGCGCGTGGGAGAGGTGGCTCCGCCGGCCATGCGGTCGGTCCAGGCCAGCGCATCCCGGAAATAGACCAGCGCGCTGTCATACTGCTCCCGGGCATAGAAGTGCTGGCCGATGTGGCGGTCGGCATCGGCCGATGCTTCCGCCCATTCTTTCCGGAGACTGATTTCCATCGCCTTTCGGGCATAGAAGAGCGCCTTCTCTCCGTTTATGACCTCGTAGCCCAGCATCAGTTCGCGGTAGGCATTGTAGAGGTCGAAAAGCTGTTCGTCCGACGCCACGTCCACGGCATCCGGCGTCCACGGGGCGACGACGCGCTCCAGGGAATCCAGATTATGACCGCGATGGTCGTTATAGGAACGGGCGGGGATGGCAGTAAGTGCCAGCAATACAAGAGGAAGGATTAGGCGTCTCATAACACAAATATAAACAAAATAACGGGTAGATCCCCCTATTTCTACCCTTTAGGGTGGTGTTTTTCTGCCTTGTAACCGCCAAATTTGTGTTGCAAACTGAAACGAAAAACCAAAGTTATGAAGAAGTACATCCTTACCATGGCGGTCCTCGCGCTTGTCTGCGGGACCGCGTCCGCCCAGGGACTCCTGGGCCGTCTGGGCGAGCGGGCCAAACAGGCCGTCGAGAACAACATCGGCAACAAGATCGAGCAAGGCATCAACAATGCTCTCGACGGCAAGAAGAAGGACAAGAACACCTCCGGAAATCAGGACGTTGAAGAAGATGCCGATGTGCCGGCCGGAAAGGTCGATTTCGCCGAGATCCAGGCCAAGAGCGATTTCAAGCGCGGCGCGAACGTGTTCTTCGAGGATAATCTGAGCGGCGAGCGCATGGGCGAATTCCCCTCCAAGTGGGACCTGATCGAGGGCAGCGAAGTCGAGGTGGTGAATATCAAGGGCGCCAAGGCCATCCGCATGGAAGCGTCCCGGATCCAACCCCTCATGAAAGAGAAGGAATACCTGCCCGAGGAGTTCACCATCGAGTTCGACGTCCTGGCACAGCCGGCGGAAGAAGGGTCCGGCTGGGATGGCACGCTGGACCTCATCATGGAGGGCGACGAGCGGAGAGTCTTTGACATCCGCATGAGCCCGGAATACCATCCTTATTATGGCGGCGAATACAGCGGCATCGGCTGGGGCTGGGGCGCGGAGAATCCCAACGGCAGCAAGATGGATGGCGAACCCGGCCGGCAGACCATCAACCGGTATCTGAAGAAGAACGACTGGAACCATATCGCCATCTCCTTCAACAAGCGCGCGTTCAAAATGTATCTGAACTATCAGCGCATCGTCAACATCCCTAACATGATCCAACCCCGTTACTGGTGGATGGACGGCAGTTCCGACAGCGACAAGGGCATCTTCGTCACCAATATCGTGATGGCCAAGGGCGCCGTCGACCTTTATGAGCGCAACACCACGGATTATGCTTCCGCCGTCGAGAAAGCCATCGCCGAGACCGGCAAGTTCGTCACGAACAACATTCTCTTCGAGACCGGCAAGGCCACGCTGAAGCCCGAGTCGATGGACGAGATCCGGAAGGTCGCCGAATACATGAAAAAGAATCCCTCCGCCCGCTTCGAGGTGCAGGGCCATACCGACAACCAGGGTTCCGACAAGGTCAATGACCCCCTGAGCCAGCAACGTGCAGAAGCCGTCGTGAAAGCGCTTGAGGGGGAGGGTGTCGATCCGTTCAATCTCCGTCCGGTGGGCAAGGGCTCGCATGAACCCGTCGCCGACAACAAGACCGAGGACGGACGCGCAAAGAATCGCCGCGTGGAGTTCATCAAGAAATAGGCGGCACTTAACCTATGAAAAAACTACCCGGCTTGATCAGAGCCGGGTAGTTTCATGTTAAACGCTTTTATGACAAATAAGTTTGTCCGAAGTTAGGGATTAAAAGCCGCCGGGGAAGCCGCCACCGCCAGGGAAGCCGCCGCCAGGCATGCCACCACCGGGGAATCCGCCGGGGCCCATGCCGCCGGGACGGCCGCCGCCCATACCGCCCTGCATCCGGCGCTGCATCTCAGCCTCCTGACGACGACGGTCCTTGCGGTAAGCTTTCAGCTGGTCCTTGTTCAGGAAGCCTTCGAGCTCCTTTTCATACTCCTTGCGGGCATCCTGCATCTGCTGCATCTTCTCCTGCATTTCGCCCATCTGGTCCATCATCTTCTGCATGAATTCCTGACGCTGCTCGTCAGTCATGGAGCGGAAGTCGGGACGTTCGCCGTTCTCGCCGCCGAAGCCCATGCGGGCCGGCGTGAAGTTCATCTTGTCGGCGTACTTGAGGTTGAGCTGACGCACGGATTCCTCCTGCTCGGGGGTAAGAGTGTACTTCTCCACCATCTCCTGGGTGCGCTGGATGACCCAGACGCTGTCAGAGACGGGTTCCGGCATGGCGGGGCGCTCGCCGCGCTCCCGTCTTCCCTCCTGTGCGGACAGGGAAACAGCGCACAGCACTCCCGCTGCCGCTGCAAGGATTCTCAAGGCTTTCATTGTGGAAATATGTTTTGAAACTGTTTTCATGACCGTCAACAGTTTCTTTGACACGGACGGGCCGCGCGGGTTTAACCGAAAATCAGTCTTTTATGACGATTGCGGTGGCCCAGACCTCGCATCCTTCGCCGCGGCCCACGAATCCGAGCCGTTCGGTGGTGGTCGCTTTCACGGAGACAGCGTCGACGGAAACGCCGAGAATCGGCGCGAGGGTCTCCCGCATCGAGACGATGTGCGGGGCCAGTTTGGGACGCTGGAGGGCGATGGTGACATCGACATTCCCGACGCGGAAGCCGCGTTCCTGCAGAATCTCGACGACCTTGCCGAGGAGAATCTTGCTGTCGATGCCCTTCCATTCGTCGGAGGTGTCGGGGAACAGATGGCCGATGTCCCCGAGGGCGAGGGCCCCGAGGAGGGCGTCGCAGAGGGCATGGATGGCCACGTCGCCGTCCGAGTGGGCCACGAAGCCGGTTTCGGAGGGGATGCGGACCCCGCCCAGCCACATCGGCAGCCCTTGCGCGAGGGCGTGCACGTCGTATCCGTTTCCAATTCTGAGTTCCATGTCCACAAAGGTAACGAAAAAAATGCTACATTTGTAAATTAAGATTAAACGGAACGACCATGGCTATTTTCAATTTCGGTTTCTTCGGAAACCAGGAGCACAGGGTGTTCAATTACAAGCCCCGCTACTACGATCCCGAGGAGGAGGAGCGCCGCCGGATGTTCGGCGACGTGGACGGCACCAACGAGAAAGCGAAGGCGGAAGGCAAGTACGTGCCGGGCAGCAGCATCCGCGGCGCCTGGCGCGACGGTAACTACAAGCGCAGCCAGTATACCCGCGGCGGCGCCACCCGGACGATCATCGGCCTCATCACCCTGCTGCTGATCGTCGCCGTCATGATCTTCATCACGAAATTCTATTCTCTCCTGTAACCGATGCAACTGAAGATCCTTCCCCGGAATATCGCGGACATGATTGCCGCGGGAGAGGTCGTCCAACGGCCGTCTTCCGTGGTGAAGGAACTCATGGAAAATGCCGTCGACGCCGGCGCGGACCAGATTTCCGTGACGGTGACCGACGCCGGCCGGACGCTCATCCAGGTCATCGACAACGGCTGCGGCATGTCGCCCGACGACGCCGTGCTGTGCTTCGAGCGCCACGCCACCTCCAAGATCGCCACTGCCGAGGACCTGCAGGAAATCACCACCTTCGGTTTCCGCGGGGAGGCCCTCGCCTCGATCGCCGCCGTCGCCGACGTGGTCCTCAGGACCCGCCGCGAGGAAGACGAGGTGGGCGTCGAAGTGGAAATCTCCGGCTCCGAGCACCTCTCCACCCGGGAGGTGGCCGCCCCCAAGGGCTCCAACTTCGCCGTCCGGAACCTGTTCTACAACATCCCCGCCCGCCGCAAGTTCCTCAAGTCCGACACCGTCGAATTCCGCCACATCGTGGAGGAGTTCCAGCGCGTGGCCCTCACGCGTCCGGAAATCGGCTTCACCCTGACGCACAACGGCCGCGACGTGCATGTGCTTAAGCCGGCCAAGTCCCTCAAGTTCAGAATCATGGACCTTCTCGGGGCCGGCGTCGTAGGTGAGGTGGTGGACATCGCCGCCGATACCTCCCTGGTCCGTGTCCATGGTTTCGTGGGCCGGCCGGAATCCGCCAAGAAGACCCTCGGCAACCAGTTCCTCTTCGTCAACGGCCGCTACTTCCGCAGCGCATACCTGCACAAGGCGGTGATGAAG
>Ga0265298_10011675_pt1 | contig 10257 bp, 6 predicted proteins | sample AusTroGonzalo_MG_3_FD_193486 | JGI IMG/M metagenome (GOLD analysis project Ga0265298, IMG submission 193486) | Bovine rumen microbial communities from tropical cattle in Woodstock, Queensland, Australia - Gonzalo_01 | ecosystem: Host-associated > Mammals > Digestive system > Stomach > Rumen ... | reverse complement strand
GACTGATTTGATATTGCAACTTGGCTAGTCCGTCGATATAGTCCCATTTGTGGGTTTCCGACAAGTCTACATACTTGATGTCATCGTATGTGTAGGGAGAATGGTAATAGTATCCGAGAATGCGCGATTTCTGGTCTGCTTCATTACCAGTAACCCATGTAATGTAAAACGGACCTTTGGATTCTAATTCATAGTTACATATATTTCCTTCTACGGCCTTTGCGTCTAACTTTTCTTCGTCCAAACTCATTATCGAATAATAATTATTTAGTTGTGGGTTTGTAAACTGATAATAATTGGCATTGTTGTTAATACTGTTACCACATAGCGATGCCGGTGGGGGGCTGGCTCTCGTTATGGCGTTTTTGTTGCTAACAAGGTTGAGATTGATTATTTCTTCAGATGTACCTCTAAGTGTAAGTTCTTGAGTAGTTAGTTTGTTATTATATAAATAGGATAGAGAAAAGGTGTAACCTTGCCCTTGGGGTGCTGTCATAGTGACAGTCCTGCTGGATTCCAACTCTTTACAATCGTAGAGTATTATCTTTCCATTAGATTGTGACAGTAACATAAGCATTACTGGTTTATCAGTGGTTACGTTAATTTTCAGTTTTACAGTCGTTCGCCACCATTGCTGACTACTGATATTTCCGCCCAAGCTGTCTATGAATTCAGCGTTGACGCGTTCTAATTCTGTTGCTTCTTCTGAACTGCAACCAAATTGTAATAGCAATACAAAGATGACAAACAAAAAATGAAAATGTTTCATATATTCAAGTATTTATGTTTCAGTGTGCATATTATTCTGGTAGAAATGGCACGAATTCTTAAGCACAAATTTTGCCAACGATTCGTACGATTAACCCACGATGCCATATAGTGGTGGATTGTTCGAGTATTGTCGGTGATATTCATCTCACCTGTATAGTAGTTGAGCGGACAGAAATACTCAATAGGATAGATGAATAAGTCGCTCACCTTGACAATACCTCCCTCAAGTACCTCCTTGTGGTCATAGTCCAAGAACTGAGTAGTCCGTAATGATACATTGCCGGTGTTTTTACCATTCCATCGTACATAATGGTCATGTTCGTAATAATCGACAATCTGTTTAAAGAATGGATGATCTTTAGGAATGCCCATTCCCAATCCGCTATTCATATTCCCGTTAGGATTGTCGAATGGTGTGCCTTCTTGACATTCGAATCCCATAAAAGATCCCTTGGCAAGAATGTCGTCTAATGGTCGGATTATTTCTATGTCTGTATCAAAGTAGATACCGCCGTAGTGATAGAGAATCCAAAAACGGGCATAGTCGCTCACATGGGCGAATTTTCTTAAGCGGTAAGCCTCTGCTGAATAGATAGAACGATTGACATCGAAGTTCTGCTCGTTCCATTCTTTAATTTCATAATCAGGAAGGAACTTCTTCCACGATGCTATACACTTTGTTGCAAGTTCAGGTAGCGGATTACCACCAAACCAGCAATAGTGTATTACTTTGGGAATCTCTTTATTCATAAACCAGTTATTGTCATTTCGCCTGGACCTTCTTCGTTTTGCTTCCTTGTCTCACGATGTATATGCCTTGTGGAAGATGGCGCACGTCACCATTATAGGGCAGTCCCGACAAATTGAATATCCGACAGGGTTGGTTTATATCGAGAGAAACGTTTTCGATGCCATCGGGTTCGTAGGTGTAGCCAATTTTTTCATCCATCCACAGGAGCCGTTCACTGATATAACGTCGTACGTTCTGCACCTCTGCAGCATAGTCACCCCACACTACAGGATTCTCATGAACTAACTCGTTCATGATGGGCCATCGCATGAAATTGAGTTTTTGGGAAGCATTCAAGTATTCTTCAAGTTTATTGATATAACCAACAAGATGCTGTTCATTGATATCTTTTTCTCTTACCTCCCTCCATATCTCCAACATCTTAGCTTTTGCATCGTTATTACGCACAATAATATTGTCAGCGAAAACTTTCATGTTACCAGTGGTACTACCTCCACTGCGATATATGAAGTCTTTTTTGCTGTTAATGGGATAGGTGCGTTGATCGTTCTCAAAGGCAATATCAAAATCCCATACAGGGCCAATAAAAATCGTGTCGTTTTCACGGTGCTTATACATATACGTACTCCAGTAAGTATCAGTATTACCAGAGACTTCACCAACCAGAAAATGACGGAGAAAAGTGTTCAAATCCAAATACTTTTCCCAGTCCTCCTCTAACGCGTTAAAGCAATCCTCTATATATGTCTTTTGGAGTGGGGTTATCTCGTCATCATCAGGATAATGAATGGTCATTGGAGTGTTTTTCTTCGACATAAACCAACAGTCCTCGGAAGATGCACGAGCGTCAGCCTCAATGAGGAAAGCCGTAGTTAAGGAATCTTCACGCTCTTCTTTCAATGTATCAACGAGTTCCACACGGTTTTTCCTCACATCTATATGATCGCATAACTGGTAGTTTCCTTTGTATTCACCGTTCAACAGCACATCTACGGACTGACCGTAGGGTGTGTATGGTATTTCCATGCAACGACTCAATTCAAAGGCCAGTAAGTTGCGCATCAATGTCTTGTCTCCGTAATTATTGATAAGTGTCCATTTCTTCGCTTTAGCAGGGGAGTCTAACACTTTGTGTTTACTATTGTACTTAATTCGGTAAGGCTTTTTGGGAAATGAAAGAGATTTATTGCCTCGCAAACGAATGGTGCCCGAGTCCGTCCGTAGCTTCTTGCCTTTGTCACTGATAATCGTTATCAATGCGTTGATCTCATGCACTTTATCGTAAGGCTCTACATTGTTTTCTGTATGGATACTCACCGTTGGCAAGTTAGTAAGACGGTAAAGAATAGAGTCGTTTCCCTCTCCTGTATGACCGTAGAATTCCAGCTCTCCGATATTGCATCGCATATCAGAAGGCCCAACATAGCGCACATATCGGAAACCTTTAGTACACACAATGTCAACGTAAGCCATTTTCTTTGCTGTACCTAAATCGGTAATAATGTGCAACGGCAATGCGTCCATAAAGTCAGGACTGTTGGCTCCTTCCATTACACCAAGCAACATTCTCTCTCCTGCACGACTACGGTTTGCTGGTGCCCAACCTATACGTGTGATGACGTGCGGTTCTCCTAAGTCAAGTCCCACCCAGGCATAGCTCCGTTCGTAAGCAGCAAAGTAGGTGGTGAGATCACCGTCGAAAGCACATTCACGGGTATTAACTGTCGTTGATGCCTCATTGGTGGCATAGTCAACAGACTTTTCCGTGCCAATTACAGTTCCCGTCAGTTTGCCATCATTAACATCAGCATATATTATGCAACTGCCAAAGCAACAAAACAAGAATATTAATGCAAAATATTTCTTTTTCATACTTCAACCGGTTTATTTCTTGTTGAGTTTTGACAGTATTTTTCCCTTGATGAGGTTCCGCATGCCTTCGTCTAATCCAATGGCGTAGCAAAGAATGCCAGTGATGGTGACAGTGATAATAATTGTAAGAAGTGAAAAAAGTATGTCAGCACCTGTCACCAATTTCAGCACTACAGGTGCAATTAGTGAGAGAAGCATGACAATGACACAGGGCCTCAGAACACTGTTTAAATAATCTTTTAAACTCAAGTTGATGGATGGCAAAGTGATGTATATCGTTGCAGCATAAGTCAATATGGCGATGCAAAGATACACTGCAAATACAGACCATGGCTGCCCGCCCATTTTCAGCACCACATAAGCTATAGGAACGATGGAGAGCATGAGCCCGCCGGTAATCATCTCGTATTTCTTGATTTTGCCTGTTGCGGCAATAGATGTAATCAATGGACTGGCCGTTTGCTGCACTAACAATATAACGAGCAGAAACCTCAGAAAGACCACGGTACCTTCAGGTACTTCTTTAAGCCATAGGTCAAGAACCATGGGGGCCTCAACTATTAAAGGAAGACATAGCATCAAAAGCAGGCAGAAAGTAAGCCTGCTGCCTCTGAATATCAGTATGTGCATCTCTTTCAACTGTTCTGAGGCGTAACTCTTTGTGATTTGTGGGTTAATGGCCACTTGAAAATTACGGGAGAACTGGCCAATGGCGTTTTGTGCTTGGCTTGCAGCAGCTTGAGCTGCATTGGCTACTGGGCCGAAAAAAATGTTCAGTAACATATTGGGACCTTGCATATAGAGTACGTATGCAAGATTCCCAAACATCTTCCATCCCGCAAAAGATGACATACTCTTGAAAAGTGACTTTTCGTAGAACCATTTATATTGGCTTTCCTCGAAGTGTCTAGTACAATATAGATTGTATATCACCCTAATGAGCAGTTTCTCACAGGTGTATAGAATGGCATAGACAATTAAACGGTCGTAGCCCGTAAGCAGCAATATGCCGACTATAGCCAGCTTCAAAACCGCATCGACAATGGAGATATAGGCAAACGCCGACATCTTTTCACGTGCAATAATGACCGACTGATAGGGACAACTCATCACTTCGGCCACTGCAGTGACCACACTTAGCTGATAACACCAAAATGCAGCTGTCTGTCGGCCGTCTGGAATCACCAACTTTTCTGTCAGGAACCACAATCCTCCTGTTTCACTAAGAAAAATAATGATGAGCGAGATGATAAAATGGATGTGTACACTGGTGATAAATACTTCGTGCAAACGTTGTTTGTTGCCTGTTCCTAGCTCAAAGGTTAGGAAACGTTGGGTGGAAGCCGTCATGCTATCATTAATAAAACCTAAAATGAATACAATTCCCCACACAACATAGAACACTCCATAGTCCTCAACGCCCAATGCCTGCAAAACTACTCTTGATGTGTACAGATTGATACACATCATGAGTGCCATACGGAAGTACAGTAAAGCTGTATTCCGCATGACACGTGCATGATCAGGAGTGAATTTTGAAGACATTGTTTATTGTTTAAAGCTCAAAGTGCGGTAGCTGCTCGGCTTTACCGCTTGCTACCAGCGGGAGGCAAGTATTTTTTATAATCTTCACTTTTCATTCTTCACTTTTACCTCTTGTCATCCCATCCGAAAGGATGTGCAGCCAATGGCATCCTGCACAATGGATGATAGTCACCCTTCAAACCAATGGGTGATGAATTGCGGATGTCACTGACAATCTCGATGCTGGGACGAGCCTCACTGATTCGGAAGCCTTCACCGGCTAGAATCTTCTCATAGCTTTTAGTATGCAGCTCTGTGAAGCCTACGCTGAACTCAAACTCCTCACCGTCGATATTCAAGGTGCGATAGGTCTTCTTCTCACCCTGTACGGCATTGGCAGGAAGACACTCGGCATTGATGCTCAGGAAGTAACGGACGCGAGCCTTCTCAAACTCCAAATAGCCACCTACGCGGTCGAAGCTCATCACATGTACTACATTCCTTTTTACCGAACCAAAGACCCACTGCAACATGTCGTAGAAGTGTACACCGATATTTGTGGCTACACCACCACTCTTACGAATATCACCCTTCCAAGAGATATAATACCACTTACCACGTGACGTAATATAGGTCAGGTCTACATCGTAGATTTTATCTTTCGGCCCTTCATCCACCTTCTTTTTCAATGCCGCAATAGCATCGTGCAGGCGCAGCTGTAGGATGGTGTAAGCCTTATGACCGGTCTCCTGTTCCATCTCCACCAGGTTATCAATGTTCCAGGGGTTCAGCACCAACGGCTTTTCGCAGATAACATCCGTGCCCAGACGGAGTCCGTAGCGGATAAAAGCGTCGTGGGTGTAGTTAGGCGTACAGATTGAGGTAAAGTGCAGTGGATTGGGCTTTCGCATCTGTTTTGAACAGTAACGGTCAAATTGTTCATTCTCTGTGAAAAACATACAGTCTGGGAACGAGCTGTCAAGACGTCCTACACTATCGAACTTGTCGTAAGCAACCATCAGGTTGTTACCAGTGTCAGCAATGGCTTTGATGTGACGAGGGGCAATGTAGCCCGCAGCACCAATTAGTGCAAAATTTTTCTTTTCCATAATAGTTTTTTTTGTAGTACTTTTTTTATTCTGTTTCATTTTAGATATTTGTTTAATAATTCTATCGGATGTATTGCCTTCACGCCAGTCCCATCAAGAATCTGCTGTCGGCACGAAGTTCCTGGAGCTACCACAAAAGTTGGTTTGCAGTTTTCTTCAATTCTTGAATTCTTAAGTTTTTCGATCTTCCTAATAGCTGGGAAGAGAACCATCTCTCCGATTTCCATTGATGTCTTATAATGCTCCTTTTCGTAACCGAAAGAGCCGGCCATGCCACAACAGCCACTGGGAATGACATTCACTTTGGCATTCAGCAACTGACGAAGCACTTCTGCCATCACCTCTACACCAACCAATGCTTTCTGGTGGCAATGACCATGCAAGAAAATCTCAATGGGTGTCTGATCAAAGCAATCGCGGCTAATATGTCCAGCCTTAATCTCTTGTAACAAGAATTCATCGAATAGTAAGCTGCATCGACCTAACTCTTGTGCGTCTTTTCTCAGTTCAGCTGGCACCAAGTCGGGATATTCGTCACGGAACGAGAGAATGCAGGATGGTTCGAGACCTAATAGAGGTGAGAGGTAAGAGGTTAGAGGTAAGAGGTGCTTAACATTCTTTTCTGCTATCTTTTTGGCGCGTTTCAAGCAGCCTTTTGAGATGGCGGCACGTCCACTCTCCATCAACTTTGGTATCTCAACTTCATAGCCTAACGAATTTAGCAGTCCTATGAAATGCTCTGCCAGTTTCGGCTCATGGTGACGGGTAAACTCGTCCAAGAAGAGCCATACTTTCTTGTCACTCTTGATGACTTGCTTTGGGAAATTCGCTTTCTGAAGTCTTGGTAGTTCTCTTTCCTCCGCAAACCCGATGGTCTTTTTGATAAGCGATGCTGTTGGTTTGAAAGAAATAAAGAAGTTATAGAGCGGACGAACATACTGTCCCAAATTTTCCATCTGTGCCGTTCTGGCTACCAACCATGAACGAAGGGGTGTACCATGCTGGTCATAATAATGCTGTAGTAGTTCAGCTCTCAGACGAGTCATATCTACGTTTGACGGACATTCGCTCTTGCACCCTTTACAAGCTAAACACGAATCCAATACTTCTTTGATAAGTTTATCATCTCCACCTCGAGTGAGCACCTCACGCAATACGTTGGCTCTTGCACGGGTGGTCTTCAGCTCGTCACGACTCACCTTATAGGCAGGACATATCGTACCACCTATTAGGTTCGTCTTTCTACAGTCTCCTGCTCCATTGCATTGTTCGATGGTACACATCAATGCATGTATCTGCGACTTAGCACCAGTAGCACCTGGTGCATCGCACTCATCGAAATCAGCTTTCCAATTACAGTAGGTTTTATCTGTCCTGAATAATGATTCCACCGCATACTGCTGATCTTCCTCAAACCGCAGCATCGAGTCCATGGGCAGCGTATCGACGATCTTGTGGCGGTTCAGAATTCCGTCGGGATCCCAGCACTGCTTCACTTGCCGCATCAGTTCGTAGGCTTCGTTGCCGTAGAGTAGGGGAATGAACTCTCCTCGTAGCCTTCCGTCACCATGTTCACCACTAATGCTTCCTCGGTGTTTTTTTACTAACAGCGCTGTTTCTTGTGCCAAGGTACGGAACAATGTGCGTCCCTCCTTCGTCTTTAGGTTGATGATGGGACGTAGATGCAGTTCTCCCGTGCTGATATGTCCGTAAAAGACGCATTTTGCTCCGAGTCTGTCTAACAGTTCACGGAAGTCCTTCATATAAGCAGGCAGACGAGACGGTGCCACAGCTGTATCTTCTATCACACCCATCGGCTTAGCGTCACCCTTCATGCTGCCAAGGATACCAAGACCAGCCTTACGCAAGTTCCATACCTTGGCAACATCGGCTCCATACACGCGTGTACATTTGTATATAAGTCCACTCTCAAGCAGGTCTTTCTCCAAGGCCTCAGCTTTTTGGTCTAGTTCTTCCCGTGTCTCAGCCCTTAGTTCTGTAATCAATAGAGCAGCAGGATCTCCCTCTACAAAGAAACGGTTCTTCTGCTGTTCAACATTACCCTTACTCAGCAGTAAAATATCCCCATCCATCAGTTCAATGGCAGTAAGATGGTGTTTCAGGGCAATCAAATTACCTTCAAAGCTTTTCTCTAAGGCATCGCAATGTCCGCAGACCACCATAATTTCCTTAGGTGGCAGTGGATCAAGGCTTACCGTAATTTCTGTGATAAAGGCCAATGTACCCTCGCTACCAGCTAGTAACTGACATAGGTTGATGGTGGGAAGTGTTTCAATGACCTCATCAATAGCATACCCACAACTCCTTCTATTCAACTCCTTGTCAGGATAGTTGTCAGCTATCAGCTTTGCCGTCCTTTCGTCCAAAGCGAAGTTAATGAGCTGTGCATATATTCGCTCAATCAGGGACTCATGGTTCTCCTTTTTCCAGAATCCATCCCCGAATCGCGACTTTAATTCTTCGATACTATAATTCTTAAATTCCTCAACGCTTCCATCCGTAAGAATACCTTTTGCAGCAATGACATGATGACGCGTGCTGCCATACACCAATGAGTGGGTGCCGCAGCTGTTGTTGCCAAACATGCCACCAATACAGCAACGGTTACTTGTAGAAGTTTCAGGGCTAAAGAACAGATTGTAGGGCTTTAGGGCAATATTCAGTTCATCTCTTACCACTCCCGGCTGTACTCTCGCCCAACGCTCCTCGGCATTAATCTCTATAATTTTGTTCCAGTGCTTACTGATGTCCACCACAATTCCTGAGCCTACCACCTGACCAGCAAGCGAAGTTCCGCCTCCTCGAGGGATTAGGTCTACACCTTTTTTCTGAGCCTGCTGCATCAGTTCCTGGATGTCGCCTTCTGTTTCAGGATAGGCTACACCGTAAGGCGTCTCCCGATACACCGAAGCATCGGTAGCGTAGGCTATTTTGTGTAGACTGTCAGTAAAGATTTTCATCCTGATTAATCATTGACTAAAACGACTAATCGTTTTACGATATTCTTTGTGTTTTGCAACACTAGTTCTTTGAACCATCCGATTCCAGGGTTATTCCATCGCTGTGGATTCGTTGTAATCATCATCTGGTTAGGCAAACGATTCTCTTGCAATGCTTGGATAATATTGTCGGTGGAATGGAATGACCAGCCTTTTGCATTCCATTCTTCCTGGAATTCCTCAATCTTGTCTCTTACACTAACCTTGTATCCATCCCATCGGCGTCCGGTATCTGTTAGATAGAGTACCTTTGAGAAGTCCGTCGTAAGATAAGGTTCACCAATGATGTCCAGCGTTTTATAGTCATATAGAATCCAAAGATCTTTGTTATCGTGAACTGAGCGTGGACTGCCATGCATGCAAATGGTACTCACAGGAACCAGTGCCCTCATCTTTTCCAGGTTGTCCTTGAAATCCTCAAAAGCTTTCGGTAAGTTACCATGGCAGGTGGCCAACGACTCATAGTGATACCCCACTTCATGTCCCATACCATGAATTTCCAGAATAATCTCCTTATTCCAGCTTTCCGGTACAGTTCTGAAGTAATACGAAGCCTTGGCCTGCAGCCGTTTTTCCTCCTTGGCAAATTCCAGGGAGTTCTCCGGTTTTGAGTCCACATCGTGTCGCAGGATCACGAACCGTTGCGGTAGATCACCACTGCAATAATCTGCGTATGTGATAAACTCATATCCACTTTCCTTCAGCTGTAGGAGAAGCTGGACGTATTTTCCTCGTGTAAAATCCATATATAAAAGGTGTTATGCGATTCTTTTAATCATTTTATAGCAAAGTACAAAGAAAGAGAATCCAATGATACCTCCTAATGTGTTGTGAATGATATCATCAATATTGAACACCCCACGTCTGGAAACCAACTGTATGATTTCAATGGTCAAAGACAACATGCAGCCAATTCCAAGAACCTTAAGTGTATTCGTGTTTCTTACAGCTATGCCTAACAGAAAGCCTATTGGTATAAACATGACGACATTAAGAATTATCTGAGCTAACATTTCGTCGTATAACTCTGTATAATTCAAAAATGGATAAAAGGAGCATCTATAAGTTTCTGAAACTTCTCTATATATTATGGTTGCGCATATTGTAAGGAACAGATAGCCAATAAGCATACACCAAGCAGAATTCCTGATAAACACTTTACCATTAGCACTTATCAGAGACAATACTATCATGGTTCCGAAGATGATGA
>Ga0265298_10011672_pt1 | contig 10258 bp, 5 predicted proteins | sample AusTroGonzalo_MG_3_FD_193486 | JGI IMG/M metagenome (GOLD analysis project Ga0265298, IMG submission 193486) | Bovine rumen microbial communities from tropical cattle in Woodstock, Queensland, Australia - Gonzalo_01 | ecosystem: Host-associated > Mammals > Digestive system > Stomach > Rumen ... | reverse complement strand
CGTAGCAAGCACACTCAGCACCCTCGCCCGACAGCGTCAGGTCGAGTTTGTTGCGGGTGACGCCGTTGTGCAGGGTGATCACGTTGTGGGTCACACGACTGCTGCGCTGCTGGTCGATATAGACATTACTCACACGAACGTTCTTGGCGTGGGTCTCTTCGAGGCAGTAGAGGTCCAGCGAGGCATTCTCGCCGACGAAAGCCTCGATGACCTGCGTAGTGAGGAAGTTACGGTCGTCGGCAGCATGGTCGCAAAACAGCATCTTTATTTCCGCTCCTTCTTCCAGGACGATGAGCACGCGGCGGTTGACCATCAGATCGACATCAGAGCGCAGGATATTGATGACCTGCACGGCACGGTCCGCCTTCACGTTCTTGGGTACATAGACATACAGGCCATCCTGGGCCAGCATCGTGTTCAAGTCGGTAATGGCATCATTGGCCTTGCCAGCCAACTGGTTATAGTATTCCGTTGTGGCAAACTCCTTCAGCGAACTGACGATGACACCCTCGGGCAGATGACCTTTAGGCTTTTCGTCCTGAAAGAATCCGTCATTCACTACGAAATAGAGGTTCGTGCTCAGGTTGGGCACGTCGCAGCGGAAAGCCTGATAGGGGTCGACGGGAATCGGCAGGCGGTTCAGGTTCAGACCGTAGTCAGGGGCAAAGAGCTTCGCCACGTCCGTGTATTTATAGCGTTCCACCTTTCGAGTGGGGAAACCACTCGACGCGAAGCGCTCGTAGGCCGCATCGCGCACGGCGTTCATCGCCTCCGACGAGTGGTCGCAGATCATCCCCCGCGCCTCCTTATACAAGTCGATATATTGCTGTTCACTTGAAGTAATCATAATTCCTCATTCCTCATTTCTCATTTCTCATTCCTCATTCCTCATTCCTCATTTCTCATTCCTCATTCCTCATTAAACTATTCTTCTCCGATTTCTTCCTTGATCCAATCGTATCCGTGCTCCTGAATCTCCTTGGCCAGCTCCGGTCCGCCAGTCTTAACGATGCGCCCCTTGTAGAGCACGTGGACGAACTGCGGGCGAATCATTTCCAGCAGACGGTCGTAGTGGGTGATGACGATACACGACGTCTCCGGCGTCTGCAGCTTGTTCACACCCTCGGCCACGATGCGCATGGCGTCGACGTCGAGGCCGGAGTCCGTCTCGTCGAGGATGCTGAGCTTCGGCTCCAGCATAGCCATCTGGAAGATTTCGTTGCGCTTCTTCTCGCCGCCACTGAAGCCTTCGTTCACGCTTCGGTTGGCCAGCTTCGAGTCCAGTTCCACAATCTTCCGCTTCTCGCGCATCAGCTTCAGGAACTCCGCCGCGTTCATCGGCTCCAGGCCCTGCGCCTTGCGCCGCTCGTTGATGGCGGCCTTCATGAAGTTGGTCATCGAGACGCCGGGAATCTCCACCGGGTACTGGAACGAGAGGAACAGCCCCTCGTGGGCGCGCTCCTCGGGCTTCATCTCCAACAGGTTTTTGCCGTTGAACCAGGCCTCGCCCTCGGTCACCTCGTAGAGCGGATTGCCCACGAGTACGGCCGACAGCGTCGACTTGCCCGAGCCGTTCGGTCCCATGATGGCGTGCGTCTCGCCGTCGTTGATTGTCAGGTCGATGCCTTTCAGTATCTCTTTCTCGCCTATCCTGGCGTGTAGGTTCTTAACTTCTAACATTTTTCTCGTTATTTCGTTATGACGTTATTTCGTATGACAATTTAGCCTACTGTTCCCTCAAGCGACACCGACAGCAGTTTCTGCGCCTCTACGGCAAACTCCATCGGCAGCTTCTGCAGCACCTCTTTGGCATAGCCGTTGACGATGAGGCCTACAGCCTGTTCTGTCGGTATGCCGCGCTGGTTGCAGTAGAAGAGCTGGTCCTCGCTGATTTTGCTGGTCGTTGCCTCATGCTCGAAGATGGCCGTGTCGTTATGCACGTCCATATAGGGGAAGGTGTGGGCACCGCAGTCGGAGCCAAGGAGCAGTGAGTCGCACGACGAGTAGTTGCGGGCACCCTCGGCAGTGGCCGTGGCGCGCACCAGTCCGCGGTAGGAGTTCTGGCTGTGGCCGGCCGATATGCCTTTCGAGATGATGGTCGACCGCGTGTTCTTACCAATGTGTATCATCTTCGTGCCGGTGTCGGCCTCCTGATAGTTGTTGGTGACGGCTACGGAGTAGAACTCTGCCACGCTGTTGTCACCGCGCAGGATGCACGACGGGTATTTCCATGTGATGGCCGAACCGGTCTCCACCTGCGTCCATGACAGTTTTGAGTCTACGCCGTCCAATAGACCGCGTTTCGTCACGAGGTTCAGCACGCCGCCCTTGCCCTGCTCATCGCCGGGGTACCAGTTCTGAACGGTCGAGTACTTCACCTCGGCACGGTCCTTGACGATAATCTCCACGATGGCGGCATGCAGCTGGTTCTCGTCGCGCATGGGGGCGGTGCAGCCCTCCAGGTAGCTGACGTAGCTGTCGTCGTCGGCCACGATGAGCGTGCGCTCAAACTGGCCAGTGTTGCGGGCATTGATGCGGAAATAGCTGCTCAGCTCCATCGGACAGCGCACGCCCTTGGGGATGTAGACGAACGATCCGTCGCTGAAGACGGCTGAGTTCAGCGCAGCAAAGTAGTTGTCCTTGTAGGGCACCACCGTGCCTAAGTACTGGCGCACCAGGTCGCCGTGCTCCTTGATGGCCTCGCCGATGGAACAGAAGATGACGCCTTTCTCCTTCAGTTTTTCCTTGAACGTGGTCTTGACGCTCACGGAGTCCATGATGGCATCGACGGCGGTGTTGCCGCTCAGGGCCAACCGCTCCTCCAAGGGTATCCCGAGCTTGTCGAAGGTCTTTTCTAACTCCGGGTCGATAGCGTTCTCTTGCTCCTTGCCCCCTGCCCCCTGCCCCTTCTTGGCAGTCGGGTCGGCATAGTAGCTAATCCTCTGATAGTCAATCTTTGGCAGCGTCACGTGGCCCCATGTGGGCTCCGTCTGCTCCTTCCAGTAGTTGAACGCCCGCAGGCGGAAGTCGAGCATCCATTCAGGCTCGCCCTTCTTCTGCGAGATAAGCCTGACGACTTCCTCGTTCAGGCCCTTCTCGATGATTTCTGTATGTACATTGGTGGTGAAGCCGAACTCATATTTCTGTTCGGCTATGTTCCTCACCAACTCGTTTTTCTCGTCTTTCTTCTTCTCTTTCTCCATGTTAGGGTTTTATTGCTTGATGCCGACGATGAGGTTCACGATGGCCCTCAGGTCGGCGGCCTCCACCGTGCCGTTGCCGTCAATGTCGGCGGCTTCCTTGCAGAACGTGGCGGGCGTCTGGCCTGCTATATGGCTGATGGCGGCCGTCACGTCGGTGATGTCCACCCGTCCGTCCATGTTCGCGTCGCCAATTTTGATATACTCCGTGGCTGTATATGTGGCCGTACCCGCTTCGCAGCCGGTATAGCCCGTCGTCACCGTCAGCGTGCCTGGCTCGGTGAAGGCGAAGTAATAGCTGTCAGTGCGGTAGATGCGGATGTTGTCGAAGCGAAGCTTTGAGTAGTTACGACCCATTACAAAATAGAAACCGTCAACCTCGCTACTTGTTCCCTCTGGCAATGTGAAAACGCCCTTGCTGCCATTGGAGATGGCCCAAGCTACGGTGTTCGCCATACGGTCTACCTCCAACGTGATATGGTACCAACTGTCTTTGTCTAAGGTCGTGGTTGTCTCAGTACCATTGACAGTGTAGGTCGTTGAGTTCGCAGGGGCAGTGATGTCAAAAAGCATGTTGTTATTGTCGTTGATGGCGGCATAATTGTCCCAATAATTAGAAGGGTTAGTGCCGCCCTTGCTCATCACGCAGCATTCTGTGGGGTCTTTGCTGCCCGATTGTAAAGCTACATCAAACTCAATGGCGTACTTGTTGCACTGTGACACGTCAACACTGCTCAACCGGGTGTAGGCGTAGCGGGTGTTAGTGCTTCCTAAGTCAAATAGGAAGATACTTCCGTGCTCTCCACCGTCAGATGCAATGTTGATAGGTGTGGGGAAATTTGGATGAGTGGTCCAGCTATTGATTGTAGCATTTTCAAAATCCTCACTATAGAGGACGTATCGCCCTAATTCCACTCCTGTATCGTTGAATGCAGCCGTGACGCCGTTGGGTACTACCTCCGTGCCGCCATAGCTGAATGTACCAGGATTGATGCTGACGATAGGCAACAAACCGTTTTCAGTGCGCTGGTATCCGCTGACGGCAAAGGTGGCAGGCGGACAGGTGGCGCTTTCACCTGTGCCCACGATGAGGAACAGCTTGCCACCCTCTGCCAAGAGACGCGGGGTGTTCACACCGTCAAGTCCTTCCAGTATGATATCATTAGTCAGACTGCCACTAACCTCACTCACATCACCAATGAAATAGGTGCCATCGTTCAGATTGCCGCTGAGCGTGAACTCAACGACCGGTTTCAGGTACTTTGGCCCGTACTGCTCCCAGACGTCGCCCGTCTTGGTGTTCAGCTTCAGCTTGCTGATGTTCACGGGGCTGATTATCCCGTCGCTGCCCACGCTCAGCTTCAGCCGTGCGCCGTGGTTCAGCGTCAGCGTTCCGACGGTGATACCCCCGCTGCCCACGGCGATAGTGGCGCCATAGTCAGCAGAAATGCTCTTGCTGAACGTGCCGCCGTCCGTCTCAAGCGTCGCGTGGCGGTTCAGCCACACCGGGCTGTTCTCCATCTTGCCGTTGAAGCGCAGTGTACCCGCCCAGACATTCGTCTCGCCCGTGTATGTCTCCGTTACTTCAGGCAGCACGAGCACGCCGTCGCCCTGTTTCACCAGCCGCATCGTGCCCGTGAAGGCGCCCCCCGTCAGCGTATGCGTGTAGGTGGTGGTAGTGATGTTATTGTTGTCGTCGTTCCCCTGCACCCATGTCGGTGTGTTCACCGTCAGTATGTAAGGAGCAGCCCCGTCTTCTACGCTAACAGTCATGTTTTTGGTTTCGCATATCATCAAGTGCTTCCTGTCGTTAGAGCGGCCGACGGTTCCTTTATCGGCAATCTCCGTCCTTCCCTCGTTGGTCAGCGTCGGCGGCGCCACGGTGATACCTTCCAACTCACCGAGGAAATAGCTCAGGTGGGGCGGCTGGTTATAAGCCATCATCTGCCACACCATCGCCTGACGGTACTGGTGGTCGTTCCAGAGCGTGGGCAGGCTATAGTCGGTACCGATACCCGTGGTGTAGACGCGCAGGTAATATTTGTTCTCATTACTATCATAATGGCGCACCACAATCTCCTCGCGCCAGTCGCCGATGATGTCGCCCTGGAAGCAGGGGTTGTTCTTCGAGTCGTTGTTCATGTTACAGCCGCTGCTGGTGAACAGTCGCCCAGTACCGGGCTTTTCCACCTTGGCCTCTCTGGCCGTACCGGGACTGTTCAGAATCTCCGAGCAGAGGTCGCCATCGAAATAGATGCGGAAGTTCAGGTCATTAAAATCTATCCCGGGACCATCGATTCCCTGGTCGGTCACGCTGCTGAACATCCCCGTCGAAACCGAGCGTCCCTGTGAGCCGGGATAGTCGTTCGAGAAATTGGCCATGAGGGCACGGCCGTCGTCATCACCGGCGGTTCTGCGTATATAAATCTCGCTGGTAGTGGCATTGCGGTAGTTCATGCCGGGATTGTCTTCGTTGCAGCCGAAGAACTCCAGTCCCTTGCGGTAGGGGTCGAAGTCGCCGACGTGCTGGGCATCGCCGTGGCCCAGTCCCGTTGTGGAAAGCCCCTTGCCGTTGTCGTCGATAACCATCGAGCCGTAGACAATCTCGTCGCGACCGTCTTCATCGACGTCGGCAATGACGTAGTTGTGGTAGCCTTGCCCGTACCAGGCTCCCTTCTTGTTGCAGTTCCAGCGCCAGCGTTCCGTCCACTGGTGGGAACCACGGTCGAGGTCCATGGCTATCATCTTATGCCGCGTATAGATGCCACGTGCCAAGAAGAGGCTGGCCTTTCGGCCGTCAAGGAACGGTGCGCCGAGGAAGTGCTTCGTAGAGCGGTGTCCATAGCCATCTCCCCAGGCACTGCTCTCACTGCTCTCCCCACTCTCCAGTCTCGGAAGTGGGTATTTCACAATCTGATATGGCGACCCCGTCAGTCCGTTCATATAGATGAGGAATTCGTCTCCCGAATGCGTCCAGGCATACTGCATATCAGTATGGCTGGTCATCTTATTGCGGGTGTTCACACTCATGTTTCCCACCGTAGAAATCTGCGTCTTACCATCACTGCCGTAGATAATCATATTGTCAGCACCACGCAGCACCACTTCGGCCTTGCCGTCTTCATCCCAGTCGTAGGCAATGATGTTGACTTCCGTAGAGTTCATGCTGGCCATGTTGGGGCCGCAGTCGATACGCCACATCAGCGTAGCAGCTCCTGTCTGCCAGTTCACGTCGTAGGCATCGAGAACGACAAACTCCCTGGATGTCTCCAGATAAATGCCGGCGGCATCCACAGTGTTCAGTCGCTTGACGATGATCTCCAACTGCCCGTCGCCGTCGAGGTCGGCCATCTCCGCGTCGTTCGGCTCATAGTTGGCCGTCACATCGTTGCCGTCACGGTCGTAGACGGCGGCCAGGGAGATGTCGAGGAAGGCTGTCGCAGTGCGGGTGTCTCCTAACTTATATACATATTGCGCCCACGGCGTGACAGCGTCGCTTGTCCCCTGCGATACGCCATTCACTATCGCTTCCACTTGATACTTGGTGGTAGTCGATGCCCCTTTGCTGTCATTATAGCAGGTAGTTGTCAGGTCCGATGCCACACTGGTCCCATCCTTGTATAGGTTATACTTCACGTCGTAGTACTCCGAGGTCAGCCGCCGCCATGTTACAAGGTTGGTCGTGCTGCCGCCGGTGCTGCCCGTCGGCACCGCCACCAGTCCCCGGTCCAGCCTGTCCGTATGTCGCTGGGCCGTCATCGTTGTCATCATCATGCCTAAAAGGCAGAGTAGTAATAGTCTTTTTGTTTTCATTGTAGTTTGTAGTATCGTTTGGCTGCAAAGTTACGAAATATTTGGTGAATACGAAAGGAATCGCGCAAAAATCTAAGCATTATATCTAAAAACCACATCGAATGCCCGCTCAGAGCGCCTTGCGGTTCTCCCGCAAGGTCCCCACGTCTCTGCTTCTACGCGCGCGCCCGCGCAGGGAAGAAATTGCTAACACCCGGCGCACCTGGTGCCCCCGGTTCCCGTCCTCTCTCGCCCGTTCAGAATCGTTCCCACGGCCTGGGACAAAAAATCCATGCCGTGGAACAACTGAAAACCGCCGCGTTTCACCCAAAAACCGCCACGCTTTCATCAAGGCGTGGCGGTTTATAGATTGACGGCGTTCAGATGCACTGGGTGCGCCGGGTGTTAGCAATTTCATTCCTGCGCAGGCGCGCGCCTGCACGCGAGGGGTTACGCCTCTTTCACGAGCTTGTTGAACTCCTCAAACGTGACGCTCTTCTCCGTGAGCTTCACTACTGTCTTGCAGTTCTGGAGGAGTTTCTGGCTGACGACGACGTCAACGAGACGCTCCACGTTCTCGCGCTGTTTCAGCTGCTCGTCGGCATATTTCTCTATCACGTCTTCGGGCATGTCGCTGATGCCGTAGTACTGTACAAACTGCTGGCGCACCTGGGCCTGGGCGAGCGACTTCACATCGGCGTCTTCCACCTTGATGTTCTGGGCGCTGACCAGCTGCTCCTTGATGAGGTGCCACTTCAGTTCGCGCAGACTGGTCTGGAAGTCCTTCTCAAACTCCTCGTCGCTCTTCTCCTTCTCCTTGTCCTGCTGCTTCATGAAGCGCTTCAGCAGTTCTTCGGGGAACGTCAGCTCGCCGACCTTCTTCTCGCAGTAGGCGCGCAGGTCTTCCATGAACTTGTAGTCGCTGTTCTGTGCCAGCTGAGCCTCTATCATCTCGCTTGCCTTCTTGCGGAAGTCCTTCTCGTTGCTGACAACGCCTTCGCCGAACACCTTGTCGAACAGAGCCTGGCCGATCTCGGCGGGTTGATAGTGGCGGATGCCGGTCACCTGGTAGCTGAAGTCGCTTGTCAGCTCCTTCACATCCTCCTTCTTCAACTTCAGCAGGCCGGCTATCTCGGCATCGTTGTCGGGGTAGGCCTTCTTCGGGTTGAAAGTAATGATGTCGCCGGGCTTGCAACCGTCGAAGAGCTTCTTCTGCTCTTCCTCCTTGATGTAGGCGGGCATCAGCTGACTGCTGTCAACGGTAATGCCGCCCTCCAGGGTGTTGCCCTTGTCGTCGAGCTGGCGCAGGTCGCCGGTCAGCGTGTCGTTGCCGCTGAACACCTCGGCCTCCTTCATCTCGCCGAACTGCTGGCAGTACATCTGCACCTGCTGGTCGACCATCTTGTCGTCGGCCTTGATGGCGTAGTATGTCAGCTTGTCCTTGTTGGAAAGCTCTATCGTGAACTCTGGAGCCACGGCAATGTCGAACTTGAACGTGAACGGTCCGTCCTGTGCCAGGTCGGCAGGCTCCTGCTGTTCGCTGGCCAAGGGCTGTCCCAGCACCTGTATCTTGTTCTCGTTGATGTACGATGTTACCTTCTCACTCAGCAGGCGGTTCACCTCTTCCATCTTCACGGCCATGCCGTACTGCTTCTTAATCATGCCCATGGGAACCATGCCCGGACGGAAGCCGGGAACCTGGGCGCGCTTACGATAGTCTTTCAAGGTCTTCTCGACCTTTTCCTGATAGTCTTCTTTCTCGATGGTGACGGTCAGCTGGCCATTCACCTTGTCGGGGTTCTCAAACGTAATGTTCATTGTCTTTTATACCTTATTTATATAATATAGTCAAAAATCGGGCTGCAAAGGTACATAATAATTGCGAATAATGAGTGCTAAATTATGAATTATTAACTTCTTCCTCAGCCTCGCGCCGCTGCTTCTCCTCGTCGAGCTGCTCGAAGTCCTTGCGCTGAAGCACGAAGTTCGAGCCGAGGTACTTCTCCCGCACGATGGGGTTTGCAGCCAGTTCCTCTGGCTTGCCCTTGAACAGGATGCGCCCTTCGAACAGCAGGTAAGCGCGGTCGGTGATGTTCAGCGTCTCGTGTACGTTGTGGTCGGTTATCAGGATGCCGATGTTGCGGTACTTCAGCCGCCAGACGATGTGCTGGATGTCCTCCACGGCGATGGGGTCCACACCCGCAAACGGCTCGTCGAGCATGATGAACTTCGGCTCGATGGCCAGACACCGCGCTATCTCCGTCCTTCGGCGCTCGCCGCCGCTCAGCTGGTCGCCCTTGTTCTTGCGCACTTTCCCCAGACGGAACTCCTTGATAAGCTCCTCCAGTTTCTGCAGCTGGTAGTCGCGGGGCTTGCCCGTCATCTCGAGCACGCTCAGGATATTGTCCTCGACCGACATCTTGCGGAATACCGATGCCTCCTGTGCCAAGTAGCCGATGCCGGCCCGTGCACGTTTGTAGACGGGGTAGTCGGTCACCTCCTGCTCGCCCAAGTAGATGTGGCCGCCGTTGGGCACAATCAGGCCTGTCGTCATGTAGAACGACGTGGTCTTACCGGCACCGTTGGGTCCCAACAGTCCCACAATCTCTCCCTGACGCACGTCGAAGTTGACGTCGTTAACCACCGTGCGCTTGCCGTAGCGCTTTACCAGGCCCTCGGCCCTCAGTACGATGTTCTCTTCTTCCATAGTTCTCAAATTTGGGTGCAAAGGTACAAATTTTATGGTACGCAAAGACGCAAAGACGCAAAGAATTATGATAAAAAAACAAAAAACTCCGTGTCTTTGCGTCTTTGCGTACATTTTTTTATATACCTTTGCACCGGAAATGAAGCTTCTGCAGAAATGGCTGACCACCTTAGGTCGTTATGTTATCCTGATGGGTCGCACGTTCTCGGTGCCTGAACGCATGAGGATGTTCCGCAAGCAGTATGTCAAGGAGATGGCACAGCTCGGTGTCAACTCCATCGGCATCGTGCTCCTCATATCGTTCTTCATCGGTGCCGTCATCTGCATCCAGATGAAGGTCAACATCGAGTCGCCTTGGATGCCCCGCTGGGTGGCCGGCTACACCACCCGTGAGATTATGCTGCTCGAGTTCTCCAGTTCCATCATGTGTCTCATCCTCGCCGGAAAGGTGGGCTCGAACATCGCTTCGGAGTTGGGTACTATGCGCGTCACCCAGCAGATTGATGCCCTCGACATCATGGGCGTCAACTCGGCCTGCTACCTTATCCTGCCCAAGATT
>Ga0265298_10011671_pt1 | contig 10258 bp, 6 predicted proteins | sample AusTroGonzalo_MG_3_FD_193486 | JGI IMG/M metagenome (GOLD analysis project Ga0265298, IMG submission 193486) | Bovine rumen microbial communities from tropical cattle in Woodstock, Queensland, Australia - Gonzalo_01 | ecosystem: Host-associated > Mammals > Digestive system > Stomach > Rumen ... | reverse complement strand
CGGTGGGCGTTTTGCTGGGAAGCCTGCTGCTGGCTGGGAGCGTGGCTTTGGCCGCGGAACCTGTGAGCGCAGTAAAGGAAACCGGTGATACAAAAGAACCTGTGGCCAAAGCATCGCTGCAGGACCCGGCGGCTGTGAAAAGCAAGGGTACGATGGTCTTTGTGCCGCTGGATACCCGGCCTGTCTGCAAGGATTATACGGTAGCCACGATGCGGGCGGCAGGATGGGACGTCATTGTCCCGCCGGATGAAATGCTTTCTTCCGCAGCTCGTGCGGGAGAACCGGACAATCTGCTGGAGTGGCTGGAAGAAAATTCAAAAACGGCCGTGGCTGTGGTTGCCAGCGCAGACGCGCTGGTTTACGGCGGGCTGGTGGATTCCCGGACGCATCATACGGATCAGACTGTGCTGCAGTCCCGGGTGGAGCGGCTGCTCTCCCTGAAGAAAAAAGGACATGCCCCGGATATATATATGTTTGTGACAATCATGCGTTCACCGAAGGCCAGCTCGGCCCCGGTGGAACCGGTGTATTATGGAGAATGGGGTCCGAAGCTGTTCCGTCAGGGCGCCCTGATGGATAAAGAGGAACTGTCCGGATTGTCCCGCAAAGAGAGCAAAGAGCTGCAGGAACTGAAGAAAACGATCCCCCGGAATGTGATCGCTGATTATTACGGACGCAGGAAGATCAACATGCAGACTACGGAGCTCCTGCTGCATGGCATTGAAACCGGCGGCTTCAATTACCTTCTGGTGGGCAGGGACGATACCAGCCCCCTTTCCCAGGCGCACCGGGAAGCCCGTTTTATGGGTTCCCTGGTGAATGAGCTGCCGAAATCAAAAGTCCGTTTCTTTTCCGGCGCCGACCAGCTGGGTCTGGTGCTGCTGACCCAGGCGGCCAACCGTCTGACCTTTACCTCGCCTCTGGTGTATACGGAGTTTGCCCCGGGCAAGGGCGGCGACACGGTTCCGACCTATGAAGATGATACTGTCGCGGTTTCGGCCCGTGAGCATATTTATGCCTCCGGCGCATTCCCGGCCCGGAAAGCCAAAAACGCAGACTTCATTCTGGCGGTCAACACCCCGTATAACGGAAAGACATTGGAGGCGTCTGACGTGAAGAACACAGGCGAGCCGGATAAATATACCAAAACCTTTGTGGATAACGTGCAGTCTTATTTGGATGCAGGCAAAAAGGTAATTGTCGCGGACTCCAAGTTTGGCAACGGGGCGGACAACGCGCTGGTGAAAGAAATGTTCCGGCGTGGGATTGCCTACAGCGTTGCGGCCTACGGTGGCTGGAATACCTCCGGCAATACGCTGGGCTTTGCCCTGGCGCAGGGGATGGAATCCCCGTATTATGAAGGAAATGCGGCGCAGGACCTGCTGAATGTCCGCTATCTGGATGACTGGGCGTATCAGGCCAATGCCCGCATGGATGTATATAAGAATGTGGTCTGGCCGAAACACATGCCGAATTCCGGGTTTACCCCGGAACAGCAGAACATTGCCGAAGCGGCCATTACGGAGAGCATCCGCAAGGTGGCGGAACCGGTGATGGGCAGCGTGGTGAAGGAGTACGAATTTAAACTTCCCTGGAGCCGTATGTTTGAAGTGCAGCCGGTGAAAAAGTAAAAGTCTGCTGAAAAACAGTAAACAGGAAATAAAGAAACCCGAAAGATTGTCTTCCGATAATCTTTCGGGTATTTTTTATAAGTGTTATCATTCCTCTTTCACAATAGCTGTCAGAGGTACACCGAATGTTTCCGCAAACCAGGCTTCGTGATATTTGATCTGCTGCATTTCAATGGCAGCGTTTTCCGCGGTATGGATTTCCAGGGTAGCTGTTGTATGGTCGGCGCCGGGGATGATGGCGGTTACGGTATTGCTTTCCGAGTAATCCAGGCTTTCCGCCAACGCAAGGAACAGGGCCAGCTTGCCGGCGGTTTCCCAGTCTTTTTCGGTCAGCAGGGGACGGTAGGCGTGATTCTTAAAATACCGCTTGGAAATTCCGTTATGCCAGCCGGCGATGACCGCGCAAAGCATTTGCTCCGCGTGGGTCAGGCCGAATATTTTGGCGTTTAAAATCATGTAAGCGGAGTGACGGGCGTGACTGTAATAATTGATGGTGATACCGATGTCGTGCAGCAGCGCGGCGGTCTTCAGTAATTTCCGGTATTGTTTACCCAGGCCGTGGAGCCCGTGCCAGCCGTCGAACATGGACAGGGCCAGGGCGGCCACATGCCGGTTATGTTCAATATTCACGGAGAATAGCCGCAGTACGTTTTGTGTGCTTTCTTCCAGGATATCATCCGCAATCAGGGGCACATTGTTGGTTTTGGCATAATAGTCGTAAAACAGGCCTTCGCGCAGGCCGCAGCCCGAGGTAATGATCCGCTTGCTCTTTGTCTGCCCCAGCAGGCAGTTGATAATGGAAATACCGCCCAGGATAATATCGGCGCGTTCTTCCGACAGCCCCGGGATGGCCTTGCGTTCATCCAGCGTGGTATTGCACAGCTGCTTGAACAGTGAGCGGAAGCTCTGGGCGCTGAAAATGTAATTGTGGATTCGGCTGGAAGGATAGTTCCGGCTTTTCTGGATCATCTTGGCAACGGTACGGGCGGTGCCGCCGACGCCGATCAGCGGCAGGCTGGCATCCTTCAACCAGGGATACTGTTCCATGCGGGAAGAGATAAAGAAATTGATATCGCTGTATGCCGTAGCCGGCATGGTATCGCGAATGTGGAAGATCTCCGTGGTGTTTACGGCGCCCAGCGGGATCGAGGCAGATTCCACCAGTTTACGGTCCCGGAATAGGATCAGCTCCGTGGAACCGCCGCCCAGGTCAAAGATGATGCCGTCTTTCATGGGCAGGGTGTTGATGACGCCCAGATAGCTGAGCCTGGCTTCGGAGGTGCCGGAAATGATATGCAGCCGGATTCCTGTTTTTTCATAGACTTCATTGGTCAGCCGGGTGCCGTTCTTTGCGTTCCGGATCGCGGCAGTGGCCACGGCGATGATTTTGTCTGCCTTGTACTGCCGGCACATATACGCAAAGGACTGCATGATCTGGAGCGTGCTCTCAAAGGCTTCTTGGGAAAGCTGGCCGTCCGCCTCCGTTTTTTGCGCGAGACGCAGCGATTCTTTCTGGTTGAAGACCATGTTGTAAGCGCCGCTCTTATAAATGTGGCTGATAACAAGACGGGCTGAGTTGGAACCGATATCGATGATTGCGATTCTTTGCATAGTGGGTCTCCTGTGAGTGATATGTTTGCTTTCGTTACGTATATTATAACCCATTCTGATAAAATGACAAAATTTCTAAAAATAAATTATGAATTTGATTTTTTACAAAAGGATTTTTTTTAATTATGTCGAAAATTTAACTGATAACCATTTATAAATAGTAATGGAGAAATGTTATGAAACGCAAAAGTTATACAACGCTGGCGGCGATCCATCTGGGCTCGGAGATGCTTCGCCTGCGCATTGTGGAGTACCGCAGCCTGAGCCGGATCAAGGTCATCGAGCAGTGTGATTATCCGATCCGCCTGGGGGAAGAGGCTTTTAAAAACAAAAAGATTCCCTTTTCCATGGTAGAAGAAATCTGCCAGGTGCTGCAGGGTTTTAAAGAACTGATGAAAGATTACGGCACGGATGTGTATGTGGCGCAGGCTACCACGGCGGTGCGGGAAGCCGGTAACAAAGTGTTCATGCTGGACCAGATCAAACTGCGGACCGGGCTGGATGTTACCGTGGCGGAAATGCCCATGGAAATTTATACGAAGTACGTGGCGATCCGTAAAACGGTGCGGGACCAGCAGATCTCCAGCGAAAAGGGCCTGATGCTGCTGGATATTTCGTCCGGCGGTCTGGGCGTTTCCCTGGTGCAGGATGAGCAGATCAAGTTCCAGGAAAATTTCCATATCGGCATCATCCGTATCAAGGAAAGTTTTAATACGTACCAGCGCAGCAGCCTCCATTTCAACAAGGCGCTGATGCAGTTCCTGTCCAGCACCATGGGGCCGGTGCGCAGGGTGCTGGAAGGACAGGCCGTGAAGTATCTGGTGCTTTCCGGTACGGAGATCGAACTGCTGTTAAAGGTGATGGGCATCCGGAACAAGAATAATGTACAGCGCGTCACGGCGGAAGAGTTCCGGAAGTTCTTTGACAAAATCCGCAAGCTGAACCTGCCCCAGCTGCTGAAGACCTATCATCTGACGGAAACGGAAGCAGAACTGGTACTGCCCATGGTGCTGCTGTATGAAAAACTGCTGGACCTGGCGCCGTCGGCGAAGGAAATCATCATTACCAACGACACCTTCCTGGACGGGATGATCCTGCTGCGGATCATCCGTGAAAAAGAAGAGAACTACACCCATATGCTGGAAGAGGAAAAGATGAGCCTCATCCACCACGTGGGAGAAGATTACGAGTATGACTATAAACATGTGACCCAGGTGGAACGGCTGTCTCTTGTGATCTTTGACCGGATCGGGAAAAAATACGGGCTGGACGAGCATTGCCGGCTGCTGCTGCGGGCGGCGGCCATCCTGCACGATATCGGGAAATACGTATCCATGCGCAGTCATTCCCTGTATTCGTATCAGCTGATCATGGGGACCGACCTGCTGGGCTTTACGGAAGAGGATAAACAGATCATTGCCATGGCATCCTATTACCATGCCCACAACGTGATGGAGCGGGATGAACAGCGGGTACCGGAACTGAAAAGCGAACTGGTTCCCGTGGTGGCGAAATTATCCGCCATCATCCGGCTGGCCGATGCGCTGGACAGGAGCTATATGCAGAAGATCCAGCAGTGCAAGGTGAACCTGCACAACCGGGAACTGACGATTCAGGTGGTCAGCAAGGCAGACCTTGATCTGGAAGAATGGACCTTTGCTTCCAAAGTGTTGATGATGGAAGAAGTATACGGATTTAAAGTACGTCTGGAGCGGGTGGAATCATTATGAGCGAAAGAAAGAACAAGACTGTAACCGGGACCAAGCGAAACGTAGCGGCGGCAGAAAAGAAAATAAATACGGCAGTGAAAAAAGCGGCGGCCGTAGTAAAAAGAAGGATCAAAAGCGCGGCGGCCGGTGTGCCTGTGGAAGAAAAAGCGGTGGCAAAAGCAAATAAAATAACCAAAGCGGATCTGAGCCGGCCGGAATATTTCTTTAACCGCGAACTGAGCTGGCTGAAATTTAACCTGCGGGTATTGCGCGAAGCGGAAGTGAAGACGACCCCGATTCTGGAGCGGCTGAAGTTTATTGCGATCACGTCCTCCAATCTGGATGAATTCTTTATGGTCCGGGTGGCCGGTCTGTGGGACCAGTATGAAAACGGCGTGACCCGGAAAGATCCCTCCGGCCTGTCGGTGCGGGAGCAGCTGCGGATGATTTCCCAGGCCGCCCATGAACAGATGAAACTGGAAAGCAAAATCCTGACGGACGTGCTGGATGACCTGAAAAAGGCAGGCGGTCCGGAGATCAAGAGTATTGACGCCTGCAGTGAGGAAGGCAAAGAATGGCTGGAGAATTACTACCAGGAAGTAGTGTACCCCGTATTGACGCCTATGGCGGTAGACGCGTCCCGCCCCTTCCCGTTTTTGGGGAATAAGACGCTGAATCTGGCCGTGCAGCTGATTACCGTCGACGGAGAAGAAAGCATGAGCGTGGTGCAGGTTCCGTCACTGCTGCCCCGCCTGATTGAAATTCCGGTAGAAGAAAAGCGTACTTTTATTTATCTGGAAGAACTGATCACCATTCATTGCAAGTATCTGTTCCGGGGTTGCCAGATTCTGGATGTGGTGCCGTTCCGCCTGACACGGGACAGCGACCTGGACGTGGATGAAGACGATATTGAAGACCTGCTGCGGGAAATCGAAAAATCCCTGCGGCAGCGGAAACGCGGTGCGGCCCGCCGTATGGAAATTGCCAAGACCGGCAATAACAGCATCAAAAAATTCCTGGAAGACAATCTGGACCTGACGGATGAAGAGATTTATGAAATTTCCGGGCCGCTGGACGCTACCTGTTTCTTTAAGTTTGTGTCGCTGGACGGGATGTCGCCCTGGCTACATGAATCTTTTGTACCCCAGCCTCCGAAGGATCTGCCGGAGTACGACAACCTGTTTGACCGGCTCAGGGAAAAAGATATTTTGCTGTTCCATCCCTATGAAAGCTTCGACCCGGTGGTGAAGTTTGTCAGCGACGCGGCAAACGATCCCAGGGTGCTGGCCATCAAGCAGACCCTGTACCGTGTCAGCGGCAATTCCCCCATCGTGGCGGCACTGGCCCGGGCGGCGGAAAACGGCAAGCAGGTCACGGTGCTGGTGGAACTGAAGGCCCGCTTCGATGAAGAGAACAATATTATCTGGGCCCGCCGTCTGGAAAAAGCGGGAGCCCATGTTATCTACGGCCTGGTGGGCCTGAAGACCCATGCCAAGATCATCCTGGTGGTGCGGCAGGAACCGGACGGCATCAAACGCTATGTGCATCTGGGCACCGGCAATTACAATGACAGCACGGCGAAACTGTATACGGATATGGGCCTGATGACGGCCAACGACCAGTTTGGCAGCGACGCCTCCGCGTTCTTTAACCTGCTTTCCGGTTATTCCAAGGCGCCTGTCTGGAACAAGCTGGTGATGGCTCCCATCGGACTGCGGGAAAAAATATACGAACTGGTGGATAATGAGATCCGTATCGTGAAAGAAGGCGGGGAAGGACACATCATCGCCAAGATGAATTCCCTGCTGGACCAGCCGGTCATCCAGAAGTTGTATGAAGCTTCCATGGCAGGCGTGGAGGTCGAACTGATCGTGCGGGGTATCTGCACCCTGCGCCCGGGTCTGGAAGGCATCAGTGACAATATCACCGTACGTAGCATCGTAGGCAGACAGCTGGAACACAGCCGTATCTTCTGGTTTGCCAACAACGGGGACGAGCAGCTGTTCATGAGCAGCGCCGACTGGATGCCCCGTAACCTGAACGACCGTGTGGAACTGTTCTTCCCGGTGGAAAGCGAGGAACACATTGCGCGGATCCGGAACATTCTGGATTTGTATTTGGAAGACAATGTGGGCGCCCACATGATGCAGAGCAACGGCAACTACCGCAGGGTGGTGGCAGGCAAAGGAAAAGAAATCAGTTCCCAGAGCCTGCTGTACGGGCAGGCCCGGAAAGCGGCTGCGGAGAATAAGGAAAAGATTCCCATGGAACAGCGCCTGCGTCCTGCGCCGCGGCAGGAAGATGAAGAGTAAATGGCTCTTGTTAAATGGCCCGCCTTTATGTTATAATAATACGGAATTTTGAGGAGGGGCACCATTATGGAAAAATATGCCGTGACAATTAACCATCACGGGAATTATGGATATATCGAATATGATCCGGAAACGAAACAGGCTGACGTGCATCTGGGCGTGGAAGGACCGAAAGCCGCTGTGGAAAAATATCTGGCAGAGCCTCATACATTTAAGATTTGCGTAGGCCCCACCATCCGGGATTTTAAAGAAGTGACACTGCAGCCGCTGGAAAGCCTGGAAAACCTGCAGCTTTGCCTGACCCGCATGTGGGTCGCCATTGATGTGCGGGTGGAATGGAGCATGCCCCCCGGCATGGCGGAAAACCTGTAACAAAGTTTATTATTTATTTGTCCACGTAGCTCAGCAGGATAGAGCGACCGCCTCCTAAGCGGTAGGTCGGAGGTTCGAATCCCCTCGTGGACGCCAGAAAAAGTTCAGTCCCTGTGCGGCATCACGTCGTCACAGGGACTTTTTTTGATTGGACATGATATAATATGAGAGGAAGAATATTGTGAGTGTAATGACGGGCGCCCTCATGGTGATGTTAAGCGCCGCGATGTGGGGGCTCAGCGGGGTGTGCGGGCAGTTCCTGTTCGAGCATTATCATCCGGACCCGGTCTGGCTGATTGCGGTGCGGCAGGTAGCGGCAGGTTTGTTATTCCTGCTTTATACGGTAATAAAAAGAGAACCGCTCTTTGCCATATGGCAGAGCGGCCGTCAAAATATTATAGAAATGGCCTGGTTTACCCTCGGTCTGTTAGGTGCGCAGTTTCTGTACTATTACACAATCAGCGTTTCCAATGCGCCGACATCAACCATACTGCAATATCAGGCGCCGGTATTCGTCATTTTATGGCAGGCTTTTGTCCAGAGGCAGATGCCGGAGGGGCGCGAACTGCTGGGAGTGGTGCTGGCCATGACCGGCGTGTTCCTGATCAGTACCCACGGCGACCCGTCGCACCTGGTCATTTCGCCTGTGGCGCTGGTATCGGGAGAGCTTTCCGCCGTTGCGCTCTGTATATATATGATAGCCCCGGCAACGATCCTGAAGCAGTATCCGACCGTGCTGATCATGGGCTGGGGACAGCTGATATCTTCGTTATTCCTGCTGCCTTTCTGTAATATCCTTGATTCCGGCATGGGTGTATTGACGCCTGTGGCTGCGGGCGCCGTATCCTTTATTATTCTGGGAGGAACGATTATTCCTTTTACCCTGTTTCTGGCAGGTGTGAGAATTATCGGTCCGACGAAAGCGTCCCTGATCAGTTGCTTTGAGCCCCTTGCCACGATTGTTTTTACCGTTCTGTTTTTGGGAACGGTGCTGCTGCCGGTTGATTACGCTGGGATGGCATGCATTATGATCACGGTCATAATGCTGACCGTAAAGAGAAACACATAAATTTTTATAGACTGCATTATTATATTTGATTGGAGGCGTTGGCGATGACGAAAGGCGACAACCAAAAACTGAAGCTGCTGTACCTGAAAGAAATCTTGATGCGGGAGACAGACGACCAGCATTCCCTCACGCTTCCGCAAATTGTAAAACGGCTGAACGACTACGGTGTGAACGCGGAACGCAAAACCCTCTATTCAGATTTTGAGGAGCTTCGCAAGTACGGGGTCGACATCATCGGCGAACAGGCCCAGCGGAGTTTTTATTACCACATCGGCAACCGTGACTTTGAATTGCCGGAACTGAAGTTGCTGGTTGACTCGGTCCAGTCAGCCAAATTCATGACGGACAAAAAATCAAAAACGTTGATCAGCAAACTGGAAGCCATGGCCAGCAAATACGAAGCCAGGAAGCTGCACCGTCAGGTCGTCATCTCCGGGCGCGTCAAGACCATGAACGAAAGCATCTACTTCAACGTGGACAAGTTGCATGAAGCCATCGGCAGCGGCAGCCAGATCCGTTTTAAATATTTCCAGTGGAATGTCAAAAAGGAAATGGAGCTTCGCAAAGGCGGGGCGTGGTATCAGGTGAGTCCCTGGGCCCTGATGTGGGATGACGAGAATTATTACCTGGTTGCCTATGACGGGGAAGAGAAAAAGATTAAACACTATCGCGTTGACAAAATGCTGAAGATATCTTTGCTTGCTGCGAAACGGGAAGGCAGGGAAGAGTTTCAGGAGTTTGACATGCCCCGGTACAACAAGAGCCTGTTCGGCATGTACGGCGGAGAGGAAGTTAAAATCACCCTGGAAGCGGAAAATGAATTCGCGGGCGTGCTCATTGACCGGTTCGGCAAAGATATTATAATCCGGCAGGTGGATGCTGAGCATTTCCGCACAGTGGTAAACGTGGCAGTCAGCAACCAGTTCTTTGGCTGGATCATGTCCCTGGGCAACGGCGTGAAGATTGTAGCGCCGGAGTCAGTGGTGGAACAGATGCGGCAGGTGATCAGACTGCTGAATGAAATGTACAAAGGGTAACGGGTGGCAGATACGAAACACAGTGCCGGTCTGTTGCTTCATAAAACGTTATTTCCGCACCGGAAACGCATCTTCAAAGCAGAATAAAAGCCGCGGCACTGCCGCGGTTTTTTTGTTATAAAAAAGAAAACCGGCGGCCTGTCTGACCGCCGGTATGGAAAATCCAAAAACCACCTTTAAAATTTTCCCTGTTCCTTGTATTGTCTTATGATCGCCAGCTTGTCATACAGCGCAGGCCGGTCTTTCCGGATTTCTTCGTCGTGTTTCAGGACGTCCGTCCAGAAATTCTTCGGGACCTCATATTGGTTGAAGTGCCCGCAGTGCTTTTCGCCCGCCAGCATGGAGAAGAGATAGTCGATCTCATCGTCCGTCAGGGTCCGTTTGATGCTGAGCGCGCCGTACAGTTTTAACTGCTCCGTGGGATCTTCGCAGTTAAATTCAAAGGCGCCGTTCCACCATTTCGCGTAAGCTTCGTACCCGTTCTTGCCGTCCAGTTCGTCCGCGACGGCGTTACCCG
>Ga0265298_10011670_pt1 | contig 10258 bp, 6 predicted proteins | sample AusTroGonzalo_MG_3_FD_193486 | JGI IMG/M metagenome (GOLD analysis project Ga0265298, IMG submission 193486) | Bovine rumen microbial communities from tropical cattle in Woodstock, Queensland, Australia - Gonzalo_01 | ecosystem: Host-associated > Mammals > Digestive system > Stomach > Rumen ... | reverse complement strand
GACGGCAGCGGCAAGCAGCGCGACTTTAAGCTCGACAATGGCAAGGGTAATAACTACTGCACCGTCGACCAGTGTCTCAAGCCTGGTGTCATAGCCTTCTTCCGCGACGGCACTATCACAGGCGAAGTGCCTGAGTCGAAGCTGAGGGCTCTTGAGAACTCGCTGGCAAAGAATGCGCTGACAGCAGGCGGCTTCATGCCTGGACGCGGATTTACATTCTTCCATTCCATCGGCGACGAGGTGGTGCCCTTCTGCAACCTCGAGAGTGTGCGCAGCACTTGGGGTACGGGTGACATCAAGTCAGTCACCTACCAGTCTGGCTCGCTGCACGTAGCCACTGGCAAAGATTTCTTCATCAAATACTGTGGCGGTCTGGTCGATGAGATTCTCGATGACGAGTGGACTCCTTGCGAAAAAGTCGTCGACTGACTTGTAGCTGATTTATTTCGAGTCGTACCACTGTTTGAGCACGAAGAAGGCTTTCTTCTTCGTGCCTTTGTCGCTGACAAGGCCCTTCATATTGTAGAAGTCCTGAATGCCAGGAAGCACGCGGCGTGGCGAACGGAAATCCTTGAGAATCCACGGCGTGGTGCCCGAGAGACCGTCGATCTTTTCAATCATCGCGATGTTCTCGCGGTAGAGGTTCTCCTGGAACTCTTCTGTCCAGCGCTGATTCTTTGGGCCGTGATAGCCGTACTTCGCACCGCCGCCGAATTCGCTGATGATGACAGGCTTATTGTAGGGGATCTCCCACGTCATCTTCGGTGCATCGTTCACATCACGGTACCAGCCCACATACTGGTTGAACGATACCACATCAACATATTGGTTCATATTGTCGTTCAGGCGGTTCACATAGTTGGCGGCGCCCGTCACTTCCATCGCCATAGAGATCAGTCGGGTGGAGTCTTGTGTGCGGGCGTACTGCGCCAGGCGTCCGAGAAAATCGTCGCGCTCGGCAGAGTGGGGCGTCTCGTTGGCGATGCTCCAGATGATAATGTTGGCGCGGTTGTGGTCGCGGCTGATCATATCGGTCAGCTGTTGCTTGGCGTTGGCGAAAGTGGCGGGGTTCTTCCAGGCGATGGTCCAGTAGACGGGAATCTCTGACCACACGAGGATGCCCATGCGTTCAGCCTCACGCACCATATATTCATTGTGCGGATAATGGGCCAGACGCACGAAGTTGCAACCCAATTCCTTGGCCCACGTGAGCAGCTGGTGAGCGTCTTCGGTGGAGTTGGCACGTCCGCCGCCGTTGGCTTTCTCGTCGTGGATGCTGATGCCCTTGAGGAAGATGGGCTGGCCGTTAAGCAGAATCTGCTTGTCGCGTGTCTCGATGGTTCGGAAGCCGATCTCGTCGGTGATGGTTGTCGCATTGTCAAGCGAGATGTTCACCTGGTAGAGCTTGGGATTCTCAGGGCTCCACAGTTGAGGTTTGAACTTGGCATACATTTGCACCTTTCCGTCGGCATCGGTCGTGACGGCCTTCTTCAGTTTGAGCTCAGGAATGTCGATGGTTACCGTGTGGCCTGCCTCCGCTTTGTTCAGACGAGCGCTGAAAGCCAGACGGCGTCCTTCAAGGCTCACCATCTGCACATTGTAGTCCTCGATGTAAATGGGTGTTACCTTCACCAGCTTCACATCGCGGGTGATGCCGCCGTAGTTCCACCAGTCGAAGATCTGCGTGGGCACATCCTCGGCGTGGCGCTTGTTGTCGACCTTCACGATGACCGTGTTCTCACCCTCCTTCAGCATCTCTGTGACATCGAAGTTGAAGGGCGTGAATCCGCCGACGTGATGCCCGGCTTCCTGACCGTTCACCCATACCCGACAGTCGTAGTTCACCGCCCCGAAATACAGTAGCGTTCGATAGTCGGTCGCCGGCACGGCCTGGAAAGACTTCTTGAACCACACAGTGCCCTCATAGAAGAATAGCCTTTCGTCCTGTGTATTCCAGTCGCCGGGAATCTGCATGGTGGGCGACTTGTCGAAGTCATACTCGATGAGGTCTTCGGGTTTCTGTGGCTTGGCGTTGCGGAAGAATCCCCAGGGCGTGGGATTCATGCGGTAGTCGTAGTAGCCCTCTTCCTGCACGTCTACGATGTAGTTCCATGCGCCGTTGAGCGACAAGCTTTCATAGGCGTTCACGTTTTGAATCACAGGCAGCGTCTCGGCTGCGGCTATCGCCGGGAATAAAAAGGCGATTAGTAAATACTTGATTTGTCTCATTCTTATGCCAAGGTGGTGTAATCTGTGGCTCATGATGCTATTGTTTAAATTTTCTCTTCGCTTCTTCCTGCGCTTCGATGACCTTGTCGCACCAGCTGTCGAACTCGGGATCCCCCTCCTGCAGCTCAGGATGCTTCAGGATGTAGTCCAACGTGCGGCGCACACCCTCCTCAAACCTGACCGTTGCCTGGAATCCGGGCACGGCGCGCTTTAGCTTTGTGCAGTCGAAAACCACGCTTACCGCCTTGTCACCTAGCAGCGAACCTTCCAGGTCGTATGCCTTCGGGCAGACATCGGCCAAGAATGCCGACGACACATAATACGGTTTGAGTTCCACGCGGAGGGCATCGGCGATAGCCTGATAGATCTGCGTCCATGTGAGCGTCTCGTCATTCATAATCTGGAATGCCTCGCCGATGGCGTGCGGATTGCCCAGCAGACCGATGAATCCACGGGCGAAGTCTTCGTTCCACGTCATCGTCCACAACGAACTGCCGTCGCCCTGAATCAATACGGGCTTTCCTTCCATCATACGCTTCACCACTTGCCAGCTGCCTTTCATACCGTGTATGCCCAGAGGCACGCTGCGCTCGCAATACGTGTGGCTCGGACGAATGATTGTCACAGGGAACCCCTCCTCGCGATAGTGCTTCATCAGCAGTTCCTCGCAGGCGATCTTGTTGCGTGAGTACTCCCAATGGGGGTTGGCCAGCGTCGTGCCTTCGTTGATGATGTAGCCGCGGGCCGGCTTGTTGTAGGCGGAGGCCGAACTGATATAGACATACTGGCGCGTACGGCCACGGAACAGCCGTATATCGCGGGCCACCTGCTCAGGCAGGAATCCGATGAACTCGCAGACGACGTCAAACTGCATATCGCCCAGTTTCTCTGCCACCAGCTGCTCGTTCTCGATGTCAGCCACAATCTGATTCACTCCCTCAGGCAACTCAGCCTGACGGTTTCCACGGTTCAACAACCACAGTTCGTGCTCGCTCTCAGCAAGCTGTCGGGTAATGGCACTACTGATGGTGCCTGTACCGCCAATCATTAAAATTCTCATCATAGTTTTTGTTGGTTTGTTTGCTTTGTTGCTGCAAAGATAGTCATTTTTTTGAATAAAACGTATGATTATTAAAAAATTTTATGTATATTTGCACCCAAGATAACTAGACCTGTAAATTATGCAACAGAACGGAATCTTAAGAGTAGGTATTATTGGGACGGGTTGGATAGCTGAGAAAGCGGCTATCACGCTCGCGGGGCTCACAATGTGTGAAGCCTATGCCGTCGGCTCCCGGACACAGGAGAAGGCGGATGAATTTGCCCGTCAATGGAATGTGAAGAAGGCATATGGCTCGTATGCTGAGTTGATGGCCGATCCCGAGGTGGATCTTGTGTATGTGGGCACACCCCACTCACATCATTACGATGTGACGCGCGAGGCATTGTTGGCCGGTAAACCCTGTCTGGTGGAGAAGGCGTTTATGGCAAACCGTCGCGAGGCACAGGAGATCATCGACCTGGCCCATGAACGGAAGGTGTTCTTGGCAGAGGCCATCTGGACGCGCTATCAACCCGTAGTGAATATGGTGCGCGAACTTATTCAAAATGACCGTATCGGCACACCCCGTCTGCTTACTGCCACCCTTGGCTATTCAATGGGTGACAAGCCGCGCATCATGCGGGCAGACCTCTGTGGCGGTGCGCTGCTCGACCTTGGCGTCTATGCCCTGAACTTCGTAAGGATGTTCTTCCCCGCCGACATCGTCAACATCGACAGCCAATGTGTGAAGTCGACGACGGGCATGGACCTGACGAACGCCATCACGCTCGTGCTGGCCGACGGCATGCTGTGTAACCTCCAGTCGAGTGCGGCCTGCGTGGGAGACAACATCGGCGTCATCGCTGGCACCGAAGGCAACCTCATCATCGACAACATCAACAATCCGCAGACCATCACCGTCAATGGTCCTGACCGTACTTACATCGAGACCATCCGTGTGCCGCAGCAGATCACAGGCTATGAGTATCAGTTCGTGGCCTGTCGTCAGGCACTCATCGACGGACTGCTGGAACCGATCGAGATGCCCCACAAGGAGACACTTTACATCATGGAACTGATGGACGGCCTGCGCCAGAAATGGGGCGTCCGCTACCCGATGGACTGATGATCCATGTTTCGCAAGTAGAGAAGATAAATATTAAAATAGTATAAGGTATGAGAGATTTCAATTACTATGCACCGACGGAAGTGGTGTTTGGAGAACAGAGTGAAGAGCAGGTGGCTGCTCTCGTGAAGAAATATGGCGGTACGAAGGTGCTGGTGCATTACGGTGGCCAGAGTGCCGTGCGCTCAGGACTGCTCGACAAGATATGCGGCCTGTTGAAAGCGGGTGGGGTAGACTATGTCACCTTGGGTGGCGTCGTGCCCAATCCCCGTCTCTCATTAGCCCAGAAAGGCATCGAGCTCTGCCGCAAGGAGAGCATCGACTTTATCCTCGCCGTGGGTGGCGGCTCGGTTATCGACTCAGCCAAGTGCATCGCCTACGGTGTGCCTTATGAGGGCAATGTCTGGGACTTCTATCTCGGCAAGGACGATCCGAAGGAGATGCTGCCCGTAGCCTCTGTACTGACCATTCCTGCCGCCGGCTCGGAGATGAGTGAGGCAAGTGTGATCACCAATGAGGACGGCGACGTGAAGCTCGGCTACTCGAACAATATGTCGCGCCCGAAGTTCGCCATCATGAATCCCCGTCGCACGATGACACTGCCTCCGTATCAGACGGCCGCCGGTGTGACTGATATGATGATGCACACGATGGAGCGTTACTTCACCAAAGACGACGACATGGACTTCACCACCGACCTTGCCGAGGCTGCGCTGCGGAGCATCAAGAGTGCCGTCTTCGCCGTGTTGAAGAATCCCGATGACTATCGTTACCGGGCGCAGATTATGTGGGGCGGCAGTATCATGCATAACGGTCTGACGGGCTGCGGTGTTGCCGACGACTGGGCCACGCACCAGCTGGAGCACGAACTGAGCGGCATGTTCGACGTTACCCATGGTGCCGGACTGGCTGCCATGTGGCCGTCGTGGGCCCGATATGTGATGCATGAGAACCTGAGCCGTTTCGTGCGCTTTGCGGTGAACGTGATGGATGTGCCCAACGACTTCACCGATCCCGAGGGTACGGCCCTGAAAGGCATCGAGGCGATGGAGCGTTTCTACCACGCCATCGGCATGCCCGTCAACATCAAGGAACTCATCGGCCGCGATATCACCGACGCAGAGATCGCCGAGATGACACGCAAGTGCAGCCGCGACTACACCTCGACCTGCGGTGCCCTGAAAGTGCTGAAGGCCGAAGATATGGAGACAATCTACAAAATGGCCCGGGGCTGATGATTATTGAAGATTGATCATTAAAGATTGAACATTGACATATAGTATCCGCAGTTCCTTTTCTGCCCGGCTCAGCTTGTGGGTGACAGGGTTTGTGACAGTCATTTTCGTGGCTGCCCTGGCCTTGTTGTTCCGTTACTCGCTGGCTGTCGTCACCGACGAGGCGGTGGAGAGGAACATGCAGATATTGGAGGGTGCCGCCCTGGAGGTGGATCACGTGCTCCATCAGACGGAGATTACCGCCCGGACTGCCGGTTGGATGGTCCGACAATACCTCGCCACGCCCGACAGCATCCCCGCGCTATGCCAACAGATACAGCACGCCAATCCCTGGATAGAACGCTGCTATGTGGTGGGTGATGATGCGGGGACTGAGGAAGGAGGACTGAGGCATGAGAACAGTCCAGACTATTGGTGTTGCCAAGCCCTCGACACCCATGCCGACAGCGTGCCGATGCGACCGATGACCTTGTCATATCGCCTGCCGGTGCTCGACAGCCGCGGACGCCCTGCGACCACGTTTGTCGTCGACGTGCGCATCGACTGGCCCAAATACGCGTCGGCCATCTCTGACCGCATGCCTTTCGCCCGTTGTTATCTGCAAGGGGAGGGCGGCTGTTGTAAGATGGATGGCAGCGGCTACACGCTGAAAGAGTCCGACGATGAAGACCTCTATGTGTTCTACCGGCCCTTCAACAACCAGCGTTGGGGACTTGCGTTCAGCTGTCCGGAGAATAAGATTCTGGGTGCCTATTACCGTCTGCAGACCATCGCCCTCATCGCCATGGCCGTAGTGCTCCTGCTGTTGCTGTTCATCTGTCGCAAGGTGATCGATCGCAACCTGAAATCGCTCGACCGCCTGTCTGACACCGTCAGGCATCTCTCTGAGAACCACTTCGACAAGCCCATTCCCTATCATGGACGGCACGATGAGATTGGCGAACTGCAACGCTCGTTTTCGCTCATGCAGAAGGCCCTGGCGGAACATATCCGTGAGATGCACCAGAAGACTGAGACGCTCACCCAGCGCAACGCCGAGCTTCAGGAGGCCTACGAACGGGGTCAGGAGGATGAGCGTGCCAAGGCTCTCATCCTCGGCAATGTCACAGGCCAGTTCCTGCCGCCCGTCCAGGCCATCAGCGCAGCCACCAGCCAGCTCAGCACGCACTATCAGGACTACACGAAACAGGAGATGGCCAGTCTGAAGACCGAGATTACCGCCCAGAGTGAGACCATCACCGCATTGTCTGACCAGATGTTGAAGATATGAATAGGATTGTGGCTTTCTTCATGCGGCGCCTCTCCGTCAGGCTCGGACTCACCATCGTTCTGTTGGTGGCGGCCATCTTCATCATCTCTGTCGGCTTCCTCTTCGGCCTGTCCAAGAAGTCCGTCCTGGCCGAGGCACAAGGCAGGGCCAACCTGCTGCTCGACAATACCGCCCTCCGCATCTCGGACATCATGAGCGAGGCGGAATCGGCCACAGACAATATGGCGTGGTATGTAGCCGGCCATACAGATCCAGAGACACTCATCCGCGACACCCGTGAGATTCTGCAGAACAATCCGCATTTCCACAGCTGTTCCATCTCGATGGAGCCCTATTACTTCAAGTCTTACGGCAAATACTTCTCCATCTATTCCGTTCGCGACGGCGACTCCATCTCGACGGCACAATACGGCAGCGATGAGTTCCAGTATTTCAACCTCGACTGGTATCAGAACCCCAAGCGGCTCAAACAGGGCTGTTGGATTGACCCCTATGTCAATGCCAACCCGAAGGCCGACTACCAGCAGGAGATCATCACCTCCTACACCCGTCCCATCTATGATGCCGAAGGGACGTTCATCGGCGTCGTCGCCATCGACCTGCTTCAGAAATGGCTGTCGCAGACCGTCACCGCCGTGGCGCCTTATCCAAATTCGTCGGCCATCGTCTGCGGTCGTGAAGGCCACTACTTCGTGCATCCCGATACGATGAAGCTGATCCGCCAGACCATCTTCTCCGATCCCGACCCGGAGGCCCGACAGGATGTCATTCCTCTGGGTGAAGATATGATTGCCGGCAAGAGCGGTTCACGTGAGCTCATGGTCGACGGCAACGATGCCTATGTGTTCTTCCGTCCCCTCGGCAAAGCGGGCTGGAGCATGGCCATCGTCTGTCCGGCAGATGATGTCTTCGGCGGCTACAACCGCCTGCTATATACCGTCTGGGCCATCATCGCCGTCGGCCTGCTTGTCATTCTCATCTTCTGTTATCAGACCATCCGTGGCGTCGTCAGTCCCCTGAAGCTCCTCGCTGGTCAGGCCCGTGACATCTCCAAGGGGCAATACGATAACTTCCTGCCTTCCACGTCCCGCTCAGACACCATCGGACAGTTGCAGAACGCCTTCGTCGGCATGCAACAGTCGTTGTCGGCCTATGTCGGTGACATCCGGCGGCTGAACGAGGAGCTGGAACAGCGCAACGATGAGCTGACCCGGGCCAACGAACAGGCCCTGGAGGCCGACCGTAAGAAGACGGCATTCCTTCAGGACATGATGCACCAGATACGCACCCCGCTGAACATCATCGGCGGCTTCTCGCAGGTGCTGGAAGAGAACTTACACGAGCTGCCCGACGACGAGGCGGCCAACATCATCCGGATGATGCAGGACGCTTCGCGGCGCATTGTGCGTATCGTGCGGATGCTGGTGGCTTCATCGGCTGTCGACGGCCAGCAGACTGTCAGTCGCGAGTCGTTCAGTTGCAACGGCCTCTGTCGGGAAATCGTCCGCGCCTTCCGCCTCACCAGTCCCCACACGGTGAAACTGCGCTTCGAGACCGAAGTTCCTGACGACTTGATGATCCATTCCGACAAGGAGAAAGTGACGGAGATCCTGAACGAGCTGCTTGAAAACGCAAATAAGTTCACCCAGCTGGGCACGATCATCCTCACCTGCAGCCACCCCGACTGGCAGACGGTGACCTTTACCGTCAGCGACACAGGCATCGGCATCGCCGAAGCAGACCGGCCGAAGATCTTCTCACAGTTCATGAAGGGTGACTATTTCACCGACGGTGTCGGACTGGGCCTGTCGTTGAGTCTGCGGATGGCGCGGCTCCTGGGCGGTGACCTTGAGCTCGACCCCGACTATCACGACGGCGCCAGTTTTATTTTGCGCCTGCCGTTAAACTATTCCAGCGTTACAACGTCATAATTAAACATACACAAATTCCAAATGAAAATGAAACACGTTATCATGTTCCTCATGGTGCTGCTGGCTGCCCCTTCTGTCAGCAAGGCACAGGACTTACAACTAAACGACCGCGATTATTTCGAGCGGCAGGGGGTGAACGTGCTGGTATTCAGCAACAGTTTCAACGGCGGGTTCAACGACGAGAAGAACTCGGGTATTGAGATCATCCATCATGGTGTGCGTACCGTCCAGGGCGGTGCCGTCCGTCTGAACAACACGCCTGAACAATGGGATCTCGTGCCGAAGATGACCGACCGCAAGGTGAACCGTGAGAACGGCAGCATCGAGGTCGCCATGCGTTACGACGACTACGACTTCGACAGCCGCGTCATCGTCACCGCCAAGGGCAAGGCCGTGGAGATTGCCGTCTACCTCGACAAGCCCGTACCTGAGAAGCTGGCCGGCGATGCAGGCTTCAACATCGAGTTCCTGCCGTCGCAGTACTGGCTGAAGACCTTCACGATGGACGGTCGCCTGGGCCGCCTGCCGCGCTATGCCACCAGTCAGACCATTACCCGTCCGAACAGCGAGAAGCCCCGTCAGTTCAAGGGCTTCAAGACCTACGACGACCGTGGCACCGACCGCTTCATCGACCCGCTGCCCATCGAGACGGGCCACACCATCGTGATGGCTACCGACGACCCCGGCAGGATGGTCAAGATCACCAGCGACACCGAACTGAAGCTCTTCGACGGCCGCATGCTCGCACAGAACGGCTGGTTCGTCGTCCGCAGCGTATTGCCGAAGGGCAAGACCGGCAAGGTCATCACCTGGACCGTCGAGCCTAACGCCATCCCGGGCTGGATCCGTGAGCCGAACATCGGTTTCTCGCAGATCGGCTACACACCCGAGCAGCCGAAGGTGGCCGTCATCGAACTCGACAAGATGGACACGCCGCAGGCCACCGCCAAGCTGATGCGCATCAATCCCGACGGCACGACGGCACAGGCTTTCGAGGGAGCCGTCACGTCGTGGGGACCCTATTTTAAATATAATTATGTGAAGTTCGACTTCTCTGCGGTCAAGGAGCCCGGCGTCTACTTCATCCAGTATGGCAAGACGAAGACCAACGACTTCCTGATCGACGCTCACGTCTACGACAAGATCACCGATGCCACCACCGATGTCTGGGTGCCTATCCACATGAACCACATGTATGTCACCGAGGGTTACCGCACGTGGCACGGCGAGCCCTTCAAGGAGGGATATCTGCAGGCCCCGGAGAGCGACCACTTCGACCTGCACCGCCAGGGACCGACCACCGACACGAAATACAAGCCGCTGGAACTCATCCCCGGCCTGAATGTCGGCGGATTCTTCGATGCCGGCGACTTCGACATCGAGACGGGCTCTAACATCAACGTCGTGCAGAACTTCATCCGCACC
>Ga0265298_10011668_pt1 | contig 10260 bp, 11 predicted proteins | sample AusTroGonzalo_MG_3_FD_193486 | JGI IMG/M metagenome (GOLD analysis project Ga0265298, IMG submission 193486) | Bovine rumen microbial communities from tropical cattle in Woodstock, Queensland, Australia - Gonzalo_01 | ecosystem: Host-associated > Mammals > Digestive system > Stomach > Rumen ... | reverse complement strand
CAGTTTCCTCAACATCGACCACGGTTACAAGATCTTCCGCACCCTGGACCGCAACTTCATCCAGGCCACCTACACCGAACAGGCACAAAGGGCCGAGACCTTCGCCCACCCCGGCGCCATCGTCGCGTACGACCCCCAGAACGACCGAGTCCGCGCCGCCGCATGGCACGTGGGCTGCGTTGCACGCCGCCTCTACTCCAACCAGGTGAGGGCCCTGGAAGTCCAGCCCGGCAGTTACGACACTCGCAGCGCCCTCTGTAAGGAAATCGGCATAGACTGGGGTCTGAGCGGGAAACGTTTCCTCCGCCTGGAGCCCGTAGTCACCACAACCGTTGACCAGTTCTCCATGGCCGATCCCACCAGCAACAACTACTACACCCTCCAGGCCATCCTCTATGAGGCCGATGGCTCCCGCGTGGGTGTAGTATCAGAAAAGGGCTTCATAGAGGCGGAATGCCTGGACGGCACAATTTATAACGCCGGCGGCAAGGAATCCTGGATTATCCTTCGGGACCCCAACGCGCTTGCGCTCCCTGCATATACCATATTCCTGGCGGGCTACAAGGCCATATCCCACGACAACGTCTGCAATGGCCTGGGAATCAGTTCTTATGACCTGAGCCACCTCACCAATGTCCGCAGCTTCGCCAATCACTATACAGAGATTATCGAGGGCGAGAACATCGGCGTAACATCGTACCTTCCGCCGGTTTTGGACATGCGCGATGCAAAAGTCCAGCGGGACGTCATGCGCCCCATGGTTTACCACCATGCGTTCATGATGGGAGAGGTTGTGAACTGCGAGGTCAGGCGCAAAGGCGAAGACATTGAAATAGAGCTCCTTGACCAGCTTGTCTGCCACTTTGAGGATAAGTTCCACGAGCCCTATTATTCCATGCGCGGGGACGATGTCATCTGGTGGGGTCCCCACAATGCCCGCACCGTGGGCCTGAGCCTGCGGCCTACCACAAACAAGGACGCCCTTGCCGATGACATTGCCGGCACCGGCCGATTCTGGGAAATCGTCCTGGACCAGTACGAGGAAGACGGCACCTGGCTCCGCACCCTTGCCGTGGCTCCTTTTGCCGATTTCGCCCAGGACGGAGTCATCGTCTTTGAGCCCCTGCACATTGCCCTGCTGGCGCCCAATGCAGTGATCCATCGTCCCGACGGCCCGGATATAATTAAGCTGAAAGCCCCCCAGCCGCTGCCCCACACGGTTTCCGCGCTGGACAGCTTTATGCCAAGGCACCATGCCCATTAAGAACGTAGTAGCCGCAATCATAGTAAGGGGTAGCGAAATACTCGCCACCCAGCGCGGCTATGGTGCCTGGAAAGACTGGTGGGAATTCCCCGGGGGGAAAATCGAGCCGGGAGAAACCCCGGAGGAAGCCCTTGTCCGAGAAATCCGGGAAGAGCTGGATGCGGAGATCCTGATTGACAGGCTCCTTCACACGGTTGAGTGGGACTACCCCGAGTTCCACCTTTCCATGCGCTGCTACATATGCCGCCTGAAAGGAGAACATCTGCACCTCAACGAGCATGAAAGTGCCCGCTGGCTAGGTGCAGATGAGATTGATTCAGTGAAGTGGCTTCCGGCCGACAGGGACCTTCTGCCTCTTATCTTTAATTCTTGATTTCAACGCCGCCAAAGCCAACTTTGCCGGTGATGATGAGGGTGGCGCTGCAGTTTGTTTCCGCCTTGTTTCGACGGTTGTCCTGAACGCCGCCGAAACCGCTGTTGACCGAAATCTTCACGGCCACCCCTTCCGGGACGATGATGGCGACACCGGCAAAGCCCACGTTAAGGTCTATGAACGCGCCGTCTGCGATGTCCGCACCAGTAAGGTCCAGGACCAGGCCGCCGAAGGAGGATTTGACATCGGCCCCTTCAAACTTTTCCCCTGCAAATGACAGGCTCTGCTTCCCAAAGGAAGTGTCTATCACACGGATGTCCTTGCCCTCCCGGGAGACGGTTTCCTGCTCGCACACGGTCTTGTGGCACCAGCTTTCCTTGAAAAACAGCAGCCGTACGCCGATGGAGATAACCACCAGCGCCAGGCCTATCTGCCACATCTGGTTCCAGGTGATGACATCCCTGGCAGCCAGAAACAGCAGCACGCCGATGCCTATGCCAAGGCAGGAGCCAACCTTGTCAGTATCGGAAAACAGGCCGAAGATGCAGGGAACTATTACAAACAGCGCCCACCATCCTTTTGTTGAGAATTCGAATGAGATGACTCCGGTAAGATTCAGTATCCAGAGCACACCGGCGGCAATGAGAGCCAGGCCTAAGACTATTTTAAGAACTTGTTTCATGTCACAAATATAGTCTTTTTTTACTTTCTTTCTGAAATTATTGCTAACTTGCTTAGTCAAATGAAAGCATTTTAGAACCATGGCCGACAACTACCTTGAAAACCGCATGGAAGAGCTCAAGGCATCCCGCCCCAAGATAGTACGTAACCACACGTCCCTGGACACTCTCTTAAAGCGAAACAGGAGCTTCCGCGGGTATGATTCCGCAGTCCCTGTCACGCGGGAAATGCTGCTTGAGATGGTCTCCGTAGCCACTTTGGTCCCCTCAGGCATGAACGCCCAGGCGCTCAGGTTCCGGCTTGTGGACTCCACAGAAGCACATCTTATCCATCCCTTGATTAAACTTGGCGCCGCCCTCCCGGAGGAGCACCTCCCCCATCCCGGAGAGGAACCCCAGGGATACATTGTCATATGCGGTGCACGTCCGGAAGACAAGGTTCTGGACATAGACCTTGGCATTGCAGCACAGAGCATACTCCTAAAGGCGGTGGACATGGGCCTTAGCGGCATCGTCATTCTCAACTTCAATGCGGCCAGGGTAAAAGAGGCATTAAAACTGCATTTGGAGCCCCTTGCAGTGATAGGGCTCGGCAAAGGCACGGAAAGAATCTTCCTCATGCCTGCACACCAGGGGGATTCACTCAAGTATTACCGTAAAGACGGGGTGCACTATGTGCCCAAACTTGTTATAGAAGATTTGGTTTTATAGTCTATTTCTTAAAAATCCTTAAATATTATTTGCATTTTCGGAAAATAATGACGAAATTGTAAGCAAATTATAAAAGAGTTTATGAGTGCGATTGGAAATATTAACGGAAAGGCGCCTAAAGGCTTGATCCTCGTGGTGAATACCGGGTCCATAACTACCAAATTTGCAGTTTATAAGGACGGAGACGTGTTCCTGGAAGAGAAGCTTGAGCACAGCGTGGAGGAACTGTCCAAATATGCAGATGTGATGGACCAGGACCAGATGCGAACAGACGCTATCACCAGCGCCCTGAAGGGAAAAGGCATCAAGTTGGAGGATATAGACATCGTGATGTGCCGCGGAGGCCTTTTCACCCCCTGCATTACTGGCGTGTACAACGTGAACGCGGACATGCGCGAAGTCCTGTCCACAAGCCGTGAGGGCAACCACGCATGCAACCTGAGCGCCCTCATAGGAGACAACATCGCCAATGAAATCAACAAGCTCCGCGGCAAGGACGGTCCATTCGGTCCCTGCGTTGCGTACGTAGCAGATCCCCCCATGGCCGATGAGATGCTCCCTGAGTGCCACGTTGGCGGCATCCCGGAATTCCCTCGCCGTACCCTCTTCCACGCCCTGAACACCCGCGCCATCATGCGCAAATACCTGCGTGACACCGGCCGCAAGGCGGAGGACACCACCGCAATCATCTGCCACATGGGCGGCGGAGTAACCATCTCCACACATCGTGGCGGAAAGGTTATCGACACGTCTCATGGCCTTGGCGGAGATGGCCCCATCACCCCGGAGCGCGCCGGCTGCTGCCCGCCATACCCCCTCATCGACATGTGCTTCAGCGGTAAATACACCAAGCAGGAGGTCAAGAAAAAACTGATCGGCAAAGGCGGCGCCGTGGCATACTTCGGCACCAACGACATGCGCGTTATCGTGCAGAAGGCCAAGGAGGGAATCCCGGAATACGTTGTGTTCATGAAGGCTTTCGTCCTCAACATCGCCAAATACATCGTTGCGCAGGGCGCACTTGTGGAAGGCAAGGTGGATGTCATCATCCTCACCGGCGGCGTTGCCTTCAGCAAGGACATCACGGACGCCATCACCAAGAAGGTCCAGTGGCTTGCCCCCGTCAAGGTTTATCCCGGAGAAAACGAACTTGAATCCCTGGCAGAGAACGGCTACATTATCCTTGCTGGAGAAACCAAGATACACACATACAACAAAGACCACTTAATAGAAGACTAATAACCATGGCTGAAATCGATTACTCAAAGAGATCATTCAACTATTACCCCACCAACGCCATCGTCTTTACAAAATGCGAAAACGGCAGGTGGTCAAAACCGGAAATATCCGACGATTTCCACTTCAATCTCCACTGCTTTGCAGGCGTTTTCCACTATGCACCTTCCTGCTTCGAAGGCCTCAAGGCATACCGCGGGGCCGACGGCCGCGTACGCCTTTTCCGCCCGGACGAAAACGCCAAACGCATGGCCTCCAGCGCCCAGTACCTGGACATGCCTTATCCCAACATGGAGATGTTCATCGACCTTTGCGTCAAATGCGTCCAGGCCAACTGGGAATATATCCCGCCATTTGAGAGCGGCGCTTCGCTGTACCTGAGGCCCGTCCTCTTTGGTATCAACCCCCAACTGGGCATCAAGAGCGCCAACGACGTCATGTTCGCCGTGATGGCATCGGCAGTGGGGACTTACTCCGGAGCAAAAGCCCTGGTTCCCGGCACCGCCGTCCTGTCCCGCAACTACGACCGCGCCGCCACCTACGGTTCCGGCGGTTACAAGCTGGGCGCCAACTACGCACAGTCACTGCATGCATACAACCTTGCCCATAAGATGGGCTACAGGGAACTCCTGTTCCTTGACAGCGCCACGCACACTCATATCGAGGAGTTTGGATCGTCCAACTTCTTCGCTATCAAGCACGGCTGCTACATCACCCCCAACTCCCCCAGCGTACTGCCTTCCATCACCAACAAGTCCCTCCGCCAGGTTGCAGAGGACATGGGCCTAAAGGTAGAGCGCCGCACCATCTTCATCGATGAACTTGAGACATTCGAGGAGGTCAACTCCTGCGGTACCGCCGTGGTCATTACCCCTATCTGCAGAATAGATGACAAGGTTACCCTCGAGAGCGGCACCATTACCCGCGAATACAGGTACCCGGAGGTCTGCGGTCCCACCAGCGAAAAGCTCTACAACCGTATAGTCGGCATCCAGAAAGGCATGGAGGATGATCCTTACGGCTGGTGCATGTTCGTGAACGATCCCAAGTAATGGAAGCCAGGGTCAAGGCTCTACTGGACGCCCACAAGGCCGATGAAGCCATCCGGCTTTTGGAAAAATACCAGGCCGATGGCGGCGCCATGAACGATACTCTCTATTATCTCCTTGGCAACGCCTGGCGCAAGAAGGGCAACTGGCAGATGGCCATGAACAACTACCTGGAAGCGGTGCACATGAACCCGTCAAGCCCCGCCCAACAGGCCCTGGACATTGCCAACGAGATCCTGGACTTCTACAATAAAGATATGTATAACCAATAAATAACAACACTGTATGGCTAAAATGAAAGGAGCGACAGTAGTGGACATCGAGCGCTGCAAAGGCTGCGGCCTGTGCGTGGTTGCATGTCCCCTGAAAGTCCTTGCCCTTACCACCAAAAACGTGAATCAGAAGGGCTACAACTACGCTGAAGCCGTGGTGGAAGACACCTGCACCGGATGCGCATCCTGCGCAATCGTGTGCCCTGACGGCTGCATAACAGTTTACCGTAAAAAGGAGGCTTAGACTATGGCAGAGAAAGAAATCACCCTCATGAAAGGCAATGAAGCCATTGCCCATGCCGCCATCCGCTGCGGCTGCGACGGTTACTTCGGCTACCCTATCACTCCCCAGTCAGAGGTTCTTGAAACCCTGGCCGCTGAGAAGCCCTGGGAAACAACCGGCATGGTAGTCCTCCAGGCAGAGTCGGAGGTCGCCTCCATCAACATGGTTTACGGCGGCGCAGCCACAGGCAAGCGCGTAATGACATCGTCCTCCAGCCCGGGCGTCTCCCTCATGCAGGAAGGCATCTCCTATATGGCGGGCGCTGAACTGCCGGCCCTCATCGTAAACGTTTCCCGCGGCGGCCCCGGCCTTGGCACCATCCAGCCTTCCCAGGCCGATTACTTCCAGACCGTCAAGGGCGGCGGCCACGGAGACTACCGCCTCATCACCCTGGCACCGGCCTCCGTCCAGGAAATGGCCGATTTTGTGGACCTGGCCTTCGAGCTGGCGTTCAAATACAGGAACCCGGCCATGATCCTGAGCGACGGCGCCATCGGCCAGATGATGGAAAAGGTGGTCCTGCCTCCTTTCAAGCCCCGCCGTACAGAGGAGCAGATCGCCAAGGAATGCCCCTGGGCAACCACAGGCCGCATCGGCATGCGCAAACCCAACATCATCACCTCCCTGGAACTCCGTTCAGAGGAAATGGAACAGAACAACCTCCGCATCCAGGCCAAGTACCGCGAATGCGAAAAGAACGAAGTCCGTTACGAAGAGTACATGTGTGACGATGCCGAATATCTGATCGTTGCCTTTGGTTCTGCCGCCCGCATCGCCAAGAAGGTTATCGCCATCGCCCGTGAGCAGGGCATCAAGGTTGGACTGCTGCGTCCCATCACCCTGTGGCCGTTCCCGTCCAGGAGAATCGGCGAACTGGGCAAGAAGGTGAAAGGCATCCTTTCCCTGGAAATCAACGCCGGCCAGATGGTGGAGGATATCCGCCTTGCCGTGGAATGCAAAGTACCCGTGCAGTGGTACGGCCGCCTTGGCGGTATAATCCCGGAGCCGGAAGAGGTTGTGGAACAGATCAAGAAAATGACCCGTTAAAGCGCTTGAGTTATGACAAAAGAAGAAATCATCGCTCCGGAGAACCTGGTATATAAAAAACCGGAACTGCTAAACGACACCCCCATGCACTACTGCCCGGGCTGCAGCCACGGCGTAGTTCACAAACTTGTGTCAGAAGTCATCGCGGAAATGGGCATGGCCGATAAAACCATCGCCATCTCCCCTGTTGGTTGCGCGGTGTTCGCTTATAAGTACATCGATGTGGACTGGCAGGAAGCCGCCCACGGTCGCGCACCGGCTCTGGCCTCTGCGGTTAAGAGGCTTTGGCCGGACAGGCTGGTGTTTACTTATCAGGGAGACGGTGACCTTGCCTGCATCGGCACGGCCGAAACCATCCACGCCCTAAACCGCGGTGAGAATATCACCGTCATCTTCATCAACAACGCCATTTACGGCATGACCGGCGGCCAGATGGCCCCCACCACCCTCCTGGGCATGAAGACAGTCACCTGCCCCTACGGCCGCGACCCTAAACTTCACGGTTATCCTTTGAAGATGGCCGATATCGCCGTGGGCCTGGAAGGCACCTGCTACGTCACACGCCAGAGCGTGCAGAACGTGGGCGCAATCCTGAAGGCAAAAAAGGCCATCCGCAAGGCGTTCGAGTACTCAATGCAGGGTAAGGGTTCATCTCTTGTGGAAATCGTTTCCACCTGCAACACCAACTGGAGAATGACTCCGGACAAGGCCAACAAGTGGATGGAAGAGAACATGGTTCCGTTCTACCCGCTGGGAGATATGAAAGATAAAGGTTAAGAGCTTATGACACACGAGATTATCATATCCGGATTCGGAGGACAGGGTGTCCTCTCAATGGGAAAGATCCTGGCCTACAGCGGCCTCATGGAAGACAAGGAAGTCACCTGGATGCCGGCCTACGGCCCCGAGCAGCGCGGCGGTACAGCCAACGTTACCGTGATTGTAAGCGACGAGCCTGTATCTTCGCCTATTCTCAGCTCCTACGACACCGCCATCGTCCTTAACCAGCCCTCGCTGGAGAAGTTCGAGCCCAAGGTCAAGCCCGGCGGCACCCTCATCTATGACGGCTACGGCATCAACGTCCCTCCCACCCGCAAGGACATCCATGTCTACAGGATTGACGCCATGGACAAAGCCGCAGAGATGAACATGATCAAGGTTTTCAACATGATTGTGCTGGGAGGTTTCCTGAAGGTTCATCCTATCGTGTCTATTGACGGTGTGCTTAAGGCTCTGCGCAAGACTTTGCCAGAACGCCACCACCACCTTATTCCCATGAATGAAGATGCCATCCGCCTGGGGATGGACATCATCAAGGAGATGTAAAATGGAGCCCACAGTTTTTTGCTGTGGGCTCTTTTTATGCTTTTAAAGTGGCTTTGATTGCGGCCAGGCTTTTCTTCCTGTTAAAAACAATTGTTTCCTTTGGGAGTACACGTTTAAAACCTTTCTCATCTAGGACTTTCACCGTACTCTCATATCCCCTATAGAACATTTCCTCTATCTTTGACATATCATATGCCTTGCACCCGTAGGTGTCCAGTTCTATGGAAATATCGGCCAGGTTCATGTCGGATGCGGTATTGGAGACCATCATCATAATAAACGAGCGATAGGCAACTGAAGCTATGTTGTCGCTGTAAACCTCGTCCTCCAGATGATTAAGGTTAAGTGCAATAACAGTCTCGCACTTATCCCGGATTGCCGATACCGGTAAATTTTGGAAAGCGCCGCCGTCAACGTAGTGTACGCCATTAATGCTCATCGGCCGGAAAATGACGGGAATAGAGCAAGAGGCAACCACACGGGGTGCAATCTCACCTTTGGCAAAGACCTTGGGAACACCATGCTCCAGGTCCGATGCCACCAGATAGGTTGGAATGGGCAGAGCCTCCAGGCGTGTGTATGGAAGATTCTTTTTGATTATTTCAACCAGCGGCTTGGAATCGAACAGTCCGCCCTTGGGAACGGACGGCGTCACTATGTCCTTGAAAAAGTTCATGCCCTGGAAGAGCTCAATCATCTGCCTGGGTGTAAAGCCAGAGGAATACAGCGTTGCCACCAGGGCTCCCACGCTGGTCCCCGACACCACATCGGGCTTTATCCCATACTCATGAAAGGCCTGCAAAGCTCCGCAATGAGCACCGCCCCTTGCACCGCCCCCACTGAAAGCAATGCCTAACTTATACTTCTTATTATTCTCATTCATATGTGTTCCAGTTACTATCTTCCCCATTAAGGTTAATTATGACCGTCTTCCTCCAAGTCCGTCCGGATTTTGGGCTCTATTTCCGGATGAAACATATAATAATGGATAGCAACTATTCATTATAACAAGATTGTATCTACAAAGATACTGTTTTTCGTCCATAACTTACTATTCCTCCTCTTTCAATTCGCGAGGATTTCCTCCAAAAATGGGTAGTAAATGGGTAGTAAAACAACAGAAAAAGCCAAGGCAGAAACCTTGGCTTATATCTGTAACTTATTGATTATCAAATCAATATTCCTCCTCATTCCAAAAATCGAGTAGTATGGCTCTCAGTGCACACAGGGCATGTTTTCTTAAAATGCGTCCGGTTTTGCGTCCGTTTATTCGGCCATAAATGTCCTCAAAAATCATTTCTGAGGGGCCTCCAGGGCCTTTTCTGACCGCATACCCGTTCGTCAAAAGTGAACTGGAACGCTCTCCCTTGCAAGATTAACGCAAATATACACTTTTTGTAGGGTACGTCAAAGTATAAATAGTTATCTTTGTACTTGTAACCCCTAGATAATCGTGTCCTTCTTCAACCGCATATTCTCAGATAAGCGCAAAAAGCCGCAGGAGACTCTGCAAAAGCAAGAGTCGGCCATAGTGATACCAGGTGCGCCCACGACGGAGTATGCGTCCCTCCTGCAGTTCACCCAGCGTCTCAACGCCCTTCTGCTTGAAGATAAGTATCTGGCCAGGAGCGACTATCGCCGTTTGATTGACGATTACGCCGAGGTCAACACATTCTTCACAAACCTAAAGACTGCCAAGACCACCGGCTACTATTGTCAGGCCAATGCGATTGACGCAGCGTCCATCGAGGCCTTCCTGCGCAGTTACGCCGACCTTGCCGACCTGAAGGATGGCTCCACCAATATTCAGCAGCACAATCAGACCTACCTTCAGCGCCACCTCGTCTCGGAGAAGCATTACCTGGACACCGTACTTTCCAGAGTCGATCCCGCTATCTCCCTGGACGAAGAGCAGCGCAGGGTGGTTCTCACAGACGAAGATTATATGCTGGTCGTGGCCGGCGCAGGTGCAGGAAAGACCACCACTGTGGCCGCCAAGGTGAAATACCTTGTGGAATG
>Ga0265298_10011667_pt1 | contig 10261 bp, 9 predicted proteins | sample AusTroGonzalo_MG_3_FD_193486 | JGI IMG/M metagenome (GOLD analysis project Ga0265298, IMG submission 193486) | Bovine rumen microbial communities from tropical cattle in Woodstock, Queensland, Australia - Gonzalo_01 | ecosystem: Host-associated > Mammals > Digestive system > Stomach > Rumen ... | reverse complement strand
GTATGTACTCTTGATAAATTAGAATATGAAGGTACTGATTCTGAAGGAGAAAAAGAATACTATGATGAAAATGTAAGAACTTGTAAAGAATACTATAAAATGGATAAAAGAGAAGCATCTTCTATTAATAAAACTAATATGAATAATTTCCTAATATCATTAGCAACTACTGTAGTTTTATTAATTACTGTTCATATATTAAATAAGAAAATATAATGTTTTACATTATATTTTTTTCATTTATTGACTTTTTATTATTACTAATATAAAATTAATTATAATAGAAAGAGGATGAAACAATGGAAAGAAAACGAGGAATAATAATCGGTGTTATTATCTCAGTTATTATATCAATTATAAGTTTAGGAGTTACATTCGCAGCATTAAGTACTACATTAACTATTAATGGTACTGGTGCAATTAAAGGAACAAAATGGGATCTACATTTTTCAGTAAATGAAAATGGTGATGCACCAAGTGGAGAAGGAATAAATATTACACCATTTGCAACAAGTGGAACCGCACAATCGACATCTGCTATATTAAAGGGTGGAGATTTTACTTGGACTGCAGAATTTAAATCACCTGGAGATATGGTAGAATATCGATTCTATATGGTAAATAAAGGTGATTATGATGCAGTATTAACTGGAACATTCACATCAACTGTAACATGCTCAATTAATGATGTTCCACAAGCTACTTGTCCAGTAAATTATACAATAACAAAGAATGGTACTACACCATTTAATAATAATGAAGTGTTAGCGAAAAATGAATCACATACAATCGTAGTAAGAGCACAACTAGATCCAAACTTCACTGGAACACAAGATGATATTACTGTAAATACAACTCAAGTTGTATTCACATACACACAAAAATTAGACTAAAAAAGTTGTGTATTTTTGCACAACTTTTTAATTTATAAAAACATATAGTTTTACTAGTAAAAATAACACTTTTTAAATAGAATTTTTTTATCAAAAACTGTTGACATTTCAGTTATACTAATATAAAATTAATTATGATAGGAGGAAATAAAACCATGGAAAAAAACAGAGGAACAGTTATAGCAGTAATCGCTGCATTAGTTGTATCAGTTATCAGTTTAGGAGTTGCTTTTGCAGCATTCAGTGCACAACTTACTATTAACGGTAGTGCTACAATCGAAGCATCTACTTGGGATATTCATTTCTCAGAGACTGCTAAATCATCTGAAGCAGGTTCTGGAGCAGCAGCATCAGGAGCAACAATTTCTAACTCTTACGTAGCAACTACAGGAACTTATGCCGTTGCAAATGATAAAGAAACTGGAACATTAAACAGTAATAATTTTACTTGGGAAGCTTCATTTAAAACACCTGGTGATACAGTACAATATGAATTCTATATTGTTAACGCTGGAGATTACAATGCTACTTTAACTCAACCAGTTGTTAGCACTCCAACTTGCTCATTAAATCCTTGTCCAGTTACTTATACTGTAACAAAGGATGGATCAACTGCATTTGGGTCAAATGAACAATTAGCTGCTGGAGCTTCACAAAAAGTTGTTGTTACAGCTCAGTTAAATCCAAACTATGGCGGAGAAAATGGTGGAAGTTTAAATTCATCTGATATAGATGTATCAGTTGCTACAGTTACATTTGGTTATCAACAATCTGGAACAGCAGTAAGTGGTAACTAATAATTGCTAAAAAAACAAGCATTTAGCTTGTTTTTTTGTGTCATTTAACTTTACATATGGTTTAAAAATATATTGACATATTTTTCCTATGTGCAATAATTAAAATAGGAGGAAATAAATTATGGAAAGAAATAGAGGACAAATAATGGCAATAGTTGCAGCAGTAGTAATTGCTGTTGTAAGTTTAGGAGTTGCTTTTGCAGCATTTAGTGCAACTTTAACTATTAATGGTAATGCTACAATTGAAGCTTCAACATGGGATATTCATTTCTCACAAACACAAAAAACTGCACAAGGAGGAGGTACAGCACCAGCTTCTGGAGGTGTTACAATTACACCAACTACTGAATCAGGTTCAGCACATTCAACAACAAGTTTATTAACATCTAATACATTTACATGGGCTGGAACATTTAAATCGCCTAATGATACTTTAGAATATCGTTTTTATATCGTTAATGCTGGTGATTATAATGCATCATTATCAGCACCAACTGTATCAGCCCCAGTATGTAAAATAGGAGGTACAACACAAGATACTTGCCCAATTACATATACTATAACAAAAGATGGTACAAATGCATTCACAGGAAGTGATTCATTAGCAAAGGGAGCTTCACAATTAGTTGTAGTTAGAGCTCAATTAAGTAGTGGATACGGTGGAAATGGATCTTCATTAGCAACTTCAGATATTGATGTAAGTACATCAACAGTTACATTTACTTATACTCAAACTGGAAGCGCTCAATAATTAATAAAAAGCAAGTATTTACTTGTTTTTTTTATTTTTGTGTATTATAATAGAATATGTATAGAATAATATAGGGAGTATAATATGAAGAGTTCAGAGAAAAAGTTATTATTTATCGAAGTATTCATGATTATAATGCTTATTATTAATTTACTTTTTTTACAGACTAACAGTTACATTTTAAGTATATTTATAATAGTAATGTTCTTTGTATCTGTATTTCTTTTAGGATACGAAAGTGATAGGCATAGATTTAAAAAAGATGGAATACTTTTAAGTATAATATTTGCTTTAATATATGAAATTTTTATTTATTTATCTGGATTATATGTAGGATTTTTAAGAAGTGGATATAGTCTTACATTATATGGATTAATTCAGAATGTTATACCTTTTTTATTAATTGTAGTAACTAGTGAAATATTAAGATATGAATTTGTTACTAAGGGTGAAAAAAAGAAATTGTTCTATTTTTTAACTCTTATATTATTTATATTATTAGATATTTCAGCTAATATTTATATCTATGATTTAAATGTAGGTAGAGTAATTGTAGAAGCTATTTGTGTAGTTGCAATACCAAGTATAACTAAAAACCTTTTATTAACTTATTGGATGAGAAGATTTGGTGTACTAGCTAATATTATTTATTTGTCTATAACTTCAATAGCAGTATTCATAATACCAATTATTCCAGATTTTAATAAATATTTACAAGCTGTAATAGCATTCCTTTATCCAGTTATATTATTCTTTATTACAAGAAAGATACTTAAGGATGAAACAAAGACGAGTAAACTTGCTAGTAAGACTGCTACTAGAATTCTAGGAATAGCAACATTTATATTTACTGCAACATTAGTAGTATTAACGAGTGGTATATTTAAGTATTATTTCTTAACTATTGGGTCTGGATCAATGCAGAAAGAGTTATATGTAGGAGATGTAGTAATAGTTAAGAAACTTAACAAGTCCGAATTAAAAGAGATTGAAGTAGGAACTATATTAGTATTTAAAATGCAAAATAAAATCATTGTTCACAGAGTTGTTGAAATTAATAAAGAAGATGGAAATTTAATATTCCGTACTAAAGGTGATAACAACAAGGAAAATGATAAATGGGTTGTTACTGAAAATAATTTAATAGGATTAACAAAATATAAAATACCATTGATTGGACTACCATCAATCTGGTTATATGAATTTGTTGAAGGGAGTAAATTAAAATGAAAGAGATAAAATATGAAAATCAAGAGAAGAAGTATTATGTTAAGAATACTTCTGGTAAAAAGAAGTTTAAAAATTATGCTTCAATAGTATTAATAGTTTTATTATTACTTGGTGGAATATTAGTATTATCTTCTATTAGTAAGATTGATTCTATTGGTAATACTGAAACTGGTAGTGTAGATTATACTGTATATCTTAAAGATAATGATTTCTATGCTAATAAGTTTTTACGTAAAGGCGATGGAGTAAACAACTATATAGCTAGTTTAATTAATACAGTAAATGTAGATTTTACTTATGACAATAGATTTAGTGATACTATTAATTATGATTGTGATTATAAAGTAGATGCTAAAATATTAGTTACTGATAAGTATGATAATTCTAAAGTTCTTTATTCTAAAAATGAAGAATTAATTAAAAGTACTAAGTTAAGTGGAAAAGATACTAAGTTTTCTATAAATGAAAGTATAGATATTGATTATGGTAAATATAATTCATATGTTAGTAAATTTAAAGAATCATATGGATTAGATGTTGATAGTAATCTAGTTTTAACTATGAATATTAGCCATAAAGGCGTTTATAATAATAAACAAATATCTAATAAGATTAGTACTTTAACTATTACTATTCCTTTAACAAAGAATACTATAGATATTTCTATTAATACTAATCAATTAGCTAATAATTTTGAAATTCCTATAGATGAAAGTATAATATCTAATAAAATTGTATTTATAGTTGGTGTAGTAATTTGTTCAGTCTCATTATTATCTTTGGTTTTAATATTCTTATTATTAGATAGAAAGAAAAATGATATATATAGAAGAGAAATAGCTAGATTATTAAAAAATTATGATCGCCTTATAATAACTAGTAGTCAACCTAATATCGATGAAGGAAATTATAAGAATAAGGTAAGAGTAATGACATTTGAAGAATTATTAGATGTTAATGAACTTACAAATGAACCAATTATATATTATGAAGTAGAACCAGATCAAAAGAGTTATTTCATTATATTAAAACAAGATACTTTATATAAATTAACTATTTCTAGAGCATACTTGGAAAAACATAAAAATGATAAAAAAGAAACTAAAGAAACTAAGGAAACTAAAAAAGAGGATTAATTATTAATCCTCTTTTAATATGCTTGTATAAAAATCTTTCCACATTTCTAATACATGTTCTTTAGTATAGAAATCACTTATATATGTAGAATTCTTTATTTGTTCATTATAATATTTTTTATCGTTTTTAAGTTTTGTAAGTTCTTCTATGAAATCTTCGTTATTATTTCCTTTAGGATATTTTTTAAATAATATATCTTCATATAATTCTAAATTTCTAAGAAGTAGTGGAATATGACAGTTAGTGCTTTCTAATATTGTCATAGGGAATAATTCATTATATGATGGAACAAATAAAACATTAGACATATTAAATAAATTATTCATTTCACTTCTTTCTACTATTCCTACAAAATTAACATTCTTTGGTGGATTATCCATTATCTTTTTTAGTTCTTCATGACCATCAGTAATTGCACCAAAACTAAATCCTCCAGCCCATACAAATTTAATATCAGGCATCTTCTTAGCAACTTCAACGAAGTCCATAACACCTTTTCTTGTTTGAACTTGTCCAGCTCCCATAACTATGAAATCATCTTCACCGTATCCATATTTTTTCCTTATAGATAGTTTTTCTTTGTGGTTTAATGGATAAAATTGTTCTCTTGATACAAAGTTTGGTATATATACTATTTTATCCTTATCTAGACCATTTTCTACCATTTCTTTTATAAATGATGGATTGACTACTACTAATTTGTCTGCTTGTTTATAAAATTTAATTACATACCATTTAAATATCTTAAAGAATAGTTTTGGTAGCTTAATAGATCCATCTAATGTAGTAGGTAAGAAATGTACATATACTACTTTTTTTCCTTTAGTCATTTTTAATTTGATATAGTTAATCGGATCAACAGTATGAGCATGTAATATATCGAATTTAGTTCCTTTGTTTATTGATACATCAAATATATCACTTGCATCTTCTCTTAAAAGTTTAATTAATTCAAGGTAAGCTGAACCAACTCCTTGACCTGCAACTTTATCTGCAGAAGATAACATATTAATTGTTATTTTTTTCATGATATCACCTAAGTAAATTATAACATAAAAATAATAAAAAATAGGGGAATTTCCTATTTTTTAGAGAATATAATATTTGGAACATTTAGAGAGTGTCATCCTTCTTTTTTGAAAGGAGGTGATAATATCAAAAGAAGACTATATATTTTAATGCTTCTTAGAGATATCATTATCATATTATCACTACTTACAATACTTGTAATAGTAATAAAAAAGACACTCTAGTCTGAGCGTCTAACCACAAACAAAGGATGACACTTAGATAAACTAAATGTTCCTTCTAATTAAATATTAACATATTTCCTATTGTTATTCAATATAAAAAAAGGCAAAAAAAGTTGTATTTATAACGATTTTGTGGTAAACTTAAAAAGTTAATAAAAAAAGGGATGATTTTATGAATATTAGAAATATTGCTATAATTGCACACGTTGACCATGGTAAAACAACTTTAGTTGACCAATTATTAAAACAATCTAATACTTTTAGAGATAATGAACAAGTTGCAGAAAGAGTAATGGACTCTAATGATATTGAAAGAGAAAGAGGTATTACTATTCTTGCTAAACCTACTTCAATTATCTATAAAGATTATAAGATTAATATTCTAGATACTCCAGGACATGCTGATTTTGGTGGAGAAGTAGAAAGAATAATGCACATGGTTGATGGTGTACTTTTATTAGTAGATGCTTATGAAGGTGTTATGCCACAAACTAAATTCGTTTTAAAGAAAGCTTTAAATGCAGATTTAAAACCTATAGTAGTAGTTAATAAAGTAGATAAACCTACTGCAAGAGTTAGAGAAGTCATTGATGAAGTACTAGAGTTATTCATAGAACTTGGTGCTACAGATGAACAATTAGACTTCCCAGTAGTATATGCTTCTGCAATTAATGGTACTACATCATTCAGTGATGATATTAATACACAAGAACATACAATGGATCCAATATTTGATTTAATTGTAAATGAAATACCATCTCCAAAAGGAGATATTAATAAACCATTACAATTCCAACCAGCATTACTTGATTATAATGAATATGTAGGAAGAATTGGTGTAGGTACTGTATTAAATGGAACAATTAAAGTAAATCAAATGGTTTCATGTGTAAGACTTGATGGCTCTATTAAAAAATTTAGAGTACAAAAATTATTTGGATATTTTGGTATAAAGAGATTAGAAGTAGAAGAAGCACATGCAGGTGATGTAATCGCTGTATCAGGACTTCCTGATATAGAAGTTGGAGAAACTATTTGCGAAGAAGGTAAAGAAGAAGCTCTTCCAAAACTTAGAATAGATGAACCTACATTACAAATGACATTTGCTGCTAACTCTTCACCATTTGTAGGTAAAGAAGGTAAATTAGTTACTGCTTCTAAGATTGAGGAAAGATTAAGAAAACAAGCAGAATCAGATGTTGCTTTAAAAGTTGAAGAAAATGGACGAGATAGCTTTCTTGTTTCAGGAAGAGGAGAACTTCACTTATCAATATTAATTGAAAATATGAGAAGAGAAGGTTTCGAACTAGAAGTATCTAAACCAAAAGTTATCTTAAAAGAAATAAATGGTGTTATCTGTGAACCATATGAAGATGTAGAAATAGAAGCACCAGAAGATACAGTAGGACCAGTAATCGAAGCTCTAGGAGTTAGAGGTGGAACTATGGAAAATATGAGTAATCTACCAGGTGTAGTTAAACTTCATTATATTGTTCCATCAAGAGGATTAATTGGTTTTACAACTGATTTCATGACTATGACTAAAGGTTATGGTATATTAAATCATACATTTAGAGAATATCTTCCAAAGAACCAAGCTGATGTAGGAGAAAGAAAATTAGGTGTACTAGTTTCTATGGAAAATGGTAAATCTACTGCATATGCATTAGGTGGTCTTGAAGATAGAGGAGTTATGTTCATTGAACCAGGTGTAGATGTATATGAAGGTATGATAGTAGGAGAATCTAATAAAGAAGGAGATCTTGCAGTAAACGTAGTTAAAGGAAAGCAATTAACTAATACAAGAAGTGCTGGTAAAGATCATACTGTGGTTCTTAAGAAAACTAAATTACTTACTCTAGAAATTGCACTTGAATATATTAACAATGATGAGTTAGTAGAAGTAACTCCTTTAAACTTTAGATTAAGAAAGAAAATTCTTAATACTGAAGAAAGAAAAAAACATGATGCTAAAGTAAGAATTGAAAAGGAATAATATTCCTTTTCTTTTTGACTATTTATAATAAATATGCTAAAATATCAAGCCATTAGGAGAATTTTATGATTATTTTTGAAATGATTAAAAATTTAATAACTAAAGAAGAAATGAATGCCCTTATTAAGTATAGATTATCAACACTAGATACTCAAAAGGAATCAGAAATAGGTGCTGGTACAAATTTAACAGTTTTTAATAATTATGTTAATAAAAATACTATAGTTAATGCTTCTTGTGAACTTGTTCTTGATGAAGATACTGCTCTCATTAAAGATGTGTTTTATGGCAGAGTAATATTTGATGATGACAGAATTTATAAATATTTAATTGAATCTGTTAAACAAAATGATAATCCTTATGATGCTGTATTTCAAGCTGCTATAAAATATTCTCCTAGACCAGAATCGTCTGAAGATGCTTCAAATAAATTGGAATTTAGGTCAATCACATATACGAAATTATCTGGAAGAATTAATAAAACTCTTTCAATTAAATTATTTCATTTTACAAATACTATGGCGTGTACAGAAAATGCTGCAATAGTACATAATATGTTTTTGTTTTTAGGAATTGAATCAGATTATGTTATATGTGGTGAAACACTTTCTAATCCTCATTCATTTAATGTTATCTATCCAGAAGGTAGAGATAAATATGCAGTAGTATATGATGCGTCTGTAAGCACTGGAGAACATCCAATTATGTTTTTATTAGATGATGAAAGAAGACAAAAACTATTTTTAAACGAAAAAATTTCTGTATCAAGAGAAGATGTTAGTATGGCATATAAAAAGTTATTAGGATCTGACTATGAATTTAAAATATTAAATGATAGTTATTCTATTTTTAAGGATACATCTCCGATTGCAATGATAGAGTATGCAAAATCTAAAGTTAAAAAAAATAGATTAGAGTTACTAAAAGATAAATAAGATGAAAAAAGAAAAGGAATAATATTCCTTTTCTTTTTTATTTACAAATATTTTCTTTTTTGATAATATATATAATTATTAAAAAAAAGAGGGTTTTATGAATATAATTAGTTTAATAAATAATTTAAAGAAAGAAGATATAAATAACTTTATTGATGAGAGATTATCATTATTAGATAAGAAGGAAGAAAAAGAAATAGGTTTTAATACTGATGTAACTCGTTATGATGGTTTTTTAGGTTCTGCGCTTAAAGTGAATGTTACTTGTGAATATTTATTAGTTGATGGAGTAATGGAAACTTATAACGGGAGTATTATATTTGATGATAAAGAAATGTATAAAGTATTAATAAATGAAGTTAAGAATAATACTTGTTTATATGATGCAGTTAATACTGCTGTGAATAAGTATTTATCTTTAAATGATATTTCTAGAAAAGATAAATCTTATGGAAAAACTAGAAGTATTCTATATCATCAATATTCTGCATCAATGAATAAACCACTATCTATTAAACTTTTTCATAATAATAAATCTTCTTCATGTGCAGAAGTAGCTGGAGTTACTCAAAATATGTTAAAGTTCTTAGATATAGATTCAGATTATGTTCTTCTTGGTGATGTAAATGATATTTTTCATTCATTTAATATAGTTTATCCAAATGGGAGAGATAGTGTAGCATTAATATATGATTTTTCTAATATTTGTGATGATCGTCCATTAATATGTATATTAGATGAAGATAAAAAGAATAAATTACTTTCTAATGAAAAAATAACAGTTACTGAAGAAGAAATAGCTAAGACTTTTGGTAAAAATATGAGATGGAAACAAAAAGAAACAAAATATTTTATATTTAAAAATGGCAATCCAAAAGACATAGCAGATTATAAGAAACCATTTACTATTGAAAGAAAGTTAGTTTATAAGAATGAAGGGGTGTAGTATGGATTTTGGAGATTATTTTTTCGAGATTGTAAATTTAAAAGAAGAGGAAATTGATAATTATATAGATAAAAGATTATCAGAATTAAAAAACACTGAAAATAAGGTTATAGGTTTTAATTCTGACACTAATATGTTTAGTGGTTTTCTTGATGAAAAAATAAGAATTAACATGGTTTCTGTTATTAAAGAAAGAGAAAGTGAAATAATTGTTAAATTTGCTGGATTGACTGTTAATGATAAAAAAATATATAGAACTTTAATAAAAGAAATAAAGTCAGGTTCTACTCCATTTAGAGCAGTTCTAGATGCAGTTGATGAAT
>Ga0265298_10011666_pt1 | contig 10261 bp, 6 predicted proteins | sample AusTroGonzalo_MG_3_FD_193486 | JGI IMG/M metagenome (GOLD analysis project Ga0265298, IMG submission 193486) | Bovine rumen microbial communities from tropical cattle in Woodstock, Queensland, Australia - Gonzalo_01 | ecosystem: Host-associated > Mammals > Digestive system > Stomach > Rumen ... | reverse complement strand
GCCAATCAGCATATCTCCACCGCCTTCATCCGCAACGCTCCCATGCAGAGTTTGTGGGAGCTGGGGGCCATCCACCGCGCCTCCGCCTGGGAGACCATCAACATCAAGCGCGCGGTCGTTCCCTCGGGTTCCTCACAACGCAGGATCGATCTCTCGGAGAACAAAACAGGCACCCTTTCCGATAACGGTACGGCTTATGCCGACGGCGACGCGGTCATCCTCGATCAGGTCAAACTGACCGGCGCCGCCTACACTTCGGGAAAACTCGATGTCAACATGCTTCTGACGACTCCCGACCCCGCCGGATATACCACCGATTGGGATAAGAATATCGTCAAAGCCCTGTTCGCAGGGATCCGGTACGGTCAGCAGATCGGCGACATCTATCCGACCAACCCCGCAGAAACCGGGACCGCCATCGACTGGGGTGATGTTTCCGACTCAGTGATCACCCGCGCAAAAGCTGTTCCCGGCGGGACCGTCGCTCCCAACACCGATAAATACATCTCCCGCGCCGATTTCATCGAGGGCTCCACCGATCCCGAGTCGGGCTACGCCCGCAGTACCATCGCCAACGGCTTCGGACTTGTCAGCGGCTGGGAGAACCTTTCCGACGCCCAGCAGGAGGAAATCATCGGCAAGACCGCCAATCTGCTCACCGCCGGAGCCACCGCCCCCACCACCATTCAGGCCGTTGTCGTCGTCCAAACCATCAAATCCATCGTTCCGCCTTCCAGCGGAAGTATCACCGTTGTCAGACAGGCTTACAAGAAGGACGGCAATGCCGTGGCCAATTCCGAATCTACTGCGGATACCGGTTTGACAAAGGCTTCCGGGGACAGTCCCGCCATCCAGATCAGCGCCGGAGACCGGGAGTTCAAGGTGTTTTCCTTCCCCGACTCCGACGGAAAGACCAATTATGTCTATTTTGACGAGATCACCAGCGAACTCCGCGCCCTCGTTACCATCAAGCGCGTGAACTTCAATGGCGAGATGCGCTTCCAGCTCTACAATGTGCGCTTCCTGTGACCCATGAACGCCTACCCCTGCTGGAAGAGAAATCTCTCCGTCATCTGGATGTCGCAGTTCCTCGCCATGATCGGCTTCGGGTGCTGCATGCCCTTCATCCCCCTGCTGCTGCGCGAAAATCTCCACGTCGACAGTGAAAAACTCCGCGGCCTCTACGTCTCGCTCTATTACCTCGCGGGCATGTCCAGTTTGTGCATCGCCAATATCGTCTGGGGCATCCTCGCCGACCGCTTCGGACGCAAACTCATGCTCCTGCGCGCCAGCTACGCCGCCGCCTTCTTCTATCCCCTCCTCTCCCTCGCCCCCAACTTCGGCGTGCTGGTGCTCATCCGCTTCATCTGCTCCTTCTTCTCGGGCACCGTCTGCCCCGCCCAGACCCTCCTCGTCAGCACCACCCCGCCCGAAAAACACGGCTTCGTCCTCGGCGCCCTCAGCACCTCCACCTGGAGCGGCAACATGCTGGGCTACCTCGCAGGAGGCCTCATCGTCCATTACGCGGGCTTCAAGACTGCCTTCTTCACCTGCGGCGCCATCTACCTTTTGAGCGGCGTCCTCGTCCACGTCTTCGTAAAAGAGAATTTCGACTACACCCCCGAGAAGAAAAAGAAGGTCCGCTTCTCCTTCAAGTACCTCTCCTCGCCCGCGGTCTTCTGGCTGCTGGTCATGTTCCTCATCATGGGCGTCGCCCGCCGCATCGAACAGCCCTTCATCGCCATGCAGGTGGAACTCGTCCACGGCACTGACGGCGCCGCCTTCTATACCGGGATCATCTCCGCCGCCGCCGCCCTCGGCGGCGTCCTCTCCGGCGTCGCCGTCGGCTGGATCTGCGACCGCGTCACCCCCGGCAAACTCATCGCCCCCATCCTCATCTCCAGCGCCGCCTTCACCCTCGCTCAGGCCTTTTCGGTCAACATCGAAATGCTCACCGTCTCGCGCTTCCTCACCTATTTCGCCGCCGGAGGTCTCCAGCCCGTGCTTCAGGTCATCCTCGCCCAAAACACTTCGCCCGAACTCCGCGGCACCTTCTTCGGCTGGTCCGGCGGCATCAACACCGCCGGAGGCATCATCTGTTCCTTCATCAGCGGCGCCCTCGTCCTCTGGTCCGGCGTCCGCAGCATCTTCGTCACCGCCGCCCTCCTCACCCTCCTCATCTTCCTCCCCTACTTTCTTTTCACGAGAAAAGAAAGCAGGCAAAGAAAAGCGGGGTAAGCGCTTTTTTTCAAAAAAAGCTTGGCAAAAAATCCCGCGGCCATTTTTGGCAGCCGGGGTAATTCTCCACGAGAAAAGAAAGCAGGCAAAGAAAAGCGGGGTAAACGCTTTTTTTCAAAGGCTCTGTTCCCCGCAGTGCATGATATTGTTTTGAACATCACGGCGGTACCCTCTTACTCGCAGGAGGCGAGGCGGTCGCCGCCGAGCGCGCAGACCGCATGTGAATGAACCGGCAGACGGGAGTCTGCCGGATGCGCTCAAATATTCCGGAGCCGACGTTCGGCCGCAGATGAACGGAGGTCGAGCACTAGGCCGCGAGAGAAGCCGGGCATCGCCCGGCTGAACGCAGGCGCCGCAACTTCAGCGGAGAATTATTCTGCGGTCCGCTCTTGTCGCAGGAGGGAACAAAGGGAGGGGTTCGGGGAGGGAAAACCGTAAAGCGGCTGTCCCGCCCGCCGTACGCGAACTGCGGCCTGGTCGCAGAATGAAATCATGCAATATGGGGAACAGAACCTTTCGGCCGAAAACGCCTTGCCTTTGACGGGATTGCGGGGTATATTAGAAAGCGGTTTTCATGATTTTAATGACAGGGAGGGATGATCTATGGCCAGGAAGAAGAGATCCGGCGCAAGCCGGGGCAAATCGGGGGAAGAAGTTCCGGCGGTGAAAAGCGGTTTCCGGCTGCGGGCGCGGAAGTATCTGGGAGCGCTTCTGCTGGTCCTGCTGGGCGGATTGATCTTCAATCTCGACCGGGTGGGGGATTTCGGGGGGCAGATCGGCAATTATCAGCGTCTGATGCCGTACCGTATCCGCCGGTTCATTCCGCGGCGGCGGCGTCTGCCGATGGGGACGGCGCAGAAGAACGAGGTCCTCACCGGGCGGGTCACCGAGGTCTACGACGGAGACACGATCACCCTGCATTCGGGCGACAAGAACTACCGGATACGTTTTTACGGCATCGACGCGCCCGAGGCCAAACAGCAGGACGGCATCGCTTCGCGGGATGCGCTGCGCGACAAGATCCTCGGGCAGGACGTGACGGTGACGGTGAAGAACGTCGACCGTTACGGCCGCTCGGTGGGGCAGGTCTCATTTCAGGGGCGCAACATCAATCTCGAAATGGTGCGCGAGGGGCAGGCGTGGTACTATAAGAACTTCGCGCAGGGTGAGCGCGATCTCGAAGACGCCCAGCGCGTAGCGCAGGAGAACCGTCTGGGGCTCTGGCAGTCGCCCTCGCCCATGCCGCCGTGGAAATACAGGGAACTGAACAGAAAATAACGATCGCATGCCCCGAGCCCCGCGCTGCCGGCGGCGTGAGCGTTGCCGAAAAATTCGCGGATCAATTCCCTCAAAACACTCCGCTTTTTTTGAAAAAAAAAGGGGGTCCGGGGGAAGGAAGTTTACCGGAGCCGACGTTTCGGCTTTTTCACGTGGAAAAAAAGTTTTTTCCTTCCCCCGAAACCGGCAGCCTTGATCTAATAATTTTGAAAGGAAATCGACATCATGAGCATACCGGTCCCGCTGCCGCGGGTGGCGGCGTTCGAAAAACTGGGGTTCGGGCTTTTCGTGCACTGGGGGCTCTATTCCCAGCTGGGCAAGGGCGAGTGGGCGCAGCACATCCACGCCGTTCCGGTGCGGGAGTACGAGAAGCTGCAGGCGACTTTCACCGCCTGCGACTTCGACGCGGAGGATCTGGCGCGGACGGCCCGCGATGCGGGGATGAAATACATCGTGCTCACCAGCCGTCACCACGAAGGTTTTTCCCTTTACGACACCTGCGGGCTCAGCTCTTACGACGCCCCCCACTCTCCCGCGGGGCGGGATCTCGTTTCCGAATATGTCGCGGCCTGCCGCAAATATGGCATCAGGCCCTTCTTCTACCACACCACCATCGACTGGCACTGGGAATACAAGACGACCGCCGATCTTTCGCAGGAGGATTTTTCGCGCTATCTGGATTACCTTCACGAGTCGGTGAAACTGCTCTGCACCAATTACGGACCCATCGGCGGTCTGTGGTTCGACGGCAACTGGGCGCGGCCCGGGGACGACTGGAAGGAGGACCGGCTCTACGGCATGATCCGCAAGTACCAGCCCGAAGCCGTGATCATCAACAACACCGGACTGGGCAAGCTGGGCGAGCTGGGCCATCCGGAGATCGATTCCGTGACCTACGAGCAGGGCAGCGGCGAGCCGCTGGACCGCGAGGGGCACACAAAATATGTGGCCGCCGAGGTCTGCCGCACCATGAACAGCCATTGGGGACTGGGGGGAAACGACCTGAATTTCCTCTCTCCGGCGGAAGTGATCCGGCTTCTGGCCCGCTGCCGCGGGTGCGGAGCCAATCTGCTGCTCAACATCGGTCCCGAGGCGCAGGGAAAAGTTCCCGAATACGAGAAACAGCTTCTGCGCAAGACCGGGGTCTGGTGCCGTCTGTACGAAGAGGCCGTCTACGCGCCGAAACCCGCCGCCAAGATCATCTGCCCGCCGGGCGATTTCATGCTCCGCGAGGGATCGGACTTCTACTATTTCGCCAACGCTCTCGGCCGGAGCGGGGACGCCAACGTGACCGTGGGCACGAACGGCATCGGCTCCCGCGCCGTGGATAATTTCACGGAAAAGGTCGTTTCCATCCGCTGGCTCGACAGCGGCGAAGAACTCCAATTCGTTCAGGACACGGACAAGGGGATGCTCTCGATCTTCTGCACGGGTTTCCCCTACGGCACCGACACCGTGGTGCGCGTGGCGAAGATCGAAACTAAAGCCTGACGAGACAGCCGATCCGCATCGCCGCCGCGGCGGCGAGCACGGGCCACAGCGTGCCGGGAAAAAGCAGAAAGTACGCGAGAACTCCCGCCTGAGCCGTACCGCAGAAAAATGCCGCCACGAGTCGGTCGCGCGACGCGCCGGGCTCCAGCAGAAGTTTCGCGCCCGTTATGCCGCACGAGGCCGCGGCGGCTATGGCCGCGGCAATGGCGACGCCCGACCGGCCGCATCCGCCCGCGCCCGTCGGCAGGAGCACAAGACTCCACGGCAGGATGAGGGAGCAGACGAGCAGTAACCGCTCGAAAAATCCCTTTTTTCCGCAGAAGGGGACGCAGAGGGGAACGCACCAGAGCAGCGCCGTTTCCGGCAGGGGGGAATAGATCCGGTTCTCGGCGACGAGCAGAAACGCCGCAAGCGCGGTCAGGACCGTCGAGGAAGCGTTGTCCGCTCCGGTGATGAACGACGCGCCGCCGCGGGTACGCGCCGCCCACAGGTGGACCGCTAGCCAGAGGACGCCGAAAACGCCCCAGAACAGTACCGGATGCCCGACGCCGGGAGGCGTTTCAGGAGCGGGCGGCAGGGGCGTCGCCGATCCGTTTTCTCCGAAAAAGAGGGCGGTGAAGGCGCCGGGCGGCATGAAGGTCCTGTCGCCCGCGGCGGCCAGATGCCGCTGCAGACGGGCGTCCAGCGCCTCGGAGGAGACGCCCGACGGGGGGATCCTTCCCGCGGCGAAGCGGATATTTTCCGGGTTTGACGGCACGGCAACGGCATTTTCTCCCGCCGGGAGAAGGGGCAGCGCCGTCTTGGGAAAGACGACGCATCCGCGTTCTTTATCCGCCGCGGAAAAAAGTTTTTTCACCAGAGCCTTCAGGGCGGTCTGCGGCCAGCGGGGAAGGACTTCCAGCGAAACGAGGTCGTAAACGGGCGGGAGGGCGTCCAGCCGCGTGCCGACGGGGACCGGATCGTCCACGGGCAGTGAGGTCAGATTTTCCACATAGGAAAACTCCCGCCACGGGGCCGCGGACAGGTCGCGCCTCGACCGCGTCACCTGAAGCACGGCAAGTTTTCCCGGCGCGGCGGCGGGAACGAGCGACGACGGCAGCGCCGAAATGGCCGCGGCACGCTGTTCGGCGCGGATGCGCGGAAGATCCTCCGGGCCGCGCCACATTTTGACGTGAAGAAGCCCGCCCTGAAGCAGCAGCATCGGCAGGACCAGCCAGCGGATATGTTTCAGCCGCACGGAGTTGACCAGCAGGAGCCCCGCAAGCCACATGGCGCTTAGTCCCCACCAGACGAAAGCGTAACTCCACGGCGGGAACAGGACCGCGCCCGTTCCCGCGGCAGAGCCGGCGGCGAAGAGGAAGAAGGTGTTCTTCCTGCGGGTCCGGACGAAATACGCGGCGGCTCCGCCCGCCAGCAGAAAACACGAAATCTGTGTGACGAAGACCGGATATGCCGCAAGTTCGGCCGTCAGCAGGAGCGCGCCGCAGAGACCGGCGTAAGGAGCAAAGCCTTTGCGGAATTTGGAAACGGTCCAGAATCCCGCCAGTGCGGCGAGGGAGCCCGCCAGCAGAAAGAGCCAGATCTCTTCCGGACGCCAGACGGCGCGCCGCAGCAGCAGCGCGCCGGCGGCGGCAAGATGGGATCCCGCGAGAAACAGCAGCAGCCCGGGGGGGATCGGTCCTTTTTGCGGCTCGTTCGTCATTTCCGGCAGAGGGATCCGGTATCAGGCGCGGGGAAAGCCGAGGGCCTGAAGGAAATTCGCCGCAAGTTCCGGCCAGGTGTGCACGTCGATGCGCTCGGAAGCCAGTCCCACGCCGTGGGGGCCTTCGGGGTAGACGTGCAGTTCCGCCCGGCGGCCTTTTTTCCACATGGAGCGGGCGAAGCGCACGGAGTTCTCCACATTCACCGCCTGATCGGTGGCGGTGTGAAAGAGAAACGCGGGCGGCGTGTCATCGCGCACCTGATTTTCCAGCGCGGCAAGTTCGAGGAAGTCCCTGTCCGCGGCCCGGGGGCCTCCCAGCTGGTTGATGGAACCCTGATGGGTGATGCCGGGCTCGCTGCTGATGACGGGGTAGCAGAGGATCAGCGCGTCGGGCCGGGCGCTGACGCCGTCGATGTCGTCGCCCGCGTTACGGTCCACGTCGAGCGCGATGGTGCCGCAGCAGGCGGCCAGATGGCCCCCGGCGGAGAAGCCGAGAACGGCGATGTGTTCGGGGGAAACGCCCCACTCTTCGGCGTGAAACCGCGTCATGGCGACGGCGCGCATTGCGTCCTGCTGGGGCGCGGGGTAGCGGTACGGAGCCACGCGGTACTCCGCCACGGAAGCGTGAAAGCCCAGCTCGTTGAATTTCTTCGCCACGCACATATCCTCGTGGTCGGCGCGGTTGGTGTAGGCTCCGCCGGGCAGCACGATCACCGCGCCGAGGGGGGAGGCGCTTCCCTTGAGCAGAGAAAGTTTGAGATAGGGCTGAAAGTCGTCTTCGGCCTTTCCCGTTCCCGCGGATTTGCGGTCGGGCCAGAGATTGAGAATGCCGTCCATGGGTGTTCCTCCGGAAAATGTTTGTTGACGATCCATCAAATATAACGCCGCGGAGCGATTTATTCAACCGCTTTGGCGGTTTGCGGCTTGCATTTTGGCCGTCGTGCAGTTAAATTACGGGCGGAACACACAGCAAAACCAATGATTCGGGAAAGGAAGTCCATGGAAAGTCTGCGCATCAACGGCGGTCGGGTGACCGGAGGCGAAATCACCGTCGGCGGAAATAAGAACGCGGTCCTGCCGATGATCGCGGCTCTGTTGCTCACCGATGAGGAGGTCACGCTGCACAACGTGCCCGATATCCGCGACGTGAGAAGCATGCTCGAGATCGCGGGCGCGCTCGGCGCGGAGTTTTCGTTCGAAAACGGCACCCTGCGCTCGAAGTGCCCCCGGATCACCGATACGCTGATCCCGAAAGAGCTGTGCTCCAAAAACCGCACCAGCATTCTTTTCGCCGCGCCGCTGGTCGCCCGCTGCGGACAGGCCGAACTCTATCCTCCCGGCGGCGACGTCATCGGACGGCGGCGGCTGGACGGCCACTTCTACGGCCTGACCAAACTGGGCGCGGCCATGTCCGGACAGGAGACCTACCGTTTCCGCGCCGCCAAGGGTCTGCGGGGCCGGGAACTTTTTCTCGACGAAGCCAGCGTCACCGCCACCGAGCAGATCCTTCTGGCCGCCGCCACGGCGCAGGGACGCACCACCCTCTACAACGCCGCCTGCGAACCCCATGTGCGGGATCTTGCCCTGTTTCTCAACACCCTCGGCGCGAAGATCTCCGGCGAGGGGACCAACACCGTCGTCATCGACGGCGTCGAGAAGCTTCACGGCGGTGAGTATACCGTTTCAGGCGACCACATCGAGGCGGGCAGTTTTCTGGCTCTGGGCGCGGCCACGGGGGCCGAAATGACCATCCGCGGCACCACGCCGCGCCATTTCTGGATGCTCCGCCGCATTTACGAACGGCTGGGGATAAAGATGCGCCTCTGCAAGGATCATATCTTTCTGCCCGGCAACCAGATGCCGCAAGTCCAATGCGATTACGGCGGCCACATTCCCCAGCTGTCCGACGGTCCTTGGCCCCAGTTTCCCTCGGACATGATGAGCTGTACCATCGTGGCCGCCACCCAGTGCGAAGGAACGGTCATCTTTTTCGAAAAGATGTTCGAGAGCCGCATCTACTTTACGGACAGGCTCATCAGCATGGGCGCCAACGCCATCGTCTGCGACCCTCACCGGGTGGTCATCACCGGCCGGGCGGCCCTGCACGGGCAGAACATGTCAAGTCCCGACATCCGTGCCGGAATGGCCATGGTCATCGCCGCTCTGTGCGCCAAAGGCGAGAGCACCATCGATCACGCCGAGATCATCTACCGGGGCTACGAAAACCTCGTCGACAAACTCACCTCTCTCGGCGCCGACGTCGAGGCCGTAAAACAGAATTGACGAAGTGACGGATTTTTGACGGAAAATTTGACGGAATGCGTATCTTTTTGTCGCGCAATAGATTGCTGCTGATCGTTTTCGGCGCCGCCCTGGCGGTGCGGGGCGTGTTTTTCGGCTTCTGGTACACCGGGGCGTTCCGCTTTTATCACCGGGTGCCGGGGCTGGACATGCAGACGCTGCTGCGTTTTTCCGAGTGGGGACCGGGGTGTGAATTCCGCCCCCTTTTCGTCGTCCACAGGATCCTTGTTTATCTGGTCTGGCTGGTCTGCGGACGGCAGCACTGCGTCGAGGCCGTGGTCGTCATCCAGAGTCTTTTTGCGGCGGCGGGGGCGGTGATGCTGGCCGACATCGTCCTTGCCCTGTGGGGACGGCGGGTCACGGCTCTGTGCGCCGGGCTGTTTTACGCCCTGTACGGTCCTCTGGTGCTGTACGACTTCTGCGTTCTTCAGGAAAGCGTGACCACGACCCTCATTCTGGCCGGCGTGTGGGCCTTCATCCGCTGCCGCGCCCGGAAGTACCCGCCGGGAAAAAGCTTCTGCACGGGGCTCCTGCTGGGGCTCTGTTCCGCAGGCCGTCCCGTGGCGGCGGCACTGGCCCTGTTTCTGCCGGGCCGGACTTTTCTTGCGGCGCCGCGGAAAAGAAGAAGCGCCCTTCTCATGGTTGCGGGCGTCTTCGCCTTGTGGGCGGCGGCTTCGGTGTTCAATTACGCCCTCTCCGAGTACCCGGGACCCTTCTTTCATGTGCTCCCGTACACGGTGCGTTACAACGCCGAGAAGTCGTCTGCGGGAAGCGGCGAAACCCCGGCGAAACGCCTCTCTCTTGGATTGCCCGGCCGGGCGGCGAAATTTCTTCTCGCCTTCGAGATGCCCGAAAATCTCAACTATTACTTTCTGCGTCACCGCCTGACGCCGCTGAAATTTCTTCCGGGACCGGGACTGCTCCTGCCCGTTGCCCTTGCCGGACTCCTGCTCATGCTGGGCAGAGTCGGACACCGGGAGGGCGTCATCGTCTTCGCGATCGTGCTGCTGGCCCTGCCGCTGGCGGCAAGGGAACCCATCGGGCGCTACCGTCTGCACCTCGTCCCTTATTTCGTCGTCTGCGCCGCGTACTTTTTCAACGTTCTGCGCAGAGGTGTTATCAGGTCCAACGTGCTGTGCGGGGCGTCCTTCGCGCTGGCCCTGGGGGTGAATTTCCTGTTTTCCGATCCCGGTTTCATTCGCGCCTCGGATCACGTCGCCTGGGCGCTGGCCGAGGAACAGGCCGCGGACG
>Ga0265298_10011664_pt1 | contig 10261 bp, 11 predicted proteins | sample AusTroGonzalo_MG_3_FD_193486 | JGI IMG/M metagenome (GOLD analysis project Ga0265298, IMG submission 193486) | Bovine rumen microbial communities from tropical cattle in Woodstock, Queensland, Australia - Gonzalo_01 | ecosystem: Host-associated > Mammals > Digestive system > Stomach > Rumen ... | reverse complement strand
ACTTGGGCATTTCCACCACGGGACGTTCCACCACGATGGGGGCGCCGGCCTTGGCCTTGAGCTCGTTCAGTTCGGTATTGAAACGCTCTTTGGCGATACCGCTGCGGTAGTCGCGGTACTGGCGCTCGTGCATGGCCATTTCGAAGAGTTCTTCATCGTCCTCACCGTAGTCCCAGCCTTCCTCGTCCATCATCGCACGGAACTTGGGCAGTTCGTCGGGATAGTTGTCCTGCGGGTTGCCGGTGCTGAACTCCATGCCTTTCTCCTTGGCCAAGGCCACAATCTCCGGAGCAAGTTCGCCGGGGAGCTGACCCATGTTGCCCAGGATCATGCCCCAGGTATCCTTGTCGATGGTGGTCCAGCGGGGTTTGTCGTTGAGCATATTGAACAGGTTCATCAGGGCGGTGTTCTTCACGTACTGGCTGAACGGAGTCACGAGCGGCGGGTAACCGAGGCGGGGCCATACGTACTCCACTTCCTCGAAGAGCTTCACCATGAGGGTGTCGAGGCTCATCTCCGGACGGCCGTGGGCACGCTGGGCGGCGTTGATAGCGCCCTGGAAGCCTTTCAGATCGGCCATCATGGAACCCATCATACCGCCGGGCAGGCCGCAGCCCACCAGCAGGGAGGTCATTTTGGCGTTGGAGGGGTTGATCCAGTAGCCCAGGAAGTCGTCGATGAACTTCTGGGTGAGACGGCGCACCTCCATGTAGGCGTCCATGTTCAGGTCTTTCACCAGGAAACCGTCGCAGCGGAGCATCTCGCGGATGGTAATCACATCCGGGTGCACTTTACCCCAGGAGAGGGGCTCGACGGCTACGTCCAGGTAGTCGGCGCCGGCGCGGGCCACTTCCAGCATGGATGCCGGAGAGAAGCCGGGGCCGGTGTGGCCGTGGTACTGCACTTTGATGTGCGGGTATTTCTTCTTGATGTCGGCCACGAGTTCGGCCAGGACATTCGGGCGGCCGATGCCGGCCATGTCCTTGAGGCAGATTTCATCGGCCCCATATTCCACGACCTTGTCCACGATGTCCATGTAGTAGGCTACCATGTGCACAGGGCTGTGGGTGATGGAAAGGGCAACCTGGGAAATCATACCGCCCTTTTTGGCGCCGATGACGGAGCCTTTCAGGTTGCGGTGGTCGTTCAGGCCGCAGAAGGAACGGGCGATGTCGGTGCCCTGCTTCTTCTTGACCTTGAACATGAGCTCACGCACATCCAGCGGAACGGGGTTCATGCGCAGGGCGTTCAAGCCACGCTCCAGCATGTGGGTCTGGATACCGGCCTTGTGGAAAGGTGCGGTCCAGGCACGTACGGCCTTGTTGGGGTTCTCGCCGAACAGGAGGTTCACCTGCTCGAAAGCACCGCCGTTGGTCTCCACACGGTCGAAGCAACCCATGTCAATGATGGCCGGAGCCACCTCCACAAGCTGGTCGACGCGCGGAACGTACTTTCCGGAGCTCTGCCACATATCTCTGTAAACCAGGGAGAACTTGATTTCACGTTTTGCCATAAATGTTGCAATTTTTTATCGAAGCCTGCAAAGTTACAAAATAAATTTTGCAATTCCGGAATTAATCCTTACATTTGCAGTCCCAAACATGGTGGATGTAGTTCAGCTGGTAGAGCATCGGATTGTGGTTCCGAGTGTCGTGGGTTCGAGCCCCATCATCCACCCCACAAAAAAAGCCCTCTTTCAAGGAGGGCTTTTTTCGTTTTCTTTATTTCTGTTTGAACTCTTTGTCTGTCTTCTTCAGATCGCAGATTTGGAAGATGGCTGCTACCAGTGCGAAAACCATCAAAAACGCGAATCCAACGATTACCAGGATGTGAGGATCCTTCTTGAAACAATGGATAATGAAGATGACAGCCAGGGCTAAAGTCGCGAAGCCATCAGACACAATGTTGATCAGGTGCCCCTGCCGATGCTCTGCCCAGGTCACAGCTTCCAGGGATTCCTCCTGCTTTTTGAATGCCTCCAGTTTGTAGTAGGAGTAGATTCTGAAGCAAAGGGACGGAAGAAGGCACAGCGCAATAACGGGAAGGCAATAATCAAACTCTCCAGTGCATATGTATTCAGTGATTGTGTAAGCCAGGTAGACAATGGCAATAAAGAGAGCAATAAAATTAGCTCTTAACTTCTGCTTGGTAAAAGAATAGTAGTCCATCATATAATAATAGGTTAAATAGTTTTCAGTGCTTCCTCTTTGGTGATGGGCGTGAAACGGTCCATGACCTTCCCATCCCTTTCGACCTTTCCAAAAAACATCTCATAGGGCCGCACCCAGCATAGTTTCTCCCCGTACAGGGCCTGGTAAACAACCATCTTCTCCTGGGTCTCACTGTCGTTTGCAATGCACACAAGTTTGTACAGCCCGCCCTTGAAATGTCTAAAGTATTCAGCCATATGCGAATATACTCACTATTGATGAGAATTCAAATAGATATTTCGCAAAGGGCAGGATTAGAGCTCGCGGCGGAGGCGGGCTTTGGGGATGTCGAGTTGGGAGCGGTATTTGGCGATGGTGCGGCGGGCTACTTTGTAGCCGCGGGCGGAGAGACCGTCCACGAGTTCGTCGTCGGTGAGGGGGTTGTGCTTGTCCTCGCCATCGACCATTTCGCGCAGGGCTTTTTTGATTTCGCGCGTGGAGACTTCCTCGCCGTCGGAATTTTCCAGACCTTCCGAGAAGAAGTACTTGAGAGGGAAGATACCGAAGTGGGTCTCGATCCACTTGCTGTTCACCACACGGGAGATGGTGGAGATATCGAAGCCGGTCATCTCGGCGATGTCCTTGAGGACCATGGGCCGGAGATTGCTTTCGTCGCCATCAATGAAATAGTCGTGCTGGTAATCAATAATGGCCTGCATGGTGCTCTGGAGCGTGTTCTGACGCTGGCGCAGGGCCTCGATGAACCACTTGGCAGAATCGATCTTCTGCTTCACGAAGGAAGCCGCTTCTTTGTCGGCCCGGGAAGAGGACAGACGGCCGGCTTCCATGATTTCCGAGTATTTGCGGTTGATGCGCAGCTCCGGAATGCTGAAGCGAGGCATGCTCAAAATCAGATGGCCGTTCTCGTATTCCAGACGGAAATCCGGGACCACCTGCTGGGCTTGATCGTTATAGGAATCGTCAATCTGGCCGCCGGGGGCCGGATTCAGACGACGGATTTCGTCCAGAACGCCCTTCATCTCCTCTTCCGAGAGATGTAAACGCGTCATGATTTTCTGAAAATGACGGTTCTTGAAAGACTCGAACTGGTCCGAGAGTACGCGGATGGCATTGCCCACGGAAGGCGTGCGCTTTTTGTCTTCCAGCTGGATGAGCAGACACTCGCGGAGGTCGCGGGCGCCCACGCCGGAGGGCTCGAACTCCTGGATGACGTGGAGCATCTTCTCCACTTCCTCGGCCGTGGACTCTACCCCCGCGCGGAAGGCAAGGTCGTCGACCAGGGACTCGATATCCCTTCGCAGATAACCGTCTTCATCGAGCGAGCCGATGATAAAACTGGCCACCGTGCGCTGATGGTCCGACAGGTTACGGTATCCCAGCTGCTCCAGCAGGCTCTGGGTAAAGCTCTGCTTCACGGAGAAGGTATTGTATTCCGGGCGCTCGTCTTTGCCCCAGTTATTTACATGGAGATTGTAAGAAGGAATGTCGTCGTCCTGGGGACCGTAGTTTTCCTCCAGGGAGCCGCCGCTCTGCTCCTTTTCCTCCACTTCGGAGATGGAAACGTCACGGGGTTCGTCTTCCCGCTTCTGCTGCGGGTCGTCGTCTACCACAGGGTTGTCGTTGAGCACCTCACGCACATGCTGCTCCAAAGCCTGCACCGGCATCTCGATCAGTTTGATCGTCTGAATCTGCAGCGGTGAAAGCTTCTGCTGTAACTTTTGCTCGAGTCCCTGTTTGATGGCCGCCATTATCTGGGATAGTTAATGGTCTCCTTGATGATGTAGGCGGTGGGATACGTTCCCTTGAGGGCATTATAGATACGGAGTGCCTCGTCCTTGGAACGGAAGTCCCCGACCGTCACTTTGTAGTTGGGGCTTTCGAAGGAACGGTACACCGCAACGTTCAGTTGGCTGCGCAACGTGCTCTCAATGTTCTCTGACTTCACGCGGGCCTGCGGGCCGTTGTCGTAGAAAACACGGATGCGGAAGCCGGAAATGGGCTTCTTTGCGTTGGCCTTTACATACTCGTCCAGGGCCTGTTTGACAGTGGCGCTCTGGTTGATTTCCACACCGGGGCCGAGCACCGAAAGGATGTTCCGGCCCAAGAGGGTGGAATCTACGGCGGCGGGGATTTCCACCACCTCTTCCTGTTCCTGTGCCTGGGCTGCGAAGCAACCGAGTGCCAGCAGGGAAAGTATGAGAACGAAACGTTTTTTCATCACTTGGAGAAACTTGAAATGTCCAGGTCCCGGAATTTCACCGGGGCGCGTAAAACACCGTTCTTCCGGAACGCACCCTGCACATCAATATCGGCCTTAAGACCTTCGAGGGAACGCTTGGAAGCGATGACCAGCACATCCAGCAGCGAGGCGCCGTCTGCGAGGGTTACCGTGCAGGGCAGCTCGTATACCTGTTCGCTCTTTCCCTGCAGCTCAATGCCGCTGGTGTAAAAGAAAGCGATGGGTTTGTCTTCGTAGCGGATGGTGCCTGTCACTTCCTGCACGGCGAAGCTCATGGCAGGGTTGTTAATTCCCAGCAAAAGCTTGGCATCCATGGAGCGAAACGAGGTGGGAACAATGTACGCTATACCTACGGAGGTGAGCGAAATTTCCTTGACCTTGTGTACGCCGCAGGAGGCGGCGAGGAGGGCCACTACAAGAACAATGCCGATATGCTTAAAAGTTTTCATCAACGCAAAGGTAATGATTTTTTTCGTAACTTTGCAGCCCATGAAAAAAAGAGCATATATCGAGACATACGGGTGTCAGATGAACGTGAATGACACCGAAGTAATCTTCTCCATTTTGGCCGATGCAGGCTATGAGAGAACTGAAGTGATGGAAGAGGCAGACCTGGTGATGGCCAACACCTGCAGCATCCGCGACAACGCCGAGCAGCGCATCTGGGGAAGAATCGAAGTCTTCCACCAGCTGCGTCAGCGCAAACCTGCCCTCATCGTGGGGATCGTCGGCTGCATGGCCGAGCGTCTGAAGGACAAGCTGCTGGACACGCATAAGGTAGACCTTGTCGTGGGCCCGGACGCCTATCGTTCCCTGCCCCGGCTGCTGGAAGCCATCGGCCCGGACAGCCCGCAGATCGACGTCCTCCTCTCCCGCGAAGAGACCTACGCCGACATCAAGCCGGTGCGCACGGACAAGAACGGCATATCGGCCTTCATCTCCATCATGCGCGGCTGCAACAACGTATGCTCTTACTGTGTGGTGCCCTACACCCGCGGCGCCGAGCGTTCCCGCGATGCCAATTCCATCGTGCGCGAGGCCTGCGACGTGTACCAGCGCGGGTACAAGGAGGTCACCCTCCTGGGCCAGAACGTGGACAGCTACCTGTGGAAGAGCGAGACGGAGACCGTCAACTTCGCCCAGCTGCTGGAGCGCGTGGCGGCCATCGCACCGGACCTTCGCGTGCGCTTCGCCACCTCCCACCCCAAAGACATCTCCGACGAGGTCATCTATACCATGGCCGCACACAAGAATATCTGCAAGCACATTCACCTGCCCGTACAGAGCGGCAGCTCCCGCATGCTGGAGAAGATGCGCCGCAAGTACGACCGTGAGTGGTACCTGGAGCGGGTGGCCAAGATCCGCGAGGTGATGCCGGACTGCGGCCTCACCACCGACGTGATTGCCGGCTTCTGCTCCGAAACCCCCGAAGACCACCAGGACACCCTGTCCCTGATGGAGCAGGTGGGCTTCGACTGGGCCTTCATGTTCGCCTACTCCGACCGTCCGGGCACCCTGGCCAACCGCACCATGCCCGACGATGTACCGGCCGATGAAAAGAACCGCCGTCTGAACGAAATCATCGAGCTGCAGAACCGCAAGTCCCTGGAGCGCTACCGCGCCCAGATTGGCAAGAAGCTGGAAGTGCTGGTGGAAGGTCCTTCCAAGCGGGATCCCAACATGCTCTGCGGCCGCGCTTCCAACAATATGATGTGTGTATTCCCCGCCGAGGGCCGCGCCGTGCGCAGCTACACCGAGGTGGAAGTTGTAGACTGCACATCGGCCACACTCATTTGCAAATAAGCAAATTATCACTATCTTTGTTCCCGGCGAAAAAGGATGAGAGCCTTTTCTAACGCCCATGCGAATCAAAGATTTGTGCCCGGAAGAAAGGCCCCGGGAAAAGATGCACCTGCGCGGTGCGAAGGCCTTGTCAAACGCCGAACTCCTTGCCATCCTTCTGGGAAGCGGCACCGGCGGTAAAAACGTCATGGAAATAGCACACGAGCTGTTGGCATCGGCCGACGGCAAGCTCACCCTGCTCTTCGCGATGCCGCTGGAGCGGCTCGTCCTGCAGAAAGGCGTGGGTGAGGCGCGCGCCTTCACCATCTCCGCCGCCATGGAACTGGGCCGACGGACCATGGAGGAGTGCGCCCTGGCCGACAAACGCGCCATCACCTGCCCGGAGATGGTCTACCGCCTGATGCTGCCCAGCCTGAAAAACCTGGACCACGAAGAATGCTGGGCCGTGTACCTGAACCGCGCCAACTTCGTGCTGGGAAAGGAGATGATCTGCAGCGGCAGCCTGGAGAGTACCCTGGTAGACACCAACCGCATCCTCCGGCGCGCCATCGAGAAACAGAGCGCCTACGTGGTCCTGGTGCACAACCACCCCTCCGGCTCGCCCCTTCCGGGGAAGGCCGATATTCACCAGACCGACCGCGTGCGCAACGCCCTGGCCTCCGTGGAAATCTCCCTGATGGACCATGTCATCATTGCCGATGACTGCTTCTTTTCTTTCGCGGAAGAACGGGTTGGAAGGCAATAGGTTTTATCTTTTGACGGAAAACACTATATTTGTATCCGTTAGATAAAATCACAGGCCATGAAACTCGTCAACCTCGGGGATAAGAAAACTGTCCTCAACAGCTACATTGCAGAAATCCGCGATGTGCGCATCCAGAAAGACAGCATGCGCTTCCGCACCAACCTGGAGCGAGTGGGCACCGTATTCGCCTACGAAATCTCCCAGACCCTGTCTTACTCCGAGAAGGAAGTGACCACTCCCCTGGGCGTGGCCACTGTCAATACGTTTGACACCAGGCTCGTGATTGCCGCCATCCTCCGTGCCGGCCTTCCCCTGCAGAACGGCCTGCTGAGCGTGTTCGACCACGCCGACTGCGCCTTCCTGTCCACCTTCCGCAAGTTCGGGAAGGGGGACTACTTCAAGGTGCACGCCGACTATTGCACCTGCCCTCCCCTGGAAGACAAGGTGCTCATTGTGGCCGACCCGATGCTCGCCACCGGCTCCTCCATGGAGTCGGCCCTCGAAAAACTGGAAGAAGAGGGCGGAAAAGCCCTGCATGTCCACCTGGTATGCCCCGTAGCCAGCCGCTACGCCGTGGACCAGCTGGCCCAGAAGCTGGACGACAAGTACACCCTCTGGGTGGCAGCCATCGACGAAGAGCTCACCAGCCACAATTACATCATCCCCGGACTGGGAGATGCCGGCGACCTGGCCTACGGCGAAAAAGTATGAGCCGTGACACTTAAGTAATTAAAACATAACACATTAGCACAACAGACGGGTATCAAAACGGTACCCGTCTGTTGTGCTATCACACTTATAGCCAACAACATAGCCGCCACGCCCCAAATGCCCTGTGAATAAGAATGTGGAAAAAAATGTAAGAGAATGTAACGAAATGGAAAACTTTTTACTACCTTTGTACCCAAGCGTGAAAGTATTTAGTTAGTCAGACAAAAATGGTTAGATTTTACGGAACCGCAAGCGGAAAAGTAGACGACAAGGGGCGCATCGTGCTCCCTGCCGCTTTCCGTGATGCCATGGTGCGCGGCGGCTCCGAAAATATGAACCTGATTGTGAAAAAGAATGTCCAGCAGTGCTGCATCGACCTGTTCCCCGCTGAGGAATGGGAGCGCAGAAGCGAAAAAGTGCTGGACACCATTGATCCTGAACTGAATGCCGGAGACGCTATGTTTTGGACCAAGTACAATGACGGCGTCTCCACCCTGGTTCCGGACGGAAAACTGGGCCGCCTGAGCATCCCGTCAGAGTTGCTTGAGAGTGCAGGTATTACTAAAGAGGTAGTATTCGGCGGCGTTGGCTACAAGCTCCAGATCTGGAATCCGGAAACCCGTAAGGCCAGCCTTCTTTCCGAGGAGGAATTCAAAAACACCGCTCTGAGACTATCCGAAAGAAAGTAAGGAGGTCTTCAGATGTCTGAGTATCATATCCCTGTACTGCTGACGGAAAGTATTTCCGCGCTGGTCACCAATCCTAACGGTACATACGCCGATGCCACTTTCGGAGGCGGTGGACACACCGCTTTCCTACTTTCACGCTTAAACGATGGCGGCCGCGTCATCGCCTTCGATCGTGACATCGATGCTATAGCCCGGGCTCCGAAGGATCCCAGGCTCACCCTTATTCACAACAACTTCCGCTTTATCGAAAACTATGCGGAGCAAATGAGGAGATCCCTCGGCTTCGCTCGGGATGACAGAGGACCGGGAATTTTCGACGGCATCCTGGCCGATTTAGGCGTAAGCTCCCACCAGTTCGACACCGCCGAGCGCGGCTTCAGCTTCCGCTTCGAGGAAGCCCCGCTGGACATGCGCATGAACCAGGAAGCGAAACTCAACGCGGAAGAAGTGGTGAACACCTACAGCGAGGCCGACCTGGAACGCATCCTTCGCCTGTACGGCGAGGTAGACGGCGCCCGCAACATGGCCCGGCTCATTGCCGATGCCCGCAGCAAGCAGGCCCTGCACACCACCGGAGACCTGGATAACGCCATCGCCCGCATGCTCCCGAAGGGGGCCGAGCACAAAGTGCTGGCCAAGGTATACCAGGCCCTTCGCATCGAGGTGAACCAGGAAATGCGCTCGCTGGAGAAATTCCTGGACGGTGCCGCCCGCAGCCTGAAGCCCGGCGGACGCCTGGTGGTCATCACCTACCACAGCCTGGAAGACCGCATGGTGAAGAACTTCATCAAGGCGGGCAACGTGGAAGGAACGCAGGAAAAGGACCTCTACGGCAACACGGTCACTCCGCTGGAGGCCGTGAACCGCAAGCCCATCCTGCCGGAAGAAAGTGAAATCGCGGAGAACACGCGCGCCCGCAGCGCGAAGCTCCGCATCGCGGAAAGGAGGGCCGATAAATGAGTGTAAAAACCATCCTGCACGCCATCCGCAACACGTTCCGGGCCATCCGCAGCGGCGAACTGCTGCTGCGCATCCGGGCCGACAAGTACTACATGCACATCATGTACCTCTTCCTGCTGATGTGGATGACCATCCTGCTGAGCCTGCAGGTAGACAAGACCCTGGCCCGCGTGGGAGATAACAAGGCCGCCCTGGAGCGCCTCCGCATCCATCACGCCGAAAAAGAGGCCGCCCTGGTGAAACTGCACAGCGCCTCAGCCGCTGAAATCCGTCTGAGAGAACTGGGTTCGGAAGCCGCTCTTCCGAATGAACCCGCGAGTGTGATTAAGAGCAAATGAGAGAGCAGAGCGAAATAAAGGACAGCATCCAGAACCGTGACCGCATTCACGTGGTCATGTTCTTCCTGTCCCTGATGTTCATGGTGCTGGGAGGCTTCATCCTGGCCTGGATCATCAAGATCCAGACCACCTACACCGTGGACAGCTCGGTCATCGGCCTCTTCCGCCCGGTGGAGCAGAAGCACGTGGATCATCCCGTGCGCGGACGCATCCTGGCCACCGACGGTCGCCCGATGGCCATATCGGCCCCGCTCTACGACCTGTATATGGACTGCACGGTGCGCAAGAAGGACTATCAGGAGGAAGGGAAGGACAGCCTGGAGCGCGCCTGGAGAAACAAAGCCCGCGAACTGGGCCGCTACCTGAGCGCCGAGTTCAAGGACCGCAGCGCCGACGAATACGCCAACATGATTCTCAGCGGCCGCCAGAAAGGCTCCCGTTACCTGCGCCTGCAGCGCAACCTGGACCTGAGCACCATTCAGCGTGTGAGAACCTTCCCGCTGTTCAAGGAAGGCCCCTACACCGGCGGTATCATCGTGGAAGAGCACGAGGAGCGCATCTACCCGTACGACTCTCTGGCCCGCCGTGTCATCGGCTATGTGAAG
>Ga0265298_10011661_pt1 | contig 10262 bp, 4 predicted proteins | sample AusTroGonzalo_MG_3_FD_193486 | JGI IMG/M metagenome (GOLD analysis project Ga0265298, IMG submission 193486) | Bovine rumen microbial communities from tropical cattle in Woodstock, Queensland, Australia - Gonzalo_01 | ecosystem: Host-associated > Mammals > Digestive system > Stomach > Rumen ... | reverse complement strand
ATAAGTCGTTCTCGCTCAGTTTCTCGACACTGAACTATGCAAGACAGACACAACATTATGTGTGTCGCTTGAAAGGTTTTGAGGACGATTGGACAGTGCTGAAACCAGGCGAGCATACAGTGCGATATACAAGTCTGAAGCCTGGTACCTACGTTTTTGAAGTGAAAACGGCTACGGAGGCAGGACAGGAAGGACAGACTATCAGCATTAAGGTGGAGGTAACGCCGTATTTCTGGAAGAGCTGGTGGTTTATATTGTTGTGCCTTATGGTGCTCTCTGGCATCTTTGTCTGGCTCTACCGTCTTCGCATGGCGTCCCTTCGTCGTCAGGAGGCTGAGAAATTGATGCAGCCTGTCCGTAAGGCTTTGGAAGAAAGTGATGATCCTGTCCAGTTACAATCGCGCATACAGAATATTCTGGATACTCATGAGTATTTGATGCAAAGTTTTCATCGTACTGTAGAGGCAGATAAGCAGCAAACAGTAAAAAGCAAGGGCTTCATGGAACGTGCTACGGAAATTTTGGAGCAGAATTATGGTAACAGCGAGTTTGGCATTGATGAGTTTGCAGAAGCTTTGGGAATGAGTAGAAGTTTAGTGTCGAAGCGACTGAATCATGAAGCCGGTCAAAGCACCAGCCAGTTTATCCGTAATTACAGGTTGAGTGTTGCCAAACGTTTGTTGCTTGACAATTGGGCTAACAGGAATATTACAGAAATAGCCTATAAGGTGGGATTCAACGATCCGAAGTACTTTACTCGTTGCTTTACCCGCCAGTATGGCTGTAGTCCTAGCGCATTTGTGGGGGAGGATGAAAAGGTGGATGAAAAGTAGCTGTTTCCGGGTGTACGGATGATATAAATCAAGGATAATTGAGGTTTGTCCACCTCTTTTATTGTTTTGTCCACCTATACGGTGGTCTTTTTTTATAATTTTGCAAGCAAAACAACTGCTAACATTTATATAATAACACAATTCAAACATTAAATTCATTATCTAATGAGAAAACAAGTCTTATTCTCTACGATGCTAATGTTGGGGATGACGGGAGGCTTAACCCTCACGTCTGTTCCTGCAATGGCGTCTGTGACCCAGCAGACTATCAAGGTCAAGGGTCAGGTTGTGGACCAAGACGGAGAACCGCTCATCGGTGCAACCGTCAAGGTGAAGGGCAGTCAGACTGGTGCAGTGACCGATTTCGACGGTAACTTCACGATTGATGCTGCTTCAAACGCAACGCTTGTCATCAGCTATGTGGGCTTCAAGGATCGGGAGATAGCCGTCCGTGGACGTGCTGTCATTGACAAGATTCAAATGGAGTCCGACTCTCAGGTGCTCGACCAACTGGTTGTTGTAGGTTACGGTACACAGAAGAAGGCCGACCTGACGGGTTCGGTCAGTATTGTGAATGCCGACGAACTGAAGCGTGTGTCGAACTCTAACATTTCCACCATGCTGGAAGGTAAGGTGGCCGGTGTGCAGATTACTTCTGACGGTCAGCCGGGTGCTGATCCTTCAGTACGTATTCGTGGTATCGGCTCATTTGGTAGCACAGCTCCTCTGTATGTTGTCGATGGTGTACCTATGGGTACCACCATTCGCGACTTCTCGCCTAACGACATTGAGACCATTCAGGTACTGAAGGACGCTTCCGCTGGTGCTATCTACGGTTCGCGTGCTGCAAACGGTGTTGTCATCATTACCACCAAGAGCGGTAAGAAAGATCAGCCGTTGAAGGTCGATTATAAAGGATATTTCGGTATTGACAAGATTTCCAGTAGCGTATATGACGTCATGGACGCCTCGCAGTACAGTCAATATTTAGGTATGGCCTGCGCCAACAGCAACACGCCGTTAGCTGGCGGCTATAGTCTTGGAACTGACGGTAAGTACCATTTCCAGGACGGTACAAACACCGACTGGTTCAACGAAGTGTTCAAGACAGGTACCCGCCAGAACCACAATATCAATCTGAGCGGCGGTAGTGCCACCAGTACTTATAACGTCGGTCTCGACTACTTCCAGCAGAAAGGTACGCTTGAGGGTGCAGGTCCCAACTACGAGCGTTTCACTGCTCGCGTTAATAACACGATGGAGACCAAGTTCATCAACTTCCGTACTTCGCTGGTCTATTCGCACAGCAATCAAGACGGTATGGGCCTTTCGAACGCCTCTGAGTATGTTCAGGGTTTGTATGGTGACGTCACCAACGTATTGCGTGGAACACTGCTGATGCAACCTACCATTAAGGCTTACGACCCCACCACTTGGGTGCTTGACGACAAGGTAGGCTCTGCCAGCAGCTATAACTACGATGCTTACGGCTATGGTGTCTACTACGATACCATCCATGGCGATATCTCCGCTTCTAACCCGCTGTTGGTCAACAACCTGCTGACTCGTAATACGATTGTTGACCGTGTCGTAGGTACTGGCTCTGCTGACGTCAACCTGCTGAAGATGATTGGTATTGAGTCAAAGAACCATAAGCTGACCTACAAACTTAATCTTTCATACAGCAAGACCTATGCAACCGACAAGACTTGGGTATCAGCATGGATTCAGTCAAATCGTGTTTATCTGGACAAGTCGAACGAGCGCCTGACCAAGGGCACTCGTCAGTATAGCGACTTCTTGGCTGAAAATACGCTGACCTATGACGGCACCATTGGTAAGCATCACATTAACCTCTTGGGCGGTATGACCTATCAGGAGGACAATACCAACGAGATTACCGGTTGGGCAGTCAATTTCTCGGAACCTTATTTCCTGCAGTTGCAGAATGGCGGCGACACCTATTCAAGCTCTTATGAGGCTAAGCACTCTATGGCATCGTTTATCGGTCGTCTGAACTACGATTATGATGGCAAGTACCTGCTGTCGGTTGTCATTCGTCGTGATGGCAGCTCTCGTCTGACGAAGTCCATCCGTTGGGAGACCTTCCCCTCTGTATCTGTCGGTTGGCGTTTCGATAAGGAAAGCTTCTTCCCCATCAACCGCGACATCGTTAATATGTTTAAGGTACGTGCGAGTTATGGTGAGTTGGGTAACGAGGCTGCTGTCGCCAACTATGCCAACTTGGCAACCCTGGCTCGTAACAACATGACCTATTCGTTCGGTAACGTGCCCATTACCGGTTCTGCTATTTCTAATTTCGTCAATGCCGACATTGCATGGGAGAAGAAGAAGACCACTAATATCGGTATCGACCTGGCTATGTTCAACAACCGCTTGGAGTTCACAGCTGAGTGGTACAAGAACAAGTCTGAGGATCTGCACTACAATGTGCCCGTACCTGCAAATGCTGGTGTGGCTAACACGGCTGTAACGATGAATGCAGCTTCGATGGAGAACAGCGGTTTCGAGTTCTCTGCTACCTACCGTAATAACGACCACCCACTGAAGTGGCAGGTAAGTGGTAACCTAAGCACTTTGAAGAACAAGGTAACATCGCTTGGTTTCGGTACGGAAAGCTACGTCACTGGTGCCTATATAACAAAGGTAGGCGAGGAAGTCGGTCAGTTCTACGGCTGGCAATATGGTGGCATCATCCGTTCACAGGAACAGCTGAACCAACTGAACGAGATGGGACGCGTGACTCACAACAACAGCGAGTTAGCTAAGCAGAAGGCTAATCCCTCGTACGTGCCTGACCTCGTGGCTGAGGGTGGCTGGACCTACCAGGGCGGTGCCAACGTCGGTGACTGCTGGTATTATGACAGCAACAACGACGGTAAGGTGGATGCCGATGATCAGGTGGTACTGGAAAGTGGCCTGCCCAAGGTTAGTTTCGGTATCAGCGCCCGTTTTGAGTATAAGAACTTCGACTTGGCCATCTCGACCTTTGGTGCTTTGAACTATCACGTGACTGATGACATCTATAACAGTCTGAACTCATGCTACGGTCCTGGCAATAAGGACGTAGATGTTGCTGGTGCTAACCGTTGGTCGGCTGACGGCAATACCTATATCTCAGACGTCCCACGTACCTATTATTCTAATAACGCCACATTGCCTTGGAACGACCTGTTCAGTGAGCGCAAGATTCAGAATGCTGCTTATTGGAAGATTGCCAACATCGAGATTGGCTACAACTTCCCTGACAAGTGGTTCAAGGGCGTGGTCAGCGGTGTACGTGCATACGTGTCGGCTCAGAACTTATATACCTTTACCAAGTATCATGGATACAATGTTGACTATGCCGGCGGTACTTTCACCCCAGGTTACAACTTCTGTTCGTACCCGACTCCTCGCAGTTTCATGGGAGGTATCCTCTTGTCGTTCTAATTCTAAATTCATCATTCTTAATAGAATATATATCATATGAAACTATATAAATTATCATTTGCCCTGCTGCTCGGCATAGGTGCGATGACCTCATGTAGCGACAAATTGGATGTCAGCGACCCTAACCGCCAGACATCTGAGACCTTCGGTAATTCAGCCGATGATCTGGAAGAATGTGTCATTGCTTGCTACAACCACATCCGCATGGAGGGCACATACGCCCGCGTGGGTTATAATCTTGATGTCACCCGTGGTGACGAAGTATGGAACTCTTCTCAGGTTTGGTATATGCCATTCGACGATTTGAATGACCCTATCACCGACGAAATCAACCAGTGGTCGTGGCGTGACTGGTACTACACCATCAATGTCTGCAATTTTATCTTGTCGCGCGTTACCGAAGAAAACAGTACGTTGAGTGACCGCTATAAGCGCATCAAGGGACAGGCCCTGTTCATCCGTGGTCTGGCTTACTATAATCTGGCTGGATACTATCAGAATCCTGCTCTGATTACCGATTACAACGATTATAAGACCCTGGACGGTTTGTATGCTTCCAACTATCAGGAAGGCGATGCTGATGGCAATGCTCAGTATGATCGCGTGCTTGATCATGTTGAGAAGGACTTCGCAGAAGCTATGACGCTGCTGCCTGCCAAGACTGTTGGCGGCGAGTGGGCAAAAGGTCGCGCCACCAGTGGTGCCGCTGCCGGCTACTATGCCCGTACACTGATGATGCGCCACAAGTATAGCGAGGCTCTGGCCGTTCTCAAGGATATCATGAGTACTGCCGATGGTGGTAACCAGTTGTATGGTGAATACAAACTGATGGCCGAATTCGGCGACAACTTCCGTGAAGGTCCTGAATACGAGAACAACGACGAAAGCATCTTCGAGGTGCAGTTCCTTGACCTGGAGTCTCAGGGTACCGATGATGAGTGGACACCTGTCAACACCAGTGCCAATGCTACGCAGGGACATGCTATTGAGAGTAATTATGGTCCTGGCGACTTTGGCGGATGGGCCGACTTGTCTGTCTCTCCATGGCTTTACAACCTGTTCCTGAGTGAAAAAACTACAAATGGCTCTCTTGATCCACGTCTCTATTGGACTGTCGGAACTTACGAACCTGCTTGGGATGGCTATGCCAATGGCAATGTCTGCTATACTGCACCTATGACAGCTGGTAACTATGTTGTCACGAATAACGGTTATGGCGGTCTGCCTATTGCCAAGAACACCAATTTCCGTACCAACCTTTACGATAAGATAGTTGTTGGTCTGCATTGTGGTATTAACCTGCGCCTGATGCGTTACTCTGACGTACTGCTGCGTGCTGCTGAGTGTGAGAATGAGGTGAACAATGGGCCGACAGCCAATGCCTACAAGTGGATAAATGCTGTACGTCACCGTGCCGGACTGGCTGATATAGATCAGAACAAATACAATACAGCCGACAAACTGTTTGAATATATAGCAAATGTGGAGCGTCCAAGAGAGTTTGGTTGTGAGTTCGGACGTGGCTTTGACCTCATTCGCTGGGGATTCTTCTATAGTGCCGACCGCCTGCAGCAGTTGAAGGAGCATGCAGCTGTCAATTTCTGGACAAAGGCTAACTTTGACAAGGGTATCTATACCTACACTCCGAAAGATGCCGTTGACTATAATGGCTGCAGCAAGAGTTCCTTCGATACCTTCAAGCCTGGTCATGAGTTCCTGCCTATTTTCCAAAATACATTGACCCAAAACACTCATTTGGTGGGTAACTCGGCCAATAAGGACAGCAACAATGCCTCTTACTTCTCTGGAAAGGGTTGGACGGTGCATCCCGTCGTGAACCTCTAAATGGTAAAAGGTTTAACAGTAATAAAGATAAAAATGAAGATTATGAAATATCTCAATAAAATAGCAACTTCAGCTTGTTTTGCTGCACTTGGTATGCTCATGCTGACAGGCTGCGAGGGCGCGGAGCTGTATTCTATAGGCTCTCCCGACTGGTTGTCAGAAAAAGTCGACTCCATCAAGAATTCTAAGTCTGATGGTGGTGAAGAAGAATTAGAAGGCATGATGGAAGATGTCTATACCATCGGCAAGGCTGACTTCACCTCCGGCTTCTGGACATTGGGCAAGACATACGTGATTCCTGCCGGTGAAAAGTGGCAGGCACAGTTCAACCTGACAGTGAACCCCGACAACAAGTACTTTAAGAACTTCTATCTGGTATTGAACAAGTTTAACGGCGACCTGAGCGACGAGTTCGGTGTCATCCGTTTCGACAACGACCCCACGAAGAACTCTGAGTGGAACACGACAGGCACGGAGATTGACCGCAGTCTGGTTGGCGGCGACTTCAACAACTCTTCTGGCGATGACGACATCGACGCCAGCGTACAGAAGATGAACGGTAAGATTACCGTCATCGTTGACCGTGCAGACGGTGGCCTTTCCATCAAGATGAGCAACGGTACGCTGACCAAGACTTATACGCAGACCTCTTCATTCCCCTCGACGGGTGCCGATGCTGACATCTGCTGCCGCATTGGTATTGAAGGCTCAGTGGTCAATTTCCTCTCTACGAATATCGAGCCTATTGGCGGCTGCACATCGGCTGAGGACAAGCAGCCCCTGTCGATAGAAGTCAGCGGCATACCCTCTGAGGTACTGTTGGGCACTCCTTACGAGGAGGCATTTGCCAACGTCATTGCTACGGTGACCTTCGAAGAGGGTGTTACCAAGGATGTCACGTTTGCCGACCTCGTGTTTGAGGCTATCCCCGATTTCTATACAACGGGTGAAAAGACACTAGTCATCATGTACAACAAGACCTTCAAGGGTGAGAACTGCGACAAGCCAGTGGTGGCTCTGAAGACCTTCAAGATTGTGAACGAGTTCTCGGCATTCACTGAGACGCTCGTTGTTCCAAATCCCGTCGTCCTGGGTGTAGATGGCAATACGACTGGCTGGTGGACGGTCTTTACTGAAAACATCAAGGTGGAACCCAAGGAGACCAAGGTGGTCAACTTTACCAACTACTCGTCTGGTGTCAACAACTGGAATAACTTCGTCATCATCCTGAACAAGGCTGACGCAACACAAGAGTATGCCGTGGTACGTGCTGACAACTATGGTTGGGGCAATGGCTACGCTGCTTGCACGCAGGCCATGGAGCCTGACAGAGACTGGGCTGCATGGCTGGCAGCCATGAACGGTGCCAAGGTAACGGCCTACATTACCAACAACGGCGACGGCACTGCTGACATCAAGGCCGTAATGACTGGTAACGACGGTAAGACCTATACGCAGGACTATATCGGCATCAATACTATTGACCCAGACGACTTCTACTTCCGCTTCACTGTTGATGGCAGCCAAATTAAGTTTGATTCCGAACTGGGTGCTTCCAACTGTTCTACCGGCTGGTGGACGGCATTTACCAACAACGTCAAGGTTTCGCCCAAGCAGGTATGTACTGTCAACTTTACCAACTACTCATCAGGTGTCAGCAACTGGAACAACTTCGTCGTTATCCTGAACAAGGCTGACGCGACACAAGAGTATGCTGTGGTTCGTGCCGACAACTATGGTTGGGGCAACGGTTACGCTGCCTGCACACTGGCTATGGAGCCTGACAGAGACTGGGCCACTTGGCTTCCTGCCATGAACGGTGCTAAAGTCCAGCTGACCATTGCTAACAACGGCGACGGCACTGCTGACATCAAGGCCGTAATGACTGGTAACAACGGTAAGACCTATACCCAGGACTATACCGGCATCAACACTATTGACCCCGACGACTTCTACTTCCGCTTCACGGTCGATGGTAGCCACATCGTCTTTGAGTAAAGCTAAAAAAGAAAAAATAATTAAGCATTAATAATTAAGCATTATGAAATACAATATCAAATACTGGTTGATGGGTATGGCCTGCATGGGTCTGCTGACTACCGTGACAGGATGTAAGGAAGACGATTATCCCGACAATTCCATTCCCAGTGTAACACCAGATACACCAGCTACTTTCGATACTCAAGTGTTGTGGCCCTCTAATCTGAGTCGTGTCAGCGTGCATGATCCCAGTGTGGTTTACGATCCCTCATCTTGGTCATACTACATCTTTGGTTCGCATCGGGGAGTTGCCAAGTCACCAAACATGATGACGTGGTCGACGGTTGACGTTCCCTGGGCTGTTAACGGCGTGACTGGTGTTGGTAACGATGCTGCCTTCGTTACACCTGAAGTCACTACGGTGAAGAAGGGTGGAGTAGAGGTTGAACTCCCTGCTTTCAACGCTTTCGAGTGGTCGAAGAAGGCCAATGCTGCTTGGAGTGTCGATGGTAACATGTGGGCACCAGACGTCATCTACAACAAGGAAATGAAGAAGTGGTGTATGTATCTTAGCATCAATGGCGATTTTTGGTACAGCAGCGTTATCTTGTTGACTTCTGACTACATTGTAGGTCCCTACACCTATCAGGCTCCTGTGGTTATTGGCGGTTTTTCAGCTGGTGACAGCTATAAGGAGACCGACTTAGAGCTGGTTATTGGCGAGCAGGAAACGTTGCCTGCACGCTATGCTACCGGCACAGAATGGGGTAACCGCTATCCTAACTGTATCGACCCATGCGTGTTCTACGACGAAGAGGGCAAACTCTGGATGTCGTACGGCTCATGGAGTGGTGGTATCTGGATGCTTGAACTGGACGAAGCTACAGGTCTTCGCGACTACGATGTCACCTATGCCCAGCAGGGCAGTGGCGACGACATCACCGTTGACCCCTATTTCGGCAAGAAGATTGCTGGTGGCCACTATGTGTCGGGTGAGGCCAGCTATATCGAGTATGTTGACGGCTACTACTACTTGTTTATGACCTATGGTGGTCTGATGGCTGGTGGTGATCCTGATGACTACAACAACGGTGGTTACCAGATGCGTATGTTCCGCTCTGAGAAGCCCGACGGTCCATACGTTGACAGCAAGGGCGGTAATGCCGTGTTCAGCAGCTATGCACTGAACTTCGGTCCTAACGAGAACGACGGCAACCGTGGTGTTAATATCTTCGGTGCTTATGGCGAATGGGGCGGTCAGGCTGTTGGTGCTTGGGCTGAGCGTTCACAGGGTCATAATTCAGTGATTGCTGCTCCTGACGGTCGTACCTATCTCGTCTATCACAGCCGCTTCCAGGGACAGGGTGAAGGTCACGCCGTGCGTGTTCACCAGATGTATCAGAACGAAGACAAGTGGCTGGTTGCCGCTCCATTCGAGTACACTGGCGAGATAGCCAAGAGTGCCCAAATAGCCAATGAACAACTCATTAGCAAGAGCCAGATAGCTGGTAACTACAAGATGCTGGTTCACCGCTATAAGCTGAACCACCTTACCAAGGAACTGGCTACACCTGTTGACGTACAGCTCAATGCCGATGGTTCGATTAGTGGTGCCTACACAGGTTCCTGGACAGCTAAAGACGGTACTTCTTATGTCAACATCACCCTGAATGGTGCTGAATATAAGGGCGTCATGGTGCTGCAGACACTGGAGCCAACCAATAATCAGGTACCAGCATTCACAGGTTTGAACGCTGCAACAGGTGTGACGGCTTGGGGTTACAGGTATGCTGATTAGTGTATGGTCACAAGTCTTAACTAAGGTAATGAGATTGTTCATGATGATTATGATGTTGGTCAGCCTCTGTGCCACGATAATGGCACAGGGGCGTCAGCGTTTACGAGTCCCTTTCAAGACTGACACCCCCATGGTCCATGACCCTGTCATGGCCTATGAGGACAGTACGTGGCACATCTTTGCCACAGGTATGGGCATTCAGCAGATGACCTCCAAGGATCGTAAGACGTGGACGGTCAGTGCGCAACCCGTTATGTCGGTAATGCCCCAATGGACGCACGACTCCGTGCCTGGTTTCCAGCATCATGTCTGGGCGCCTGACGTTATCCGTTGGCACAATCGCTGGTGGCTCA
>Ga0265298_10011660_pt1 | contig 10262 bp, 9 predicted proteins | sample AusTroGonzalo_MG_3_FD_193486 | JGI IMG/M metagenome (GOLD analysis project Ga0265298, IMG submission 193486) | Bovine rumen microbial communities from tropical cattle in Woodstock, Queensland, Australia - Gonzalo_01 | ecosystem: Host-associated > Mammals > Digestive system > Stomach > Rumen ... | reverse complement strand
AGGTGCTTTCTGTCATGGAAAGGTCGTTGTCGATGGTCTTGGGCACACCGATGATGTTCAAGCCCTTTTCGTAGAGTTTCTGCGAGATGCGCTGCGAGCCGTCGCCGCCGATGCTGATGACGGCGTCGATGCCCATGTATTGCAGCTTACGCAGCATCTCGTCGCTGCGGTCGACGGTGGTCCAAGTGCCGTCAGCGTTTTTCACGGGCCAGTTGAACGGGCCGCCCTTATTGGTGGTCTCGATGATGGTGCCGCCGCGGAAATGGATGCCGCGCACCATTTCGGGTGTCAGCCTGACAATCTCGGTCGGTTCCCAAAGGATACCGTTGTAGGCTTGGATACTACCCAGCACTTCCCAATCCTTTTCTTGGGAGGCTCTCTTGACGATGGCGCGAATGACGGCGTTCAAGCCTGGGCAATCGCCGCCACCTGTTAGGACCAGTAATCTTTTCATATTCAAATGTTTCTCAAATTATCTTCCCCAGACGGACATAATGCGGCCCGACAGTTTTCTGATGGCTTTATCCACATCCTTTTGACGCGTCCAAGCCGTACGGTTTGAGGCTCGGCATGAGACCACCGTCTTACCTGTTATGTAATCCTCAAAGCTGACAGAAAGGACTGATCTTTCTGTTGAAGAAGTGGCAGCATATTTCACAAGGACAAGTTTTTCTTTCTGGTTATCAGATAGATCGCTGACACGACGGTCGCCCACCATTTTTAGGCGCGTGGATTCAATGGCATCATAAATGCCAGGCTCGATTTCGATGTCGGTTTCGGTGCCATGGAGGGTTTGGCCTTTTACGATGGAGGCGTATTCATACTTTTTGAGGTCCACGCCTTTGGCAACCATGGTCTTGTCGGTCGAGCAGGAACTTAAAGCAAAGACGCTCAACAGGATGATTAGATAAGTTTTTAGGTTTTTCATTGTAATAATTGTTTATCAGTTTATTTCAAATTCAAAGCAATCTGCAACTCATCCAACTGCTCTTGGGCAATCGGTGCAGGTGAGCCGCTCATCATGTCGCGGCCGGAATTGTTCTTCGGGAAGGCGATGAAGTCGCGGATGCTGTCGGCGCCGCCGAAGAGCGAGCAGAGACGGTCGAAGCCGAAGGCCAGACCAGCGTGAGGCGGTGCACCGTACTCGAAAGCGCCCATCAGGAAACCGAATTGCTCCTGGGCCTTCTCGTCTGTGAAGCCGAGGGTGTGGAACATCTTGTTCTGCAAGGTGCGGTCGTGGATACGGATGGAACCACCACCGACCTCCACACCGTTCATCACGATGTCGTAGGCATTGGCGCGGATGTCGCCCCACTTGCTCGGGTCGTCAAGCAAGGCCTCGTCCTCGGGCTTTGGTGCAGTGAAGGGATGGTGCATGGCGTAGTAGCGTTGCGTCTCCTCGTCCCATTCGAGCAGCGGGAAGTCGATAACCCATAAAGGAGCATATTCGTCGGGCTTGCGCAGACCGAGTTGGTTGCCCATCTCGAGACGCAGGGCGTTGAGTTGCACGCGGGTCTTCATGATCTCGCCACAGAGGATGAGCATCAGGTCGCCGGGCTTGGCACCGAACTTGTCGACAATGACCTTGAGATCTTCAGGCGTGTAGAACTTGTCCACGGACGACTTGAACGTGCCATCGGTGTTGTATTTGATGTAGACCATGCCGCCAGCACCCACCTGCGGACGCTTCACAAACTCGGTGAGTTGGTCGAGTTGCTTGCGGGTGTATTCCGAGCAGCCTTCGGCGCAGATACCGACAACCAATTCAGCATTGTCGAAGAGGCCGAAGCCTTTGCCTTTTACCACGTCGTTGAGTTCCACGAACTTCATCCCGAAGCGGATGTCGGGCTTGTCGGAGCCGTAGTATTTCATGGCGTCGTGCCAAGTCATACGCGGGAACTTGTCGAATTCAAGGCCCTTCATCTCCTTGAAGAGGTGCTTGGCCAAGCCTTCGAAGGTGTTCAAAACATCTTCTTGTTCCACAAACGACATCTCGCAATCGATTTGGGTGAATTCCGGTTGACGGTCAGCGCGGAGGTCCTCATCACGGAAGCAACGCACAATTTGGAAGTAGCGGTCCATGCCGGCCACCATCAGCAGCTGCTTGTATTGCTGTGGGCTTTGCGGCAAGGCGTAGAACTCGCCGGGATTCATGCGGCTCGGCACAACGAAATCGCGAGCGCCCTCTGGTGTCGATTTGATGAGCATCGGGGTCTCGATTTCGAGGAAGTTGAGATTGCTCAAATAGTTGCGCACGAGCATCGCCATGCGGTGGCGCAATTCAAGGTTCTGGCGTACGGGGTTGCGACGGATGTCCAAGTAACGGTATTTCATGCGAAGGTCGTCGCCGCCGTCACTGACGTCTTCAATAGTGAAGGGCGGGACTTTGCTGCTGTTGAGCAATTGGAAGGAACTCACCTTCAGTTCGATGTCGCCCGTCGGCATGTTCGGGTTCTTCGATTCACGTTCGATGACCGTACCCTTGGCCTGAATCACGAATTCACGCCCAAAGGAACGAGCCTGTTCCAAAAGTTTCGGGTCGCTGCTGCCGTCCAAAAAAAGTTGAGTGATGCCATAACGGTCACGGAGGTCAATCCAAACGAGGGAGCCTTTGTCGCGGGTGCGCTGCACCCAGCCGGCCAATGTCACTTCCTTGCCAGCGTCGGCAAGACGAAGTTCGCCACAAGTATGCGTTCTGTACATATTTTCGAGATTTAAGATTTAAAATTCAAGATTTAAGATTTGTCTGTTGAACGAAATTGCAAAAGTAGTAAAAAAACAATCCAAATGTTCAAACTACAGCCTGCATAAGACTTTCTTTCACAAAAGCGTTGAGTGAAATGCCTTCTTCTTGGGCTTTTGCTGCCGCCTTCGCGTGAAGTTCGATGGGAATGCGGATGTTGAAACTGCCTGTGTATGACTTATGTAAAGGAAGTCCCTTCTCCTTGCAGAAAGCGATATAGTCTTCCACGGCGTTGATGAAATCTTCTTTCAGTTCTGCAAGGGTTTTTCCTTCGTAAGTCACCAAGGTTCCCTTATCCAAACCAAGCACTTTTCCATAGAGCGTATTGCTGTCGAGTTCAGCCTCTATGCTTCCGATGAATCCTTTGTATTTCAGTGTATCCATTTTATATAAGTTTATTGTTTGTCAAATAATCCACGATGTCTTTCAAAGCTTTTTCTTTGACGATGTTTGTTGGGATATGGTTTGTGTGCCAAATATTGCATTTGCTTATCTTTGTTATAAAACCTTACTCTCGAACCCGATGTCTTTCCTTTGTCGTCCTTTTCAAAGCCAAGTTGCAGAAGAACGGTTTCCAATTCAGCGAAAGTAAAATCCTTGGGCAAACGGCACATCCTTTCTATGAGTTTTTCCTTTTTGGTCATAGTGCAACTGTTTTTCGGTTGCAAAGGTAATAACTATTTCTGGAATACAATAGAATTTTTATTAATTTTGCCGCCTAATCACCAAAAACAACCAGCAATTATGAAGAAAATCGTCTTTACTATTATCATGGCTTTTGCGACAATCACATTGATGGCGCAACAAACTGACGAATTTACTGAAGTGTTGGACAGCCTCGTCATTACTGATATTGACGGAGATTTTGTAAGGGCCAAGTTCAACTACGATTACGATAATCAAGGACGCCTGAACCAAGTCATTTTCTCGAAAGTGGAAGAATATTCCACCGACTTGCATTATTACGAAAATCAGAACTACACCTATGACGACTATGGACGCTGCCTTTCATACACCCATTTCATTTGGGAGAACGGATGGGTTGTCGACCGAAAAACAGACAGCACTTTCAACGCTATGGGAGAGTGCGTTTTCCTTAGGAACTATTCATATAGCAGTTACTTTTCCAACTACGAAAAAAGGGAATACATCTACGAAAACGGGAACTGCACGGAACGAAGGATTTACGACGCACACTCTGCCGACACGCTTTGGGAACCATACAACCGCCTCACTTGGGAATATGACGCTTTGGGCAACTGCCTGCAACAAATTGATTATCTTCCCGAGGGCAACGACTGGAAGCCCTATAGCAAACTGGTTTACACCTACAACGGTCTGCATCAACTGGTTTTCGAGGAATACTTCCTTTGGAACGCCAACACAGGCACATGGGATTCGGAAGGGACCACCACCGAATACGAGTACAACTCGGATGGCTTCCTGTTGAGAGAATATTACATTTCAAGCAACAACATAGAAAAGGAGACAAAGTATATTTATGATGAGCGCAACAACCCGATTTGGTATTATTTCTGCCAAACCACGCTTCCTGATTTCGTTTGGGAACAAGATACTATCGAATTTGCTTATAATGAACACGATAGCCTCGTCTGGAAATTGGAGAACTTCACCCATCACAATGGGGCGATAGACCATCCCGTACTATACGAATACGAGCGCGACGAGCAAGACCGCATCGTTGCAGAAACCTGTTTCGACAATTGGGCCAATGGACAACAGCCCCGCTTCAGGAACGAAAACACTTATGACGAACAGGGTCGCGTCATCATGAAACGTCACATGAATTATAGCATGGTTGATGGAGCGTTAGTGAGCGATTCCCATGTAGAATATGAGTTTGACGACCAAGGAAACTTGGTTTCAGAATGGGAAGATCTTCAGGACTATTATTTTCAGAACTATTTAGAATTCTACTTTAAGCAGAATTTTGCCTATAACACACCATCCAACAACATTTTAGGATTGGACAGGGCTTGGAACGATTTTATCCGTTTCATGACCGACCACGAATTCCGTATGATACTAGAATACGAACCTTATTATTGGAAAAACGACCATTTCCCGATTCATCACAAATGGGAATCAGGAACATGGAAGTTCAGCGACCCCGATTTGCCCGACATCATCTCGCCTGTTAATGCAGATGTGGCATTGTACTATTCCAATCATCCTTACAGCCTTTCCGAAGCGCCTGAGTTTCCCGCTCGTGTTTTCAACATCGTAGGCGGTTTGGCTGTAGAAAGCGACGAGCCTGCCGATATTGTAGTCTATGACATGCTTGGTCGCGCGGTGGCACAAAAACGACAAGCCACACATGGCGAGTTTTACCTCAAATCAGGTCTTTATGTGGTGAAAGTAGACGGCGTGGCCACAAAAACCATAGTGAGGTGAACGAAATAATCATTACCTTTGCAGCCGAGATTGACCGACTATGGAATACGAACACTTTGAAAACCAAGATCACGAATGGGAGTCGAACCTGAAAGTCACGGAAGGCGTGGAAGGCCCTATCCAAGTGAATCCCAACGCTTTGGACCGCCTGAAACGCAACCACCAGCAACTTATGCCGTTGCAATGGTATGTGGACGGCATTCTCGCTGGTGACCGTGTGGCGTTGAGCAAGGCTATTACGTTGGTGGAGAGTGCTTTGCCGAAGCATCAGGACTTGGTCCAACAGATTATCGCGGCCTGTCTGCCCCATGCGGGAAAGGCTTTGCGATTGGGCATCACAGGCGTGCCAGGTGCAGGAAAAAGCACCTTCATCGAGGCTTTGGGCGTGCATCTCTGCAACAAGGGACAAAAGCTTGCGGTTTTGGCCATCGACCCGTCGAGCCAACGCTCCAAGGGGAGTATTTTGGGCGACAAGACGCGCATGGAGAGCCTTTCGGTGCATCCCAACGCCTATATTCGTCCTTCGGCTTCGGCAGGTACCTTGGGCGGTGTGGCTCGCAAGACGCGCGAGACGATTATCCTCTGTGAAGCAGCGGGTTACGATACCATTTTTGTGGAAACGGTGGGTGTGGGTCAGTCGGAAACGGCGGTGCATTCCATGGTCGATTTCTTCCTTTTGATTCTCATCAGCGGGGCTGGCGACGAACTGCAGGGCATCAAGCGCGGCATCATGGAGATGGCTGATGGCATTGCGGTGAACAAGGCCGATGGCGACAATGTGATGCGTGCCAACCGCGCCGCTGCCGAATGTCGTAATGCGCTGCACCTTTTCCCCTTGCCCGAGTCGGGACAAGAAACCAAAGTGCTAACTTGTTCAGCTTTAACAGGTTTCAATATCGATGAAGTGTGGCAGATGGTGGCCGACCATGTGCAGGCCATCCGCGACAACGGCTATCTTTATAAGAAACGCGCGCAACAAGATGTGCAGATGATGTTCGATTCGATGGACAGCGCCCTGAAAAACGATTTCTACCAAAACCAGCTTGTTTCCGACCTGCTTCCCTTGGTGGAAAGCGACGTGCGAGGCCAGCGCATGAGCGCCTACATCGGGGCACAAAAGCTGTTGGATGCGTATTTCAACATGCTGAAACGGGAGAAGTAATCCGTTCGACAAACGGCCTTACAATCTCTGCAAGGTCCTCAATTTCAGTCTTTTTCTTGATGACGAGGCGGCTTTTGCTCACCGTGTTTTCGCGCAGGTCGAGGATGTAGGCGATTTCCTTCACGCGGAACGAGAAATACGACAGCAGACAGATGGCGCGTTCGGTTTCGTTCAACTCGGGATGGGCGGCTGAAAACTCGCTCAAAGCATTGGGATACAGTGCATTGAATTCATTGACGAGGCGGTCGAAAAGGTTGTCGTAGTGCTCCTTGTAAATCGTCTTCATCCGCTGCCGAAGGGCCTCTGTAGAAAGGCGTTCTTTGTCGTTGTAATCCTTTTGCAGTTGGAGTTTCTCTTGACTCAGTCTCAGGTTTTTCACCTCGTTTTCCTTTTGGTGGCGGTAAAACAGGAAGACGACTACCAAAAGCACAATGACAAGGGTAGCCATCAAGAGGTAGAGCCTCATCCGTTTCAGATGCTGCTCGTTTTGAATTTGCTGGATTTCAAGTTGTTTCTGATGCTCATCGGTGACTTCGGCAACATCTTTTCCGAGAAACTCAAATTCCCAAGTTTTGGCAAAATAGAGGTCGGCGTAACGTCGTGCGTTTTCGATGTCGCCGAGGGCCAAATAGGAAAGCAACAGGTATTTGTAGGTTTGGGCCGACAACAAATCGTCGCCTTCCGATGTTTCGGTCTGATGGCCGAAATACAGCGCGGAATCGTATTGTTGCAGTTCAAAATAGCCGTCGCAGAGGCTTTGGTTGAGTTGCGCCCTGAAGGTGACCGCCAACGGTGCGTTGATGGAGTCGCTGAGGATTTCCAAGCCTTTTCGACTGGTTGCCACCGCCTTGCGGAGCAATTGCAGCCGTTCTTCCTCTGACTCGTATTGCTCGTAATCGATAAGGGTCATGTAATAAAGGTTGGTGGCCACATAATAATAAGCGCGTTCCACGTCGTCGTCGACGGTCTCGGCAAAGTGCAGACCTCGTTCGTAATACATCAGGCAAGCGTCGTATTCGCCAAGTTCCAAGTAGTTGTTTCCCAGTGTGAAAGAGGTCCTGATACGTTTTCGACTCAGGTCGTGGTCGGCATAAAACTGGTCGGCCATTTTCGTGTAATGGATGGATTCTTCCACGAATCCGGTGCTGGCGTAAAGACTGCTCAACCCCATACAGATTTGGCTCCTCAGCGAGCCGATTTTATACTGCTTATCGGCCTCGTCTTCCGAACAGCATAGCAGTCTCGGGTCGAGGTGCTGGCAAGCATCAATACAATGTAAGGCCTTAAGCATCAACTCGGTACATTCTTTTTCGTTTTGGGTTTTTCTTCCCAAGGTAACGCCCAGCAACCGAGATTGGTTGAAACAGGTGAGAGCCTCGAAATAAGGCTCATCGTGGCGCGAGAAGTAGTCCGCTGACAGTTGCAATAGCGAGTCGGCCTCGGGGTTACCGAAATCCAATTGGAGGATGGTTTGTGCTTTCAGTAGGCCATAATGCGCCTTTTCCTTTTCGGAAAGCATGGCAACATTCAGGGTGTCAAGGATTTGCAAAGCACTATCGGGGCGTTGCTGGTAAAAACATTCCACATCATAGAGCAGTTCCTCTTGAGGAGGCGGCACATTGCGTTTTTGGCAGGCGGAAATGCCCGACAGCAATACAAGGACAAAGGCCAATAGGTTGATAATTCGTTTCATGGCGCGAAGATAAGAAATTATCATCATTCTTTCACCCATTTTCCCGTTTCCACTTCTTTGCCATTGGCCACCACCTTCCAAACATAAGCTCCCGAAGGCCACCCTTCAGCATTTATCGAAGTGACATTCTCCGTAATCTCCTGCCTATAAACCATCCTCCCATTCATATCATACACCTCCACCCACGCATCCTTCAATCCCGTCCTGATATTCAACACATCCTTCCCCGGATTGGGATAGGCAATGGCTACCTTCAGACCATTGTCGTGTGCCTCCTCGATGCCTACGAAAGCCTCGGCGGGAAACTTGGTGGCCGTTGTCCAACGTTGGTTGGTGTTATCAAGGTTCTTGGATTGATACACAAGCAACAAACCGCCATCGCGTGTAGCCAAAATATTTGATGCCGTGCTATGAATGCGTTCACCCTCATGGTCGTAATATAACGTTGATATTGTGTCAAAATCTGGACTTAAGTGTTCTATCATCATCCATGAATCAAGATTGTCCCAAAAGCCCATGTTCAAAGTATAGGCAAAGTAAAGACTATTGTCATCCAGCAACTCAATACCGCAAGGCCAATCCAAATCTTCGGAAGTGCGGGTGATGTATTGCAACGAAGGAATGTATGGCTCCGTTCCGTCAATATTATCATCCAACTCATAAAGCCTCACATCGTAATCTGTAGCTTTTGCAGGATTGTTTGACGCTAATTCAACGGTAAAATAGGTTGTATTATGACGACTTCTCTTCACCTTAATCCCTTGCATTATGTTATCGTATTGCGAAAGCGGATATGGTTTCCTGTATGGCCTCACCTTTAGTAGATTGAGGTTGTTATCAAAATAAACAACGTGAAAATAGTTTTCGTCATCAATGAAACGGAACGGGCAATAGAATATGTATCCGTTTTCCGATTTGAACAATAATTCTCTCCCTAGGAAATGCCGACAACTGCCGCCACTACCCATGTAGGGAAGTTCAAATCCTTGTTGGTCAAGGATATTCCCTTCAAAATCCATACGAAAAACGAACAGGGAATCAGGACCGTGCGGATTGGTCGGACACCTGCTATAAGTCTTCATATAGGCACCAACGATTTTGTCATCATCAACAATGGGAGGAATCAGCACCAGTGCGCCACATTGTTCAAGCGGTACGTCTTCCCATTGTTGGTCACGATATTCCGAGGTGTCAATTTTGACATGGTGTTCGTAAGCCTCCACGATGTTCAGTTGGTCGTCAAGTTTGTACAATCCATAGATGCTTTCATCTGGTGGATTGTCATAGTTTAGAAAGTAATTGAAAGAGGTGTAGTCATGGTCTGGAGTGTAAGCGGCCATCATATACAATTCACCTTTTTTGTTTTCAATGATGTGCGGACCTACGCCATAGTATGCAGGCTTGAAGTAAAGGTTTTCCGCCAATTCCGTACCGTCTGCCGCAAACATTCTCAAAGCGGGATGCGGTGCGTAGAAATCGCCCCAACCACATTTATAATAATGATTTGTCTTAACAACGATGTTGCCCGAGGAAGTTTCATAGGGTTTGACCAAATCGAATTCCTCCTCATCGGAATAAAGCCATTCGTATGACTGTTCCCATTCCTGCCCGAAAGTCATGCTCCCGAAAAGCAGCACGAACGCAAGCAGGGTGTAAAGTCTAATGTTTTTCATTGTGTTATAGTTTTGATGTTTTACCATTTTGGTTGTGCTTGTCGTCACTGCGAGGAACGAAGCAGTCCAGACCTGAGGCTGTAGTCTGGATTGCTTCGTCGTACCTCCTCGCAAATCGAAGATTCGACGTAGTCAATGACGCGAAGCGACGCATTAGTTTGTCAGTGTTTTATCCATTTTCCACTTTCGGCTTCCTTACCATTTGCGATGACTTTCCAAACATAAATCCCCGAAGACCAGCTTTCAGCATTTATCGAAGTGATGCTTCCTGTAATCTCTTGATTGCAAATCAGTTTTCCACTTATATCATACACCTCCACCCACGCATCCTTCAATCCCGTCCTGATATTCAACACATCCTTCCCGGGATTGGGGTAAGCGATGGCCACCTTCAGGCCGTTGTCGTGGGCTTCGTCGATGCCCATAAAAGCTTCAGCGGGAAACTTGGTGGCCGTTGTCCAACGTTGGTTGGTGTTGTCAAGGTTTACTGATGAAAAAGCCAGTAAAACACCGCCATCATTGGTTGCGGTGATTCCGTATGCCTCGCTGTGGATGTTGTCACATCCTCCCATATCG
>Ga0265298_10011659_pt1 | contig 10264 bp, 9 predicted proteins | sample AusTroGonzalo_MG_3_FD_193486 | JGI IMG/M metagenome (GOLD analysis project Ga0265298, IMG submission 193486) | Bovine rumen microbial communities from tropical cattle in Woodstock, Queensland, Australia - Gonzalo_01 | ecosystem: Host-associated > Mammals > Digestive system > Stomach > Rumen ... | reverse complement strand
GCCTTTGGGTAGCATACCCTTTACAGCGTGCTTCAGGATGCGCTCTGTACCGAAAGGCTTCTTGCGAAGTTCAGCAGGCGTATTGAAACGCTGTCCACCGGGATAGCCAGTGTAACGAGTGTAGACTTTATCAGTCTCCTTCTTGCCTGTGAAGACAATCTTCTGGGCATTGATGATGATAACATTGTCGCCACAGTCCTGATTAGGAGTGAATGTGGGCTTGTACTTTCCGCGGATGATCTTGGCAACCTTTGAAGCCAGACGACCTACTACCTGATCGGTAGCGTCGATGACCACCCATTCCTTCTGCTCACGAGCAGCTTCCTTAGATACGGAAACGGTCTTGTAACTTAAAGTGTTCATTTCTTCTTTTAAATTTTACTACTAAAAAACATTTTTCTTTTCTCTATTATGCGCACAAACACCACTAGCAGAGGTCTAACTCTCCGCAAGCAGTCTAACGTACACTGAATCAGCACTCTCACGAACCACTGTGCCCGGCCAAAGACACGGCTATTCCGCACTAATCCACGGGGATTCTAAGCCTCTCCCCAATAATCGGACTGCAAAGGTACTAAGAAAATTGATAATTGACAGTTGATAAGTGATAATTAAGGGCTAATTTATGATTATTTAACTAAATCAAGTCCAAAATTTCGCTAAAGTGCTCAATCTTATGTAATCGTTCGTGTGGAAACTCTTCTGATTTCTCCATGGCCCAAACCACATGATAAGGGATATGGACGGCCCATGCACCGGCAGCCAATGCGGGGACGATATCAGAACGGAACGAGTTGCCTATCATGACCGTCTGTTCAGGAGCCACATCCAGATTCTCGCACAACTGACGGTATTCCCGTTCGGTCTTGTTCGAGACCGTCTCCATGTGACTGAAGTACTGTTCCAAGCCAGACCGCCGCAGTTTTGCCTCTTGATCCATCAGTTCACCCTTGGTGAAGACAACCAGACGGTAGCGACGCTGTTCAGCCAACATTCTGAGCGTATCCTCGACCTCAGGCAATGGTGTGGTAGGGAATTCCAGCAGTTCCTTACCCATACCCAGGAGTTGCTGAACGATGTCACCCGTCAGTTGTCCATGAGTGACACGTACGGCATTCTCGATGAGCGACAACGTAAAAGCTTTGGTACCATAGCCCGTCAACGACAGGTTCTTGCGTTCCGTGTTTACCAAACCCTCGCTCACCTCACGGGCAGTAGCCCAAGGACTGAGCAACCGACAACAGCGACGTTCCACGTCATCGAACCACGACTGACAGTCCCATAATGTATCGTCGGCATCGAATGCCAACACCTTTATTTCGTCATTTATCTTATTCATGACTGCAAAAATAAGCATTTTTTGTCATACGGAGTTTGCAAAGGACAGTCTTTTCAGATTAAATAACATTTTAATTCAAAATTCGTAATTCGTAATTCATAATAATTTCGTACCTTTGCACCAATCGAATAAAAAGGTTATAATAATACAACAAAACTTATGGCATTAACAAACGAGAAATTGACCATCGTCGGTGCTGCCGGCATGATTGGTTCAAACATGGCTCAGACCGCTTTGATGATGGGTCTGACAAGTGAGATTTGTCTTTATGACGTATTCTCTCCAGAGGGTGTTGCTGAGGAGATGCGCCAGAGTGGTTTCGACGATGTGAACATCGTAGCAACAACCAACGCCGAAGAGGCTTTCAAGAACGCTAAGTACATCATCTCTTCAGGTGGTGCTCCCCGTAAGGCTGGTATGACCCGTGAGGACCTGCTCGCCGGCAACTGTAAGATTGCTGAGGAGCTCGGCCAGAACATCAAGAAGTTCTGTCCTGACGTGAAGCACGTGGTGATTATCTTCAACCCCGCTGACCTTACTGGTCTGGTAACATTGCTGTATTCTGGTTTGAAGCCTGGACAGGTTACTACTCTCGCAGGTCTCGACACAACCCGTCTGCAGAGCGCACTGGCCAAGAAGTTCGGTGTCATGCAGAACCAGATTACTGGTTGCGCTACCTACGGTGGCCATGGCGAGCAGATGGCCGTCTTCGGCAGCCACGTTGAAATTGCTGGTCGCAAACTGACCGACATCATCGGTACCGCAGAGTTCCCCGCTGAGGAATGGGAGCAGATGAAGGTCGATGTCACCAAGGGTGGTGCCAAGATCATCGAGCTCCGTGGACGCAGCTCATTCCAGAGCCCCGCTTATCTTTCTGTTGAAATGATTCGTGCCGCTATGGGTGGTGAGGCTTTCCGTTTCCCCGTAGGCACTTACGTGAAGACCGACAAGTACGACCACATCATGATGGCTATGAAGACCACCATGACTGCTGAGGGCGCTAAGTTCGAAGTTCCTCAGGGTACTGCTGAGGAGAATGCCAAGCTGGATCAGAGCTACGAGCACCTGTGCAAGATGCGCGACGAGCTGGTAACGCTGAATATCGTTCCTCCCATCTCTGAGTGGAGCAAGATTAATCCAAACCTCTAATTAGGCCACGGATTTAACAGGTAAGCAATAAAGCCCGTCCTTTTCAGACGGGCTTATTTTATGGCAGTACAACATCTTGCTGGCGTTCCTCTGGTGTCACCTTGACGTTGACAACTTGTCCGTCTTTCATCTCGGCCTCAACAGTGGTGCCTCGTGATGCACACAGTTTGAACTTCACATTCCATTTCTTGGGCCATGCAGGGAAGAGGTAGAGTTTCGAGCCCACTTCCTGCATAAGCATCTCCTGCATACCTATCATACCTGAGCCGCCCCAGTTATGGTCGGGCGACCAGTCGTAACCAGGTCCCCAGAAGGCAGGGAAGCGATAGGGGCCGTCAGCCATTTTCTGCGTTATCAGCGTCTCAGCCTCATCGGTCAGTCCCAGACAGGCAGCCCAGATGACGTCCTGTTTCCATCCCACATGCGAACGGAACTTAACGGCAAGGGTATCGTTGAGGTAGGTATTACGTGCCACGTCAATGTCAGGACGTCCCACGCCATACATACGCCACGGGAAGACGGGATAGAGTTGGGTAGTCTCCACATTCTGTACACGTTCCCAATGTAGGGCAGGCTGTATCATGCCGTCACGAACAGTGATGTCAGGCAGACGTGTCAACAGTTCCCTCAGATAGTCCACATCCAACTGGTTGTTATGTCCTGTCCCGATTTCGTAATCTATCAGTGCCTGCGTCACCGTACGCAGGGCAGCTATAGTCGATGTAGAATTGTAAGCACCTTTGAAGGTCTCACCACCCGAACCTGGATAGAGCACCAGTTTACCATTCTCGTCCAGACGCTTGGCACCTCGCAGGTTGGCCAGATACTGATAGTGTTCATCAAAGAAACGCAGACAAGAATAGACCATCGGGATATACGGACTGATGTCCACAGGGAAATAGCGACGTGATGTCAGCGCCATCATACAGAACTCCAGACAGGTGTCCCACTCGTACTCCAGCCAGGCATTACGTTCCATGCCCGGATCGAAACCATCAGGACGTTTCGTGCCGTATTCAGGATAGCAAGGCAGTCCATAGTTCTCTATCTGCTCCGTTAGACAGGCCCCCTCATGAGCCCAATACAGTCGGGAACGCTCTTCTGCGTTCTTATAGATACGAAGGTAGAAATCCAGCTGTGGACGAAGCAGGTCATAGTCGCCACTCTTCAACATGGGCCAATAGACCAACCGCTGGTTCTGAGCCGTATGCACACCCCCACCCCAGTTACGGAAGTCGGGACTCAGCTTATATTCGTCAGCCGTATTGACATATTCCGGGTCAAAGGTAAAGAGGCCGCCATTGAACTTGGTAGGGCACTGACCTCGGGCGTTACACCCCAGCATATAGCGGAACAACGTGTAGTTACGCGCCAGAGGTTCAACATCGCCAGTAGCCTCCACATAACTGCGCTGCCAGAACTGTTGCCACCAACGACGCGAGTTGCGACGATCCCAATCATGACGAACCTTCCCTTCCAGCGTTGTGAGTTCTGCCAGCCATTCGTCGACAGAGCCCTGTCGGTTGTTCAATGCTATCTGCACATGTGCCTTCTTGCGGGGAGTTTCTGTAACATATATCCATCCCTGATAATCACTGCTGGCATAGTGGCCCGTGAGGTTGTCAATCAGCACAAAGCCCTCGCCTTGCATGCGTCCACCAAAGACCAGATTCTTCAGTGGATTATAGAGTTTGTCCTTGACAACATCCATCTTCTGCTGACTGACGGTAGCGTCAAAGATGGTCTGCTCGCCATTACAATGCATGAAGGTCAGTGCCCGTTCGGCAGCTACAATGCTGTCATGGTGGGTCTGCAAGCCTTTAGGAGTTGCAAACTTATAGCTGCTCTGAAAGGCTTCACGCTTAGTCATCGTGATGTCCTGAGTGCGCCAATTCTCGTAGGTTACAGCAACGTTCAACTTCTCGCGCTTGCTCTCCAAATCAACATGAACGACGGGTTTTTCAACATCTGCCCATAGCTGGATGCTGACGACACCATCCGTCACCTCGACGTAGCCTTCGCTCAGATGTAGTATCTGACGGAAGTGATTGACATCGATGTTTGGTGACAAACTGATACGGAAGCGACCGGCCTTGAGCAAGGTGTTATTCTCGTCGAACGAACCACTACGCGACAGATAGAACAGCACGTCACCATCTTCCATCCACACGTTCATGCCCACGTCGCCACCACCACAAGGCATAGACTCCGACGAGTTCTTGCTCGGCGTAGTCCACACGTAGTCCTTGGGCTGGCTCCATGAGAACAGGCATGTCAGCCACAAAGCGATAAACAGCAGATTCTTTGACCATAGGTCAAAGTGTGGCGTTGCAATCTTCTTCATATATATTACAAAGACGAACGATGCTTCGCTTTGCACCCATACGGCTATTCGGCTAGCGCCTCAAACAGACGGTCCAAAGCCACGTCGGCATTGCCCTCTACTTCATTCAGCAGGGTGACGAACTTCGAGCCAATAATGGCACCGGCGGCATTGTCCTGAGCAGCCTTGAGGGTCTGGGCATTCGAAATGCCAAAGCCTATCATACGCGGATTGCGCAGGTTCATGGCATTGATACGACGGAAATACTCCTGCTTGGCATCGTCGAATGACCTTTGGGCACCAGTGATGGCGGCAGAGGAAACCATATAGATGAAGCCGTCGGTATTGTCGTCAATGAAACGGATGCGCTCCTCGCTGGTCTCGGGAGTGATGAGCATGATGATGCGCAGGTCATACTTGTCGGCGATGGGCTTGACAATCTCCTGATAGTCCTTGAAAGGCAGATCGGGGATAATCATGCCGCTGACGCCAGACTCGACGCACGACTGGCAGAACCGCTCGATGCCATAGTGGAGAATGGGGTTGAGGTATCCCATCATGATGAGGGGAATGTCTACTTGGTCCTTGATTTTTTTCAATTGCTCAAAAAGCAGTTGCACACTCATGCCGTTCTTCAGGGCCTGTGTGGCGGCACTCTGGATGACCGGACCGTCAGCCAACGGGTCGCTGAAAGGAATGCCCACCTCGATGAAGTCGATGCCTCTTTTCTGCATGGTGAGAATAACATCAGCTGTACTGTCGAGTGTTGGACAACCGGCACAGAAATAGAGTGACAGGAATTTTTTGTCGCCTCGGTTGGCGAAGATAGTATTAATCTTATTCATATCCTTACTTTTTTAATAAATTCTTTGAGTTTGTTGATGTCTTTGAGAGCTGGAGAGAGCTCGAAGCGAGAGTTGAGGTCGATGCCGATGCACTTCGGGTGGTGAAACGCCTTGATACGGGCAGCATCATCAGGGCCGATACCACCGCTGAGGAGGAAAGGGGTCTCGCCGGCATAATCGGCGAGCACACTCCAATCGAACTGCTGACCGCTACCGCCTGGGAGCTGGGCCTTGGTATCGAAAAGGAAGTAGTCGACGAGGCCCTCGTAGGGCTTGGTAGCTTCTAAGTCGTCAGCAACAGCGATGTTGAAGGCCTTGATGAGGATGGCGTTAAAACCGCCGTCGACACGCAATGTACGTATGTAATCGGGCGATTCCTGACCGTGCAGTTGGATGTAGTCGAGGGCATATTCCTCGGCAATGCACTTCAGTTGGTTGACATCCTCGTTGACAAAGACACCGACACGCTTGCATGTCGTTGGCAGATAGCTGGGACGCTGACTGACATAACGACTGGACTTCGGCCAGAAGATAAAGCCCATCAGGTCAACGCCCAACGCCTCGACCTCACGGATATTCTCCGCATCGCGCATGCCACACACCTTAGTTTTCATTTTTTCGATATTTCGATATTACTACCTCAATTTAGCGATGAACTCTGCAAGCGCGAGGCCCGGATCGGGCGTCTTCATGAAGTTCTCACCGATAAGGAAGCCACGAAAACCAGCCTGACGCAGAGCCCTGACCGTTTCGAGATTCGAGATGCCACTCTCACTGACCTTTACGGCATCCTGAGGCAACATCTCTGCCAGACGGAAGGAGTTCTGGACGTCAGTGACGAAAGAGCCAAGGTTGCGGTTGTTAATACCGCATAAGTCCGGATTAAGTTCGGCATATTCCAGTTCGTGCTCGTCGTGCATCTCAAGGAGCACTTCAAGACCCAGCGCATGGGCCTTATCCAGCAGCGATTTGCATTGCGCCTTTGACAGACAGGCAGCAATCAGCAGCACGGCAGATGCGCCGCAGAGGGCGGCCTCGTAAAGCTGCATCTCATCGATGACGAAATTCTTGTATAATATAGGTATCGTCACGCCCGACTGCCGGGCGGTGCGGATGAAGTCATCGTGCCCACCGAAGTAGTCCTTGTCGGTGAGGATGCTCAGTGCGGCTGCGCCGTTCTGCTGGTACGACAGGGGGATGATGTCGGCCCGTCCGTCCTCCTTGATCCAGCCTTTCGATGGTGACTTACGCTTGAACTCCGCGATGATACCCGTCGGACTTTGGAGCAAAGCCTCGCGCAGAGAAGGTTTCTTGGCCTGCACCCGCTCCAGTTCCTCGCGCTTGTGCGCTACAATCTCTTGCAAAATGTCTCTCATGAGTTCAACTCTACAAATTTCTTAAACGTCTTTAGCGCACTGCCGCTGTCGATACTCTCGCGGGCAATGGCGATGCACTCTTCGATGGTCTTCTCGCCCTTCTCGAGTACCTGAATACCAAAGGCTGCATTGGCCAGAACGATGTTCTTCTGGGCAGGCAGGGCGCGGTTCTCCAGCACGCTATCAAAGATGGCTGCAGCCTCCTCCTCAGTGGCACCACCCACCAGTTCTTCGGGTTTCGCAATCTCGAAGCCGAGGTCCTGGGGCTTGAAGATGCGCTCGTACTGCTTGGTGGTCACCTTGAAGTCACCAGTCAGCGAAATCTCGTCGTAACCATCGATAGAGTTGACAATACCGTAGTCAATACCGATTTTCTGGTATACCTGATTGTACAGGCGCATCTGGTCGAGGTTAGCCACACCCAGCAGCTGACACTGTGGCTGAGAAGGATTCACAAGCGGACCCAACAGGTTGAAGATGGTAGGGAACTGCAGTGCCTTACGGATGGGACCGACGAACTTCATGGCCTTGGCGAAGAGCTGAGCATGCAGATAGACGATGCCTGCTTCGTTGAGCGAACGGTTCAGTCGGTCGATGTCGTCGGTAAACTTGATGCCGTGATGAGCGATGACGTTCGAGGCGCCTGACACGGAGGTGGCAGCATAGTTGCCATGCTTGGCCACCTTATAGCCAGCACCTGCGATGACAAAACATGAGGTGGTCGAGATGTTAAAGGTGTTCTTGCGGTCACCACCGGTACCAACAACGTCGATGTAGCGGTCGGCATTGAGAATGGCGGGAACACCCGTCTCTAAGATACCGTCGCGGAAACCAAGCAGTTCGTCGACCGTCACGCCGCGCATCTGCAGGGCGGTCAACAAAGCGGTAATCTGCTCCGTGGGATACTCACTCTGAGTGATGCCAATCAGGATATTCTTCATTTCTTCACGAGACAGTTCCTCGTGGTTCAGCATCCTGTTCAGGATGTCTTTCATTGTCTGTGCCATACTAATTTAATTGATAATTGATAATTATAAAAACATCCAGTTTTGCAGCATTTTCTTACCGTCGGGCGTCAGCACGCTTTCAGGATGGAACTGGATACCGCGCACGTTCAATTCACGGTGGCGCAGGGCCATAATCTGTCCCTCGTCTGAGACAGCGGTGACTTCGAGGCAGTCGGGCAGACCGTCTTTTGAGACTACCCACGAATGATAGCGTCCGATGGTGATGTCGCGCCCGATGCCGCTAAAGATGGGGTCGTCTGCAATGATGTGGCAAGGGGTCGCCACACCGTGGAACACATCGCTAAGGTTCTCAAGCTGTCCCCCGAAAGCCTCGCCGATAGCCTGATGGCCCAGGCAGACACCAAGGATGGGCTTTTTGCCTGCGTAGGTCTTGATGACGTCAAGCAGCAAGCCTGCCTCAGAAGGGATGCCGGGACCTGGTGAGAGGATAATTTTACTGTATGCCTCGATTTCGCTAAGGTCAAACTGGTCGTTGCGCAGAACCGTAACGTCTGCACCCAGTTCCTTCACCAAATGACTCAAGTTGTATGTAAACGAGTCGTAATTATCGATGATGACTATTTTCATAATGTTTCTGCTTTAAGTATTGCCTTGCGAAGGGCACCAAGTTTATTGTTCACTTCCTGAAGTTCGTACTCTACGTCGCTCTTTGCCACGATACCGCCACCAGCCTGGAACCACAGTTCGCCATTACGCGAAACAAAAGTACGGATGGTGATGGCTTGGTTCAGCGAGCCGTTCAGACCGATGTAGCCAATACAGCCACCATAGGCGCCGCGGTTGTGGGGCTCATATTCAGAGATCAGCTGCATGGCACGAACCTTGGGTGCTCCACTCAACGTACCTGCTGGGAAGGTATCGATAAACGCCTTGATGGGGTCTGCGCCCTCGTCGAGTTCACCACTGACGCGGCTCACCAAGTGGATAACGTGTGAGTAATATTGCAGGTCTTTGTAGAAGTCCACCTTCACACCGTGGCAGTTACGGCTCAGGTCGTTACGGGCCAGGTCCACCAGCATCACGTGTTCAGCATTCTCCTTCGGATCGTTACGCAGGTATTCGGCACCCTTGCGGTCAGCTTCAGCGTCACCCGTGCGTTTCGTCGTGCCGGCAATCGGGTCGATGTAGGCTCTGAATGTGGAATGTGGAATGTGGAATGTGGAATGAGCATTCTCTTTTCTCTCTCCTCTTTCCTCTTTCCTCTCTATACGGCAATGCGTCTCAGGGGAGGAACCGAAAATGCGGAACCCACCGAAGTCAAAGTAGAACAGATACGGACTCGGATTGATACTGCGCAGAGCACGGTATAGTTTGAAGTCGTCACCCTCATACTTCTGGATAAAGCGGCGACTGAGCACAATCTGGAACACGTCACCACGCAGACAGTGCTGGATGCCCTTGCGGATGTTGGCTTTGTGCTCCTCGTCCGTCAGTGTTGAGCATACATCGCCAACGGGATGGAAATCGTAAGCCTTGACATTGGCCTTGTTCATGGCACGGAATACATTGTCAAGCTCTGCCTCGCTATCGAGAGAAACCACCGTCAGCGTATTATTGAAGTGGTCGAATACAATGACCACCTTATATAATATATATAGCAAGTCGGGGGCATCGTTCTTGACCTGCGTTTCGTCCTTGACGTCAATATTCTCGAAATAGCGCACGGCATTGAACGAAGTATAGCCAAACAGACCGCAGATGTCTGCATGATGGCCTGTCACCTCGATGCGGTCGATGAGCGCATGAATGGCTTCAGCAGAACCAAAGCCCACACTCAAAGGCTGGCTAATAGTGCCGCCGTCGGGATAGGTGACGGTAGCTACACCATGACCAATTGCCACACTGGCCATCGGATTGATGCCAATAAACGAACGCGAGTTGTTGGAGTCGTGATAGTCCGAACTCTCCATCAATGCACTCTGCGGATAGAGGTCGCGCAGTCGCATATACACACCAACAGGCGTATACAGATCCGCCAGGATGGTCTTACTAACAGTTTTATATGAATAAGTCATCATAATTATCAACTATCAATTATCAATTGTCAACTATCAATTATCAACTAGGGCAAAGCCCGCAATTAAAATTCCCCATATTCTTTGGCCATTGCCTTATTCTTGAGGTAGGTTTCTACGTCCTTGTCACCACGACCACTGACAGTCAGCACCACCACGTCGTCCTTCTTGAACGTCAGCTTCTTCAGG
>Ga0265298_10011657_pt1 | contig 10264 bp, 5 predicted proteins | sample AusTroGonzalo_MG_3_FD_193486 | JGI IMG/M metagenome (GOLD analysis project Ga0265298, IMG submission 193486) | Bovine rumen microbial communities from tropical cattle in Woodstock, Queensland, Australia - Gonzalo_01 | ecosystem: Host-associated > Mammals > Digestive system > Stomach > Rumen ... | reverse complement strand
CGGTGCTCTTCCTGCGCAAGATGCTTCAGCATGGTAGATTTCCCGACCTGCCGGGCGCCAATCACAAGAATGGCTTTGAAAAAGCGATTTGCTTCTTGAAACTTCCGCTCCAGTTCACGGGAAATGTATTCCATGATCATTCCTCCACCTGTAGATTGACGGTAATCTGAACTCCACTTATATATTACCGTCATTTTTCAAGAATATCAATACTTTTCTCAGCCATGAAGATGCGCTGAATCAAAAAGTACTTCCATGCGAAAACGATGAACCTCGAATCCTCATTCAGGTTTTCAAATTGAAAACAGATCCCGGATGTTCAGGATCTGTTTTCGATAGTATAACAATATCACAAAGAATAGATACTTTCAGGTGAAGAGGAGTGAAGTTATTTCTGAAATTCATAAGGCCGTTCCGCAAAAGCGGAACGGCCGGAGATGCAATACCGAGGATTATTCCTTGACGCCGCCCAGGGCAACGCCCGCAATGATGTACTTGCTCAGGGCGAAGTACACGATGATCAGCGGTAGCGCCGTCATGGCCAGGCCCAGGTAGATGGAGCCATACTCTGTGCGGTAGATATCGCCGCGCAGTTCCTGAACCATCATCGGCAGGGTCTTCAGTCCGGGATCCGTGAACAGCATCAACGGAGTCAGGTAGTTGTTCCAGGAACCGATGACTGCCATGATGCCCATGGTCGCCATAGCGGGAACCATGATCGGAATGATAATCCGGTTGAAGGTCTTGATTTCGCCGCAGCCGTCAATACGCGCTGCCTCCACCAACGAGAGCTGGAGGTTCGACTCCAGGTACTGCCGGAAGAAGAACACCGTGCCCGCAGCAGCGATCGAGGGGATAATCAGCGCCAGGCGGTTGTTCACCCAGTGCAGCTGATACATGAACATGAAGAAACCGGTACCGGTAACCTGCGTCGGGATCATGATGATCGCCATGACCACCGCGTACAGGACCTTATTGAGCTTGAACCGGTAGACCTTGAAGCCGTAAGCGGTCATCGCGGAGAAGTACACGCTCAGGATCGTGGAACCGAAGGCGATGATCGCGCTGTTCATGAAGCCGACCGAAACGTCGAAGTTCTTGGATGCCAGCACGTTCCAGTTGTACTGGAGGTAGGTGCCGGGGATCAGGCTGACGCCCTGCTGGATCGCCTGGCTGGACCGGGTCGCGTTCACGATCATAATCCAGAAGGGAACGATGGCCAGCACGCTCAGGAAGGTGCAGAACACGTAGATCATGCTGCGCTTGGAGTTGTGAACTCCCTGCACATGCGCCGCGAAGGCAACAATCGAGCCGCCCATGACCATCAGGGCCACCAGGCTCCGGATCTCTGCGTTGCCATACGGCAGCTTGATCGGGAAGGCCGCCAGGCGGAGAATGACATAGCCCGACAGCAGGATGCCGATCAGATGGAGGAAGGACGAGATGGTGTACAGCTTGCTGACATCCTTGTTGCCGGCCAGCACCACCAGGACCGTTGCCAGGACGAAAGCGCCGAGGGCAGCCCAGATGCATGCATAATAAGCTGAGAAGTTCCAATCATAAAGCTTGTACTGGTTCACGACGGTCATGTCGATCTCCAGTTCGGCAGGAAGCTGTCCGGGCAGGAGCGCATAGCTCAGCCCTGCCTGGCTGTCGCCGGTAGCAGCCGCCTGCTGGTCCAGCAGCGCCTGCAGCTTGTCCTTTTCCTTCTGAACTTTATCCTTCTGCTTCTGGATATCGGCTTCGCTCTTCTTGCCGCCGTCGATCCAGCGCTTCAGCTGGGTCTCGGCGCTTTCCACCTTGCCCTGCTGTTTTGTGATATCCTCGCCCAGCGAAGCAGAGGAGTTATCATTGAAAGTAGCGATCGGCAGGAACATGCCGAGGATAGCGATCGCCATGAAAACAAGGAAAACGATCTTTCTGGTCTTGCTCATTTGATCGCCCCCTTCTTCGCCAGCTTGGCAGGCTTGGGCTCACGGTCATTCAACACATAACGGATAATCAGAGAGCCGACGATGATGATCACGAACAGGACCACGGAGGCCGCGCTCGCCATGTTGAAGTTCCGGGATCCGGTGAAGCCCTGGGTGTAGATGAACCGGGCCACGGTGTTCGTGGTGTCGTTCGGTCCGCCCTGGGTCATCATGTGCGGGATATCGAACATGGTCAGGCCGCCGACCAGGGAGGTCGTCAGGTTATAAACCAGGATGGGTTTGATCAGCGGCAGGGTAATCTTCCAGAAAGTCTGTCGGCTGGAGCAGCCGTCCACCAGCGCTGCTTCGAACAGGCTGGGGTTGATGCCGCTGATACCCGCGATCATGATGATCATGGTATTGCCGCACCACATCCACCACTGGATGAAGGAGATCAGGCCGCGGCTCCACTCGGTCGAGCGGAAGTATTCAACCGGCATGTTTGCAATGCCGCTCGTCTGCAGGAAGGTATTCACCGGACCGATCGGATAGGCAAAGAAGCTGAAGAACAGCATACCGATCGTAGCAGCGGTGATGATGTTCGGCATGAAGATCGTGGTCTTGTAGAAGCCCTGGCCCTTCAGCCGCAGGCGGCCGTCCGTGAACCAGGAGGCCAGGATCAGTGCCAGGCCGAGCTGGGGAACGAAGTTGAAGAACCAGATGATGATCGTGTTCCCCAGGGCACCCCAGAACTTTTCATTGGCCAGGGTGCCGGACGTGAAGATCTGGGCAAAATTCTCAAAACCGATGATGTTGTTGTTCAGGATCTTCTCCCAGCCGACCGCGTCCGTCACGGACGTCTTGAACGTGAACAGGATCGGGTACAGTCCGAAGATCAGGAACGTAATAAAGAATGGTGCGATGAAGATGTAGCCCCAGTGGCTGTAGCTGACGGATTTGACTTTCTTTTTCACCGCCGGTTGAGCCTGCATAAGTCCACCCCTTTTCAGAATAAATGAGAAACGACAAGGGCTCTTTCCCTTGCGTAAACGCTTGATATGGCTGGTGCGCTTTATTAAGCGCTTATGCAAGAGAAAGCAGTGCTTCTTCTTGCTAAGAAGCGGGGCTGTCCCCCTCGCAGGAGACAGCCCCGCAAGGCTGCTTAATCAGCAGTCCTTCTCAGGCTATTTGCCAATTAGTCCACTTCGATGGTGGTGATGACAGACTTGACCTGGTTCTTGAACTCGGCGATCGCATCGTCGACGCTCTCGACTTCACCCTTGGTGTAGGGAGTGGTCACGAACTTGTCCCACAGATCGTTGATGGTGCTGTCATATTCGCTCATCAGAGAGCCGTTGGCCAGAGCCGCGGCCTTGGCGAAGATGGCGTAATGATCCTGTCCGCCCAGGAAGGGGTTCGGGGTGCCACCGTTGGCCAGGATGGTCTCCACAGCCTTCGCGCTGCCCACGAAGTCGCCGCTGTCAGCAGCATACTGGGTCAGGAAGTCATCGTCCAGGGTGAAGAACTTGATCAGGTCATGCATAGCGGCCTTCTTGACGTCGTCCGCGGTAGCAGCCTTCGCAGCGTTGATGCCCATCCAGGTGCCGCCCCAGCTGTAGGCCACGGGGCCGTCGGTCAGGCGCCAGTCACCGTAGGTGCCGTTCTCGGTAGCATTCTTGATGTTCTCTTCGCTGTCAGGATTCTCAGCATCCCAGCCAGCCACGCAGTTGGGCTTCAGGGTGTAGTGCAGGCCCCAGGTGGGGAGGAAGTAAGCCAGGGTCTCGATCTCACCGCGCATACCGGCGAACCAGGTCTCGCCCCAGGCACCGGCCTTCTGGGTCAGGTCATCCTGCTCCAGGGTCTTGCACAGTTCTTCGAAGTCGAGCAGCTCGTCATCGATGTTCAGCTTGCCATCGACAACCCAGCCCTGGGAGCGCTGATACTGATAAGCATTCCAGATGTCGCCGGAGCCGCAAACCATCTTGCAGGCGCCTTCGGAAGCGGTCTTCAGTTCTTCAGCGGTCTCGAGGAAGGTGTCCCAATCCTTGACCTTCTCCTGCATTTCTTCAGGAGACTTCACGCCCAGGTACTTCTCGGCCAGGGAGGCACGATACATAAGGACGCCGGGGGTGGACTGCCAGGACAGGCCCTTCTGGATGCCATTGGAGTTCTGGCCGATCTGAGCCATGACGGGGAACGCAACAGCCAGCTCGTCATCGGTGAAGCCGATGTCCTTCAGGTTGCCGGTGAAGTCGCTTTCCACATAGTGCTTCACGAAAGCAGCTTCCAGGGTGAAGATGTCGGGAGCTTCTTCGGAAACAGCGGCATCCGGCACGCCCAGGGTGTTGTCAACCTTGGTCTCGTAAGCGGAACCATCGGTCGGATAGATCTGGAACTCGAACTCGATTTCCGGATGATTCGGGACATAGTACTTTTCGATCATGCCCTGCAGTTCGTTGGTGAAAGACCAAACGACCAGCTTGGTTTTGGGGGCTTCAGCACCAGCGATGCTCATGCATCCGAGCACCAGAGCCAGAGCCAGGACCAGGGAAAGGACCTTTTTCATAATGGGTTTCCTCCTTTTATTTTCGCGGCAGTGCCGCAATATTCTCAAACAGCGGTCCCGCTGTTATCGACTGATCTTGAATCCCATTCAATTCCCCGTTTCAACGGACATAGTATACTCCTCGAAAATGCGATTTGCAAGCACAATATGTAGTATTTTTGCGGGTTTGACACCGTTTTTCACATGTTTTCGCCCTCTCCGGAAACGTTAACAATCTTGAAAAACAATGTGTTCGTACATTATGTTTTTTTATGTATTTTGTTCAAATTTTTCTGTTTTTCACCGGAGCGTTCGTCAAAAAGGCGAATGGAAACGTTTCTCTTTGTTTTTGACCTCGTTTGTTTTCATTTGACACCACAAGATATTGTGGTCTTCTTCCGGACCCGGCGGGCCGTTATCCGTACCAATTCACAAATCTGAACGATTCCGTTCGCCTTTTTGTCGGCCTTCCGCGCACCTCCGTTCTCAGTCGATCCTCAGGATCAGCCGGAGGATGTTCTCCGCCGCCTTCTCCATTTCCCCGCGGGTCAGCGCGCCTTTTTCCATCGCTTCCAGCAGACGTTCCGGGAAACCGGTGGCCATCTTCATGTCGTTCCCGGCCGCCGCTTCCTTATAATGCTCCCCGAGCGTCCACCAGTCCGTGGTGACCATGCCGTCAAATCCCCATTCCTCCCGGAGGATACCGGTCAGCAGGTCCTTGTTCTCGCTCGCCCGATGCCCGTTGATGATATTGTAGCTGGTCATCATAGACCAGGGGTGGGCTTCCTTCACGATGATCTCAAACTGCTTCAGGTAGATCTCGCGGATCGCCCGCTCCGAAGCCCGGGAGTCGCAGTTCCGCCGGTTGGTCTCTTTGTTGTTGAGGGCAAAATGCTTCGGCGTCGCCGCGATGCGCTCGGACTGGACGCCCCGGACCAGGCCGGCCGCCTGTTTTCCGGCCAGCAGGGGATCCTCGGAGAAATACTCGAAGTTCCTGCCGCACAGGGGATTCCGGTGGATATTCACGCCCGGCGCCAGCCAGACCATGATATTGTTCTCCTTCGCCTCCAGCGCGACGGCGGCGCCGACCTCAAAGACGATCTCCGGGTCCCACGTGCATCCAAGCAGCGTGGCACAGGGGAAGGCCGTCGTGGCCACCCCGAGCTCCGGGTTGAAGCGGATGCCCGCCGGGCCGTCCGCCGTCATGATGTTGGGAATGCCGAAGACCGGATTGTTCCCGTATCCGAAAGTATTGGCCAGGCCGACGTTGGGCTGGCCGCCCAGCAAGGCCGCCAGGTCTTCCGCCGGCAGCGCCGCGATGAAATCCTTCAGGCTGATCTTTCCGTCCGCCACGTCCTGCAGCTTCATCCCGGTCACGCGGCCGAAGTTTTTGATCCGCGGCACGGCGCGCACTTCCGGCGACGTATGGATCGCCGCGTCCTCCAGCGGCACCAGGACGGTCGAGTTGAAATCGTTGCAGGGTGCAGTGGGCAGGCTTTCATAAGTTCCGTCCGCCAGCAGCCGCTTCTCCAGGCAGGTGGGAACCATCCGGGCCGTCAGCTGTTCCGTGATCCGGTCCTCCGCAAGCGTCCAGCTGTTCGCTGCCGTCACGGTATCCCGTACGCTCGTCCCGATATGGAAGCGGTACTCGCCGGCTTCCAGTACCCAGGCGGAGCGGGCCACCTTGCCCAGGTCGTCGTACGCGGCTATTCGGGAGAAGGGGAAGCGGATGATCACCCGCTCCGATTCCCCGGGCGCGAGGAGCCGGGTTTTCCGGTATCCGGCAAGTTCACGCTTCGGCCTGGACAGTTTGCCGTCCGGCGCGGAGAAGTACACCTGTACCACTTCCCTGCCCGGACAGTCTCCCCGGTTGGTCACCAGCACCCGGGCCTCCGCCTCTTCCTCCCCGAAGAGGATCTCCTCTTCCGTCAGCTCGAAACGGGTGTAGCTCAGTCCGAAGCCGAAGGGATACACGACCTTTTCCGCGGCGCCCGGGATTGTCTCGAAATACCGGTAGCCCACGAAGATATCTTCCGTATAGTTGACGTATGTATCGCTTTCATAGAAATCCGCGCAGCCCGGATAATCGTCCAGCTCCGCGGCCCAGGTATCCGTCAGTTTCCCGGAAGGCGCCGCAAGGCCCATGAGCAGCTCCGCTTCGGCGCAGCCACCCTCCATGCCGCCCTGGCAGGCCAGCAGCAACCCCTGGATCCGGGGATCATCCCGGAAGCAGGCGGTCTCCATGACGCCGCCGGTATTCAGCACCACGATCGTCCTGTCAAAGGTCCCGCTCACCGTTCGCAGCATACTGCGCTCCGCGTCGGACAGGTAGAAGTCTCCCCGTTCGAACAGCGCGTCGCTCATGCTGACCGCGTCATCGGTCACCGGCTCCTTCCGCGTGATCTTCGCCTTCGGGTGTTTCCTGTCCCATCCCTCCCCGGAAAACCGGCTGAAGGATACGACCGCGGTATCGGTGAATGCCCGGGCTTCACGGAGGAGCTCATCGGGCACCGGCGGTTCCGCTACCATCCCCGGCGCCCAGTGCGCCGCATACTGCTCGTTCACATATTTCCGGTAATAATCCACCGTTCCCTGGTAGACAGCCTCCGCCCCGATGATCTCCGCCAATCCGTCGTACAGGTTCCGGATGTAGGGAACCGTCACGTCCCCGCTGCCTCCGCCGCCTTTGACATAATCGATCGTGGCTTTGCCGAACAGCGCCACCCTGCATCCCCGGGCAAGCGGAAGCACATTTCCTTCATTCTTCAGCAGTACCATGCCCTCCCGGGCAGCTTTCCGGGACAGCGCGATATGTTCTTTTCCCGCGGTCACCCGGCGGCCGTCCTTTCCGAGGGGCAGCCCGGGCAGACAGCGCGAACGGATCCATCTTTCCATCCTGTCAGTCCTCCGCTTACTTCGCCGCATTCATCTTCTCGATCAGATCAAGGACCAGTTCGCGGGTCAGGCCCATGCCGAAGCTGAACGCGCCGCGTAGCGGCATATAGTTCATCATGGCCATGGTCATGTCCTCCGAAACGGCTTCCTTCGCCGCTTCGGATCCGCCGCTGCTTTCCTCGTTGCCGAAGATCTCCATCGTCTTGCGGATCACAGGCATCATGATCTCCTTCGCCTTCGGATCCGCCATGATATCCATGAAGATGCTGTCCAGGGTATAGTGCCGCGGCAGCTCCACCGCGGATTCGACCGTCACCTCCGCCTTCAGGGGCAGGTCGCGGCTGGAGGCGCCGGCTTCGATCGTAAAGACGCCGGGTTCCACATACCAGTCGTGGATCTCCTGGTTCCAGTATGCGAATGACCGCTTGTCCAGCGTGAAGACCACTTCTTTGCTTTCCCCGGGCTGCAGCAGAACCTTCCGGAAGCCTTTCAGCTCCCTCACGGGACGGATCGGGGTGCTTTCCGCGTCGCCCACATACAGCTGGACCACTGCCTTGCCCGCCCTGCTTCCGGTGTTCTTCACGGTCACCCGCGCTTCCAGCGTTCCGGTATCCGGGATCCGGCCGGTGCTGAGCTTCAGGGCGCTGTATTCGAACGTCGTGTAGGACAGGCCGTGCCCGAAGGGGAACAGCACGTCCATCTTCTTCTTGTCGTAATACCGGTAGCCGACAAAGATACCCTCGCGGTATTCCGTCACGTCACCTTCGCCGCCGTAATACAAATAGGAAGGATTGTCCTCCAGCTTGTTCGGGAAGGATTCCGGCAGGTGGCCGGAGGGGTTCACGTCGCCGAAGAGTACCTTCACCTCGGCCTCGCCGACAGCCTGTCCGCCGAGATAGGCTTCCACGACGGCCTGCACCTTGCCGATCCAGGGCATTTCCACCGGGGAGCCGTTGTGCAGGACCACCACGGTCCGGGAATTCGCCGCCGCCACCGCTTCGATCACCCGGTTCTGGCACTCCGGCATCCGCATGTGGGTACGGTCGTAACCTTCGGATTCATAGGCGTCCGGCAGGCCGGCAAATACCACGGCGACCTTCGCCTGCTTCGCCGCCGCCACCGCTTCCGCAATCATCTCCTCCGTCGCTTCGTCCGCCGCCACAGAGTATCCCTGCGCATAGGTCACCTTCAGGCCCTGCGTCTTTGCCGCTTCGAGCGCGCCGGTGGTCCTGAAGCAGTTGATATGGCTGCTTCCGCCGCCCTGGAAGCGCGGCTTTTCGGCGAACTCGCCGATAAATGCAATCCCGTCTTCCTTTGACAGGGGCAGGACATCACCGTCGTTCTTCAGCAGCACCATGCAGTCGGCCGCGATCTCCGCCGCCTGCCTGTGTTGGGCTTCCTTGTCCCAGGGCGTATCCGGCTTTGCGTTCTCCACATACCGGTACACGATGTTCAGGATCCGCTCACAGGCCTGGTCCACAAGCTTTTCATCCAGCTTCCCGGACCGGACCGCTTCCACGATCAGGGCATCGTTCATGCCGCCCGACGCGGGCATCTCCAGGTCGAGGCCCGCCGCGACGCCGGCCACCCGGTCGGACACAGCGCCCCAGTCCGAGACCACATAGCCTTTAAAGCCCCATTCCTTCCGGAGCACCTCCGTCAGCAGCCAGGGGTTCTCGGAGGCGTAGACCCCGTTGATCCGGTTGTAGGAACACATGACCGTCCAGGGCTGCGCTTCTTTGACCGCCTGCTCAAAAGCCGGGAAATAGATCTCGCGCATGGTCCGCTCGTCACAGTCGGAGGAGGAGCTCATCCGGCGGTGCTCCTGGCTGTTCAGGGCAAAATGCTTGATGCTCGTACCGATATTCCGGCTCTGGATCCCCTGGATCAGGGCGGTCGCCATAGCGCCGGACAGATACGGATCTTCCGAGAAATACTCGAAGTTGCGTCCGCACAGGGGAGACCGCTTGATGTTCACCGCCGGGCCGAGGATCACGGACACCTTCTCGTGCTGACAGCTGTCGCCGAGAGCTTTGCCCATGCCGCGGATCATGTCCGGATCAAAGGAGGCCGCTGTCGCGCTGGCCGCGGGAAAACAGACCGCCTTGATACTGTCGTTGATGCCGAGATGGTCCGCTTCCTCATCCTGCTTGCGCAGGCCGTGGGGACCGTCGCTTACCATGGAACGGGGAATGCCCAGCCGTTCCACGGCCTTGGTATGCCAGAAATCGTCGCCGGAACACAGACCGGCCTTTTCCTCCAGCGTCATTTGGGAGACCAGGGCTTTGATGTCCATCTGTTTGTTCTCCTTTTCTGTTGTTCGTTCTCCGATGAATTATGCAAACGTTCTCATTTCTGCCTGTATTATGGCATCCGCGGCAGCCGGCTGTCAACCGTTATTTGCGGGTGAGGGCATCCGCCGTCTGCTGCATGGCCGCTTCGCAGTCTTCTTCCTTATAGTATCTCGGGTCCTCGATCATGCTGAGCAGGAAGACCCCCTCGTCGCTCTCCACATAATACCTGCGCTCCCGATAGTCCGAAAACTTCGTACTGTAGCCCCGCGCCATCCGGATCCCCTGCGGGTTGGTGTAGATCTCCAGCTCCGTCATCCAGTCGCAGTCCCGCAGGACGGCGTCCGCGCTCGCGAAGCCCTGCGCGTGATCTCCCCGGATCCCCCCGTCAAAGACGATATTCCCGGGTTTTTTGCCTTCACCGGTGAACTTCCATGATGCGTAGCGGGAGTCCGAATAGGCCAGCGTGTATCCTTCGGGCGGCGTCACCCGGATATGGCCGTACGTCCGGTCGTTGCCGTTCTGCCTGAGCAGGAACATCCCGACCACCATCAGCACGAACAGCAGGGGGAAGAAGAGTTTCCGGATGATCCGGGTCCTGGAGGCGATCGCTTCCTTCC
>Ga0265298_10011654_pt1 | contig 10266 bp, 8 predicted proteins | sample AusTroGonzalo_MG_3_FD_193486 | JGI IMG/M metagenome (GOLD analysis project Ga0265298, IMG submission 193486) | Bovine rumen microbial communities from tropical cattle in Woodstock, Queensland, Australia - Gonzalo_01 | ecosystem: Host-associated > Mammals > Digestive system > Stomach > Rumen ... | reverse complement strand
GATTCCCAAGGGTGCCCACTTGGTAGGTCCTCCTGGAACAGGTAAGACACTGTTGGCAAAGGCTGTCGCAGGTGAGGCTGGTGTACCCTTCTTCTCGATGAGCGGTTCCGACTTCGTGGAGATGTTCGTCGGTGTGGGAGCCAGTCGTGTGCGCGACCTCTTCCAACAGGCCAAGCAGAAGTCACCCTGTATCATCTTCATCGATGAGATTGATGCCGTGGGCCGTGCCCGTTCGAAGAACCCCGCCATGGGCGGTAATGACGAACGCGAGAACACACTGAATGCCCTGCTCACTGAGATGGACGGCTTCGGCACGAACTCCGGTGTGATCATCCTCGCTGCCACGAACCGTGCCGACATGCTCGACTCCGCCCTGCTCCGTGCAGGCCGCTTTGACCGTCAGATACACGTCGATCTCCCCGACCTCAACGAGCGTAAGGAGGTCTTCAAGGTACATCTGAAGCCCGTGAAGACCGACGACAGCGTGGATATCGACTTCCTCGCCCGTCAGACCCCAGGTTTCTCTGGTGCTGATATCGCCAACGTCTGCAACGAGGCTGCCCTGATCGCTGCCCGTCATAACAGTCAGACAGTGAAGAAGCAGGACTTCCTCGATGCCGTCGATCGTATTATCGGTGGTCTGGAGAAGAAGACCAAGGTGATGACACAGGCCGAGAAGCGCTCTATCGCCATCCATGAGGCAGGCCACGCCACCATCTCCTGGTTCACAGAGTTTGCCAATCCGTTGGTAAAGGTCTCTATCGTACCACGTGGACAGGCCCTGGGCGCCGCCTGGTACCTGCCTGAGGAGCGCGTGCTCCAGACCAAGGAGGCCATGCTCGACGAGATGTGCTCACTGTTGGGTGGCCGTGCCGCCGAGGAACTCTTCGTGGGCCATATCTCCACGGGAGCAATGAACGACCTGGAGCGCGTCACCAAACAGGCCTACGGTATGATTGCCTTCGCAGGCATGAGCGAAAAACTGCCTAACGTGTGCTACTATAACAACGCGGAATACCAGTTCCAGCGTCCTTACTCTGAGACGACTGCCAAGGTGATGGACGATGAGGTGCTGAAGATGATTGACGAACAGTACCAGCGCGCCAAGCAGATCCTCACGGAGCACAAGGACGGTCACGCCCAACTGGCACAGTTGCTCATCGACCGTGAGGTGATCTTCGCCGAGGATGTCGAGAAGATCTTTGGCAAGCGTCCTTGGACGAGCCGTGCCGAGGAACTCCTCGAGGCCCAGATAAAGGCCGATGCCGAGCGCATGGCCGAGGAGCGTGCTAAGGAACTGGAAGCCGAGGCTGCCGCCAAGAAGCAGGAGGCTGAAGCTGATCACGAAGAAGACAAGAAAGAAGAAGCATAAAAGGAAATGAAGAATTTTATCGTCAGAACCATCACGGCGGTATTTTTCGTGGCCGCCATCGTCACATGCTTTCTGCGTGCAGAAGCTATGATCCTGCTCTTTGCCCTCGTCACAGGACTCACCGTCTGGGAGTTTACCGGTCTGGTGAACGACAGGGGCAGTGTCACCGTCAACCGCATGATCTGTACCGTGGCGGGCGTCTATTTCTTCTTCGCCATGGCGGGCTATAACAGTGGCATTACCTCGGCGGGCGTGTTCATCCCCTACCTCATCACCCTTATCTACCTGATGGTGGCCGAACTTTACCTGAAACAGGAGGATCCTATCCACGACTGGGCCTACACGATGCTCAGTCAACTCTACATCGTCCTGCCCTTCTCGCTGCTCAACGTGTTGGCCTTCCGCTCCGTGGGCAGCGATATCATCTACACGTGGCACGTGCCCCTCTCCGTGTTCGTCTTCCTCTGGATCAACGATACGGGCGCCTACCTCTGCGGATCCCTGTTGGGCCGTCACAAACTCTTCCCACGCATCTCTCCGGGCAAGAGTTGGGAGGGCAGCATCGGCGGTGGCATCCTCGTGATGGCCATAGCCGTACTGGTGTGGTATCTCACGGAACAGTACAACATGAACGATCTGCAACTCTCAGCCATTGAGTGGGCGGGCCTCGGACTGACGGTGGTCATCTTCGGAACCTGGGGCGACCTCATCGAGTCGCTTTTCAAGCGTACCCTTGGCATCAAGGACTCAGGTAACATCCTGCCAGGTCACGGGGGCATGCTCGACCGCTTCGACTCCTCCCTTCTGGCCATCCCCGCCGCCGTCGTGTATCTCTACACACTGACAATGATCTAAGAAAATCGGGATGTCAATTGGCATCCCGATTTTCTTTTTTATTTCTTTACCTCGTAGAGCACGGAGAACGTGGGTCTGTAGGTATTCTCCAGCGTAAGGGTTACGAAGCCACCATCGGTCTCAAACTTCGCCACCTTGTGGTCGTCCTTCAGGATGGGACAGTTAGGCCAAGCACCGAGTTCCTTCTCGAAGTCGTCGCGGAGTTGTTGCCAGAGGTGACGGGTGCTGTCGTTGGTAGAGATCTGATAGTTCTCCTGCAAGGCCAGCAGGATACCATCCTTCTGGGCCAGCATCAGGCGGAACTTCTCGCCAGTCTTAGCCATCGACACGCGCTCCCAGGTGGAATCGGTCTTGGCAGAATCCACGGCAAAGCCACGGGCCTGAAGGGAATCGACAAACGTCTGGAACGGCAGGGCCATCGACAGGCCACGATACTTCAGATCCTTCTCTCCACTGCTACAGGCATACAATGCCATCACGGCCACTAAGGCCACAAAAATCTTCTTCATAATGCTTTCTGTTGATGATTGATGCGGCAAAGATACAAATTATTTTTGATTTAATTGTTTTTTTTTGGAAAATCGCTCGCTTATTTGTACCTTTGCACGGATGTTTGTACTAAACTTGATTCTTTCCGCACTCTCACTGACTGCCATTGCTGAAGAGGACTCTATCCGCACGGAGCAGTTGGACGAGGTGGTCGTGACCTCTAACTCGGCCCGTCAGCGCATCCAGAACGTGCAGACCGGTGCTGAGGTAATCCAGATTGAAGACCTGACATCGGCACCCCAGTTGTTTGGCGAGAACGACATCATGCGTTCCATCCAGTTGTTGCCTGGCGTGAAGTCGGAGAGCGATGCCTCCAGCGGCTTCCAGGTGCGTGGCGGCACGTCTGTTCAGAACCAGGTGCTCTTCGACAATGCGCCCGTATATAATGTTGGTCACATGGCAGGACTCTTCTCGGCCTTCAACGACGATGCGCTGGCCTCAGCGACACTCTACAAGGGACTGTTGCCCGCCCAGTATGGCGGTGCCTCGTCGGCCGTGCTCGACGTCACTGGTAGAACAGGTAACAAGACTGACTGGCACGGTGGCGCCACCATCGGTCTGCTCTCGGCCAAAGCCACCTTCGAGGGACCGATCGTCAAGGACAAGGCCTCATTCCTCATCACAGCGCGACGCACGTATATGGATATGTTCCTGAAACTGTCGAACGACTTCAAGAACAACTCCCTGTATTTCTACGATATCAACGCCAAACTCGACTGGACGCTCAATACGCGCAACCAGCTGTTCCTGACCTTCTTCACGGGCTACGACAAGACGGCCGTGGAGGACATGGCCGATATTCGTTGGGGCAACCTGACGACGAGTCTGAAATGGCTCCACCACTTCAACGGCGGTTCAAACTCGCAGACCACGCTCTATTATAGTGGATACCAGACGGACAACGGCGTCGATTTCGCAGGCTTTAACCTCTGGTACCAAGGCCATATCCGTCAGGGCAGTCTCCGTCAGGACTTCCATATCGAACTGGGCAGGCATCAGTTGAAGGCGGGTTTCCAGTCATCGCTGCTCAATGTAAAGTCGGCAGAGTGGCAGATTGTTAACAGATACGGCAAGGAGGAACGGCGCGCCTGGGAGAATGCCGCTTGGATCAATGGTACGCTGAACTTCTCGGAAGCCTTCTCGGCCTCGCTGGGACTGAGACTGGGCACCTTCTCTCCCCTCGGCGGCTCACTCTACTACGACATCGAGCCCGACGGTAGCATCGGTTGGTACTATAACTACAAGCAGAACGAGATCGTAAAGACCTACACCACGCTGGAGCCCCGTGCCAGCATCAGTTACCAGCCCACGCCACTGACAAGCATCAAACTGGGCTATGCCCGTACCTCACAAAATATTCATGCCCTGCGCAACCAGAGCACCTCGACACCCTTCGACCGCTACGCCATCAGCAGTAACATCATCGAGCCGGAGATGGCAGACCAGGTGAGCGCCGGCTTCTACCTGATGACGCCCTCGCAGGACTATGACTTTTCGCTGGAGACCTACTACCGTCAGACCGACAACGTGATCGATTACCGCGATGGCAAGTCGTTCGGCAGTGAGATCGAGATTGAACGACTCGTGCTGGCTGGCAAAGGAAAGAGCTACGGCGTGGAGCTCTGTGCCCGTAAGAACACCGGTAAGCTGACGGGCTGGCTCGCCTACACCCTCTCGTGGTCGAAGACCCGCATCCCTGGCATCAACAATGGCAACTGGTACGACGCCAACAACGACCGTCGCCATGACATCAATATCGTGGCGATGTACAGACTCAACAAGAAATGGACATTCAACGCAGCCTGGGTGTTCAACAGCGGACAGGCCTTCACGGCTCCCAGCGGCAAGTACCAGCTCATCGACAACTGGATCTACTACTACGCTGAGCGCAACGGCTACCGTGCACCCGACTACCACCACCTCGACGTGAGTGCCGTATGGACCATCAAGCGTTCCTGGTGCACCCAGCAGTGGGTGTTCGGCATTTACAACATATATAATAGGTATAACCCCTACCTCATCAACTTCGAGGACAGTGAGAACGGCAACCGTACTCGTGCCGTGCAGTATTCTCTCTTCGGCATCGTACCGTCGATCGCCTTCAACATTAAGTTCTGACGCCCATGAGAAAGATAATAGCCTTACTTGCCATACCAGTCGTGCTTGCCTCCTGTGAGAAGGAGATCGACATCGACTACCACCAGATAGACCCGCTCTACGTGGTGGAGGCCTATGTGTCGGATAACGGAATGCAGGCCCGTATCAGCATGACCAACGACATGGACAACAACGACACCTCGAGCAATATCACTGGGGCCAGCGTGACCATCACGGGCAGCGACGGCAGCAGCGAGACACTGCCATACGTGGGCGACGGCATCTATAAGTCTGTAGCCTGCGGAACACCTGGCGTGGAATACAGGATCGATATCGAGCTCAACGGTCATCATTTCTCCTCGACATCCACCATGCAGGAGATGCCCGAGATGAACGAGTTCCATTTCTTCTGGCAACATGTAGTAGGACAGAAAATCCTCATGGCCGAGTTGCTCTTCCAGGATATCCCCAACGAAGATAACTGGTACTTCGTACACCTCTATAAAAACAACACCGGTTTCCGTTGGGCGGTGAAGCGCGACGAAGTGAACCCTGACGGGGAAATACAACAGTTATTCTCCTTCGGCAGGGAAGACAGCGATGACGAGGACATGCTCCGCGAGGGCGACCGTCTGCACCTGGAACTGCGTGCCATTGACCAACGCACCTTCGACTATTTCTACTCCATGCAGATCATGGACAATACGGGCACCAACCCCATTCAGAATTTCACGGGCGGATGCCTGGGCTACTTCTCAGCGTATAGTGAGGTGACGTACGACTGTGTCTTTCACATAGCCGACGTAGATGAAGAAAGGGAGGAAGAATAATCAGAGTTTTCTGAGTGTCAACGAGATCGTCACGTGATAAGTCTCATTGACATAGCGCAGTTGGATCATATCATCCGAGAAGACGACCACCTGTGCGACAATCACCTGACGGCCACTCTCCATCCTCAGGGTACTGTTATCACACTTATAGCTGCCCTCCATAACATTCTCGCCCTCGACATCCGTCGCTACAAAAGAACCCTGGCGAACCATCCCGTTATAAGTGCCGTCGGCCTGAAATATGAACTTATCCAAGTCAATATCTTCTGGCTGCAACTCCGTATCCCCGTCGATGACGACCTCACCACGCTGCCAAGTGCCAATGATGGTCTCACCCAGACGACGGCCATCATCGTCACCACCGCCACAGGAAACGATTAAAAATAGGGCAGCCATGACGGCTGCCCTATAGAATATGTTTGTTTTACTTAACATTGCCTACCTTCACCAAATACTCAGCGATCTGTACAGCATTCAGGGCGGCACCCTTACGGATCTGGTCGCCAGAGAGCCAGAACGTCAGACCGTTCTCATCGCTCAGGTCCTTGCGCACACGACCCACATAGACATCGTCCTTACCAGCTGTCTCGAGCGGCATGGGATAGGTCAGCGTTGCAGGATCATCCTTCAGCGTACAGCCAGGGGCAGCGGCGATGGCCTTCTGGGCCTCTTCCACACTGATGGGGCGCTCCGTCTCGATCCATACGCTCTCGGAGTGGCTGCGCAACGAACTAACACGTACGCACATAGCCGAGCATTTCGCATCGGTGTGCATGATCTTACGTGTCTCGTTGAACATCTTCATCTCCTCCTTCGTGTAGCCATTGGGTTGGAACACGTCGATCTGGGGGATCACGTTATAGGCGAGCTGGTGGGCGAACTTCTTCACGGTCTTTACCTCACCCTCTTCGACCATCTCCTTATACTGCTGCTGCAGTTCGGCCATGGCAGCGGCACCTGCACCAGAGGCACTCTGATAGGAGGCCACGTGGATGCGCTTGATATGGCTGATGTTCTCAAGCGGCTGGAGCACCACCACCATCATAATCGTCGTACAGTTGGGGTTGGCGATGATGCCACGGGGACGGTTCAGCGCGTCCTCGGCATTGCACTCAGGCACCACCAAGGGCACATCGTCGTCCATGCGGAAGGCACTCGAGTTGTCGATCATCACAGCGCCATACTTCGTGATGGTCTCTGCAAATTCCTTAGATGTTCCTGCACCTGCAGAGGTAAAGGCAATATCCACATCTTTGAAGTCATCGTTATGCTGAAGCAACTTCACTTCGATTTCCTTGCCCTTGAAGGTATATTTGCGTCCTGCACTACGCTCAGAACCAAATAACACCAGTTCATCCATCGGGAAATTCCTCTCGTCGAGAATTCTTAAAAACTCCTGACCTACAGCGCCTGAAGCGCCAACAATCGCTACTTTCATCTTACCAAAAAATCTTTTTATTCGTAATTTGGCTGCAAAGGTACACATTATTTTTAATTTTTCATCTATTTTACTGATTTTCTTCGTACCTTTGCACTCAGAATGACTATATTAGCCTCATATTTTCCGATTACAGACCCCACACTGATCTTCTTTGTGGTGTTGCTGATCATCCTGTTAGCGCCAATTGTGATGAGTAAACTGCGTATTCCGCACATCATCGGTATGGTACTGGCGGGTATCGTCATCGGACAATATGGCTTCGACATCCTGGAGCGCGACAACTCCTTCGAGCTCTTCGGCCGCGTGGGTCTCTACTACATCATGTTCCTCGCTGGACTCGAGATGGACATGGAGGGGGTGAAGAAACACTCCCGTCGCTTTATCATCTTCGGACTGCTCACCTGTTTCGTGCCCCTGATACTGACCTACGTGATGGCGAAGACGATACTGGGTTACTCCCATCCCGCCTCGTTTCTCTTAGGCTGTATCATGGCCTCGAACACGCTGATTGCCTATCCCATCATCGGGCGCTACGGCCTGCAACGGCATACGAGCGTCAGCCTCAGCGTCGGTTCGTCGATGATTTCACTGTTCATGGCCCTGGTGATGCTCGCAGCCCTCTCAGGTGCCTTCACCGAGGGTACTAACTGGTACTTCTGGCCACTGTTCATCCTGAAGTTCACAATCTTCTGCGCAGGCAGCCTTCTGTTCATCCCAAGGCTCACGCGTTACTTCCTGCGCCGTTACAGTGATGCGGTGATGCAGTATATCTTCGTATTAGGCATCATGTTCCTCAGTGCGGCCCTCACCTCACTCATCGGCATTGAGGGTATCTTTGGTGCCTTCTTCTCAGGACTGATCCTCAACCGCTATATCCCCCACGTGTCGCCCCTGATGAACCGCATCGAGTTTATCGGCAACGCCCTGTTCATCCCCTACTTCCTGATCGGTGTGGGCATGCTCATCAATGTACGTACGATCTTCTCAGGGCTCGACATGGTATGGATCGTGTTCCTCATCGTATTCTTTGGTACCTTCGGAAAAGCCTTGGCTGCCTATATCTCCAGTCTGCTGTTCCGTCTGTCGAAGGCCGACGGTCACATGATGTTCGGACTGACCTCCGCCCATGCCGCCGGTGCCATCGCCATGGTGATGGTGGGCATGCGCCTTGAGGTGGCCCCTGGTGAGTACCTCATCAACGATATCATGCTCAACGGTGTAGTGATGATGATCCTCTTCACCTGTGTGATCAGCACGCTGATGACAGAGCATGCCGCCCAACAGATCATCATCCAGGAGAAGGCTCACCTGCAGGCAGAGATGCCCAAGGACGACGACGAGAAGATCCTGCTCTGCGTGAAATACCCGGAAATCGCCCCGCAACTGCTCTATCTGGCCCTGCTGACGCGCAACCAGCGGCTGAACCGCGAGCTCGTGGCCCTCAACGTGGTGTATGACGGACAGAACAGCAACCTCGCCCGCGAGCAGGGTATCCGACTTCTGGAACAGCTCCAGCAACAAGCCAGTGCCTCGGAGGTGAAGGTGCAGACGCAGGTGCGCCTGGCCACAAACATCGCCAACGGCATCAAACACGCCTTCCGCGAGTTCGCCTGTTCGGAGATTATCATGGGTATGCACGTGCATACCGACATCAACCCCCGCTTCTGGGGTGAGTTCATCCAGAGCCTCTACAACGGTCTGAACCGTCAGATCATCCTCATGCGTTTCGTACAGCCGATGTCCACCCTGCGCCGCATCCGTGTAGTGGTACCTTCACGGGCGGAGTTCGAACCAGGCTTCCACCGTTGGCTGGAGCGTCTGAGTCGTCTGGCAGAACAACTCGACTGTCGCATCCAGTTCCATGGGCGCAACGAGTCACTGGTGCTCATCGCCGAATATATCAACAACCGCCACTCCAGCGTCAGGGCGGAATACACACCGATGGGTCACTGGAACGAGTTACCACAGTTGGCCTCGCAGGTGGCAGAAGATCATCTCTTCGTGGTGGTCACCGCCCGTAAGGGTACCATCTCGTACAAGAACGCCTTGGAGCGACTGCCCGACGAACTGCAAACCCACTTCTCGGGCAAAAACCTGATGATCATCTTCCCCGACCAGTTCGGTGTGCAGAAGGAGGATCGCATGAGCTTCACTGAGGCCCAGCACCATGAGGAGAAGAGTATCTACGATACAATCCTGCGCTGGATACATGAGAAGAAGATAAAAAAGTAAAAGATTAAAAAGGCAAAAATGATCGACATTAAGAATATCACCAAGAGCTTCGGCTCACTGCAGGTGCTCAAAGGCATCGACCTGCATATCGACAAGGGCGAGGTGGTCAGTATCGTTGGTCCCAGCGGCGCAGGCAAGACCACACTGCTGCAGATCATCGGCACCCTCGACCGTCCTGACAGTGGCGAGGTCATCGTCGATGGCATCGACACCAGCCGTCTGTCCAAGAAGAAGTTGTCAGACTTCCGCAACTGCCACATCGGCTTTGTGTTCCAGTTCCACCAACTGTTGCCCGAGTTCACGGCCATCGAGAACATCATGATTCCCGCCTATATCGCCGGTATGTCGCGCCGTCAGGCCAAGCGGCGTGCAGAGGAACTGCTTGACTTCATGAACCTGAAAGACCGTGCTTCGCATAAGCCCAATGAACTCTCGGGCGGTGAGAAGCAGCGCGTGGCCGTGGCCCGTGCCCTCGTGAACAAACCTGCTGTGATTCTCGCCGACGAGCCCTCCGGTTCCCTCGACACGAAGAACAAGGAGGAACTCCACCAGCTCTTCTTCGACCTGCGCGATAAGTTCGGCCAGACCTTCGTCATCGTCACCCACGACGAATCCCTCGCCGCCATCACCGACCGCACCATCCATCTGCGCGACGGTCTTATCGAAACCCCTGAAACCACCATCGAGACACCAGAGATATGCTTAGACTCGGAGACTACACCACCCTCAGAATAGTCAAGAAGGTCGATTTCGGCCTGTATCTTGACGGTGGCGAGGAGGGCGAGATCCTCCTGCCCCAGCGCTATGTGACAAAGGACATGCACATCGACGACGAGATAGAAGTGTTTATCTACCTCGACCAAGACGAGCGCCCCGTGGCCACCACCGAG
>Ga0265298_10011653_pt1 | contig 10266 bp, 6 predicted proteins | sample AusTroGonzalo_MG_3_FD_193486 | JGI IMG/M metagenome (GOLD analysis project Ga0265298, IMG submission 193486) | Bovine rumen microbial communities from tropical cattle in Woodstock, Queensland, Australia - Gonzalo_01 | ecosystem: Host-associated > Mammals > Digestive system > Stomach > Rumen ... | reverse complement strand
TTGAATGGCAACTTAATCAACTAAAAGCCAAAGGCATCATTCGCCGCGTCGGCCCCGACAAAGGCGGGCATTGGGAGGTGCTCGGATAAGCGCGGAAACATGGCAACTTGGGCGAAAGAGGAGATCGAGCTTAAGGACGGCACGAAGGTAGCCGCCCAGATGCCGGTCATCGTCTCCGCAAGCCGCTCGACCGATGTGCCTGCGTTCTATGCTGACTGGTTTATGGAACGGCTTAAGGCCGGATACATCAAGTGGTTTAATCCGTTCAATGGTGTGCCGCTTTATGTCGGCTTTCGTAAGATGCGCTGCATTGTGTTCTGGTCGAAGAACCCCGCGCCGATGATCCCGCATCTCGACGAGTTGGAAAAGATATGCCCCAACTACTACTTCCAGTTTACATTAAACGACTATGATGCCGAGGAGATAGAGCCGGGAGTTACAGCGAAATCGCCGCTCGCTGATCGTATCGAGACATTCAAGCGACTTTCCGAGCGAGTAGGCAAGGATCGCGTTGTATGGCGGTTTGATCCGCTCATCCTCACTGACAAGCTCACGGTCAAGGATATACTCGGAAAGGTGGAGCGTCTTGGCGGCAAGATTGCGGCATATACGTCGCGGCTCGTGTTCAGCTTCATTGACATCAAGTCGTATGCGAAGGTCGGCAAGAACCTGGAGCGAGGTGGAATCAACGCGCGTGAGTTCTCGTCAGAGGAGATGTGCGAAGTCGCGCAGCGGATCGGCGAGCTTGCGAAGGGCTGGGGCGTCGCGGCAGGAACGTGCGGCGAAATCGCCGATCTCGAGCGCTACGGAATCGAGCACAACCGCTGCATCGATGACCGGCTGATGGTAAAATGCTTCTCGCACGACGCCGAGCTCATGAAGTTTATCGGCGCGAAATTTGTCCCCGGCGATCCGCTCTTCGGCGTAGCCGACAAATGGGGGCCCGGCACTCACAAGAAAGATCCCGGACAGCGCCTCGCCTGCGGCTGCATCATGTCAAAGGACATCGGCGAGTACAACACCTGCCCGCACCTCTGCCACTATTGCTACGCCAACACCAACAACGCCGCGGCGGTGGCTAACTGGAAGCGGCACTGCGCCAATTCACATGGGGAGACGATAATGAGGAGCGAGGAGGATGTTCATGCAGGAGAAATGGTTAATGGTGAAATTGATGTCGTGCAGTTTCCGATATCTGTAACATTTGATTCAAATGTCATTGAGGAAATTTTAGATGCCGATAAACGAGTAGGGAATCCAGAGAGGATAATTTTTAAGGCTTTGCAAAATGGGGTAATTCACGGATGTGTAGCCCGGTCATATTTTGTTCATGACGCGATTCAAAAGGATGTCAGGATCGCGGCATTGTGTGATGATGTTGAATTTCGCATTCCCGCAAATCCTTTTCTTTATAGTAAAGGGGTAGGTCTGACGGTTGAGCAAACAGCGCGAACGAAACTCAACGAGCACAACAAAGGTGTACTACGTTTGTTGCGCGTGCTGAATATGGAAGTCCTTGATTTTAGACGTAAACTATGGCCAGAAGTAGAAACAGAACTGCCAATGAGGAAGATTCCAGCGGATTACAATGAACGTGTTAGGAAAATTCAGAAAGTGATTGAGGAAGAATTACATTGTGGATTTTATAGGTTTAGGGCATATCTGAAGGAGGAAATAGGTGAAGATGGTGATGATTTTAGTTTGATAGTACGGTTGAGAGATCGTGAATATAGAAAGGGGACGTTTAATGCGGCATTTGCTGAGGCTGCTGATGGCGATGCTCTGATCGCTCATTACGGGTATGGGATCAGTTATTTCTGTACCAATGACACGGCGGCTAAGGCAGGAGCACAATCTGTCTTTTCGCAATCGAATAGGTCTCTGTTGCGCGAAAGATTGGGCATCAGAATTGTTTGCTCTGCAGAGTTGGCGAATATCATAGAGGGAGCGCTGTATGGAAGATAAAATTTGTAAAACGATAGACCTGTATGAGCGTGGACGTTTTGTTGAGTTCATTCAATTGTCTGAAGGGGTTGATAATCCCGATGTCTTGTGCATGCGCGCGATTGCAATAAGTCGAGGGTGGGGGTGCGTCAAGGATGAAACAGAGGCTGCGACCATTCTGGCAAAAATCATCGGAGAGATAAGAGAGCGTGCGCAAAGTAACAATATTATCTCGCAAACGAACCTTGGCTTATTATTGGATCATGGGCTTGGTGTTCTGGCAGATCCTTTACTTTCGGTTGAATGGTATCGCAAGGCTGCAAGACAAGGATATGCACGAGCCCAAAACTATTTGGGTGGCATGTATAAGAATGGTCGAGGTGTGGAGAAGGACGAGTCTGTTGCCGTGGAGTGGTTTCGTAAGGCAGCAGAGCAGGGCTACGCTATGGCGCAGGCGAACCTTGGCATGATGTATGCGAACGGTCGTGGAATTGAGAAGGACGAGAAGCTGGCGGTGGAATGGTACCGCAAGGCGGCGGAGCAGGGGCTTGCACAGGCGCAGTATAGACTTGGCTGTAGGTATGTTGGTGGTCGAGGCGTGGAGAAGGACGAGGAACTTGCGGTAGCATGGTTCCGTAAGGCAGCAGAGCAGGGCTATGCGACGGCGCAGACAAACCTTGGCGTGATGTATTTGAATGGAAACGGCGTGGAGAAGGACGAGGGACTTGCGGTCGAGTGGCTCCGTAAGGCGGCAGAGCAAGGATTCGCACAAGCCCAGTATAAACTTGGCTGGATGTATGCTGGAGGCAGAGGGGTTGATAAAAATGAGACTAAAGCATTTGAGTGGTATCAAAAATCAGCCGAAGCTGGCTATGCGTTTTCTCAGTATGTCTTGGGTCGGATGTACGCCAATGGTGAACATGTAGGAAAAGATGAAAAAACAGCTGTTGTATGGCTTCAAAAAGCGGCAGAGCAGGGATTGGCTAACGCGCAGAATCATTTGGGGACGATGTATCAGCATGGTTTTGGCGTAGAGAATGATGATTCTATGGCTGTGGAATGGTATCGTAAAGCCGTAGAACAAGACCATGTAGTGGCGTTGTGTAACTTGGGGTTTATGTATGACAAGGGGCGTGGCACAGAGCACTCGGTTGAGAAGGCTTTGGAGCTTTACCGAAAATCGGCCGAGAAGGGGTGGTGTCAAGCGCAGATAAATCTGGCAGTCCATTACGAACGAGGTGACGGCGTCGAGCGAGACTATGTGAAGGCGATCGAACTTTATCGCAGGGCAGTAGATCAAGGCTCGTCAGATGCCATGAAGAACCTTGCATACCTTTACAAGCATGGATTGGGTACTTCCCGGGATAATGTTGAAAGCCTTCGTCTGTATCAGATGGCGGCGGAGAATGGCGACACGTATTCCATGGTCGTTGTCGGCAATCAGTATGAATATGGCGTAGGCGTCGAGACTGATCCCGCGAAGGCAATAGGGTGGTATGAGAAGGCCGTTCAGAAGGATGCGAAGTATGGTTATGCGAAGCGGCAGCTTGCGCGAGTGGCATTGGAGAATTTGTCGTTGCTTAAAATCGAATATCTTGAGTTTTTCAATGGGACGGAAATCGCTGAATTGTTGCGCCGGAAGCCGGAGCTTTGTGAAAAGTGCGATCTCAAGAGAATGAATGGTGACAACTGGTCGCATCTTCTTGAAGTTCGGCCAGAGTTTGCCAGCAAATTTGATGGCTCCGGGTTTAACGGCAGTGATTGGGTGGACATATTGGAAGAATACCCTGAATTTGCCATGCATTGCCAATGGGGCGAGTTAAGTCAATATGATTGGAAGTTGTTGCTTGAAAAACATCCAGAATATGCTGAGAAGTGTGATTTTAAAAAGATTGAGAATGACTTTTACATTGCAGATATATTGATTGCGCAACCAAGTTTGGCGAATCGTTTTGATTGGGCCCATCTTAATTTCTGGCTTGGAAAAATATTGAAGGTCCGCCCTGAGTTGGATCGACATGTTCATTGGGATGTGATAGATGAGTTTGATTGGGTGAGGTTGCTAACTGTTTTGCCGCAATACCATGGCAAATGTAAGATGGAAAATCTTTCTGCGCGGAATCTTGCACAAGTCATAAAGGCGCAGCCCCAGTTGATGGAAAGTGTAGATAAACGCAAGTTGGATATGGAACACTGGCTCGAAATTTTTAGGATAGTACCTTCAGTGGCAGAAGTGTGTGATTTCTCGTCATTCGGTAAAGACGATATTGGCCTATTGCTGAAAGAGTGTCCAGATCTTTCGAAGTACATTCCATAATCAGGAGGTTTGCAAATGTTTGATGAAGATTGTGTTGAAATTGATGGCCGCTTTGTGGTAGATGAATTTGAGCCGTTGCCTAGGCCAATGGGCGATTCGCCTGATTATTATATTGGTTTTGAAACTGAAGCGGAAAGGGAACAGAGGTTGGAGAAGGAGTCAGGGTTGGCGGAAGAGGAATTCTTTTGCGAGGAACGTGAGTATAATGCAAAACAGGCCGCCAAGCATGAGTTCGATCCTTTGATATTTGACAGGCAACTTGAAAAATTGCGGACGTCTCCTTCGTCCGCAGGCGTACAGTTGTCGTTGCCAAAGGAAAATGCGTGTTTGACGGAAGAAGAGCGTAATTGCGTGGAGTGGTTTGATCGCGAAGACTATGATACGTTCATGAAGCGTTCAGCTTGGTATCCTGGAGGCGGGTGGATCGTTCAATACTACCGATATGTGTGTGATATGATGCATTTAGCGTCCGAAGAGGTGTTGAAGTCTCCTGCGAACGATTTGCTGTTAGGCAGAGAGATGCTGTGTCGGGATATTCGAGAGGGCTCTAGAAAGGGCACTGTACGCAAATATGAAGACATGGATCGCCGTGAGAGATTCCTATTTGTTGCGAGTAGCATTTTTCAGGCGGCGGAAGCTGGGGATGTAAGAGCGCAGAACACGATTGGCTGCATCTATGAAAGAGGTGGTTGGCCTGAGTTGAAAGAATATCTTGATAAATATAAGTGCGGATGTTTGTCGAGCAACGAAGCCGCTCGTGAATGGTATAGGAAATCCGCAGCAGGGGGATGTGTGCAGGGTCAGAGGAACTATGCCCGCGTTCTCATGAATGGAATCGGTGCGGAGTGGGGGAAATATGCAATTGCTGAAAGAGTGGCAGGGGCTGCACGAGACCGAAAACTTGCCATGGATTTGTATCTCGGTCTCGCTGGGCGTGGCGATGTTAAATCGCAGTATTGCTTGGCCTGTTTGTTTGCCGAAGGCGCGTGGGTGAATATGGATATTTCTGAGTGCGCGAAATGGCTGCGGATGGCTGCGCATGGCGGGCACAATAAGGCGGTTACCGTAGTTTCGGCGGCGGGCAATGATACATCTGACGAACGTTTGCTCGCGGAGCTTATTATTTTATGGCAGAAAGAGCGGCTGCAGAAAGACCGTGAAGGGTCGGATTTCACCGTTGCATATAGACTACCTGTTGATGCGAGTCATACAGATAACTCCTCGATTAACAAGTTGCTCAAAGAGCTCCCAGAAGGAACGGTGCTGCCACCATCCGCAGGACGTGACAGCGTACGCATCCCAAATCTGAAGAGCGCTAATCCTTCGTTCGCTGCGCGGCTGATCATTCTGGTGCGTGATCGCTTTGGCGGCGATGCTCCGGCGATTTATCGTGCAGCACATGTTAGCCGCAAGACATACTCTTCAATTGTCGGCAACGAACTTAGGCCCATTTCGAAACAGACCGCTCTTGCATTCGCTCTTGCGTTGAGGTTACCGCTAAAGGAGGCCTGTGAATTGCTTGAGTCGGCCGGGTTCTCGCTTTCACGCTTTTACCTAGAGGATATTATAGTAAAGGCGTGTATCATCGCAGGAATACATGACATAGATCGAGTTAATGCAATTCTCGCCGCGCACGAGGCAAAGACGTTTCCATCTGAATGACATCTAAATGTCTTCGGAGTGAAGACATTTGTCGGAAGTTCTCTTTCGCCTCGCCTATTTGTGTTATACTGCTCGTGTCATTCGCATGGTGCGCATGACAACATGTCTATCAAGATAGACTTAAGATGAAAGGAGCTGTGTATGCGAGAGTTCTGGGTAACTGTTGGCGCAATGGTTTTGGGATACTTCATGTATCTCGGAATAAAGGCGATATTCAAGAAATAATAGGAAGGGGGTAAACGATGCTTCTTCAGTACATTGTGGCTGCCATGATTGTTGCGCTGATAGGAATCATCGTGGGGCTTATTAAGCGCAAATGAATTTCAGGAGTTGGCGCCGGCGAAGGGCTTGCCGCGGTGCGCGGCTATCAGTCCGGGGCGGAAGGGGCGGCGGTTGCGATGCCGACGCTCTCCTCGGGAGATCGAAGCGGTAGGAATCATACGGTAATTAATTCCTCTTCTCGGCGCCAACTCCGCTTTTTACGGCGCGGTGAGGCACTGCGCCCTACCATGAAAGGATGACTATATGATGTTCGAGGAATATTTTCCGTTCGAGGCGATAGTCGGGGACTTGATCCGGTGGCGAGTCAAGGGCAAGGGGGCATTCGACGAAAACGGACGCCGCGACGTCGAGAAGGTGCTGCCGCCGCGCAGGGCGTGGAGTCGCGCGGGCGCGAAGGAGCGGGAGGGGGTCGATCCGGAGGTCGTGCGCAAGCAGGCAATCTGGCGGACGGTCATGCGCGCGTGCGGTGATGCTGGAAGATGTTGCCAATGTGGGAATGTTGCCAGGTCCAATGTTGCCAGTTCCCAATTGCGGTGGGTGCAGAATCTGGTGAAGTTCGTGGGCGAAGTGCGCGAGGCGGTGTTCTCGGGAAATGTGACGTTCGAGAAGCCGCGCATGATAAAGATTCCGAAAGGATACAAGGACGGCGTCCAGGAGTTCCGGGATGTCGCATCCTTCGACAACCTTGCTGACCGTGTGATCCTGAGTCGCGTAACCGCGTATGTGCGCGCCGTGCTGGAGGGCGTACTTGGGGATTGCTGCTACTCGTTCCGCCGCGATTCAGAGAGGAGCCATCAGCTGGCGATAGAGAAGTTGCAGGAGTGGCGGACGGAGCAAGCGAATGGAGAAATGTATGTCGCTGAATGCGACATAAAGAAGTTCTTCGACAACATCAGCCACGATGTCGTGCGGCGTTGTTGGGAGAAGGTGGGGTTCGGCCAGGCGGCAGGGAAGGTGCTGGAGGCGTATCTTGCCGCGTATTCAAGTTCGGATATTGAGCAGCGTGGTCTGCCGCAGGGCGGATCGTTCTCGACCGTGCTTGGGAATCTTGTACTGCACGAGGCGGATGAAGCGGTGAACGACTTTGATGACGGTCGGCTTTTCTATGCGCGCTACTGCGACGATGTGGTGATTGCGCACCCCGATGAGTCCGTCTGTCGCGCGGCTTTGGAGGCCTACAAGTCGGCGCTGGCGGGGCTGGAGTTGCCCATCCATCCTGTCGCGTCGTTTGTGTATCGTCCGGCGGACGGCAAGTCGACAGACTACTATGCGATCAAGAGCAAAGGGCCGTTTCGCTGGGCCGAGCCTGCTGTCGGCGAGGCAGACTGCGCGCCGTGGGTGAGCTTCCTCGGGAGCCAAGTGCGCTACGACGGCGAGACGCGCATCCGCAAGGAGTCTATCGAGAAGCATATCCGTGCGCTCGGACATGAGACGGCGAAGGTCGTCGCCGAGCTTCAGAAGTGTGAGGCGGCGGGGTTTCTCAAGAAGCGCCTGCCGCCCGCCGCGGCGAAGATGCTTCGCGCGTGGTTTGCGAAGTTCCGCAATCGGCTGATTGCGAAGGGTGTGGGATACGTGACGGCGAAGGTGAAGGACTGCCATCTGTGCTGGGCGGGGGCGTTCACGCGGGTGACGGACTGCGCCGACACGCGGATGCAGATGCGTCGGCTCGACCGCGTGCGCGAGGGCATGCTCTCCAAGGTGTGGCGGATGTTGCCGAGGAGCTGCGGGAAGAAGCGCCGCCGCTACAAGGGCAAGCCGTTCAGCTACTATGGTTTTCTGGAGAAGGCCGTGCGGCCTACCAACATGGCCTATCGGCGGCGGATAACATTATCATATTCTGAATTGTGAAAAACACGTGTAAGATTTCGTCGCAAGGGGCGAGTAGATGGTAGAAAGGAGAGGTTGTGAAAAAGAATCTCAATTGGATTGTGCTTGGCGCGTTGCGCATTGGCGTTTGCCTAAGCCTTGCGCTTTGTCTTGCGCTGTTCGCAAAACTTTCAAGAATTGACGGGGACGTGCGAATGACGGAGGAAAGACTGCGCGCGATGGAGTCTAGGCCTGGCCCTTCGTCGTTGGAGAACAGCAGGGCAGCAGGTGCGGATATTGAAATTCTCAGAAAGTCGCTGTATGCGGCATATAAAGTCGAGAGCGATGATTTCGATGCCTCGCACAAGAACATGGGCGGCGGCAACTACTCATACGCGATGCTTTATCATGCCGAGAAGGACTTTGATGATGGATGGCGAAGGGTCGCGACGAACTGGTTCTACTCTACGGCGCGGGATGATTTTGAACGTAGGCTGATGGCGGAATACGATGTTGGGGCCGACGATTTGAAGTACACGCGTGACGAGCTTCGGCAGGTGATGGTGGCGTGGAAGTCGGTGTCTTCAGGAAAGGGGCGTTTTGATGGCCAGAGTGTAGTCTTCACAAATGGCGTGGCGTCTTTCACGAACAAGGAATATAACTGCACGATGGAGCTGCGGCTTCTCAAGAATCAGATCTGGGTGTATGAAGGAAACGTGTACATTTTCGCCAGTTCAGACGTCGCCGGCAACGGAGACTACGGGTCGAGCGACGCACTAAACGATAATTGGTTCCTTCGTTTTAAGGGAGGCAGGATTGTGGACTGTTGCAAGTTCAGGCATGGCTGCATGGCGTTCGAAAATCTGCGGTACCATTTTCAGGCGTCTAACAATCAAATCGTGATCACGTCGGTGAAGTCCGGCAATATTGTCGGTGAGCTGTATCTTGGCTTGATTGAAAGGGTAGATTCCAAAGGCGTCAAGTCGAGGATTTTCAAGTATGAGGGGTCGCATGCAGAAGAATGATACGGCGATGGCAAAGCAAAAGAAGTAACGAAACGATAGGTGCAATGCGACTACAAGCGAATGTTTGCGTAAGATTTCGCCGCGCGAGGCGAGTAAGGGGTAGGAGTAGGCAATGGATAATTCTCGAACAATAATGGTGATGACGGCGTGTCTTCTGACGATTTGCAGTGTCCTCTACTGTTATGGCAGCAGGTCGAAGATGGTGGGTGAGAGGCGAGTTTCGCAACCAGAACCGTTCACGCATGAGCGTCGGGCGGCACTTGCGACAGACGCCTGGGGTGGAATGCGCGTGGACTGGACTGCGGTCGCCGACTGGCCAACTGGAGATTCCCCAGTTGCAAAGTCTGTACGGACATGGATTAGGGATCGGTTGCGGAATTATCGCCGCGAGCCATTCAAAGGCAACACTGCTGACTGGGACGCCATGACGCGCTTTTATGGGGAACAGTTTCTCGCTAGTAACGGTTCAAAGGATATAGAACATGAGTGGCGTGGTGAAGATGAATCTCGCGTTGACAAGTGTCCAGATGTCGATCCAGGAGCGGACATTTTCATAGAAGAAACCCCGCGCTGGTCGTGTAGAAACACTGCAATTATTCAATACGAGGACGAGCGCATCGTCTCATATCGCGCGGGATTTTCTGGCTTCTTTGTCGGGAACGTGACGAGCGCGGCATACGTCAAGTGTGCGACATTCCGCAAAGCGGATGGAAAAATAATGGGGTGGGACGCTTTCTCCGACACGAATGCTGTGTTTAGGCTCGTTCGTGAGTTGGCGAAAGTTAAATTCAAGAAAGGTGCCGATATTTATGAAACCGGTATTCCCATGCCAGCCATGCCGCTTTTCACAAATCAAGGCTTCTGGTGTTTCTGGGGAGACTACGCTATTGTCGAACCACACGTATACGAAATGAAAGGTGAATTCCCTTCGCTGTTTGTCCCTTGGCGTGACCCAACTTGCGGGAATAAACTTCCAGACAATAATGAAGCGGTGGAACGCTGGCTGACTCGTGAGGCAAGGTTGTCGCTTATTGAGGAGTTGTGAAGAGTATGCATGAATTATTCGCTAAGGACGATGGATGTTTGGGTCGTACATTGTTGTTCGCCGCGTGTTGCTTCTTTACGGGGTGTGTTGAAGCTTCTCCGGTTTACACAGTGAAACAAGGTGATACACTCTGGGGCATTGCCAAGGCGCACAAAATGAGCTATGAGCGTCTGTGCGAACTCAAC
>Ga0265298_10011652_pt1 | contig 10267 bp, 5 predicted proteins | sample AusTroGonzalo_MG_3_FD_193486 | JGI IMG/M metagenome (GOLD analysis project Ga0265298, IMG submission 193486) | Bovine rumen microbial communities from tropical cattle in Woodstock, Queensland, Australia - Gonzalo_01 | ecosystem: Host-associated > Mammals > Digestive system > Stomach > Rumen ... | reverse complement strand
TAACTCCCCTCAAGAACTCGGTCTTCGTCTATAATGCCTCGCAGGCCGACGCCATCAGCGACCAAGGATTCATCACCTGGAAGGCTCCTGCCGCCGACACAACGGCTACAGTCCCTGCGCCACAGACCTCGACCACCAACATCTACATGAACTTCCTCGTCAATGTCACCCCCGACGGCACTATGCGCATACTCATGGATGCCAAGACGGGCGACTACATCACCTTCAACGGCAACGGTTCCCTGCGCGCTTCCTATTATAATAAAGGAACGTTCGAGATGTTCGGCACCTACACCGTCGAAAGTGGTACCTACGACATCACCATCCAGAACATCATCAACAAGAAGTTCCAGTTCCAGCCCGGAGGAACCCTCATCTTCGGCGGCGACCCCTACTCGGCAGCCCTCAACCTGCAGGCCCTCTATACCGTCAACGGCGTTTCGCTCTCCGACCTCAGCATCGGAAATTCCTTCTCTTCGAACACCGTCCGCGTCAACTGCCTGATGAACATCGGCGGACAGCCCTCGGCACCACAGGTCACCTTCGACCTCGACTTGCCTAACGTCAATTCCGACGAAAAGCAGATGGTGCGCTCGCTGCTCTCCTCGCAGCAGGAGATGAACCAGCAAGTGCTCTACCTCCTCGGCATAGGCCGCTTCTACAGCCTGGGACAGAACAATGCCAACCAGCAGGAACAGCAGGACCAGACCTCGCTCGCCATGAACTCCTTCCTATCGGGCACCCTCTCCACACAAATCAACAACGTCATCAACCAGATTGTCAAGAACGACGACTGGAACTTCGGCGCCAACATTTCGACCGGTACACAGGGATGGAACAACGCCGAGTACGAAGGCATTGTCAACGGACGCATGCTCAACAACCGCCTGCTCATCAACGGCCAGTTTGGCTACCGCGACAACGCCACCAAGGCCACTCCCTCGTTCGTCGGCGACTTCGACGTGCGCTACCTCCTGTTGCCCAATGGCAACCTCGCCCTGAAAGTCTACAACCAAACCAACGACCGCTACTTCACACGTTCCTCGCTCAACACCCAAGGTCTCGGCATCATCCTGAAGAAAGACTTCAACGGCCTTAGCGACCTGTTGCACCCCTCGCGCAGCAAACAGCCCTAACCCTTTCTACGTCCCCATTCATTTGTCATCAAAATCTTGCAACCTTGCAAGGTTGCAAGATTGCAAGGTTTTTGAAAGTCCTGATTTTAAAAATTCATTACAATGCAAAAACATAGAGTGATGCAGATAACTCCGCTCCGACCAAACTTTTGCTTTAGTCGGACTAAAAGGGGAGTTTACCCGGACTAAACTCCGAGTTTACTCCGACTAAACTCCAAACAGGGTAAATAGGGGCGGAAAAGGAGGGCTTGAGGCTTCTATTGTTATTGTGAAATATATTTACAATAGAATCTCGCAACGGCCGGAAACTATGTCAATTAGATCCTCCATTTTGTTAATAATGAAGGTGGCACCAGCATTTACAAGCTCGTTTTTGGTTCCATTACCCCATGTGACGCCGCATGTTTTGGCTCCAGCATTGGCTCCCATCTGGATATCTACGGCCATGTCGCCGACTACGAGGGTCTCGCCAGCTTCAAAGTGCATGTCGGCAAGAGTCCTCAATACAGGTTCCGGCTTTGGCTTAGCCTCTGTTACATCATCTGCACCAATGAGATAGGAGATGTAATCGGCAATTCCCATGTTATGAGTCAGCTCTGTGAGAGAACTGTGCGAACGTGAAGAAGCAATGGTGAGCGTTAATCCTTTCTGATGCAGGATAGACAGGGTTTCTACAACACCAGGGAATGCCTGTGGATGGATGGTTTTCATATTCTCAAAGAATAATCTTCTGTAGGTCTCAGCGCACAGAAGGATAAATTCATCCTGTAGGTCAGGGAAAAGCGTCCTGAAACATCCAGTCAGCGGCAGTCCTATAGTGGACGCACATTCCTTCTCGCCACGGTGAGGCAAGTGCAGTTCCGCTATGGTCATCTGCATAGTCTTGACGATATTCCGTCTGGTGTCGCCCAGCGTACCGTCAAAGTCGAATATAATCAGCTTCCAAGTCTTCGTTCCTAAATCCATGTATGTCCTTAAATTCTATTTCTCTATCGTCGTTATCTGAATAGGCGTTGTTTCATCATAAACAAAATAAGAAGTGGGGATGCCAAACGGATACCCCACTTACTATTTGGAATTAGCAGCGCTTGCTGCTGTTACAATGCAAAGAAGTCGAAGAAATACATGACGGCTACACGACGCGGGTCGGTCATCTGCTCGGCCTTACCAATAATCGAGCCTTTCTTACGAATGTCGCCATTCTTCTCAATCTTGCCAACGATGGAACCGCTGATGCGCACGTTGCCGTTTTCCTCGACCTTGCCGATAATCGAACCTTTCTTACGAATGTCGCCATTCTTCTCAATCTTGCCGAGGATGGAGCCGTTAACGCGGATGTCGCCGTTCTTCTCGAAACGTCCCTTGATGGAGCCGCTGATGCGCACGTCGCCGTTCGGCTCAATCTTGCCAACTATCGAGCCACCCTTCCTAAGGGTGTCGGCATTGATGCTGAGGTTCACACACAGCAGCAGGACGAAGGCAAACAGCAGTCTTGCGATATTGTTCATGTCCTTTTTCATTTTATGTTACTTTTCTGTCAGATCGTCCTCCGCAGGAATTACTGAATAAGTCAGTTTCTGGTATCCCTGAAAGTCGTCGAACTGTATCTGGAAGTCAGTGTACAAGTAGTGGTTACCACCCGAATTGTGGGTGTCCTTGATGAACTTCGTCTTCTGAAGGGCCGACAGAATCTTGTTGTAGAGCACCTTGTCGTCCTTCGGGTCTTCGAACTGAATGCTCTGCGAGACGACCTTACCGCCCTCAATCTTGAAGGAGTAGTCGCCAGACTGATAGAGCTGGAAGGTCTCGGTCTCGAGAATGGTCTCGAGTTCGCCGACGCCTTGGCGCAGTTCGTCAACCGTCTTGTTGACATAGCATACGGGCACCTGCTGAGCGTCTGTCTTGATTACTTCTTTGTTCTCTGCCTCCTGAGCGCTTGCCGTGATGGTGCCCAGCATCATCATGGCTGCAACAACAATCATTTTCATCGTTTTCATCTCGTTTAATTGCTTAATTGTTATTATTCAGGGTGCAAAAGTAACACTTTTATTTATTCTCGACAAACTTTTATAGCAAAAATTTTATAAATTTGCAGTTTTCATGACAGGACGGATGGCAAATGTGAAGTCCTTGTCGCCATAGCCGAGGCGATGTTCGTCGCGCGGCCAGGCTCCCCATGAGTTCACACAACCGAGTCCGAACTGACGCTGCTGGATGAAGACCTGGGTCTTTCCGGCGGGAACGAGGTCGCCCGAGTGGTGTCCCCACGCCTTGTCCTTGTGCATACCGTCGTCAAGCTGGTCCATGGTGTAAGGCATGGCACTGGCTTCCATTGGAACGTTCGAGTAGAACTCGAGTCCGCTACCGTCGGCATTGATCACGCGGAACCAGCGTACATCGGTGTGGTTGCCCGACTCCTGCGGACGAACATACTCGAAGTACTCGTCCTGTACCTTATTATTATATACGCCAATGAACTCCGACGAGTTGCGGTCGATGTAGTTCTCGGCAGGGCCGCGACCGTAGTACTCCACCTCATTATACTCCTTCGGCATCTGCAGGGTCATACCGTAGCGGAACATGTCGCTGATCTTGGCCTCCTTGTCGGTGTTCAGCTGCTCGCGTACAATCACTTCGCCCTCGGCAGTCAGGGTATAAGTCATGGTGAGGGTAGCCTTCTGGTCGGGCATGTCGAAGATGGCGACAATACTGTTATCGCTTACTGTACAGGACTTGAGGCGCATCTGCGGGTTCTTCCAGGTCTGGAAGCGGCGCTGCAGGTTGGCACCGTAGTCGTTGTCGGTCGGAGCACGCCAGAACTCGGGACGGATGCTCTCACGGAACTGCAGCATGCGCTTGCCGTTGACGTTCAGGTAGTCAATCATTCCCGAACGCTTACCAACGGAGAAGTCGGTACCAGCGGCAGAAAGCTTGATGTAGGTGTTGGTCTCTTCCTTAACAACACCAGTTGCTACAGCAGGCTTCAGCTCGGGGAACTTATACTCGTTCAGAGCAAACTGCTGACGAGCCAGCACCTGACCCTTGTCAATGAGCGGCGCGCCGTTCTTCGACTTGAACTGGAAAATCACAAAAATTTCCTGGTCGCCATGATGGCCGAGCACGCGCTCTATGGTCTGCTGCAACTGCTGGTCGGTGATGACCTTCCGCTGCTGGGGCTGGATGCCGTTGATGGCGATGGTGCCACCGTGACCAAAGGTCATGCCTGCGGGACGTCCAGGATTATCATGATGGTGGTCGCCAGCACCGCCCACAAACCACTCGAGCTCGAGGTCGTCGAGCGTCTTGAAGAAGTTCTCGTTATAGATTTCGAACTTTCCTTCCTTCAGGCCCTTGTCGGTCACCCAAACGTTCTGGTAGTAGTAGCCCACTTCGTAGGCATGGGGATTCAGACGGCGGTCGGGAGCAATAATACCGTTGCAGTTGAAATTATAGTCAGAGGCAGGATACTCGCCGTAGTCGCCACCATAGGTAAAGATGGTACGACCCGTGATGGGACTCTTGTCGCGCATACCCTGGTCGACGAAGTCCCAGATATAACCGCCCTGGTACTTCGGCTCCTTGCGAATCATGTCCCAGTACTCCTTAAATCCACCCATCGAGTTACCCATGGCGTGGGCATACTCACATTGGATAAGCGGACGCGGGTTGTTGCCGTTACAATAGCGCTGGCACCAGTTGTAGTCAGCATACATAGGGCAAGTGATGTCGGTATAGCCTCCGTCGTAGGGAGCACGCTCGTACTGCACGGGGCGGGTCTTGTCGTACTCCTTGATCCACTTGTAGCACTTCTCAAAGTTGGGGCCAAAGCCAGCCTCGTTGCCGAGCGACCAGACGATGATGCTGGGGTGGTTCTTGAAGGCCTTCACGTTGGCCTCGTTGCGCTCCAGGTGCATCAGTTCGAAGTCCTGACGCTTGGCCAGCGTTCCCTCTCCGTAGCCCATTCCGTGGCTCTCGAGGTTGGCCTCGGCGGTCAGATAGATACCGTATTCGTCGCAGAGGTCGTACCAGCGCGGATCGTCAGGATAGTGACAGGTACGCACAGCATTGATGTTCAGCTGCTTCATGATCTTGATGTCCTCAATCATGCGGTCCATCGAGACGATGTAGCCGCCGTCGGGATCCAACTCGTGACGGTCGGCACCTTTTATTAATATAGGCTGACCATTGACCAACAGCTGGCCACCCTTGATCTCAATGTGACGGAAACCCACACGCTGACGGATTACTTCGAGCACATTGCCTTTCTGATCCTTCAGCGTAATAAGTACAGTATAGAGATTCGGCGTCTCTGCCGTCCAGGGTTTTACGGTGTTCAAGTAGATTTCGTGATTGGGCTCAAACTCGCTGCTGACCTGACCGTCGTCGAAAATCACCTGCGCCACGGCTTTGGCATTTCCGATGGTCTTCACATCAAATTTAATGATTCCTCGAGGGTTATCCACCACCCAGTCCTGCGTCATCGTGAGGTCTTCAATATGAGCCTTCGGACGGGCATAGAGATACACCTCGCGGGCGATACCGGTAAAGCGCCAGAAGTCCTGATCTTCCAGCCACGAGCCGTCGCACCAGCGCATCACCTGCATGGCGATGAGGTTCTGACCCTTCTTCAGGTACTTCGTGATGTTGAACTCGGCAGCCACCTTCGAGTCCTCTGAATAGCCCACGTACTTGCCGTTGACCCACACCGCAAGGTTGCTCGTGGCCGAGCCTACATGGAAGTAGACCTCCTGACCGTTCCAGTCAGAGGGAAGCTCGAACGTACGACGGTAAGAGCCTGTGTAATTGTTTGTTTCGCCGATGAATGGCGGGTTATTGTCGAACGTGGTACACCAGGCATAGCCGGCATTCTTGTAGGTCTTGTCGCCGTAGCCCTCAATCTCGAAGAGTCCGGGAACGGGAAAGTCCACCCACTTGGAGTCGTCGAACTTCAGCGAGTAGAAGTCCTTCGGGGCAAGGTTGTGGTCCTTCACGAAATTGAAGCGCCACTTGCCCTCCATCGAGAGATAGCGGCTGGACTTCGTCTTGTCGCCTTGTTTGGCAAGTTCCTCACTCTCGAAAGCGAAGAAAGCGGCACGACGTGCCTCACGGTTCACTTGGTTCACAGCCGGATTCTTCCATACCGGCTCCGCGTCCTTGGCCTGCACAGGCCCTAACAGCATGACAGCTGCCAATACTAATAAAGTTCTTTTCATAGGATTTGATATTTGATTGTGTTATGATTAGCGTTTGACTTGACGGTGAGGACAATCCGATACATCTGACGTCCCCAAACCTTCTGCAGCAGAGGGTCGAGCAGGTTGGCGAGCGGTTCCACACTAACACTCATCGTCTGCTGCGGATACACAATGCGATGGTCGCCCAGCACGATGACACCAGCCTTGTCGACAACAGGCTCTACGGTTGTCATCAGCATGAGTCGCGTCGGTTGGCGGCTTTCGTCCAGCACGTAGTCCTCGGTTATCTCGATAGCATTCTTCGAGGCTTTCAACGTGCGTTTCCAGGTCTGCACACCAGCCTCCTTCGGATAAGTGGCAGCAATGTCGAGACAGAGCATTCCAGGCTTATGGCTGACCACCTTGGCAGCATACTGCTTGCCGTCCTTCTGGTCGACACCGTTCACCTGCGGCAGGTTGTGGTATTGCGACTGCATGGTCCAGATGTCGTAGCGGTTGTTGCCGAAAGTCTGCGAAGTGTACTCTCCCACACCCACGTCGATGAGCAGAGGCTCGTTGTCGGCATAGACCACGAACGAGCCCACGTCGTTGTGGTTATGGCTCTCACCATTGTTGCCACCCTTCATGGCAGCAAACAGGCTACCGCGTCGGACCGTCATGATTTGCAGGTCGGGCAGCCACACGTCGCTGAGCACGGGTTCACGCGGCGTCTCCTTCATAAAGTCGTTGATATGTCGCAGGAAGAACAACTCACGGCTCAGCGTCGGGAAGTTGCCGCTCTTGTCGTAAAGAGGTGCCGGATTTTCAAGGATTCCCTTCTGAGTGCCCAAATAGGCCGCAAACTCGCGCATGGTCTTGTCGCCGAGGAACAGCCCGAAGGGATAGACGATGTTCACCTGCTGCAGCGTACGGTTGTCGTGGGCATCGGCAAAGTTCACGCAATAGTCGTGACCAATGTAGGTCTTATAGACATAGCTACCCATCGCACGCATCTTGGCCACATCGGCCACCCCTTCCTTGCCACTTACGCGCAGCAAGTTGACAGCCTCGAAAAGCGAAGCAGCCGCACGGTCCCAGTAACCGGGTCCTTCATCGCAACCACCATCGGCAGGATAGGCATCCATAAACGCCTGCAGAGCCTTCTCGATCTGACCGATGGCCTGCTGCTCGCGCTGTTCGTCCTGCTCGCAAAGCAATACACATGAAAGCCAGTTAGAGCAAATCCACGGGTTCCAGTTCATACCGGCTGTCTTCCACCAATAATTATTGCTCAGCGCCGGGTCGAGGATACGGCGTTTCACCTCGCGATTGATACGCTGGCAGACGTCGGGAGAGAACTTGTCAAGCTGACCTTTCAGCATGTAGGCCGTCCACACGATGAGGTTGGCCGTCTCGGCGTTGAACAAATCCACCTCCTGAATCTCCGTCAGGGGAATGCGCTTGCCATAATGGGCGGGAATGCCCCACCACGTTTCCTCGCAAAAGCTACCCAGCCCGTTGATAATATCATTGGTGAAGCGTCCCTTACCTTCCATCACCTCGGCCATGACGAGTGCCGCCAGCTGACGGCGCTTCTCAAAGCAGATGGCTTCGTAATTGACACGGTTGCCGCTGATCTTGTTCTCGGCAAAGACCGTCCACGACAACACCGTCCACGGTTTGCCGAGGTACTGCTCACCATAATAAATATAGCTCTGACGCATGGTCTCAGGGATAGAGTCGCTCCAAAACGAATCGCCTGCCCTGGGGATAGGTTCAAAAGCCTTGCCGTGCATTACAAATGCCGTCAAAACAGCACCAATTATCATCATTTCACGGAGAAATGCGGGTATCAGTTTTATGTTCATAGTTCTAAGTTTCTGCTTTTCCGTCGCAAAGATAATCAAAATAATCGATAAACAAGCACAATCACAAAAAAAGTACAGAATTATTTGGTGTTTTGATTAGTTAATTGTACCTTTGCACCGCCGTTGGAGAAGGCCCCACTTGTGAAAGGGGTACCGACGGTAAGATAAATTGCATAGAAATATGAAAGTAATGAAATTCGGCGGAACGTCCGTAGGTTCCGTGAAAAGCATTTTGAGCTTAAAAGAAATCGTTGAGACAGAGGCTCGGACGCAACCTGTCGTAGTTGTAGTAAGCGCTTTGGACGGCATCACCGACAAACTGATAGCAACGTCCAAGATGGCTCTCAAGGGTGATAAACGCTATCGCGATGAGTTCGACGGCATTGTTGAACGCCATCATCAGATGATCGACACGATTATCACCGACCCCAAGAAACGTGAAGACTTATTCAAGCGTGTGGACTCGCTCTTTGAACAGTTGAAGAGCATCTACTTCGGCGTGTACCTGATTCACGACTTGTCGGAGAAGACGCAGGACGCTATTGTGTCCTACGGTGAGCGCCTGAGCTCGAACATCGTGGCTGCACTTGTCAAGAACGGTGTGCGCATGAATTCACGCGACTTCATCCGTACGCAGAAGAAGTTGGGCAAGCACGTTATTGATGCCGACCTGACTACCGAACTGGTAAAGGAAAACTTCAAGGAGATCAACGACAAGACCATTTATGTGGTGCCTGGCTTCATCGCCCGCGACCGCGATTCACACGAAACCACCAACCTCGGTCGTGGCGGATCGGACTATACTGCCGCCATCATCGCCGCCGTGCTGAATGCCGAGGTGCTTGAAATATGGACCGACGTCGATGGCTTCATGACTGCCGACCCGAAGGTTATCAAGTCGGCCTATACCATCAATGAACTCTCGTATGTGGAGGCGATGGAGCTTTGTAACTTCGGCGCCAAGGTTATTTACCCGCCGACCATCTATCCCGTCTGCATCAAGAATATACCTATTAAAGTAAAGAATACCTTCAACCCCCAGCATCCAGGTACGCTCATTAAGGAGAAGATTGAAGACGACCTGAAGCCCATTAAGGGTATTTCAAGCATCAAGGGCACCTCGCTGATTACCGTCACAGGTCTCTCGATGGTGGGTGTTATCGGCGTGAACCGCCGTATCTTCACTACCCTTGCCAACAAGGGAATCTCTGTATTCATGGTGTCGCAGGCTTCGTCAGAGAACTCTACCTCTATCGGTGTGCGCGACGAAGATGCCGCAGCCGCCGCAGAGGTGCTGAACGAGGAGTTTGCCAAGGAGATTGAAACGGGTGCCATGTTCCCCATGTTGGTGGAGAGCGGCTTGGCCACCATCGCCATCGTGGGTGAGAACATGAAGCAGACGCCGGGTATTGCCGGTAAGCTGTTCGGCACATTAGGCCGTTCGGGTATCTCGGTGATTGCCTGTGCCCAGGGTGCCTCTGAGACTAACATCTCGTTTGTAGTGGACGGAAAATTCCTGCGTAAGTCGCTCAACGTGCTTCACGACTCGTTCTTCCTGTCGGAATACAAGGTGCTTAACCTCTTTATCTGTGGTATCGGTACGGTGGGCGGCATGCTGCTCGAACAAATCCGTACGCAGCAGCAGTTCCTCATGCAGTCGCGCCGCCTGAAGCTCAATGTAGTCGGCATCAGCGACGTCGACAACTTCGTGCTCGACCGCGACGGCATTGACCTCGACAACTACGAAAAGATTCTGCGTGCCGGCTATCCCGCCAATACGGAACACATGCGCGACGAGATTGTGAAGATGAACATTTTCAACTCCGTCTTCGTCGACTGTACTGCCAGCAAACAGATAGCCCTGCTCTACCAGACATTCCTGGAGCACAACATCTCGGTGGTGGCTGCCAATAAGATTGCCGCTTCCAGCGACTATGACAGCTACCTGAAGCTGAAGCAGACAGCCCGCGACCGCGGTGTGTGGTTCCGCTACGAGACCAACGTAGGCGCTGGACTGCCCATCATCGGTACCATCAACGACCTGTGCAACTCGGGTGATAAGATACTGAAGATTGAGGCTATCCTGTCG
>Ga0265298_10011651_pt1 | contig 10268 bp, 12 predicted proteins | sample AusTroGonzalo_MG_3_FD_193486 | JGI IMG/M metagenome (GOLD analysis project Ga0265298, IMG submission 193486) | Bovine rumen microbial communities from tropical cattle in Woodstock, Queensland, Australia - Gonzalo_01 | ecosystem: Host-associated > Mammals > Digestive system > Stomach > Rumen ... | reverse complement strand
CGAGAACTACGCCGCCATCGCGAAGAAACATCATCTGCCGCTGATCGTGGATTCCACGTTCACCCCGCCCACTCTGCTGCGTCCGATCGAACACGGCGCGAACATCGTCGTGCATTCCCTTTCCAAGTGGATCGGCGGACACGGAACGGCCATCGGTGGAGCGGTGATAGATGCCGGCAATTTCGACTGGACCGATCCCAAGTTCGCTCTCTATAACGAACCGGACCGCGGTTATCACGGACTGCGTTTCGCTCACGACCTGGGCCCCGGCAATGAGATCGCCTTCGCGCTGCGTCTGCGCACGGTGGGACTGCGCAATCAGGGACCGACTCTGGCTCCGGACGCGTGCTGGCTCTTCCTGCAGGGTCTGGAATCGCTGGCGCTCCGTACTGCCAAACACAGTGAGAACGGTCTCGCGGTAGCGGAATTCCTGAGAGACCATCCCAAAGTCGCCTGGGTGAAATATCCCGGCTTCAATCCGCTGGCATCGAAATATCTGCCCAATGGAGCCAACGGCATGGTCGTGTTCGGCATCAAAGGCGGTGCCAAAGAAGCCCAGCACCTGGTGGATAACGTGGATCTCTTCACGATCATCGCCAATGTCGGTGACGCCAAGAGCCTGATCATCCATCCGGCCAGCACCACACACTCCCAGCTGAGCGAAGAAGACCAGATCAAGGCCGGTTTACCGCCGGAACTGATCCGCCTCTCCATCGGTCTGGAGAACAAAGACGACATCATCACCGCGCTGGATGATGCCCTGAAACTGATTTAGTCACAACCACTGAAGGGGAAAGGTTCTGTCCAAGCCGGAACCTTCCCCTTTTTCGTAGAAATATGCCCAAAATCACCTTCAATGGAAAAGAGACTGAATTCACTGCCGGAGAAAGCCTCCTTGCGTTTTTGCAATTACGTCGATTTGCGGTAAAAAGTCTCATCCTGGATTGGAATGGGCAGATCCTGACAGAAAAAGATCCACTGGACACACTGTACCCCAAAGATGGCGACACGGTGGATCTTTTTTCCATGGTCGGCGGCGGCTGATAATGAATGTAAATCCATACTTGTCAGCCGCTCAGCAGACCATCCTCACCCAAGCCAAGATTGGAGTCGCGGGATTAGGCGGTCTCGGTTCCAATGTTCTAAGCCATCTGATTCGCGCCGGGGTTTCTCACTTCATCGCAGCGGATTTCGATACCGTTTCTCCAAGCAATCTCAACCGCCAATTTTTCTTCGCTGACCAGATCGGACAAAAGAAAACCACAGCCCTGGCAGAAAATCTGCGAAGGATCAATCCCGATGTCGAACTGGAATTCCATGATTGTCTGCTGACAGAAGAGAATATCCCCGAAATCTTTAAGAACTGTCACGTCGTAGTCGAAGCCTTTGACAAAGCAGATGCCAAAACCATGTTGATCACGGCTCTGTCAAAAACGAATATCCCCATCGTTGCTGCGTCCGGTCTGGCCGGATTCGGGAAATCTAACGACATTCGGGTCCGCAAAGTCGGTTCACACCTCTATCTTATTGGAGACCTCACTTCCGGCATTTCCTCAGAGCTTGCTCCGGCTTCACCACGGGTTGGCATCGCCGCCGCCATGCAGGCAAATACTGTCATTGCCATTCTGCTGGGGATCCAAATCTAAGTTTTCCCCTTTTGCATGAACACTACTTTTGAACAAATATCCGCAGGAACCGAACAAAAATATAAATCCCTGCTTGCGGAACTGAAAAAATATCCATCGCTTGCTATCGCGTTTTCCGCAGGTGTTGATTCGACCTTTCTTTTGGATTGCGCCCGTAATGTCCTGGGAGATCACGTCACTGCTTTTACCGCACGTTCCTGCTCTTTTCCGGAAAGAGAACTGCTGGAAGCCAAAAAATTCTGCGCTGAGAAAAAAATCCGTCACATTATTTTGGACAGCGAAGAACTAAACATCCCCGGCTTTTGCAGCAATCCCAAAAACCGCTGTTATCTCTGCAAACAAGAACTCTTTCAAAAAATCCGCTCAGCTTGTCAGCGCTTGGGAATACAAGCGATCGCAGAAGGATCCAACAGCGATGATAACGGCGACTACCGTCCCGGTCTGAAAGCCATCGAAGAACTGGGAATACTCAGCCCTTTGCGTCAAGCAAATCTGAATAAAGAGGAAATCCGGCAGCTTTCTCGTCGGCAAGGACTCCCCACATGGAACAAACAAAGTTTTGCCTGTCTTTCCAGCCGATTCGTTTATGGTGAAAAAATAACACCGGAACGACTCAAAATGGTTGAGCAGGCTGAACAACTTTTATTAGATCTGGGGTTTCATCAAGTCCGGGTAAGGATACACGGAATGTCAGCGCGCATCGAAGTAAACAAAGAGGATATCATAAAAATTTTTGCTCCGATAACCAGAGATACCGTTTCCGCTGAATTTCATCGAATCGGCTTCACTTTTGTGACCGTTGACATTGACGGATACAAAACAGGGAGTATGAATAAAACATTGCCCCCTGAAACTGCATGATCTCCAAGCCATTTGCGCACAAAACTCTATATCCGCTTATCCCAATTTTTGAAAACTACTTCCTGATGATTGCAACGGATCGCCTGATAGATTTCTTTCGGGTCACGCGAATCGTTGAGCGTGAACTGGGAAACATCCCTGTTCGCTGATATGGCATAACCGCCGGGAGTCACCCTTGACCCGGCACTCATATTGTCGGCGGCACTTTGCACAATCGCATCCCGGAAAGCCGGAGATTCCCGCGTGGAAACTGTCATCCCGCACTCCGGAAATACAATCCGAAACGCCAGCATCATCTGCTCTAAATCGCTTTCACTTACCGGATATTCCGGGATGAATCCTCCGCTTACCGGTGTGATGCGGGGAAAGGCAAACTGTACCCGGCTCTGATAACACTCCTTCATCAAATAAAGCGCGTGCGCTCCAAGACTAGCCGCCTCCACTCTCCACGGCGCTAATCCCAGCAAAAATGCTACACCCAATGTGCGGAACCCCGCCCTGCCTGCCCGAAGCTGGGTCCAGACCCGGTGTTCATAAACACTCTTCGGTCCGGCAGGATGCAAATACTTGTAAAGATCCTGTTCATAAGTTTCCTGAAAACAAATCAGACTTTCAAACCCTGCTGCGAAAAGTTTCTGATAATCCTCCTCGCTCTGCGGTGCGACCTCCAGCGAAAGACAGGAAAACTGTTCTTTCAGCCTCTCTCCGACTTCGCAAAGAAAATCCACAGTGATATGCTTCGGATCCTCCCCTGCCACGATCAACAGTGAATCTATCCCATGCTTGCGGATCGCCGCGCATTCCAGCCCGATCTCATCCAATGTAAGGGTTTTCCGTTTTGCGTGATGATGGATATTGAAATCACAATAGCGGCAGGAGTTGACACACGTGTTAGAAATATACAATGGCGCAAAAATAGAAACCGTTTTACCGTAATAACGTCGGCGAGCCAGAGTAGATGCCTCACGAAGCACGGATCGGAATTCTTCTTTGGATGCTGCCGGTGAAAGTAAATTCAACAGATCAAAGAAACCGTGTCGGTATCGAGTCAGACTGCCGCTTACCATTTCCGGTGTCACCTTGGCATAATATGCCAGGATCTGTTCTTTAGTGAATTTCAGTTTGGGAAACATTTACTGAAAAATGTCAAAAAGATCTATTGGACTGGAAGCGGAAGCCGTTGAGCGCGGTGCCGGAGGATCTGCCTGGATGCCAAGCTCTGCCGCACGGACTGCCAGCTTGAAAGCTTCTGCCATCCGGACCGGATCCGCCGCAGCCGCGACTGCCGTATTGACCAGTACGGCATCGGCTCCGAGTTCGATTGCTTCTGCCGCATGCGACGGCAGCCCTATCCCGGCATCCACTATCACCGGAACATGACTTTGCTCCACAATGATTTCGATCATATCACGGGTACGTATCCCTTTATTCGAGCCGATCGGCGACCCCAGCGGCATGACCGCGGCGGCTCCTGCCTCTTCCAAACGTCGGGCCAATACCGGATCCGCGTTGATATAGGGCAGCACGACCAACCCCTGTTTGGCGATCTGTTCCGTTGCTTTCAGTGTCTCGACCGGATCAGGCAGCAGATAACGCGCGTCCGGATGGATCTCCAGTTTGATCCATTTGAAACCAGCCGCTTCTCCTATCCGGGCGATCCTGACAGCTTCATCCGCGTTACGAGCCCCGGAAGTATTCAGCATGATCTCCACCTGAGAACGGTCAATGACTCTCAGGATATCATCATGTTCGGCATCATCCTCGTGGACACGGGTGAGCGCCGCCGTCACCAGCTGGGTTTCCGATGCGGCCAGCACCTGTCTGAAAACATCCGTTGAGGCGAATTTCCCAGTCCCCAGAAAGAACCGGTTCGTAAACCGTCGTCCTCCAATGATCAATTCCTTCATTGTAATTCCATAAAAAATCGCTATCAGAGATCAGCTCTCCAATAGCGATTTCCTTTTACGATGAACAATTATTTAAATTAGAAAACGTAAATGATGTTTCCTGTGATGCCGAAGGCATTGGCGCGGCTGGCATTGTCCACCATGCGATGATCGCCGGAGAGGTCATGATCCCAGCGGAACTCAGCACGGGTGACCACATTTTCCCACAGCTTGTAGCTGACGGTGAAGGTATCAGAAAGATATTCATCCTCCTTGCTCCAGTCGTTGGCGACAAATGTCCAAGTGCCGGCTTTGCCGTTGGCGTATTCAATACGGTTGGCCAGAGTCAGTTTCTCGGTCACGTCAAGGGCCAGATAAGCCGCGTAGGCATCTGCCCAGCTTCCATCCCAGGTATTGTCAGATCCCTCATGACGATAGTCATAAGAGAAACCAAGACGCAGACCGGTGACTGGCAGAGGCAGTGTGATGCCCGCATAGTAGTTGGCAGTGTTGGGAGCGTCATAACCGCGGTTATCCACATCCACACCGCTGACGACACCGCCGTAGATCTCTGTTCCCTCCAGGAATCCGGTGGATTCAGGGAAAACCAGGTTCAGAGCGCCTAGATAAGCCAGACGAGCGGAATCAGATGAACGATTGCCGGTGTAAGTATTCGCGATACCGGCATGAACACCCAGGATCCAGTCACTCAGATCAAAGTGATAGCTGGCCAAAGCCCCGCCATGGTGAGTCGGTTCAAGATCATAACCATAAGAGCGGCTGATGTTCGGATTCAGATAAGCGTCATCACTTTCATAGCCGACAATGGTTTCAAACAAACCGGCACGGACATCCAAACCGTTGCCAATCGGAACGCGCAGATCTACATAAGCGTTCTGAAGGGCAATGTTATTGCTCAGTCTGCCGGCACTGTAGATATTGGCCAGATCACCAAAAATCAGATCCGCTTGATAACCGGCAGACCAGACAGAGGCATCTTCTTCCAACTCCTTGCCAATGCCGATCTTGACCGCGTCCACATTGAAACCATTCTGATGGTTTGCGTTATTCACCAATGAACGACCGTTGCTGGTCTTCAGGTCACCAAATTGCCAGTTCATGGAAACATCCACATAACCGCTGATGGTGGTTCCAGAAACAGCTGTCAAAGCTTGGTTTTCAGCTTCTTCTGCCGTCACGACGGCAGCCGTACTAATGATCCCCGCGACCGCGAGGGCTAATGTCCATTTATTCATGATATACTAATACACAATTAAATAACTTATCTTTTAAGATAATAAGAAGGGATCAATTCCCTCTTGCGCACTCAAAATATTAAAAAACAGATATTTTGTCAACAAATAATCACAACTATTTTAATAGTTTTTTATTTTTATCACAAAATTTATAAAAATAAGCCTATTATAAAAGCCTCTTCCCACCCAGGAAGAGGCAATTACTATTAAAATAATTATGTTTGTATGAATAAGAAGAAATGGAATTCCCCCTTACGCGAAAAAATATATTCCAAAATAAATATTCTGTCAACAAAAATCTCTACTTTTTTAATAGAGTTTTTTAAACAAACAAAATTTTTGACGGATTCACGCAATGATCCCCCCTCCCAGCACTTCCTTATCCCGATACAGCACAGCGGATTGTCCTCTTGCCGCTGCGGATACTGCGTCCGTAAATGTAAGCGTATCTTTTTTGAAAAAAGCGGAAAATAATCTGGAAGTAGAACGGATCTTTACCTGAACTTCACCGTAAGGTTCATCCGATATCCAGCTGCAGTCTGCAAGTGTCAGCTCATGCCGCAAGGTATCATTGGCCCCGCCGACCACCACTTCATTCCGGCAGGCATTGAGTTCCAGAACATATAAAGGATGCTCCGCCGCGATCCCCAGTCCCTTGCGCTGGCCGATGGTATAATTCCAAAAACCGTTATGTGTACCGAGGATATTCCCGGCTGTGTCCACAATGTTTCCCCGGCGCGGCGCGACATTCAGCAGTTCGACATGATCCCCGCTGTAAAAATCCTGACTGTCCGGCTTATCTTTGACCTCAAGACCGTATCGTTCCGCCAGCTTCCGCACTTCCGTCTTGTGCAGCCCTCCCAGCGGAAAAATCAGATTTCTCAGCTGATCCTGCCCCAGACGATAAAGAAAATAAGACTGATCTTTCTTTTCATCAACTCCGCGCAGCAGGTGAAACACTCCGTCCTGCTCCCGGATCTGCGCGTAATGACCGGTGGCAAACTTATCAAACTCAAGCCCGGATTCTCTGGCCAGCCTGGGCAGAACGCCGAATTTCATAGCCGCGTTGCAGCGCACACAGGGATTAGGCGTTCTTCCGCTCAGGTACTCGTTTCGGAAATACTCCAGCACAGTTTTTTCATACTCGCTCGCGCAGTCAAAGACCCGATACTCGATCCCGATCTGCCGGCAGAGTGCTTCCGCGCGGGCTATGTCCTCCGCCTCACCCGGACCAAAACAGGCATCTTTGGCTCCTCCTTTATAACGCCCTTCCCTCCAGAGCTTCATGGTCACACCCACGACCGTATGCCCCTGTTCTGTCAGCAAAGCTGCCGCGACAGAGGAATCCACTCCGCCGGATAATCCGACCGCGATCCTCACAGCTGCACCTCCAGCATCCGGTCAATGGGAACTCTGGCTCTTCTCAGCGTCTCCTCATCCAATTCGATCCTGGGCGCAAGATCACGCAAAGATGACAGCACATCTTCCAGCGTGATTTTTTTCATGTTTGGGCAGAGTACATTAGGCTCCAGCGGATAAAACTGCTTCATTGGATTCTCTTTCCGCATCCGGTGAAGGATGCCGCACTCCGTCCCAATGATAAATTCCCGGCAGTCTGATTCTTTCACAAACTTCAGCATCCCGCCGGTCGAAAGCGCTTGATCCGCGAGTGCCGTCACCGCGGGCAAACACTCCGGATGTACCAGCACTACTGCCTGCGGATGGAGTGTCTTTGCCTGAATGATATGCTCCGGCAGGATCTTATTGTGTGTGGGGCACCATCCTGCCCACAGATCCATTTCACGTTTCAGCTTTCTGCTGATATTGCTGCCCAGATTTGCGTCCGGCAGAAACAGTATTTTTTGTTCCTTTTTGATACCGGAAATCAATTTTTCCGCGTTGCCGCTGGTACAGCAAATATCCACCTGGGTCTTAGTCGCCGCTGTGGCATTCACATAAGCAACAACCAAAGTATCCGGGTGGTTTTTCTTATACGCCGCGACCGCTTCCGGTGATGCCATATCCGCCATCGGACAGCCTGCATGAGGATTCGGATGCAGCACGATCGAATTCGGCGACAATATCTTAGCGGTTTCCGCCATAAAACGTACCCCGCAAAAAACGATCACCGGTGCCTGACACTCTGCCGCTTTCCGGGAAAGCTCCAGCGAGTCCCCGACAAAATCCGCGATATCCTGGATCTCAGGTCTCGTGTAATTATGAGCGAGTATCAGTGCCCGGTGTTTTCGTTTTAAAGTGCTGATTTCTTGTTCTTCAAGCACTTTTTCCCTTCAGCGCAGCACTTTGTTTTACAGCATTTCGTGCATTGACACGGCTGACAACAGTCTTTCTTGGCACAGCATTTCACTGCCGCACAGCATGCTTTTTCGGCCTTGCAGCAGCTTTTCGACTCCTGCGCGAAAGCAAGAGAGAACAGACAGAGTGCTGCAACAGAAGCGAGAATCCATTTTTTCATTGTCATATATCCTTTCTTTAGAACAATTTTTATTCACTGAAGAGCCACGTGGACAGATACCGCTCGCCTGTATCCGGCAGCAGGGCCACGATCCGTTTCCCGGCAAATTCCGGACGCTTAGCCAATTCCAGCGCAGCATACAGCGCGGCGCCGGAGCTGATTCCGACCAGCAGACCTTCCTGCGCAGCCGCGGCGCGAGCCGTCTTGCCGGCATTCTCCGCCGAAACCGTGATCACTTCTGTAATGATATTGCTGTTCAGCACTTTGGGCACGAATCCCGCGCCAATGCCCTGGATCTTATGCGGACCCGGTTTGCCGCCGGACAGCACCGGGCTGGTATCCGGTTCCACCGCGTAGATCTTCACCGCCGGATTCTTCTCCTTCAGATACTCTCCCACTCCGGTCAGAGTGCCGCCTGTACCCACACCGGCCACGAACGCGTCCACCTTGCCATCGGCATCCGTCCAGATCTCCGGACCCGTGTGCGCCTTGTGATACGCCGGGTTCGCCGGGTTCTCAAACTGCTGCGGAATGAAGGAACCGGGATTCTGCTGCTGCAGCTCCAGCGCCTTGGCGATCGCGCCCTTCATGCCCTGAGCGCCTTCGGTCAAAACGATTTCCGCTCCATAAGCCGCCGCCAGCTTCCGGCGTTCGATGCTCATCGTGTCGGGCATGGTCAGGATCAGATGATAGCCCTTGACCGCCGCCACAAAAGCCAGACCCACGCCCGTGTTGCCGCTGGTCGGCTCGATGATCAGCGCGCCCGGTTTCAGCTTGCCCTCCTTTTCGGCCGCCTCGATCATGGCAAAAGCGATCCTGTCCTTCACGGAACTGCCCGGATTGAACGATTCCACTTTGACAATGACTTCCGCCCCGCCTTGATTCAACTTATTGATCCTGACCAGCGGTGTTCCGCCGATCTTATCCAGAATGTTATTCGCGATACTCATAAATTATATGCTCTTTATCTTTTAAAAAATCACAACTATTTTAGTTGTGTATCGGGAAAAATATACCTCACTGCCCTGAAATGTCAAGCGCCGAATCCAAATAATCTTCACTTTCCGCAATGTCTTTTAATTCAGTATTGATTTTTTCAGCCAAAATGCCATAGTAGGCACAGCCGTCTGAAACAACAGACACGCAGGAAACATTCATGAAAATCTCTACCAAAGGACGCTATGGATTGCGGATCCTGATCGATCTGGCCATGCACGACCCCGAAAAGCCGCGCCTGATCCGGGATATTGCCCAGTCCCAGCAGATTTCCGAAAAATACATCAGCTGTCTGATGATCAACCTGCGCCGGGCACGTCTCATCCGCTCCGTGCGCGGCATGAACGGCGGCTTCCACCTGGCCAAAGATCCTAAGGAGATCACCCTGTTGGAGATACTGGAGATCATGGAAGGCTCCCTCTCCATCGTGGACTGCGTTCAGTGCCCCGAAAAATGCAAACGCAGCAAATTCTGCCCCGCCCGCGGCATCTGGCAAAACCTCAATGAAAGCATCCGGGACCTGATGCGGAACGTCACCCTGGACGACATCCTGCATACCTACGGCGGCCAGGATGCCAAAGACGGCATCTTCGACTACTGCATCTGACCTGCTCTCTTTCAACAAGATAAAAAGAGAGCCGCAACTCTTTGCGGCTCTGTCTGACTACACTGATTACTCTGTTAAGTTATTTATAAATAACTTTGGCTAATCGGGAGAACGCGCCCGATGGAATGACATACGTAAGAATAAGTATGAATTGTTCATAGGTCTTTCATTTAGCTTACGACATAATGTCGTATCGCTGGAGAAAAATATACGACACCATGTCGTACATGTCAACACTTTCGCGCAAAATTTTTTCATTTTTTTTAAATTTTTTGCACAGAATCTATACAACACATTCCATTGCAATAAAATATCTATGTTTATCCGTGTCCATCCGTGGTTCCAAAATTCTAACGATGATTTTTTTGAAAAATCGTAAAACAACGCTTGACAAAAACCTTCTAACAGTCATAATAGTGGCTGTCTTTATTAGCAATATGCTGATAAACATGATTATGTGATAAACATGATTATGTGATAAACATGATTATGTGATAAACATGATTATGTGATAAACATGATTATGTGATAAACATGATA
>Ga0265298_10011650_pt1 | contig 10272 bp, 4 predicted proteins | sample AusTroGonzalo_MG_3_FD_193486 | JGI IMG/M metagenome (GOLD analysis project Ga0265298, IMG submission 193486) | Bovine rumen microbial communities from tropical cattle in Woodstock, Queensland, Australia - Gonzalo_01 | ecosystem: Host-associated > Mammals > Digestive system > Stomach > Rumen ... | reverse complement strand
TAAACGTATACAGAAGCGAGCCATCCGAATAGGTCGGAGTTCCATTAGGATATTCAGGTATTACATGCCATCTACCTTCTGTTGTTGCCAATACTTCACCGCCCTGATTAAGCCACGTAATCGTATAGAGGCGGTCTTCTTCTGTAAACTGTGCCGTGTAGGTTGCATCTGCAGTAACAGGAGCCAAAGCGGGACTCCAACCGGTGAATGTCCATGATTTTGTATCCGTGGCCGCTCTGGAAGGAACATCCGGTACATCATCTCCGTCCGGATCATAGAACGGCGTTGCGCCTTCTCCGAACTTGCCGGACCAGGTAGCACCGTTACCGTCCACGTTATTGAGCGTGATGGTGAAGAGATCGGTTACGTACTCATACTGTGCCGTATAGGTCTCTTTCTTGGTAACAGCAGGTAACGTTGCATTTGCCGCATAGTCCGTACCGTTGCTGTTCTTCCAACCGATGAACTTGAAGTAACCATTATCATCACGCTTACGCGCGGGTACGCCATCATACGCAGGCACTTCACCTTGTGTATAAACCGTGCGCGCGAGTTGCGTACCGTCATAGTTATTGAAGGTAACAGCATAACGCGGCGTGGTGGTGTATTGTGCCGTATAGATGATTGCACCGGTTACTGTCTCATTATTAGCCTTAGGAGCATTGGTGAGACTATTATGCCATCCTGAGAATGCATACGCGTAGTCATCATCTGCCGCCTTGGTCGGTGTTGCACCATTGTATGCCGTAGTCGTACCGTAAGGCTGGTCTGCATCTACCTCAAGCACTTTCTCGCCGTTCTTCCAAGTGATATTGTACGAACGAATGGTCTTATCCCATTGTGCGGTATAATAAGTAGCACCGGTAACTGTAGGAAGTGGAGTACCCTTCGGATGAATCGTGCCATTCGCAGCTTTCCAACCGGTAAAGGTATATGAGTATTGCGCGTCTGCATCTTTCTTAACATCATAAGACGGGCGATCTCCGTATGGAATCTCAAGAGGTACATCTGCACCATTGTTTGCATCTTTAAGCGTGATGGTATAGTTACGTTTGGTAGCCGTGAATACCGGACGATAGGACATATCTGCCGTAGCCACCTCCAGTTCATCCGTCCATTTGTACTCCGTACCGGTTACGCTACTCTTCCATCCGTAGAACGCATAGGTAAATTCATCCGTAGTTCCTTTGGTCGGGTTGGTAGCAATCACAGCCTGATCCGGAATACCGTTGTAGTTGGTTACGATGTTCTTAAGAACCGTAGAACCGGTTTCGTTCTGATAGAATGTTACGGTTACAGTCTTCAGTTCCCACTTGCTCGTAGATGTATTATAGAAATAGAAGCCTTCATAGCCGGATTTCTTACATTCGAATACAGCAGGATCGGATGTAGCCACTACCTCCCACCACTGGCACTCGTCCATAAGGATAAGGATCTTGTCTTCGGCGGTCAGATAGGTATGGTTTGTCTCTTCCACACCAGTCAGTTTGCCGCCTACGGTCTGGCTCTTCTTCAAAGCCACATATCCGGACGGCTTCGCATATACGGTCGAGCCAATTACCTCGAAACAGCCGTTGGTATAGGTCTTCTGCCATACGTTATTCAAATAGATGAATGCCTCGCCGGATGTAGTACTTGCGGTAGAAGTATAGGAACCGTCATTATTCTTCAGTTTGGCAGGATCCAAGTAAACCGTCCTCTTTACTTTGCCTGAACTAATGCTCGTTATTAACTGAATAGAAGTAGAAGAAGCTGCTGAGGTAGCAAACGAGACTGTACCTGCATCCTCATTATTGGAATATATATTTGCTCCGTTGGTGGCATTCGTTCCATCAGAAATTGAGCTGGTTGTGAACAAACTTCCTTTCACTACGATTTTGCCATGTACATTCAGTGCAGCATCCACTTTCGTACGGTTTGGTTTTGTCCCATTCGGCCAACTTGGAGAATAAACTACTTGTGTGATTCCTAGCGGCCACTGGTCATTATCAAACACATACACATTCTTACCGGAATTAATCGTCAACGATGCGGTCTTATTAATCTCCACAGAGGATCCCGGCAACAACTCAGCTGTCTGCGTAATTGCGAAATCACCATCCAATACATGAATCTTCATATTATTGGTGATGGGGAGATAGTAATTGGCAGAATTAAAGGTTGCCTTACCAATAATAGGAACACCTTCTTTAAACTCTATTGTCATAGATCCTAATTGTGCCTGACTGTTTACTTCCCATACCTGATAGTCGTTTACTGCATCATAACTCTTACGTACCCAAGATGACTCATCGTTTGTCGTGACGAGGAACAATGCACCGCTTGTTCCCACTAATCTGACATCATCATCTCCCATATACTTGCCGTTATAAAAAGATGCCATTGCGGAAATCAAACGGGAATTATAGTAATATGTGGTGGGAACTTCTATATTTTGAATGTAATATTGGTTTACAAGGAAGAATTTCTCACTATTATTGTTATAATAGTTTCCAATATTACTCATCGTTTTCATATCTCCAATCTGGAACATCTCGTGCACTTCGGAGTTATTCTTTGCCTTAATTTCTCCTTGACCGGTAATATAGCCCCACGCATAGAGAACAGCACCGCTATTGAGTTGGATAAGACTACCTTCCTCCATGTGAATGCGGGCGTATTCACTGTAAATATAACTGATTTGCCCGGACTCCTGGCAATACATTTCACCGCCGACTTCAATCTTACCATTCACATTAATGTGGGCACCGCTCGCTAACGTGAGACGAAGGTTCTCCACGATGATACTCTTTGTGGTACGTCGTGCCGGCGTAGCTCCACATATTGTATTCTGTTCAGCGTTACGCGGAACTAACAAGGTTGCATTGGACGGCAATTCATAATCACCCTCCGGTAAGGTATAGTCTTGCGTCATGATAATAGTATAATTACTACCACTATTATCTTTCGTATATTGCATAGCTGCCTCTAACGAGGTATATTTATTTCCGCCTTTGATGTAACAAACGTACGGAGTCGGATTCTCATCAGCCACAATAAAACGGTGTCCGGTAGCGAAATCAGGGTGCGCATTATCCAAGTTATAAACATTGTATCCTGCGTCGGTGTATTTATCCAAGTTAACATTGGTAGAATATACACCACCCTGTATTTTCACCTTACCCACAGTGGCAGAAGCATTCAATGGTGCACATTCCGTTGTTCCATTACCCATCGCATAGTATTTACCATCTGCTATGGTACCTATGGAATTGGTAGCATCAAAGAACAATGCATATATCTTTGTGCTTGTAGCCGTTGCACGTACGGCATTATCAGCAAAAGTGAAGGCTTTTTTAGCATAAATACCATAACTTTCTGTGCCATTAGGAGAAGCTCCATTTGCCGCAGCCGAAATGGTATTACCGCTCAAGTTCAATGTACTTTCTCCGTAAATACCATACACCTTTTGGCGTCCCGTGACAGTATATGTACAATTCGTACTATTCAAAATACCTTTTGCGTAAACGCCATATACCAGTTGAGAACAAGTATTATTGGATCCTGTTACTGTAAACGACGCATCTTTAATTGTAGTTGTCTGGCTTGCTGCATTGTACACACCGTATACTAATGTATTTCCAGCGGTAGATGTCGTGGCTTGTTTAGCCGTTACATCGTACGTACCGCCATCTATAGTAAGCGTGCCTGCCACATGATTAATACCGTATGCCGTTGTGGTATTAGATGAAACTGTTGCATCGCAGTTGGTCAGTGTATTCGTGCCTTTTTCAGCATGTAAACCGTAAGCCTCGCCTGCGTTGGTTGTAGTTGCAGTCAAATCACAATTAGTAGCCGTCACGTTAGCACGTGAATAGATTGCATACGCTTTACTGGTAGCAGATAAACCTGTAATGGTACAATTCGTCAGCGTAATATTTTTGCCTTCTGTTGCACCCACAAATCCGTATGCCGTATTACCGGAACCTTGGGTCTCACCATGAATAGTCGCATTGGCAATGGTAGCATTTACCGCTGCACGAGCACCGTAAATGGTATTGCCACTACCGACAGCCTTAAACTCACCGCCATCTACATTGAGCGTACCATATTGGTGATGCAGACCGTATGCCGTACCGCCTGTGGTATTCGCACGGTATGTACCTCCTTCGATCGTCGTAGAAACCGCACTGGTAGCAGTATTAACCGCGGTAGCTGCTGTGGTCGGCGAAGTAGCCGTTACGGATACATTCGTCAGGCTAACCGTACCGAGGTTGTTGATTCCGAATACACTCGTTCCATTTGCGCCGGTAGCTTCCGCGGTCACAACGGCATTCATCTGCAACATAGCCGTTGCACCGGCAGCGACATGTACACCATAGACACCGGAAGTAACAGCTTCAGCTGCAAAACTGCCGCCGTTGCCATTCAAACGGCCGGCATTCACGTATGCTGCGTATGCGCCGGTGGTCTTGGCGGTTGCAGTAACGGTACAGGTAGTCAAAGTCGAAACACCATCGCTACCGTTAACATAGACACCGTAAGCGTTTGCACCGGTCGTGGTCTCTGCTGCTATCGTTGCATTGGTAACATTGCTCTGACCAGCCGACCATACGCCATATGCATTTGACGGAGCTGTAACGGTAATCGAACCACCGTTGAGCGTAGCATAGTCGCTTGCGGTAGCCACATGCACACCTTGTGCCTCCGACACGCCGGTTACGGTTAATTGACCGTTGGTCATATAGAACGTACTTCCTTGAGTCACATTGATACCATACGCACTGCCGGAACCCGTATTCTTGGCAGACAGGGTACCGCCCTTCATGGTCAGTTTAGCTTTTTGAGTAAAGTTAACTACACTCACATTGCCGCTCTGCGCGCTTTGGGTAGCGATTTCACCGAGTCCACCGAAACCGTCATCTACGATTTGCACATCAATACCTGCTACATCAATAGAGAACGCGGATGTACCGGTGCTGGTAATCATCTTGTCATTCAAGTCGAACTTCATGGACTTACGCAACGAAAGCGGACTGCTGATGGTTACATCTTTCGCCAATTGCAGCGTAAACTTAGAGTCCATGCTGTTAGCCAAAGTCACCATTCCCGCCAACGTACCCGTATTGCTGCTTTGCGGCTCGGTTTCGCCTTCCAATAAGATACATGCCTCATAATTAAGCACTTGCGTTGCCGAAGCCTTGATCGTAAAGGAAATAGAGTTGCCGTAGGTTGCTCCGTCCTTGGGAGCCACCGTCACATTCACCTCTGTATTTCCCCATGAAGCAGGATTATAAGTAAACGGAATTGTCAATGTGCCGGCAGAACTCAGCACATTGCCCGATGTTTGGGAATATGCAACTGTTCCTTTCGTAACATCTCCACGGCTACCGTTTTCGGTAAAGGTTACCGTGAAATCGCTGGCAGCCCAACTGCCATGTGCCGTTACCGGAATCGTAATGCTCGGAGCGGGACTCATTGTTCCCAACGCCTCTACCGCCGGACTGAGATCTCCCGTTGCGGTACCTAACGACATCGTTTTGAAGAGCGCCGTAACGGTAGCATCCTGTGTGATAGGATACGTATAACTCTTCGCAGAGGATTTCTGGGTTGTCCCTTCATACCAACCGGCAAAGTTAGTAGTTTCAGATGGCACCGATAATGTGATAATGTCAGCAGCGTAAGATTTAACAGATGCATTCTCCGAGCTCGGTGTCATATTGTAACTCTCAGAATTGTCTGTATAAAACTCATACTCTTCTCCCGTAGTTGGACGTGTTTTTAAATAGGAATAACTCACAGAATATGAGCCTCCAACAGGAGGTGTGTAGGTAATTGTATAGGAGGTAGCAGGTTTAAAATATGCCTGGTGCTGTTTCCATGTTGATTGTCCGTTGCCGCATGTACCAACCATCTGATCTTTAACACCATTCCAACTATCGATATCAAGTTGTTTAGACTTGTTTTGATCACCGTAAGGTAGATAGCCCTTCTCGTAACCATCCCAATAATCAAATTCATATCCACGTGCCGGCTTTGCCCAACAGTAGATATATACGCCGGATTTTGCAGCTCCAAGGTCAACATAACAAGCTTCATTACCTGATCCTGTGGCGGAACCACCTGGATAATATCGCTTGTAATCTGATTGAGATGGATTGGCACTATTCGATTTGCTGCAGTATACCAATCCTTTTGCTGGTTCTACAGTTTCAGTTTTGACATAAGATGATGCACCACCCCACGCATTGCCGATGCCGAGGGTCAGCAAGACTAATACTATCGCCGCATAGCGGAAGAGGAACTTACTTTCCCCGCTTTCGCGGCGAATTAAATTGATTGATTTAAAAATTTTTGTTGTCATATCTTTTTTGTATTTTAAATGTTATCTATTTGTTGTCTTCTTTATTGCCACGAATGACTTTATGACGGATTTTAACCATCGCAAAATTCAACTCCACTTCCGTCTCTGTTCCTACCGTCTCAAATTGCGTGCCAATCACGTTGTTAATCAATTCCCCACTCTTTTGCAATAGCGTTTTCTTCTCTGCCTCATCCTCCGTTGCTGCAACCGCTTGCATCGTTCGCGCCAACTCACGCATCTGCACAAAGGTTTCAATAATCGCCAAAGTAGTTTGAGTTGCACGCGGGCTTTTCAAGATTGTGGCTAACATATATAGACCACGCTCTGTAAAGGCCGTAGGTGTGTTTTGATTGCGATGAGCAGTTAAAAAAGCGCTAATTTGCTCATTTCCAGTATTTTGTAGAGTAGCGGTCGTTTTTTTCGACCGCAAGTCTATATCTTCCTCATTTTCAGTATTTTGTACACTTGATATCAAAATTTTTGATCTCAAGTTAGCTGTTTCGTGTTTATCTAACCGGAACAAATACCCCTCCGGGAACTTATCCGGATTATTCTTAACAGCTTCGTTTACGCGCTTGGTCTCTACACCATACAACTGAGCTACATCGGCATCTAACAATACCGGCTCACCGCGCAGAACAATAAGTTTGTCCTTTACCTGTTCGTATTTAACAATTTCGTTTGTCATCTATTTTGTCTTTTTTCGGTCGTTGTACGCACGTACGTATAAGCGGCGCGTTAAAAGCGCCGCAAAGTTACTGCTTTTTTTTGACATACACAAGGGTTTAGGGCGAAAAAATGACAAAAAAGTGATTTTTGTAAACAAAAGGTAGCAAAATAGGATATTCGATTGGGGATTTTTGATTGGTCAAAAATTTCCAATATTATCAAAAATCATCTATACACCGCACAAGAAGCGTTGAACGCATCCAGCGCCAACAGGAACTCTTTCGTATCCAAGAAGTAACTCGGATATGCCTCGCGCAACTCCTGCATCTTCTCGATCGACACCAGAATCACCGCCTCGTCCCCACTCAAGCTCTGCTCCGTTTGTGTGAACATAGCCGATGCCTCATCCTCCTGCTCCAGCGTATATTGGCGTCCCGTCACTATCTGGTCACGGAAGTTGATCAGCAGCACGCAATACCCCGTGTTACTCTGCGCAAATGTCTTCTCATCGTTCACCGTCACACGCAACGCTTGCAACTGATCCAGCAGCTTATGCTTGTCCAAAAACGCAATATAATCGCGACAGTACTGCTCATGCGAGTAGTCCGCATAACGCGCATTCACCACGCAATTCTCCTTCTTCGCAAATATCGCACTCACCAGCCGGAAGAACTCCCTCCAGATGCTGTTGTCGTCGATGTTTGCCTTCAGCGACGTACGCGATATCAGACTCGCTGTCTCCACGGCCATTGCCCAACTGTGCTCCAAACGCGTACGTATCTGCAACTCCACGCGCAATCCGTCATAATCCGCATTCTCCGAGTGGTACTTATAGACGTAATGAACACTCCGGTAACCGCTATCTTTCGGCTCAACGATGTAGTTGTTCACCTTCTCCAACTCAAAATGTGCAGGACTAAACGTCGCTAATGCCGTTTCACATGCATGCAGATCCTCCAGCGTCTCAAATACAAACCGCGCACCACCTATATCCTGCAATCCACCAAGCCGCATACCGGTTGCTTCGTTGTTACGAAGCTTCTCTATGATGGATGTCATTCGCTTGATGCGCTGCGAGTAGAAGGCATACCGAACCTTCTGACTCACAAAATACGTAGTCAGTTCGTCAATAAATTCTCGTAACGGCAGAAGGTGTGTCATACGCCAATCGCTAACGATCCGGATAGCTTCCGAACGTTTGAATGCATCTACTCCCTCTGCGTAGAGATCTACACCTAATCTATTTAATTGACTTCGCGAATATTTCATACTTCACATTTTGCGGCCGCAAAGGTACAACAAATATTTGGAATATGCAAGGATTTAACGGTAAAAATCAAATTTTTTTGAATTTTTTGCGGGAAAGACTTGCTATTCGCACAATTGTGCGACTGTACCTTCGGAGGATTCCTTATCCATAAGGGCGTGCCGACGGTACAACAAATATTTGTTTGCTTTTTTTTGATATATGCAAGTTTTTTTGCAAAAAAACGATTAGGGATTAGGGGATTAGATTACAAATCCTCTCTAACGTTATCTAACTGCTTCTGAATGGGCTGTTTCATCCATTCGGGAATTGAGTCACCTACATATTCTCCAAATCGGTTCACTACATCCAATGTTTGATCTATAATCTCGTTAGCTTTCGCCGTTTTTATTCCTGCTTCAGCCGCTACCGCTAACATATCTTTTCGCGAAATATGCAGGCGCTTGCCATTCACTGACATCTGATGCCGGCGAGTATATCCGGCTCCTACTGCATACGACATATCATACGCCGGCGATAACTTCCATATGCCATCCGTATCCATCAGGAATTCAATGTTTTTCGTATGATCATCCTGATTGCATCCGATCACATTAAATACCATTCGCCGGTACGCTTGTTCCATCTCCGGTTGTGTCAGCCGCAAACCTCGCATTACACGGAATAACTGCTCATAGGACCAAGAATCCGGTTGGTTATAATCATAATGCGCCATACCGCAAAGCGATACCATATGTACACGGTGACTGCCGCCTATCCGATCAAAACGCTTGGTCATGAAATGATGCCGTTTCCCGTCTTCCAATAAACGAGACTCCATCATCTCAATTCCGCAATCCAACACCATCTTATAGTACGCATACTCCAGACATCCGTAATTCGTTGTCTCGCTATACGAAGCTGGGTTATTCTCATCCACGCCATCCAACTTCAGCAGCCAATGTTCATAACCTTCCGGTGCGTCCACTTGTCCGGAACGCAGGTCTCCGGTCTCCTTGTTGTATGCCACAACGGCTTTCGGTCTTGCTCCTCCGGCAGAAGTACCCACGCGCAGGATTGTCAATAATGCCTCATCATCGGTCTTGAGATTGGTCTCCAACTGCATCCGCTCGCCGAGCACCTCAGCGGTCGCTGCAATCAAACCCTCCAAATCAATCGCTACTTGCTTATTCAAGTCCTTGCGTTCTTGCGGCTCGAAACGCAATGCGCCCATCGCACGCGAGCCTTGATAGAGAAGGCGCTCAATAGTCGTATAACTATCTTTCGGACGACCGGATTTCTCCAGCCAATGATTGATGATTGCCGTACCGAACTTATCCGGCAGACAGTCTGCTATAAATCCCGGCAAACCTTTAAACGTCCCGAACGGGAGTTGAGAGAACTCGTATATTTTATCCTTTTCCGGAGTCACGAACAAAGGCGACGGGTTATAGCCGCTGTTGATGAACTCCGGCGTATATTCCATCGTGATACGCCCGGAAGCATCTTCCGAGAGGGATGCCATATGCAAGTCCCACAAATAAACATTCGCAAAATTAATCATGACGAGGACGAATACGTTTAGGAGTTTTACCTTCTTGTTTGGCAATCAACAACGGACTTACCAATGCTTGGGTCTCAAAGTTATTGAGAATCTCCAGTTTGTTTAACGCACGGAGCATAGCTACGATAGACTCCATTTTCATTCCTTTCCCGTTTTCCACTTGCGTGATGGTCGAACGCGACAAACCTGCGCGCTGAGCCAACTGCAGCTGGCTCAACCGCGCATTAATCCGCATCTGCTGCATCTGCTTGCCTACATATTGCAACAGCGCCTCATTAGTCATAAAATAGTCTATCATAATGCTTGCTTTTTCATACATTAACTGTGAATTTTATACTTAATGATTGCTTTATCAATCAAAATCCGCTGCAAAGGTACAACAAATATTTGGAATATGCAAGGATTTAACGGTAAAAATCAAATTTTTTTGAATTTTTTGCGGGAAAGACT
>Ga0265298_10011649_pt1 | contig 10272 bp, 16 predicted proteins | sample AusTroGonzalo_MG_3_FD_193486 | JGI IMG/M metagenome (GOLD analysis project Ga0265298, IMG submission 193486) | Bovine rumen microbial communities from tropical cattle in Woodstock, Queensland, Australia - Gonzalo_01 | ecosystem: Host-associated > Mammals > Digestive system > Stomach > Rumen ... | reverse complement strand
TAAACTATGACCCGCTTCAAATACATATCCTGGAAACATCTCGCTCAAATCTGTATACACAAACTTACTTTGGGGTCTTGGATCTGTTCCAAATATAATTTTGGCAGTATGCATTTGCGTCGTATCATTAACACTTAAACCAGAAATATCGGCTAATACTTCTCTTGCTACAAAATCTTGTTTTCTAGCATTAAAGACGGCCTCTGTTGCTATAACATCATTAACACAATAATCAGCAACCGTTTCCCATAATTCTTCTGGTACTGGTTGGTCCCAAGGAATTCCGAGTTCTTGATGATGTAAACCCAATTCAATCTCAAACTTTTTCAAACTTTGCTTTTTAGATGAAAAGTCATACACATCAGCAAATGAAAGATTATAAGCCTCGCCAAACATAGAAGTTCTATGCCCATCTATAATTCGCTGAGATAATCTGAACAATTGCTCATTATCATATCCAACTAATCTTGCATAAAGAATATGATTATCGTACCTTCGGTTATTAAATCCGATTAATTTAAACTGTAGAAGATCTTCAATCTCAATAGATGTAGGGTTAATCATCTTAATAGGATCTTTGCCTTCCATTTTCCAAACTACTACTAATAAATTAGGAAATACTTCCACATCGAAAAATACATATTTATCATTTTTGTATTTTTCCATATTAGCTGAAGCATCTTCAGATGCAAACTTCATCTCTGTTACTTTCTTTAAGCAGTAATCAGCATTATGCGAACTATTAGCTGCAAAAGATATAACAGACGGCTTCATATCACGAACGTCATAATAAAGCCCATCGTTATATGCATCTTCTAAAACTTTAAATATAAAATCGATTGCCGGTTTAGTAGCATGGGGTTCATATTCTTTATTGATGCTCTTTTTAATAATTGTCCTTAAAGCTTTTTCGTTCTTTACGGACTCGAAATTAACCACGGCTTTCCCTCCTTTCATTGGAAGCCCACTGTTAATCTTTGCAATCGGAATATTATTACATTTTGTAAGTTTTCGTCTTAAAGTAGAAAGGCCTTTAAAGATCTTAACTTCAATTCCATCAGAATATAAACGACTTAGTTTATCTAAATCGCCGCTATACCAGTAATGAAGATGTATGCCTTTCCCACTTTTACTTAATTCGGCGTAAGTAGGAGGCCATTTAGAAGCAGCTTCTATATTCTTCTCTAAAGACTTTTCACCTTTTTCATCTTTTAAATCAAAATCTATAACGATTAGATCCTCTGGAACTTTTACATAATGTAAGCGTTTAGTATTCAAATCGGCTAATACTGTATCGACTTCTTCCCACTTTTTTATAGGAGTTTCACTTCTGGTGGTATACTGTGCAAAACAATTCTCAAATATTTCATCAAATATAGAATCTTGTCTTTCGAACGACAATGAAGGTATCGGCTCGTCCTTTTCGATCTCCATCTGTCTATCAAATTTCTTATACAGAAAACCACTATAATAACTTCTTATCTGTTTTCCATCAATTCTAGTAACATCTTTGAAATCTTTAAAATAGCTCTTTAACTCTTCTCTGAATTTATACATAGGCAACTTAAAACTGATCAATGCATCATCACAATACTGTTTGTATGATTCATAAGCAGCTTTGAGCGTTGTTCCATCTTGCTGTTTAAATATAAAGTATTGTTCTTCTACATAGTTATAAAACACATCAGTCTTCAGCTGCATATCAATTGGACGATAATTGTTATAATGATTCTTGCCCAAGTTTAAATATACATCCAGACAATGCTGAGCTATCGCTCCTAATTCAAAGTCGATTTGTTCCATTAAAGAATTGTATCTTTTTGCTGAAACTTTATTGCCGGTAGGTCGAACGTCTATAAGACGTCTTAATATACCTGACATTGAATCTGTAATCTTAACAGGTTTATTAGTCGCCATAAATAAAAAGCAATTAGCCCTTGATGTGTACGCCGGCTTATACTTTTCTTTCATGACCATTTCTTCGTGAGCTATTATAGAATTTAGTTTGGTGTTGTCTTCTATCCTAGATAGATCTCCATCATGCTGAATTGCCACTAATGGATTATCCCTAAAAACTTCAGTAGAAAACTCGTTATTACTACTACCAAGCTCTTTAGCTTCAAACATCGTATAATATCCCTCAAAGAGTTTCTGAATAATATTAAGAACAGTCGATTTTCCAGTTCCAGCTTCGCCAAATAATACAATGAACTTTTGTATCTTTTTAGCATCCCCAGATATAACAGCACCAATTGCCCATTCTATCTTTTGACGTTCGTCAGGATTATACAAAGTACTTATAAGTTCATCATATGCATCAATAGAACCTTCACCTAATGAATAACTTAAACGTCTACTAGCATAGTCCTTCTTCTTAACTTCCGTATTAGCAAATATAACTTTATTGTCAAGTTGAACAGAATTGTCGGCCATAGAATTCATAAGTCGTTTAAAGTCAAGCCATGCTTTTGAAGAAAAACTCTTCAAATATCGCACAACAACTTTATCTTCTGTTGCCATTTTTCTTCTATAATCCAATAAGTCTGCATCTACTAATCTAGGAACATCATATTCATCAGTAGACCACATGCCAGCCTCTTCATCCCAGATTGCATAGAAAGATTTTCCTCGTACCATTAGATCTTTCGAACGTCCAACTGTGAAGTCGGGGTATACTTCAATAACGCCGTTCTTAATGCTACGCTCCTTTATTTGATAAAAATCCATAAAAATCTCCTATGAATCACTTGTGACACAAATACACATTTTTCACCCATTTTAAAAACTTTTTATATATTAATTTTTTCTTCCCGTATTAGGTAAGAGGAAAAAGTGTAACATTCGTCACAAACGTTGAAATTTCAACGGGTTGACCCACTTCAAATTTGCACCTTTTTTGTCACAAAAGTGTAACATGTGACAAATTTTTTGTAAGTTTGCCGTTAATAATCAAAATTTTCCATCACATATTGTTGCATTTGATACCAAATTTCCACTTCTTTTTGATCCTGTTTTGGATGTTTTATAGGGAAAAATCCACCTTTTCCGGTCTTAGAATATCGTCTTAATAAAACTCTATCCATGATTTTATTGACTACCAATTCGTCAAATACATCGTCCGTATACTCATCTAAACCACAATTTTCCATCATCATCCAAAACCATCTAGCAGGTTTATATGCGGGGTCTGGTTCAAATATAACATCGTTCATTCGTACGGATAATCCGACAGTCATTTCAAGAAAATTACAAGCACCTTTAATTTCACCATCAATGCCGGTTTCTTCCTTAAAAGTGTATCTTAAATATTTACCGTCTTGTGCACGATTTACATCGTTATCAACAAGCCATATAAATTGTTTTTCTCTCATAGCCCTTAATAAACGACTATAGTTTCGTCCAGACCTCTTCATTTCCTTATACATGACTATATCAAGAAGCCAGTGAAAATATGCGTTATACAACTTTACTTGCTCTGCTAACGATTCTTTTGTGTGAGCCATTAAATCACCTCCTACATAGAAATGTAGTAAGCGCCTTCCATAATGATCACTTCATAATCGATAGCCGATGGATCGTTTCTAAAATATAACGCCTTCTCATCAGTTGTTCGAATTCGCTCATATGTTTCTGATCCAAGATCATTATTTGTCCAGTCTCCATTATCTGCATCCACAAGCATATCGTCCTCAATATAATAATGAAGAGTTCTTTTATCATAACCAAGAGCAGTCTCAGAATATTCAGCTTCTGTTATCTCATAGCAGTCTTCTGGCCTATCGTCTTCCGGGTGTTCTTTTTCAAGAATTCTTTCTACTGTTGGCTTCTGATACATGTTATCAATTGTGGAATATACATGTGTTGAACGAATATCACTATTCTTTATATCTTCTATAAGTTTGTTTGCGAATTTCTCAGGATCTTCTATACTAGATTCTTCTAAAATATGACTACGCTTTTCAACAGACCTGCGAACAGACTCAATCTCTTCAGCAGCTATCTTTTCATATTTTGTCTGAAAAAATCGCTTAGAAGCTAAAATACCGGCTCCTACGCCTATTGTGAACGCAGTTGCCAGCTTTATATATTCGTACATTTTTACTCCTTTCATTGCTTTTTTCAAAAGAAACAGGCCACTGGTAGAACCAGCAGCCCTCAAATATAACACTGCCAGACCGATGCCGTTCACCCGACACCGATCTAGCAGTTGCTTATGGCTTTAATAGCCCAAAGTCAAAATAATCTCGCATAGGATCGCCACTATAATAATTATACGGCGAGTTTATAGGGCGCAGCATCATAGATGTTGCCCTGAACGTTTGGCTCTAAAATATAAACTGGCTCCGAGCCGTTGATCGCATCTGAGTTCTTCGGTGAAAATATACCGAAATCAATCTGATCTTTACCTCCATGTTCTTCTGGCACATAAGATGGATCATAGATCCAACCAATTGTTATGTCCTCAGGGCGGACGAGTACTCCGAGGTCACATTTAATTTCTGCAAGGGTGACGAATCCATTAAGCTGCCATCTTCTCGCCAATGTACGATTCCACTCACGCTGCTTACCAATGAGGAAAGTTTCATTGTAATACGGGTTAGGCTCCCAACCATTGCAAGTATCATCCCAATAAAAAGCGTAAGGAGATGAGAGCGTACTGGGAATCTGAGCTTTTATTTTCTTTTTATGCTTTTTCCCATTATCGTCAACAAAAGATTCTTCGCCTACGACCTCTTCTCTGATGCCGTAGGCATATTTCCGGTCGGCGTCTTCACCTAAGTCCTCTCTAACGCGTTTACGATAGTTGTTATAACCAACATTCATCGTTTCATAAGCTGCCGCCAATGCGAGGTGACGGTTAAGTAATATTTTGTGGCCGCCAAGAATAAATGCGATTCCACCAATCACAAGGATTGCTGCAGGAAGATAGAGCTTAGCCAGTTTAGCTCCACCTTTTGCATATACTATTGTCATATCTTTCTGATAATCCTGTTCAGAATATGTTTCTTCGTCTGTGATTTCTCTTACATGGTTGACTTTATCAACATCTGCTTCGATCTCGTCCAAAATCGAATCGGCTTTCAATGTTGCGTTGCAAGCGCATATAACTCCGCCAACTATCATTGCGCATCCACCAATAACCATTATAGTTGGTGATGCGTTCTTAAACCAAAGTTTGTAACCTCCCTTTGGAGGAGTTATCAATCCTTTGGCCAATTTACTTGGCAATACAGGATAAGGCATCATTATTCCTCCTTTTCGTCTTTTGCAAATATAACTTCTTTGTATTCTTCTTCTGTTGCAAATTCGTATTTCTTTCCATCTATATATCCGATGTAACCGGACTGAATAGGATATCCATAAGGTTCCATGCTATCACCTCAATACAACAGGACGAGGCAGATCTAAAATATAACCACCTCCGCGAACTCTACGTATGCTTGCGTTGCCAAGTTCTGTCCATCCATAATTCGCGTCCGTAAAGTCTCCAGTCACTCCGATAGCATCATAGAAGTCATTAACAGATGCCTGCTCATAAACATCTATGAGTTCTGTTAATGTGTCTAAGACTTCCATTGCTTCGCCTTTTGACTCAAATATAAAATCCGTCAACTGCATATTAGCTGACGGACGTTCATTCTTTGCTTCGCGCTCTCTACGAGATGGAGAACTTGCATACATTTTGTTATATGAGACATATGACGCTTTCGATGGATTATTATTTCGTCTTATGACTCTATCTCCTCCAAAGAGCATCATTTCAATTCCTGCCAGAATCATTTCTTTTATTCCAGGAACGATTCTGTCATAAAACAGATATTCTTTAACGTTGTGAATATCATCACCGAGAAATATCTCAGCAAATCGTTTTCCTAAAGATTTCTGAGCAGGTTTGGCAGTTCCCTGGATAACTTTCTCTACTCGTTTCTTTCTTAATTCTTCTGCCATATCGGTTTCCTTTCTTAAAAGACAACCATCGTATCATTGTTCGACATTTGTGCTAAAATCTTTTCGCACTGAAGAAGCTGATCGTCTATCATGTCCATTGCCGCCATAGAGGCAAAGAATGCAAATGTTCCACAAGCCAATGAACCAAATACTCCTTCATATGGAGAAATGTTATAAACTATCTTTGCAGCTCCTATTCCTCCAAGAGTTTTTATTCCTACTCTAACGAGTTTCTTAATATCTTTCTTATCCATTTGTGACTCCTTTCGCATAATAAAAAGGGCTACTGTTAAACAGCAGCCCCCGATCATTTTAGAAATATAACTATTTCTCTTCTGCAGCTGGTTCTTCTGTTGGTTCTGGATTAACTTCCACGATCACAGCTTTAGCTGCTTTTCTCTTTTTAATTGCTCTATATCCAAGATATCCACATCCGGCTATAGCGATTACTGCTCCTGCGTAAAGAGCTACTTTCTTATAATCGAGAGTTCCGGCATTTACTGCTGGGGTTACGGCTTCTACTACTGCTTCAGCTGCAGCTTCCATTGTTACTTCTGGCATGTCATCCTCCTTTTCATTAACCAATTTTTATGGTTGTAATATAACGTGTCATAATAATCCAACTTATCCTTAACCAGTCAACAATCTTGATACATTGGACGTGGATCAGGATCAAGATGCATTACAAGCGCTGGGATCTTCTCTTTATCTAATACTGAGGAGAATCGAACGCTTATTGCATTATCGAATAAAGAATTCCATCCGAGTTCGTCTCCTACTTTCGGTGAAAGATTCGGTGGCAATATTCCGATCTCATCATAGAGCGTATTAAGAGATAAATATACGCTACCAGTCATCATGCCATTACAACGAGCAACGGCCTGTCTGATAGCTTCTGCATTTGAGAAGAACTTTTGTCCACTCCATGCGTCAATGCATAATACGTCCCCAGTGTTTGTAGCTAAAATATCACCATCTAATACTGTGCAATTAGCAACCTTATCTTGGTCGATTGCGTGTTCGATTTCGTCGAACTTCTTTTTCGTAAGAAGCTCTTTAGCTTTATCTTTATATTCTTTGAATGCCGTATTCGTAATAGAATATGCAGATGCTAAAGCTATAAGCTTTCTACCTTGGATTTGATGCGACCAAATCATAAATCCGATTGTTAAACCGCAAGAAACAATAGGGGAAATATAACATTTCCATGTTTCTTTAAGCTTCTCCTGTGTTGTTAGCGGCTCAGTTATACCAGCCTCGAACTTGTCCTCTTCAAGATTTGCTAAAATATCATCAGCTTTTAGTCGAGCCTCGCCAAATAGAATAGCTGTAATAGGGACTCCCGCTATTGCAATACCTAAAGCAGCTTCGGCAGATACCGCATCGATAATCTTTTTCACATTCAAATATCATCATCTCCTTTCGCGCTTATTAATGGAAAAAGAAAAAGGAGACGTTATTACTGAAAGTTGCCTGACTCTGATCTGAGTCCTTGGTCAATCCAGGAACGTCTCCTATTATACGAGTGGTAATTTTTGCCTACTTAGCTTCATCTGGCTTCTTGACTGCAAGTCTTAAAACCGCTAGCCAATAGCCAATTCCGCTTCCAAGAAAGAAGCCCTTAATGCAACCGCCGATAATACTTTTTGCCGTCTTACTCATGTTTGTCCTCCTTTTCAAACTCATAAGTAACAATATCGTATTCGATCATACAGCCAATCATTGTGGCACCTTTATCCTTTATTGTTGTGTATGACATAAACGGAACAATGTTCCAAATATCAGCATCTGGATGCTCTTCTATCCACGTATTAACTTTTTCTGTAATGAGCTCAGCTTTTGTTGATACTAAAAATTCAGTCTTTTTCTTTCTAAAGATACTTGGCTTTGAGTTCATCTTCTTCGTCCTCCGGATCTTCTACTAATTTTCCAAGACTGCACCATTCGACTCCATAAATATCATGGATCTCACAAAAAGGATCTCGTCTTAAACAGTTTTCACACTTTACGAGATCTCTTACATATGTTGCGCCATTCACCTTTACATGGTCCTTAACCATCTTCACTATTACTTCGCTCATCATCTGCCCCTTTCACTTTTTCGAATTTAACTTTTATACAGTCAACCTGAGATGTTGGAATATCATGGTCCCACCATACATCAGTGATGCTCCAACCGTTTCCGACATCCATTTCCATGACTAGTTCGTCGGAGATCAGTATTTTATTAATATGCCTATCTGTTTTGTAGTGCATCACTCGCCCTCTCTTTCTCTACGCATACCCAACCCAATCACATTCGCTACAAAAATATTGATGCTTTGGTGGATAACACGAAAGAATTATATCTGTTCTTTTATAGATTCGTTTCCCGCATTTTGGGCAAGCTAATTGCGTTGGTTCGGCATTAGGAATTATCGTATTTGATACCACCCATTCGTCCCAAGGTATTAAATCCATCTAGCACCTCACTTCCACGGACAATCCGTTGATGTGGTTGTGGAATATGAAGAAGGCTGATTCTCTATAGAATCTTTTGTCCATACTACTCCAGACGTAACGCTAGGCGATCCAAGCGTGCAGTGACAAATACCCGTTCCGCCATTTGATGGGTGGTTAGCGCAAGATCTGCATGCATCGGGGATTGGGAATGTATTAGGTATTTTGTATTGTATTGGTTCGGTAGTCTCGAGCTTTAACTGAAATGAATGAAGCTTCGAGCACTCCCCATTCTCAAGATCGCAATCAGTAATGCCATCTGGTCCTAAGACACAATATGATTCCCAGTGGTCATCTACCCAACGTGTATCCGAAAACCAACAATCATCTTTGTATACTGGCATTTCATCTACTAAGATTTTCATTGCTCTCTCCTTTCTCCTCTGCTACAGAAATCATCGTCCGGATATATCGCAAGCATCTTACCATCTCTTTTATGCATCCAAAGAAGCCTGATAGTAAACCCTACTGCCACTCCGATAAATATAATAGAGATGGCCAGCCAGATTGAGCGTTTAGCAATCTGATAACCGGCCATCTCTGGAATAAGCTTATTGGCAGTCGTGCCTAGTTTATCGCATAGGTTGTTTATGATTGAGTTTATGTCACTGCTGTTCATTTCACCAACTCCTTCGCAGCCTTAGTTCTGGCCAGTCTCTCGGCAAGTTTGTTTGCTGCCGCTTCGATGACCTCATTCTTATATGCTTTTAGAATGCAATCAATCTGCTCCTCAACCATAACAAGTATTCCATCACTCATTCTCCGAGTGTAATATCCAGATTTTTCTTCTAAAGCTTTGCGAACATCTTTATAAATGCGGTCCTCAATTTTTCTTTCATAGTCTGTCTCAACAAGTTTATTGAACTGTTCCTCATCTATATTGATTGGAATATTAATAACCATAAATATCACCTCTCCGTTACATTTGTGTATGGTGTGGTCGTCATCATATTTATTTTAGGCGACTCGCCTTTAAGTTCTGCTACCTTAATTTCCAATTCACGGAAGTGGCAATTAAGATCAGAAAACTTGTCTCTCAGATCCCAAATATCCTGCTGCAATTCGTTGAGTCGGTTATTAAGATTCTGTCTTTCATAGATCTCATTTTCTAAACGCTTCTTTTCTTCAGTGTACTGCTTATTTGTGAATATCTTCATTATTTCACCTCCGTAACCTTCCTAGCCTGGCGGAATATGTTGTTAAAGTTGCCCTTATTGCCAAGCATCTTCTTCAGATAACACATAGCAATACCGACATCATCGTCCCAAACATCTTCGCTTGAGCATTTAACGGTCGTCTTGGTTCCGTCCTTCCATAAGATCGTAGTCGCCGGTCCAGAAAATATAACTTTCTTTGGTGTCGGCTCGGCAGTTTTTGGAGTTTTCGTTAATACCTGAGAATATACCTTAACATCATAACTGTCATATAGTTTCTGAGAATGAACCTCGTCGCATTTCAGTTCTAGCGTCACACCATCTGCCATAGGTTCATGAGTAATTTGCAATTCTCGTGGTCTGATAATGGATAGTATATTATCCATAAACTGAACGTTTGCTTCGTGTACTCCAGGTGAAATATCTGTTACTGCTTTTCCTTTATATGTTATGCTATCCCTCATCTTTTCGTCTCCTTTAAACGTTCCGCTTACACCATGAATTCTCAGCCCTTCTTCGATTCTCTTAACTCTTTCGTTGATTTCCTTAGCAATTTCCGGAGCTGTTTGAGTTGTACAGTACTGATTAGATATAGAGGTAGTTGCTGATGCTAATTCTGGCGAGCATGTCCAAACCTTTTTCGGATCTATTGTGCCTACTAACTTCACAA
>Ga0265298_10011648_pt1 | contig 10273 bp, 19 predicted proteins | sample AusTroGonzalo_MG_3_FD_193486 | JGI IMG/M metagenome (GOLD analysis project Ga0265298, IMG submission 193486) | Bovine rumen microbial communities from tropical cattle in Woodstock, Queensland, Australia - Gonzalo_01 | ecosystem: Host-associated > Mammals > Digestive system > Stomach > Rumen ... | reverse complement strand
GCATTCGTATCTATGTCCAGTTCTTTAATAAATGCGCTGCAACAAACATGGTCGTCCGAGTCAACGTGTATTTTGAGCGTCTTGAAACAATTTTCGAGATTTGGAGTGAGCTCTACGGAAATGCCGTAAGCAAGTCCAGAAGGATCACCGTTTTCTTTCTTGTCTTGCAGAATCATGTGCAGGTCGTACAGTTTCATGCTCCATCGTCCCCCAGATTGATGACGCAGATGATTTCGTGCAGGCCAGCCGCGTAGATAGCTTCTACTTCTGCAAGAACAAATTTCTGGTGCATATATTCCGTAATCGGTATATGGCTGAAAATCGTAAACAGAGGTCCCTTCGGTTCTCTTTCCGAAAGGTGCATTCCAGCATCGCAATCATTGTCATAGACATATGTCTTCCCGTGAAACCGGCTGTCCAATTCGCCTAACGTCATTCGTCGTCACCTTCCTCATATTCGGCTCGATTTGTTTCCCCTTTCTGTTCTTTCTCCTGCGCAATCAGCAGCCGTAGGCCCTTTTTGAATTCCGTAGAAGGGTTTTTCCCTTCCAGATAATCGAAAATATCTTTCTCAGTTGTGCGCATAACCCGCACGCCGAAAACCTTTGCGTTTTCCTTCATCCAGCGTTTCTTTGCTTCCGATTCTGGTGACATCTTATCTTACCTCCGGGTTGATCCCCATACCTGATTGGGATGGACTATCATGTACTTGTTTTCCAGCCGTTCGACAGACTGCCGTGTTGCGTGCGTGTCCTCCACCAGCTCGCCGAAAGCGTAGAGACCAATGGAAACCAGCCAGCCGATCAGCACACCGATCAGCAGCTCAATGAGCAGCAGAACGAAAAACAGTCCTGTGATGCCGTATCCCATTGCTTTCAAAACGCCGCATAAAATCAGCGCCCCGATGACATGCAGAATAACGATCACATAAAAGAGAAACTTTGCCAGATTCTTCAGCTTTTCCCCGGGATCTTGAAACATTGTTGTACCCCCTTTTCAAAAGTATTTTTCAGTATAGCACAGGCCGGTGGATGATTCAAGCGCTGCGCTTGACCTGATTCATCCACCAGGCGATGTTGCGGTTGATCTCGTCATCCCGGACATAGGGAATGGTGCAGAGTGTATTGTTGCCCTTCCCGGGCAGAACGTAGAATCCCTGCGCGTAACCGGCCGTCTTCGGGTCCGGCAGGTTTTCGCAGCCATTTTCGTCCATGATGACGCGGCTCTGTGCCGCATTGTTTGTGAACAGACAAAGACGTGCGGAGAAGTTTTCTCTGATCTCTGTAGGGATGATCTCGGCTTTCGGTACCTGCGTTGCCATGAGCAAATGAACCCTGGCCGCTCTGCCCTCGGAAATGAGCCTCAAAACTGCTTTGTAGGCGTCTTTCCCGCCGTTCTTGTAGACGTTGGCCCATTCGTCAATCACGACGTACAAGTCTCCGCGGTCGTATATCTTCATGTGCTTGCGCTCCATGTAGCTGTAGCGGTCATCCATGATCCTCACAGCACGGTTCAGAGCTTCCAGCCATGCGCTCGGATTGAACCCAGCCGCGTGTGCCAGCGTATGCGGAAGCTTTGCATATGCTGCCAGCTCCACGCGCTTCGGGTCAATCAGGATGAATTGCACTCCGTCCGGACCGTCTGTCCGGCTTTGGTCAAATGGCAGACGATAGAGCAGCGTGTTCAGCAGACCGTTGATAGCAACGGATTTACCGGAACCGGTCGCACCAGCAATCAGCAGATGTGGCTGTGAAAGCATGTCTTCGAACAGGTCACAGACCTGGCCGGTCGGCGCTGTGAGAGTCCGCGTCCGTCCATGGAAATGGCGAAAAATGAGAACGGCCGCCACAAGCAGAATGATTTTGAACATAACAGTATCTCCTTTTCATGATGATTCGGGACAGAACCCGTGAAAGCCGCAGAACGCGATTGCTCTGTGGCTTTGGCTGATCCTGTCAGAACTGCGCGTGCGCGTAATACTCGCTCCGTGCGGCAAGATAGGCGCTGCGCTGTGTGTCCGTAAACTTCAGCGCGTCGAAATAGGCGTCCAGGGATTCGTTTCCGTCGCCTGGATACTCGATCCTTCCGAAACAGCTCAGAACGTCATAGTCCGCTTCCCAGTTGATGCCGTATTCGTGATTGTACATCTCGTGCAGGAACGCTCCCTTCTGATATTCGAAGTCGTCGCGCTGCTCGTTGCGGCGCTTGCAGAGAGTCAGATACAGCTCCATATGGTGCCGGACAAACGCTGCCTTCTCTTTCGGGTAGTAGCAGAAAGAAATACTGTCCGGAATCATATCGGCTGTCTTCTTTTCGTACTTCTCCGTGAACTTCTGATCGTTGAAGTTGCCAAACATGGAAACGTAATCTTCCCGCATATTGTAGTAGTTTCGAAGGAAATAATCCTTCCGGCTGAATTCATCATAGCTCTTCAGCGGTTGGTCGATCTCATCTTCCGTGAACAGCTTGTTGCTCAGCAGCTCGATGTACAGCGCCCGCAGCGCTTCCCGCGTCTCAACGGTGCCGTGGTGCAGCTGATAGTCGTTGGCATAGTGGATGTGATGCCCGTTGCAGAACACCAGGCAGCTGTAGCCGAACGCTCCGCCGAGGTCTGTCAGATAGACGGTATGGTCCTTGATGTGCAGCGTTTCCAGCGCCGCAGAGCGGACCTGATCTTCTGTAAAGGATTCGATTTCGTCGATGTTGATGCCGAGATTTGACATGTGATGTCCCCCTTTTCAAAATGTGCCGGGATAGTTCCCGTGATTGCCCTCCTATCATCGCAGAAGGGCAATGGCTGAAACTATCAGTTGATACCCATAAAATCCAGCGCGTAGATTGCGTCTTTTGTATGCCGTGCAATCTCCACCAGTTTTTCAGCGTCTTCCATGATATGCTCTGCATCGCTGTCTCCGTGGAAACGACGAAAGCATTCCATGCTGTCATTCAGCCGCTTGACATACTTTTCAAGCTGCTCTTCCCATTGGCGAATTGTGATTTCCCGCCGTGTACCTGTGACGATCTGCATCAGTTTTCCTCCGTTTCTTCACAAAGCCGGTCCAGCAGCTCTTTATAGATTTTCCACTCGCCGTTGACAGCGTGCTTTGCCTGTTCGCTCTGTATCAGTTGGAATGCTTTGTTTGTGTTCTCCATCAGCGTCAGAACGCCGTTGCGGAGAATTTCAAGGTCCTGTTCGCTGAATTCGTATGTGTTCATATGCTCACACTCTCGCTTTCCAGAAGATATTCTTTTGATTCTCTAAGCATCTCTTCACAGCTCATGTCGAAAACCGCTCTCGCCTGTTCATCCAGGCGGTCATAGAGAAGCTGCCGTGCATCATTCGGAATGTCGATGATATACAGCTCTCCGTTGTCTTCCGCGTAATCAGAACAGACAATCGCTTCGATACACTGCCCCAGATGGTCATCTGCGAAACCATTGATTTCCAGATAGAAATCATACCATCCATCATCGTCGTAATCTTCCGGGTGCTTTTCCGTCGGCATCATCGGCAGAAAACCGGCAGCCTCTCTTTCCCTGTCTGCCAGGGCAATCAGACCGTCAGAAGATTGAAGATAGAAACTGACAGTCTCAAAATGACAGGGATAGCTGATATAGACCTGATCATCTCCGTACCACGGTTCCGAACCGCAGTCCAGCCAGATATTTCTTTTGATAAACTCCGCATTGCTCAGATTGTTTTCCATGATTGTTTCCCCTTTTCAAATAGAATTCAAGCGCCTGCAATAGCACCTGTGAAAGCTGTAGAACAGAGCTCCACAGCTTTGGCCGATGTTATTACACCCCCTTACCAGTGACTTACCAGCGTACCGGCAGCGATACCAGATTCCAGTTTTTTTTCCAGCTCTCCGTACCAGGCAGCTTCCTCCGCGGCCAGCGCATATTCCTCTGCGTCATTGCTGGCAACTTCGTAATTGTCATAGTCCAGGAGCTCAACCGATACATCCTCAGAATCCGCATAGACTCCGGTCAGCATTCCGCCTTCGATTGTGATAATGATTTTCATATTTCTTTCCCCTTTTCATAAAGTGTTTTCGGGACAGTTCCCGTGCATACCGTCCTGCCTGGTGCAGAACGGCATGAGCTGAAACTGTCTTCATGCAATAGCGTCTTCCATGTTTGACCGGACAATCCGCTCCACTTCGGACAGGGCTTTGAGATAGCCGTCCTTATAGTGTTTGCTGTACCGTTTCCGGTCTCTAATCACCTGGTCTTCCAGAATCTTGACCACTCGCAGAACGCTTTTCTGATTGCACTTCATCTTGTAGTCTTCCATGATACTTTCCTCCGTTTACAGCAGAAATGATTTTGAAAATGCGGCCAGCATTCCGGCAGCCATAGCGGACAGAAAAGCAGATAGTTTCTTTTTCATGCTGCAATTTCCTCCGCAAAAGCTCCGTCCCTGTCGATCATTTTCTTTGTCTTGTAGTAATAGCTGACAGGATTTGAATGATAGCTTGCCGCGCTCTGCTTAATACGATTGCAGGCATCTCCGAGACGGCGATAACCGCCATAGACAGAATAGTTGTGCTCATGGTCCTTGTCTGTTACCATGACATAATATCCGCCGAACAGGTTGGCTACATACAGGATGTAGCTGTCATTCAGAACAGCTTTGTAGCAATACTCTTTTTCTCTCATAATATCTTTCCCCTTTTCAAAAATTTCCGGGATTTTATACCCGTGAATATTGCAGAACGTTCGAGCTCTGCAATATTGGCTGATATAAAATCATGCCGCATGTTCATTCTCCGGCATATCGTTTGAACCGATATGTTCCTGACGGCCGTCGTAGTAGGACCACATAATCACGCTGTCGTTCTCGTCGGCCATCGCCGCGTCCAGGAGCTCTTTCGCTATGCCGTCACTGTTCCAGGAATAGCAGTAAGTGCAGAAACCGAAAATATCTTCACCTTCCAGGTCCTCATCCGGGATACCGTCGCCGTCGTGAATCATCCACTCCGAACCGGTGTTGAAATAGTCCGCTTCCAGATATTCCATGCTTTTCCGGCTGTACTTGTCTTCCGGATAGATGATGTTTTGCCAGTCTCCCTGACAGCAACCGCGGATAACTCCGTCGGTCCAGGAGCGGCCGGTCATGATGGACAGAACACGGCAAACGTCGCCGTCGTCTCCGTCATATTCCAGAACAAGCCTGACAAGATCATGGATTTCTTTTGTGCTGTACTTCTCTTTGTGTACCGGCTCCAAATAGTCCATGATTGCCGCGGTAACATTGCCGTAATGATCATAAGCATTCCAGCAGTACCGGCTGTATCCGCGTCCGCGGTCCCGGATGCACTGAAGATCATCACACAGCTCTCCCTTGTCCAGAACGTCCATGACGCGCTTGATCATCTCCGGGATATGTTCCCCGTAATGAGTATTGCCGAAAATAGCCACTTCCGGCCATTGCATTTCCGTATCATAGTTATCCCAGCAAAGCGGGCTTTCCTGATACTCCGGCTTTATCTGTCGCGCATAGATGTACATATTCTTTTCCCCTTTTCAAAATATTTGAGTATTGAACAATACCCGTGAAAGCGGTCAAACCGTTTCCAACTTGACCGCTTTGGCTGATATTGTTTTACGCCGCCTGTTCCCCAGCCTTGACCGGCTTGCCGATAAAGAAAGCAATCCAGTCGAACCGCTCCACCGGCTGATTTCTCCACCAGGCGACACCGCCGCCGGGAATGCCGAAATAGTCCAGAAAAGCGTTTACGTGCCGTGTCGTCGTCGCGCTTTCTCCGGACCAGAAGCGGTGAAAATTACCGGCCGCGTCGATCATGCACACGTCGGTATCATAGCTCTTGAGGACCGCCGCGCCGTCATCGCGCTCTGTAACTGTTGCTTTCCCGTAAAAGCTCTTACGGCCGTCAATCGGTGCCAGGTTATAAGTTTTCATGATGTTTCCCCTTTTCAAATGATTTTCGGATATCTGATAATACCCGTGAAAACAGCAGAACGGAGATATACCGCTCTGCTGCTTTGGCTGATATTATCCGATGATTCCCGCATTCGGGAATGCCCGGAAAAAATCCCGCTCCCATAGATACCAGGCCCCGCAATGGAAAAAAGCGTTTTCCATAGGACCGTCTACCATGAAAGCAATTCTGTTTCTAATCACGACGCCCATGATGCACACTCTCTTCCGAACACGATTTCCGATATCTTGCGCGGATTTCCGAAACAATCCTTAACTCTGCTGTTTTCCAGCCAGTTGACAGAACATACAAAACCGCAAATATTCGGATTGTATTCATTGCGGATAATGTAATTGCAAAGCGCCTGCTTTACATCGTTTTCTGTACCGCCGTCCATGGCGCGGGTGATATCGTCGCCGATTTCCCCATATTGCAGAACATCATAGTAAAACCGCCGCGGATTGTATTCACAGCTCTCCCCGGCGAATGAAACCGGATATTTTCCGAATTGATCAAATGTCTTTTCGTCGTGGTATCTGTCCAGAATAAAATCAATGATCATCTTGCTTTCCCCTTTTCAAATTTTACAGCTTGACCGGCTTTGAACGGTCCCAGGCTGCATTACAAGCGGGCAGAATGCCCGCCTGTCATCTGCATTTATGCTGCTGATTCCCTGTCCTGTTCTTCCGTTTTCCATACGTCCAGCGCCCAGGATGTAAGATTGCGCTGTGAAAACATGACCGGCACGTCTTCACTATTCCATGAACCGTGATAGACCGTGCGGAAAGATTCCGCTTGGCCGTCGTATCTGTCTACCACCATATAAAAGCCCGCATCCGCTTCAATCCGGAACGTCGTGCGCTGGTATACATCCTTTTTCATTGCAGAAAAAAGAATTCTCAGATACTTTTTCAATTCGCTTTCGCTGTGAATAACTTCTTCTTCATCCGTCCAGATGTGCATATTTCCGAAAAAGTTTTTCCGATCATAGAAAACAGTGATTTTCATTTTATATTCCCCTTTTCATATAGTCTTGACTCTGCATCTTTCCGGGCTTGTCACCGGCTGCGGCTGCATTAAGACGCGGGCAGAAGAATTATAATTCCTGCCCTTGCGCGATCATGTCGGCGATGGTTATCAAGTATTTCCCGCGGACTGTATCTTCCGTCTCGCCCGCTGCTATCGCCTGCGCGATCATATAGCAGACTTCAAATAGACGGCTTGCCAGAATCATGTTACCGGCCGCCATTGCATGATGCGCGCGCTCTGTATTAAGATTGATATACTTTGCCATTTTATGATTCCCCCTTTTCAAATCGGTTTCCCGTGACCGCGTTTCCGCGGTTTCGGCCGGTAACCGTCCGGCCATCATCAGACGGGCAATCAGAGAAGAGCAGCAGAAAACCGCGCTTTTTCTTCAGCCGTGTACAGTGCTTCCCAGGTGTATACATTGCCAAAAAAATCAACGTGCTTTTCGTCGCGGCCGAAAATGTAAATAATACGTTCCCTGTCGTCAAAATAATGCCTGTCTACCTTTACAGCCGCCGGATGCAGGTTCCATGAAGTATAAAGCGCATCAAGCTTCTGTTTATAGTCTGGTGAAGCATCAACAGGAATTGAATATTGACTTCCATAACCAGGAAGACCGTATTTTTTCGCCGTGCTCTTAATATACCGGTATTCGTTATACTCTGTTCTTGTCATGGTATCTTTTCCCCTTTTCATTTATTCGGTTTCCCGTGACGGCCGCGCGGCCGTTTCGACAAGTAACCGGCTTGTCATCATCAGACGGGCTTAAATTGCAGAACGTCGGTTTTTAAGAATCTTTCAAAAGTTGCGCGGGCCTCATCGAAATCATAGCTCACATCCGCAAAAAAATAATATTTCATGATTGTATCTATGATTTGATCATATACGGGCCAGGGATATTTTAATTTCATCTCATGCGCGTATTGATTCAGCATCGAAACAAGGTGATTTCTAATTTTGACAGAATTCATTTTCTTTTCCCCTTTTCATGATTTACAGTTGGCCGGGCTTGTGACCGGTCCGCCGCATTACCGGCCGGATTTCTCCGGCCGTCACTCTGCGATCATGCCGCATCCGCGTCGTCGTCATCGTCGTCGGTATAATTGACGATATCAGAAATCAGCTCTTCAAAATCAGAATCATAAAAATACAGGTGATTGTACTTTTCGATGATGTCATCGAGCAAAGATTCTTCCGAAACGTTCGAGCGGTAAAGGCTTGCTCTGTCGCTGGTGCTGTCGATTCCGTAAATAGAATCAACAAAATACTCATCGTTATGACTGAAACCGGCCGCCAGCTTATCCAGGAATTCAGAAACCTTGCAATCACAGAAAAGATCGTCAAGTTCATACATAGGATAGCAGCGGAAACCGTCCGCATAGCCGTCCCAACTGTCGAGCTCGTCAACCATTGCACAAAACAGATCGTCATCGTTATAGAGCATTTCCAGCGCATTATTGATCATTTCCTCATAGTTTTTCATTGTTTTTTCCCCTTTTCAAAATAATTTTGTTGATTGCTCTTTTCGGCAATCATCACAGCGGAAAAGCCTTTTTTCTTCTCTGCTGTGATCATTGCCGAAACAATGACCGGATGTTTTCATGCTCACGATTTACTTGTTTATACACGCGCCGAACGGCAGTTGAAAACATACCCATAAAGCTCCGTTCGCTGTGGCCCCCGTGTGGTCTTTTTGGCGCTGTCCTGCCGCGCACGGCCTCAGATTCAACTGTATATCTTGAGTTAGAGGGCGATTAATTATTTTAGGCCGGATAGCCTCATTACCGGCCGTATCTGGTAATTTGTTTTTCGGGGTGATACCAGAAAAGCGCCCCGCGGATTTTTTCGCGTTCCTGCGTTTGCCGTCGCCGTGCTGTCGGATACAGTCGCGGCCGCCCTTGCTCTTGAATTCCGGAAAGCTGTTTTACATCATACGCGGCCGGTTTTTCTGGAATGGTACCGGCCGCGCGCGGTGGTAGTTTGAAAAGGTGAAAAGGGAATTTTCAAATCATGCTTTTCAGGCGTGCTATATCCCTATAGCGGCAGCAGCTTTTCCCGTGCGGATGAATTTCAGTCTGTCCTATCATTTCCCGCGGTGTCAATTCCTGTTATTCCAGCTCGGCCGCGTCCCTGTGACGCGGTGTCATTGCCAACGGTTTATTGCACTTTCCGCCTTGCCTGTCACGCTTTCCCGAGAGCGTGCGACGTTCAGATTTTCAAGTTCCAGACGGTACCGGCTTTTCAGCTTTCCCGCGTCCGTCGGTTTTCTTCTTTCCTGTCTCCCGCTGCCAGGGTGCCGCGGGTCCGTGTCGGCTTGCTTCTGTCTTTCACTGTCTGCATAATATCACTCTTACTCATGAAAGTCAACAACTATTTATCACTCTTACTCATGATTGTAGGATTGCACAAATTGACGGGTCTGTTTTTGTGTAATACTCACAATTTGCACAGCGTCCTTTTTGCCGCGTGCCGTGTCCAGCTTTTCCGGCATATTTCGCGCCGTTTCCCGTGTCGCGCGTTTTAAGCGGCCACAGCGCGTTTTTTGCGGTCAGGTGGTATCATTGCATTCCCTGGGCCTTGCGCGTCAAATACGGCCGTTTCTGGCCTCATACGCGCATCCGGCTTTTTTCGCGTGCGGTCATTCCCTGGCCGGGTCCATTTTTCCGCGTGCGTTTTCCTGCTGCCGCGTCTCCGCGTCTCTCCGGCCGTCTCTGCTGTGATCAGATACCACCGCGGACCGTCTCCGGCTCGGCTCCGTCTCTCCGTCTCCGTACACCGTCGGCAGCCTGGCCAGCTCGGCTCCGTCGGCACCGTCTCCGCCTGGCTTTCTCCGGCTCTGTTTTTGGCTGGGCTGGGTTACGTCGGTGGATTATGACACGCGGCAAAATTCCAGCTTTTTCGGCCGGTTTTTTGGCAGCGTCGGCAGCCTCTCCGGCCGCGGTCCGTCCCTGGCAGCTTTTCGGCCGTCCGTCCCTGGCGTCGGCCGCTGTGATCAGGGAAAGACGGCCGCGGCGCTGTGAACGTCGCATAATACCGATTAAATACACCAAAATTTATACACTTTTTGAAAAGTGTATAAAATAACCGGCTCTTTTCCGCGGCGTCGGTCCCTGGCTGGCTTTCCTGTCTGCATCCGCGGCCGCGGCTGCCTCTCCGGCCCCGTGGGGGAATCTGGCCCCGGCCCCGGCCGCCGGGTTACCCCCACAAACACCCGAAGTAACAAAAGGGCCTGCCCTCGACCGCAAAAGGGGGAGGCAGGCGGGAGTCGGGAGGGGCAGCCGGACAGGGCGGTGGAAGAC
>Ga0265298_10011647_pt1 | contig 10274 bp, 10 predicted proteins | sample AusTroGonzalo_MG_3_FD_193486 | JGI IMG/M metagenome (GOLD analysis project Ga0265298, IMG submission 193486) | Bovine rumen microbial communities from tropical cattle in Woodstock, Queensland, Australia - Gonzalo_01 | ecosystem: Host-associated > Mammals > Digestive system > Stomach > Rumen ... | reverse complement strand
GGCGACCAGATGGCTGTTCACGTGCCGCTCTCCAACGAGGCGCAGATGGAGACCAAGCTGCTGATGCTTTCTCCCAACAACATCTTCTCGCCCGCCAACGGCAAGCCGATCGCCAGTCCCACCCACGACATCACGCTGGGAAGCTACTATCTCACCTGTCAGCCCAACAACAAGGACAAGGCCAAGCTGTACCGCGACTACTTCGAAGTGCTGTACGCGATGCAGACCGGTTTCATCGGCATTCATGACGCCGTGCGCATCCCGAATCCCGATTTCGGCAAGGATACGATCTACGGCGACAAGAATTCCAAGTATATCCTCACGACCCCCGGCCGCTGCCTCTTCAACGAGATATGGGACAGGCGCCTCGGCTTCTACAACGCCGTCGCCAAGAAGAAGGATCTGGGAAAACTCATCAGCAACTCCTACATGATCGCCGGTCACGATGCGACCATCAAACTGCTGGACGATCTCAAGGATCTCGGTTACAAGCACTCCACGCTGGCTGGACTTTCGATCTCCATCACCGACCTTCAGGTGCCCGGGCGCAAGACCGAAATGATTGAGGCCGCCCGCAAGGAGGTGGACGGAGTTCTCGAGCAGTACAATAACGGTCTGCTCACCGACGGCGAGCGCTACAAAAAGGTCATCGATATCTGGACCCAGACCAGCAGCGCCGTTGCGAACGAGCTTTTCGAACACCTTGAAGCCGCCAGTCAGCGGGGCGAGATCAATCCGGTCTATGCCATGCTCGACTCCGGCGCCCGCGGCAGCAAGGATCAGATCCGTCAGCTGGCCGGTATGCGCGGACTTATGGCCAAGCCTTCGGGCGATATCATCGAACGGCCGATTCTTTCGAACTTCCGCGAGGGTCTGTCTGTGCTCGAATACTTCATCAGTACCCACGGCGCCCGCAAGGGTCTGGCCGACACCGCGCTCAAGACCGCCGACTCCGGTTATATGACCCGCCGTCTGGTGGATGTCGCACAGGATGTCATCTGCCGCGAGGAAGACTGCGGCACGACCAACGGCATCTGGACCAGCGCCATCACCGAAGGCGACGAAGTCATGCTGCCTCTGCGCGACCGCATCATCGGACGCTACTGCGCACAGGATATCCGCGATCCGGCCTACAATGACGGCCGCCTGATCATCGCCGCCGGAGAGGTGTTCACGCCCGAGGCGGCCGATCTCATCGACGCCCGCGGCATCAAGCGGGTGCTGATCCGCTCCGCGCTGACTTGCGAGACCCGCCACGGGCTCTGCGTCAAGTGCTACGGCCGCAATCTGGCCAGCGACCGCGAAGCCAAGGTCGGCGATGCGCTGGGCATCATCGCGGCGCAGTCCATCGGCGAACCCGGTACGCAGCTGACCATGCGTACGTTCCACATCGGCGGAACGGCGGCCAGCGCCTACAAGCAGCCGGTCATCACGGCGCACAGCAACGGTACGATCAAGTACTTCAACGTGCGCACGGTCAAGAACAACAAGGGCAAATCCGTGGTCGTCAACAAGAACGGCTACGTGGTCATCTACGATCCCGTCAAGGCCAAGGCCCTCGAGAAGCGTGCGAGAGAGAACATTCTCGGCGAGATCGCCGCGCTGGGGACGGTGCAGAAGGATTTCGACTTCTGGGCCGACGCCATTGAGGAAGCCGAGCTGGAACGCTACGATCTGGATACCGGATCCGTGCTCGACAAGGCCGACGGCGATTCCGTCAAGGAGGGCGAAGCGTTCATCAGCTGGGATCCCAGTCAGGTTCCGATCATCATTGAGCAGGCGGGTATCGTTCGTCTGAACGACTTGGTCGAGGGCGTCACCATCCAGAAGCAGAAACGCGGTTCCGCGGATCAGGGAATGGTGATGGAGCACCGGGACGATCTGCATCCCCAGATCGTCATCACCGATGCCGAGGGAACGATGCTGGCCAGTTATCCGCTGCCTTCCGGCGCTGTCCTCATGACCAAGAACGGTGCGAAGGTCACTCCCGGTATGGTCGTTGCCCGTGTGCCGCGTCAGTCCGCAAAGAACAAGGACATCATCGGCGGTCTGCCGCGGATCGCCGAGTTGTTTGAAGCGCGCATTCCCAAGGATGTGGCCGAGATCGCCCGCATCGACGGTGTGGTCGAGGTGGACAATCTGGTTCGCGGCAAGCGTCAGCTCGTCATCCGCGACAAGATCTCCGGCAACGAGGAGGTGCACAACAACATTCCGCTGCACAAGCGTCTCACGGTGAGCAAGGGCGATTACGTGAAGAAAGGTCAGAAACTGACCGAAGGCTCCATCGTGCCGCACACGCTGCTCGAGATCTGCGGCATCAACGAGCTGCAGCGTCATCTGGTCGATGAGATCCAGCTGGTGTACCGCACGCAGGGTGTCGAGATCAATGACAAGCACATCGAGATCATCATCCGGCAGATGATGCAGAAGGTCCGCATCACGTCGCCCGGCGACACGGATTATCTGCAGGGCGAGCAGCTTGACCGCGGAGAGTTCAACCGTGTCAATCGCCAAATCATCGACGAGGGCAAGACGCCTGCCGAAGCGGAACCGGTGCTTCTGGGTATCACCAAGGCGGCACTGGAGACCGAAAGTTTCATTTCGGCGGCCAGCTTCCAGGACACCACCCGTATTCTGACCGAGGCGGCCACGGTCGGCAAGATCGACGTTCTCGCCGGTTTCAAGGAGAACGTCATCACCGGTCACCTCATCCCTGCCGGAACCGGAACGGAACACATGCAGAAACTGAGGCTCAAGTATCTCGGGACCGAGATCGAACCCGATCCCGAACCTGTCGAGGAGTCCGCCGAAAAGACCGCCAGCGAGATCGCCGCCCAGTGGCGCGATACCGGTGACGATCAGGAGGAGAATGCGATGCCCGACGAGGCTAAGGAGCTTATTCTGGATGAGTCCGAAATTCAGGATCTCAACACGGAATCGGAAGATTTTTGAGATAAAAATGAAAAAAAAGGTCATAAATAAGCGTATTTGCGCGGTAAAGGCTTGAATTTGCCGCGCAGGCGTGCTATCTTATATGACTTGATGTGTGTGAATTGTAGTTTTTTTTCGAGTATATAACAGGAAAAAGCAGGAAAAAACCATGCCGACAATCAACCAGCTGGTGCGTTTCGGACGCGAAGAGAAAGAAAAGAAAAGCAAGTCCAAGGCTCTTGCGGCCTGCCCGCAGCGCCGCGGGGTCTGTCTTCAGGTGACCACCCGTACTCCCAAAAAGCCGAACTCGGCTTTGCGCAAGATCGCCCGTGTGCGCCTGACCAACGGTCAGGAAGTCACCGCCTACATCGGCGGCGAAGGCCATAACCTTCAGGAACACTCCGTCGTTCTGGTCAAGGGCGGCAGGGTGCGTGATCTGCCTGGCGTGCGCTACCACATCGTGCGCGGCGCTCTCGACAGTCTCGGCGTCGACAAGCGTCGTCAGGGCCGTTCCAAGTACGGCGCGAAGCAGCCCAAGGCCGGTGCCGACGACGCCAAGAAGAAGAAATAACATCCGATCTGAATAGGAGAAAGCCCAGGATATGAGAAGACGCAGTGCAGTTAAGCGGGAACTCGTTCCCGACATGAAGTACGACAGCAAACTGATCGCCCGGCTGATCAACACGATCATGAGCCGCGGCAAGAAGTCCACCGCGCAGCAGATCGTCTACGGCGCGCTCGACATCATCGGCGAGAAGAAAAAGGACATGGCCCCCATGGACGTTTTTCTGCAGGCGCTCGAGAATGTCAAGCCCACGCTCGAAGTCAAGAGCCGCCGCGTCGGCGGCGCCACCTATCAGGTGCCCATCGAGGTCGACCCCGAGCGTCAGGTCGCTCTGGCCATGCGCTGGATCTGTACCTATTCCCGCGGCCGCAAGGGCAAATCCATGACCGAGGCTCTGGCCGGCGAACTTCTCGATGCTTTCGAGAACACCGGTTCCTCCATCAAGAAGAAGGAAGATACCTTCAAGATGGCTCAGGCCAACAAGGCGTTTGCTCATTACCGCTGGTGATGCAACAGAAAATCTTTTTCGGAAAAAATGAGCAGCGACAGACAGGATTACAATGAAAGTCCGCGGCGGCAGGTCCGTCTCGGCAACGTTCGCAACATCGGTATCATGGCCCACATCGACGCGGGCAAGACGACGCTGACGGAGCGTATTCTCTTTTACTGCGGACGCAACTACAAGATCGGCGACACCCATGACGGAACGGCCACCATGGACTGGATGGCTCAGGAGCGCGAGCGCGGAATCACGATCACCAGCGCCGCCACCACCTGTTTCTGGAAGGGGCACAGGATCAATATCATCGACACTCCCGGACATGTCGATTTCACCGCCGAAGTGGAGCGCAGTCTGCGCGTTCTCGACGGTGCGGTCGCCGTGTTCTGCTCTGTCGGCAAAGTTCAGCCTCAGAGCGAAACTGTCTGGCGTCAGGCTCAGAAATACGGCGTTCCCATTATCGCGCTGGTCAACAAGATGGACCGGACCGGCGCCGATTTTCAGGGCGTCGTCGACGAGATCAGATCGAAACTCGGAGCCAATCCGCTTCCCGTGTATCTGCCCATCGGCAAGGAAGCCGATTTTCAGGGCGTGATCGACGTTCTTGAGGCCAAGGCGATCTATTTCAGCAGCGAGGACAACGGCGCCGAGGAGCATATCAAGGAGCTGACCGGAGAACAGCAGGCCGAGCAGAAAGAGGCCTTCCACAAGATCGTCGAAACTCTGGCCGACGTGGATGACGCCGTCATGGAGGTCTTCCTCGAGGACAAGGTTCCTCCCGTCGGGGAGCTGCGGGCCGCGCTCCGCCGCGCCACGCTGGCGGGCAAGGTCGTGCCCGTGGCTGCCGCTTCGGCCTTCAAGAACAAGGGCGTTCAGCCGCTGTTGGATGCCATCACCTACTATCTGCCCAGTCCCATCGACATCTGGGACATCAAGGGGACCGATCCCAATACCGGTGCCGAGATCACCCGTCACGTGGGCGATATGCAGCCTTTTTCGGCGCTGGTCTTCAAGATTATGAGCGATCCCTTTGTGGGCAAGCTCTATTATTTCCGCATTTACTCGGGCATCGCGGCGCAGGGGATGACCGTTTACAATCCGCGCACGGGAAAGGCCGAGCGTTTCGGTCGTCTGCTGCAGATGCACGCAAACCAGCGCGAGGAGCGGCAGGAGATCTTCTCAGGTGACATCGCGGCGGCGGTGGGATTGCGCAACGTCACCACCGGCGACACGCTCTGTCTGGAGTCCTGTCCCATCGCGCTGGAATCGATGACGTTCCCCGAGCCGGTGATCTCCATCGCCGTTGAACCCAAGAGCTCCGGCGACCGCGACAAGCTGACCAAGGGACTTCTGGCTCTGGCCGAAGAGGATCCCACCTTCCAGATCCACAGCGACGAAGAGACCGGGCAGACGATCATTTCGGGAATGGGCGAGCTTCACCTCGAGATCATTCTCGACCGGCTGATCCGCGAGTTCAAGGTCGAAGCCAACACGGGCGCGCCGCAGGTGGCCTACCGCGAGGCTCTGCAGAAGGAGGCCACGAGCGACATGCGCTTCGTGCGTCAGACCGGCGGCCGCGGCCAGTACGGTCACTGCATCATCAACGTCATTCCGCAGGAGCGCGGCGCCGGCATCACCGTCGAGAACAAGGTGGTGGGCGGCAACATTCCCAAGGAGTACATCAAGCCGATCGAGAACGGTATTCGCGAGGCGGCGCAGAGCGGTGTTCTGGCGGGGTATTCGGTGGTTGATTTCAAGGTCGAGATCGTCGACGGCAGCTACCACCCGGTGGACTCCAACGAAATGGCGTTCAAGATCGCCGGTTCCATGGCGTTCAAGGATGCCGCCAAAAAGGCGGGCATCGAACTTCTCGAACCGATCATGAAGGTCGAATTGACCACTCCCGATGAAAACATGGGAGACTTGATCGGCGACATTACCAGCCGCCGCGGCACGATCATCGAGATCAAGGCCGGAAACAACAGTTTCACTCAGGTGGTTGCTCATGTTCCTCTGTCGGAGCTGTTCGGATATGCGACAGCTATTCGTTCGCTCTCCCGCGGCCGCGCGACCTACTCGATGGAGCCGGCGCACTTCGAGCGTGTTCCCAAACAAGTTCAGGAAAAGATCTTGGAGAAAAAATAGTATGGCTACTGCAAAAACTCAACGGATCCGCATCCGGCTTCAGGCTTATGAGCACCGGATTCTGGATCAGTCGGTCAACGAGATTCTCGATGCTGCCAAGCGTACCGGTTCCATGGTCGCGGGTCCGATTCCGCTGCCGACCCGGATCGAGCGCTGGACGGTCAACCGTTCGCCCCACGTGGACAAGAAGTCCATGGAGCAGTTCGAGATGCGCACGCACAAGCGCGTGCTTGACATCGTCAATCCCAACGCCAAGACGGTGGATGCGCTGAAACAGCTCAATCTGCCCGCGGGCGTGGATATTTCAATCAAGACGGGATTCTGAAAAACCGTCGGAGAATGGCGTTTCCGCCGTGTCCCCGCATCCCGGAAAACGGGAAAGGGGTTGCGGCGGGGTTCGCTTTTTTTCGGGTGTAACGGTTTTTGCCGGGTCCCTAGATACCGCCGTTCCCGGCCGATTGGGAACGCGTATCGAAAGTTTCTCTACTTCGAGGAAAGGAGAAAGGTATGAAAGGTTTAATCGGTAAAAAAGTCGGAATGACTCAGGTCTACGATGACAAGGGCGTCCTGATCCCGGTGACGGTGATCGAGGCCGGTCCCTGTGTTGTGACCGCGGTCAAGACCGTCGAGCGTGACGGATACTCCGCCATTCAGCTGGGTTTCGGTTCACGCAAAGCCAAGAATCTCACCAAGGCCGACCGCGGGCATCTGGCCAAGGCCGGCGTCACGGGGGACAAACTCCCGGCGATCCTGCGTGAGATCCGCACCAGCGAGACCGCCGAGCCGGGGACCGTCCTCAAGGCGGACATCTTTGCCGACGGCGAATTTCTCGACGTGATCGGCGTCAGCAAGGGCCGCGGTTTTCAGGGCGTCGTCAAGCGCTGGAACTTCGGCGGCGGCCGTGCCAGCCACGGCGGAGCCTGGGTGCGTTGCACCGGATCCATCGGCTGCCGCGAGTGGCCCGGACGGATCATCAAGGGCAAACGTATGCCCGGACACACCGGCAATGTTCAGCGCACCGTCCAGAATCTGCAGATCGTGCGCGTCATGGCCGACGACAACGTTCTTCTGGTCAAGGGCGCTGTTCCCGGGGCCAACGGCGGAATTCTCACGATCCGCGGTGCTTTGAAGAAACCGGCGGCGAAGTAATTGGAGGGATGAACCATGTCTAAAACTTTGGATATCCTCGATTGCACCGGCGCCAAGGTCGGTGATTACGCGCTTCCCGAGAGCGCGATCGAGATGGAAAAAGGCACTCAGGCCGTGCATGATACGGTCGTGGCCTATCTGGCCGGCGCCCGCGCCGGTACGGCGTGCACCAAGACCCGCGGAATGGTTTCCGGCGGCGGTGCGAAACCTTTCCGTCAGAAGGGCCGCGGCGGCGCCCGTGCCGGTTCCGGCCGCAGTCCCGTGTGGGTCGGCGGCGGTACGATCTTCGGACCTGTCCCCCGCTCCTTCGCGAAGAAAATCAACAAGAAAGTTCTGGCGCTGGCCCTCAAGCGGTCGTTTTCGGAGCGTGTTGCCGAGGGTGACGTGATCGTTCTCGACAAGTTTGCTCTGCCGGATCACAAGACCCGCAGCGCCGTTGCCGTGCTCAAGAACCTCAAGGTCGCCGACGACACGGTTCTTCTGGCCGTCAGCGAGTTCGATGAAGCCGCGCTCTGCGCCACCGGCAATATCGCCAGCATGGTGCTTCGCCGCGCCGCGACCGTCAACGTGTACGAGCTGCTTCGCTTCAAGAAGGTCGTCTTCACGAAAGAGGCTCTCGACGCTTTCATCGGGCGTCTGGCGTAAGGAGGTGTTACAATGAAATCTGCATTTGATGTCATCATCGCTCCGGTCGTGACCGAGAAGTGCAACGCTCTTATTCAGGAGAAGAAGTACACTTTCCGCGTCGCTCCGGATGCCGGACGGATCGAGATCGGCAAGGCTGTCGAAGAGCTCTTCAAGGTCAAGGTCAAATCGGTCAACGTCATGAATTACCAGGGCAAGAAGAAGCGCGCCGGCCGTTCTCTCAAGGCCGGACGCCGTCCCGACTGGAAACGCGCCGTCGTCACTCTTGCCGAGGGAAGTATCGAGATCATCTAGGGGAGAAGAGATAAAATGGCTATCAAAAGTTATAATCCGACGACTCCCTCACGCCGTCACATGACGGTCGTTGACAAGTCCCAGTTGAGCAAGAGCGGTCCGGAGAAATCGCTGACCCGCGGCAAGAAGTCCACGGGCGGACGCAACAACACCGGCCGCATGACCACCCGTTTCCGCGGCGCGGGCAACAAGCGCCGTTTCCGGCTGGTCGATTTCCGCCGCACCAAGGACGGGATCCCTGCCAAGGTCATCTCTCTGGAGTACGATCCCAACCGCAGCGCCAACATCGCGCTCATCAGCTATGCCGACGGTGAAAAGTCCTACATCGTCGCTCCCAACGGCCTCAAGGTCGGTGATGTGGTGATGAATGGTCCCAAGGCCGAACTCAAGCCGGGCAACTGTCTGGCGATCAAGGATATCCCCGTCGGTGTGGATATCTGCTGCATCGAAATGATCCCCGGTTCGGGCGCGAAGCTCGTCCGTTCCGCCGGTCAGGTCGCCACTTTGCGCGGCAAGGAAGAAGATTATGCGCAGGTCAAACTGCCCTCCGGCGAGGTCCGCATGATCCACGTGAACTGCCGGGCCATGATCGGTCAGGTGGGTAATCTGGATCTGATGAACACCAAAATGGGCAAGGCCGGCAAAAAGCGTTACTTGGGATTCCGTCCGCACGTGCGCGGCGTCGCCCAGAACCCGGTCGATCATCCGATGGGCGGAGGTGAAGGACGCAGTTCCGGCGGCGGTCATCCCGTCTCTCCGTGGGGCAAACTTGCCAAAGGCAAACGTACCCGCAATCCGAAGAAGACTTCCAAGAACTTCATTGTCGAACGGAGGAAGAAGTAATGGCAAGATCTATCAAGAAAGGACCGTTTGTCGATCAGCATCTGCTCGACAAAGTCGAAAAGATGACCGGCGCCAAATCGCCGATCAAGACTTGGAGCCGCCGCTCTCTCATCATTCCGGATTTTGTCGGACACACTTTCAGCGTTCACAACGGAAAGAGCTTCGTCCAGGTTTTCGTGACCGAGAACATGGTCGGGCACAAACTCGGCGAGTTTGCTCCCACCCGTGTTTTCAAGGTGCACGGCGTCGTTTCCGGAAAGTAATTTCGGAAGGTCGTATTCTTTGCGACGGTCGTTTGGCAGCAAACGGCCGTCTGCTTTTTTTATCGGCAAGGCAGTTCGGGAGAGCAGATCATGGCGGAAGAACAGACACACGTTTTCAGTCGTTCCATAGCCGCGCAGCAGGCGGCGCAGATCATTGTCGAGACGGCGCGGCGCGGCGGCTTCATTCCGGGACCGGTATTCACCGCTCCGGAACTTGCCGAATCCGAAAAGGCGCTGATGCTGAAGATATTTGCCGCGGTGGCCGACAAACGGAAAAGGGACGGGGACGCATTGAGCGACGATACGGTCAGCTCGATGTTCACCTTTGTCTTTGCCCGGGCGGCGGAGGCCGTGACCAACTATGCCAACCATCGGCCCGACGATTTCTCGATGCTGGGACTTTTCGATGGCCGGGCGCCGCTGTACGCCGACGAACAGTTGACCGGGTATTTCAAAAAGTTGAGTTTTCCGGGAGAATGCGCTCAGAATTTCTGGGATTGGATCCATTCGGACGTCGTTCCCAAGGGGACCGATCCCCTTCTGGCGCTGATGGAGGCTCTGAAGTGGTGCTTCCGGCTCTCATGCCATATTGCGGTCACTTTTCTGCACGGCCGCGGATTCCGTTTCTCGTGATCTCCAGATTTTTCCGGTAGCCCGTTTCCCGGGGGGCGAGGGCCAGAGCCGCCGCAAAGCATTTTTCGGCTGCCTCCGGACGTCCCGAACGCAGGGCGATCACGCCCAGAAGATTGTACGCCCGATGCTGGGTGTCGTCGCACTCAAGGGCGCGCAGAAGTTCCTTCGCGGCATCCTCCGGTTTGCCGCGCCCGTTGAGAAAGACGGCGTAGTTGTAGTGAAGGACACTTGAATTGGGCGCTCTCCGCAGGGCCTCTGTGTAAAAACTCTGCGCCTGGGTATGTCTTGCCGGAAAGCGGGCGAGGAG
>Ga0265298_10011646_pt1 | contig 10275 bp, 9 predicted proteins | sample AusTroGonzalo_MG_3_FD_193486 | JGI IMG/M metagenome (GOLD analysis project Ga0265298, IMG submission 193486) | Bovine rumen microbial communities from tropical cattle in Woodstock, Queensland, Australia - Gonzalo_01 | ecosystem: Host-associated > Mammals > Digestive system > Stomach > Rumen ... | reverse complement strand
TGCAGGTAGGTGCGCCCAAAGGAGGAGGCGACCAGATTGATGGATTCGGTGGCACCGCGCGTGAAGATGACCTCTTGGGTGCTTGCCGCGTGAATGTATTGCCGTACGGTTTCGCGTGCTTTCTCAAATTCGTTGGTGGCTAACTGGCTGAGACAGTGAACCCCGCGATGAATATTACTGTTGATATGCAGGTAATAGTCGTTCAGCGCGTCTATCACGACTTGCGGTTTTTGCGTAGTCGCTGCATTGTCCAGGTAGACCAACGGTTTGCCGTAAACTTTTTCGTTCAATATGGGAAAATCTTCTCTATTCATGGGATGGATTATTTTCTGAAGAATTGGGTGAAATGTTGTTTTCGGACATTGTATTGTCTTGATTGTCAGTTTGATTCATAAACCGTAACTGGGTGGCGTACATGAGCACCCAAAGTATGGACATGATGATGCCGTTGAGGTTCATAGCGACCATTCCGCCAATGACAAAATTCAACATGCAGAATTCCAGTATTTTACCGATAGTGTAAAAATGGAACCCTGTTTTGTTGAGTTTCACCAGCATTAGGAAAGCGCCGCAGAAGAGGAGGGCCTCCACGATGACTAGCAGCAGGTACTGCCAACTGCTGATGGAAGTGTAAAGCGACAGGATTTGTTCCGCCTGTTCCGTTGAGAAAAGTTTCATTTCCTTGATGATCTCCATGGATTTCAGCATATAATTCGGGGAAATGGCCCAGCATAGATAGGCAGTGGCCGAGAACACGGCATCGACCATTGTAATAATGCCTAAAATCCAAAGTATAGGGGTTCGTTGCGGTTTATTTTCCATTATTCGTTATGATTTCCGGGTACATATTTTATAACATATCGTATTATCTTTCAGTATTTTGAAGCGTTCGTCAGAGCGCCATCCAATAATCCAGATGATTTGATCTTCAGCACACAACAGGCGGATTTGCGATTTTATGAAACGGTCGATTTTATGGTCGGTGAAGAAATCGCTGAGTTTTTGACGGCCTTTTGCCCCTAGGGGATAAAAGTAATCGCCAGGATGCCAGGAACGGATTTGCAGCGGGAAAGTCAGCTTATCCTTTGGTAGATATAGAATATCAGGATTATTTTCAAAAATCATATCTTCCTGATATTCAAACTCTTCTATATCAAAATATGGATTTAAATCTTCCAGAGAAAAAATATTGATAAAAGTCTTTTCCGAATTCGCTTTAGGTTGAATAATTAGAAAGTCTCTGTCAATCAGAAGAATATGCGTATCAGAGAAAAACTGTTTCCCTGGTTGGAAGAAAGTATTTTCCGAAAGTTTTTCGCTAACGACAGTCGGGAATCCAAATTCATTAAGTATCTCGTAGAGAACAAGTTTCTGGTCGTCACATTGGGCTAATTTGCTGCGGTTGATGCGGTATTGTCCGTTTTGTTCAGCCGCCATTTTTTGAATATCAGCCGCTATATGTTTTTGAAAATAAGCATATTGTCTTTGCAGAATTCGACGGGATGCGGCGGCAGTGGATAAAAACTGCGGATTGAGGGTTTCCATTTGCGGAATCACCTCGTGGCGAATGCGGTTGCGGGCAATGGTTTCGTCGCGGTTCGTGACATCCTCTACATATTCAATATTATGATTTTCAGCGTATTGACGGATTTCTTGAGCGGTGAAGCACAACATCGGTCGGATAATTTTGCCGTTGATAGAGGGGATGCCACACAGTCCTTTGAGGCCGGTGCCTCGACTGAGGTTGAGGAGCATCGTTTCGGCGGCGTCGGTGCTTTGATGTGCGGTAACGATGAAGTCAAAGTCGTCGGCGATTTCCGAAAACCACGCATAGCGCAGCTCGCGGGCAATCATCTCCACCGATTTTCCGGAGTTTTTCTGCAGCGCCAAGGTATCGAATTCCTGCAAGTAAAGTGGAACTTGCCAGCGGTTTGCCAGTTGCTGCACGAAACGCATGTCACGGTCGGAATCTGTGCCGCGCAAATGGAAGTTGCAGTGAGCCATAGCGAACGACAGACCGGCTTCGTGAAACAACGAAGCGGTAACGGTAGAGTCTGCGCCGCCGCTCACTGCCAGAAGGTAGCGTTTGTGCGTGGCGTCCTCGCCCGCCAGCGTCCGTAATTCCTGCAGAAACCGATTCAGCATATTACGACTCAAAACCAGAACGAAGTTTGAAATAGCGGCGGAGTTCCATCTGCATATACTCGAAGGAGCCGAAGTTGATGGTCTTCGGAGTCTCATTCTTGCGCATCATCACCATGCCGTTGGTGGTGCCGTCGATGTAAGGGGTGATGTCGGTCTCCATCGCGAAAGTAAGTTCAAAATCCCGCACGGTCACGCGGTTGTAATTGCCGCTGACCTCTTCAAACAGGATGCCATTTTCCTCGCAGAAAGACTGCAGCATCGGGATGGTTTCGTCCCACATTTCGGGCTTTTCATGCGGGTTGAAGAAGAAAACCACGGCGTTATAGTCGGGTAGCGTATCCACAATTTCCGACATCTCGAAACGTCCATCATCATTGATGAAAAACTGTTCCACTGTTCTCGCTTTCCGATGGTATTTTTCCGGATCGCGAATGAAGTCCTGTTTAGTGGCTTTGGATACGGAATGGATCCATTCGTACTCTTTTGTGGTGCGGAACTGTCCATCTGCGAGACGCACAGTTTGCCATTTTTCGGTTTCCAGATTCTCGTTTTGTTGGTTGGCGATGTTGATGGCCACAGGCAGCACGTCGAGGATGCGCTGGGTACCGAATCCAGAGGTGGTGATAAGGTACCGCCATTCCCGGTTTTCAGATTGCAACAACCACAATTCCCGACCTTCGGGCAGACGTTCAACACATTCCACTCCCCATTCTTTGGGAAAATCGACCTTGGCGGTCCATTTTTTACCCTGAAAATCCTTTGCTTTTTCCAAAAAGGTCTCCAACACACTTTCTTGCAGCGGGTAGAGTGTTTTTTGGTCGTGCACATTGGCAGTCAATGTGTCACGAATCACCTCCATAGGGTATATTACGGATTCTTCGCCGTCGCTAATTTGGTCGTTACCTTTTGAATGACAATTGGTTAGGAGAACGGCCAAACAAATGGCAATGATATAGGTTAAAGGTTTTCGGTTCATTTTGATTTTTTCGGCAAAGATAGTAAATTTGGTTACGCGGTTAATAAAAGGGAAACCATTTTACGGACTTCCACGGCTTCTTTTACGTCGTGGACGCGGAGGATGTCGGTGCCTTTCATTAGGGCGATGGTGTTGAGCACGGTGGTGCCGTTGAGCGCGTGGTCAGCATCGGTATTTAATAATTTGTAAATCATAGATTTACGAGATATTCCAACGAGAATGGGGTATCCGAGTTGTTGGAACACTTCCAGATTTTGCATCAGGAAATAGTTCTGTTCCAAAGTTTTACCGAATCCGAAGCCGGGGTCAATGATGATGTCGTGGACGTGATGGGCATGAAGTTTCTCCACTTGTTCGCCGAAAAATTTCAGGATGTCAGCGAGAATATCCTGATATTGGGTATGTTGCTGCATGACAGACGGTTTCGCCGTTGTGTGCATTAAGCAGTAGGGCACTTGCAATTGTCCGACGGTGGGGATCATGTCGGGGTCGAAGGTGCCGCCGGAGATGTCGTTGATCATATCGGCACCCGCCTCCACCGCGGCTTTGGCCACGGACGCGCGGTAAGTGTCGATGGAGAGCACTGCTTCGGGGAATTGTTTGCGAATGAGATGGACCGCCGACACGATGCGGGAGATTTCCTCTTCTTCAGGGATCTCCATAGCGTTGGGGCGGGTGGACATGGCGCCGATGTCAATGATGTCGCCGCCTTCCGACAAAATTTGCGTGGCGCGTCCCCGTACCGCGTCTTCTGTCAAATATCGTCCACCGTCAAAGAAAGAGTCTTCGGTGACGTTCAGGATGCCCATGATGAGGGGCCCGTTCGGGGTGATTTTTCCGTTAAAGTTGTACATTGTTTAGGGGATTAGGCAAAAGGCAAAAGGCAAAAGGCAAAAGTTAGTAGTTAGTAGTTAGCAGTTAGCAGTTAAGGGGAACGAAATGGACTACCCCAATAATTATCCATTATCCATTAGAAAAAAGGGACAGCCTTACGACCGTCCCTCTCATATATAATATTGTATCAATATTATTTTACGACAACTTTGGTGGTGTAAACCTTACCGTTTTGGTTGATCTTGAGCATGTAAACGCCGCTGTTGAGGTTAGCCACGTTCACTTGAGCGGTACCGGTGATGGTTTCGCTATAGACTTGTTGACCAACGATGTTGAAGAGTTGGATGTTAGCCTTCTCGTCGTTTCCAAGGTTAACGGTGAAGTTGTTGGTGGCAGGATTCGGGTAAACAGTGGGGTTGTTCTTCTCAATTTCAGGAACATTCACGATTTCGCAGTTGTTGCAAGAAACTTTGGTGACGATCCAAGGATAGTGGCAAGTTGAGTTCCAGATAGGAGCAGGATAGAGGTAATCGCGGAAGAAATCTTGACCATTGTGGTTTACGTTATATTCGCTGATGATAGTACCTTGGTTGTAGTTGTAGAAAATCTCATCAGGAGGAGTAGAAGCGCTACCGCCAGCCCAAGGATAGTAATTAGAACGAGGATCTTTGTAAATCCAACCATAGAAGCGAGAGTGGTCGTTAATATCATCATTCAAAGGAACGTTATAAGCGCGTTTGAATGTGTAAGTGATATTGATAGCTTTATCGGTGATGCCGGTCAAGTTGATGGGCAGGATATATTCAGCAACGCTGATACCTTCTTCGCTGGATTCAGCGATATCGTCAGCTGTCAAGGGCAATTTATAGATGGTGGCACCAGTGGTCAAGTGAGTGTTCATATCGTAAGGAACTTCAACATATTGAACAACATTGGTTTGGCCTTGGCCGACAGACAAGGTCATAAGTTCGCCACTGAGGGCGGTGTTCACAGCCACGATGAGAGTGTCAACATTGCCATCAGGAACGCTGGTACCGCGAAGGTAGCTACCTAAAACGGCGATGGTGTCGATGTTGTAAGAGCTGGTGTAGTTCAGGGTAATATCACCTTCAGCGGCAACATCATCCCAAACAGAGTTGGTGAAGTCATAAGTTTGGCCCCAACCGAACCAGAATCCGTAACCAGTGTCGCCATCGCTATAATGGGTCAAACCGTTGGAGTCAACAGCCACGCGACCGATTGCGATGTCATCGATAGTTGCTTCACTGCCCCAATATGCGTAAATGGTTGCAGGATATTCCATCCATTGACTGGCAGCACCAGTTCTGTCGTTAGAATTGTGATGTTTGAATTCGGGTTTTCCAGCGATTTTAACGGGTTCCGAACGGAACGTTCTCGGCTGGATCTGTGCAAAGCTGAAAGAAACCATCAGCATCACAGCAATTAACATGTAAAGTTTTTTCATTTTTTGATAATTTTGATTATTAATTATTTTGGATAAATTTCGACGCTGCAAAGATATAGTTTTTATTGATACCTCGGCATGTTTTTTTTTCTAAAAAATCTTAAAAATGAATTGTTCATAATTATATTAAAATAGAGCTCCCCAAAATTGGGAAATCTGACGTTGCTATGCCTGAAAAAAAAATCGTTGCAAATGAGTGAACGGATAGAAAAATATTGTATTTTTGCGCCGCTTTTCAAAACGAAAAATTCGTGACGGAAAACACCTGAAATCTTTCAGAAAATTCCAAATGGACAATGTTTCGTCACGATAAATCCAATTGCAAGTTTTATCAACATAAATGAGACAATATTTATAATGTCAGACATTAACGAAAACAAACCCAGAAGAAGAAGAGTGGTTAGAGGTGGAGAAGGATTGCTGGCCACTTCGAATGAGACGAAAATGAAAGGGAAGGCCCGTGTGGCGGAAAAACCCAATGTACCTTTGTTTGGAAATGCCAAGGCAGAAGTTGAGGCAAAAAAGGCGGAACATGAGGAACCTCAGCAGGAGGAAATCATCCAATTTGCCAATCCGTTGCCCCTTGCGGAAAAGCCGACACGCACTCGCGGTCGCTTAGGTCGCGCGAAAAAAGAGGAGCAAAAAGAGGTCCAGCCGATGGAAGAACAAGCGCCCGCCCCGACGGAGAAAAAACGTCGCGGCCGTCCCAAAAAACAGGTTGTGATTGAACCGGAAGCCCCTGTTGAAACTATGGTGGAAGAGTTGATGCCTGAAACGCCGAGTCAACCCGCTGAATATACGCTCTTTGATGAGGAACCGCCCGTGGAACCCGCACCTGCCCCGGTAGAGAAAAAACGTCGCGGTCGTCCCAAAAAGAAAACCGCCGAAACTCCCGTCGAAACGGAAAAGGTAGCTGAGCCGCAGCCTTCTGAAAAAGAGGAAAAACATTATAAAAAGGAGCATAAAAAGGAAAAAGCTGAATATCAGGTACCTCAGGACGAGTCAGAAGCCCAGGTGCAAGAAGGTCCTGTGCCTTATATGGCTGATGCTCAATACGAAGGCTCTGTCATGGCCGAGGGTGTGCTTGAAATCACCAGTGAAAACTGCGGATTCCTGCGCTCCTCCGACTATAACTATCTTTCCTCTCCCGACGATATCTATGTCTCCATGTCGCAGATCAAGCTCTTTGGTCTGAAAAACGGAGACACGGTCTATGGTGCCATCCGTCCGCCGAAACCGGGTGAGAAATATTTCCCGTTGACCAAAATCGACAAAATCAACGGATGTCTGCCTGAGGATATTCGTGACCGTATCCCGTTCGACTACCTCACTCCGATGTTCCCGGACGAGAAGATCAATATCACGGGTCACCCCGGTTGCAAGCTCTCCACCCGCATCATCGACCTCTTTGCCCCCATCGGCAAGGGTCAACGCGGATTGATTGTGGCTCAGCCAAAAACGGGTAAAACCGTGTTACTCAAGGATATTGCTAATGCTATCGCCTACAACCACCCGGAAATTTACCTGATTATCTTGCTCATTGACGAGCGTCCTGAGGAGGTGACGGACATGCAGCGCAGTGTGAACGCCGAGGTGATTTCCTCCACGTTCGATGAACCGGCGGAACGCCACGTGAAGATCGCCAATATGGTGCTTGACAAGGCGAAACGCATGGTGGAGTGCGGTCACGATGTCTGCATCCTGCTCGACTCCATCACCCGTCTGGCCCGCGCTTTCAACACCATGGCGCCCGCATCCGGCAAGGTGCTCTCCGGCGGCGTGGAAGCCAATGCCCTGCAGAAGCCTAAACGCTTCTTCGGTGCCGCCCGTAACGTGGAAAACGGCGGTTCCCTGACCATCATCTCCACCGCCCTCATCGACACGGGTTCCCGTATGGACGAGGTCATTTTCGAGGAGTTTAAGGGCACCGGTAACATGGAGTTGCAACTCGACCGCAAACTCGCCAACAAGCGTATCTATCCGGCTGTCGATATCGTGGCTTCCAGTACACGTCGTGACGACCTGCTGCAAGATGCCGCCACGCTTCAAAAAGTGTGGATTCTGCGCAACCATATCGCCGATATGACAACTATCGAAGCTATGAATTTGGTTATCAGCAATATGGAAGACACTAAGACCAACGAAGAGTTCTTGAATTCCATGAACGGGTGATTACAGTTAGTAGTTAGCAGTTAGTAGTTAGCAGTTGTTGGGGGAGTACTTTTTTATCCCCTTAATTGTAAGATTCTCCTCAATAGAACTAAAAGGTCAAAGTCAAGGTCAAAGTCAAAAGTCAAGGTCAAAGTCAAAGTAGTTGAAACTACTAATCTATGTTTAAAAAGATATTTTTCCCGATAGTTGTGTTTATGTGTCTTGTCATGACGCTTCGGGCGGACACCTACGCGGCTTTTTATGCGGAAGAAATCTATTTGGCCCATCTTTTGGACACCATTGACGACCGCTATGATATTGAGGCTCTGGAGTTTGTGGCCAACGAGATGTCCCAAAAACTCAATGGTACAATGTTGGTGGCGGTAGGTGATACGGTGTTGTTGGAGTATGCCTACGGGGAATTGCGTTTGACAGGGGAGCCGCCTCGGTGTAATGTGCAGGAGGAAAACCGCATGACCGAAACAACATTATTTGATTTAGCCTCTATTTCCAAACAGTTCACGGCGGTTGCCGTTCTGCAACTTTGCGCACAAGGTCTTATTCATCTGGAGGACACCATTACTGGATATTTTCCTGATATTCCTTACAAAGATGTGACTATCAAGCATTTGTTGACTCATACTTCGGGGATTCCGGAATATTTCAAATTCAAATATTCCGTGTATGGTTCAACGGCTTTTGTGACTAATCAATTGCTTTTGGATGTTTTGGGAAAAAAGAATTATGCCAAAACATTTCCCACGGGCACGAAGTTCGAGTATGTGAATACCAACTATGCGATTTTGGCGGCGTTAGTGGCCAAAGTATCAGGAATGACGTTTGAAGAATATGTCCACAAGCATATTTTTGAACCTGCAGGGATGAAAAACACATGTTTTTTCACAGAAATTGTGGGAATTGATGCCAAACACGGCAAAAAATATCCTGATGTGGATCCGAAGTCGGAGGATGTGAACGTACAGCCGCTGCCGAGAGGGGAAGTGGTGGCCGTGCCCATTGCGCGAGGTCATCGCAAGTCAGCCACTTGTGCACGCTACGACCGCCTCAACGGAATACTTGGCGATAAGGGCATCTATTCCAATGTGGAGGATATGCTTCGCTGGGCTAACGCTATGTTCATTGACTACAAGATTCTGCCGAAGGAGTGGGTGGATTTGGCCACACAACGGGAAAACCAACTGAATAACGGTAGCCTCCCCAAGAGCATTTATGGCTACGGCTATCGTATCGAGATGAGCCCGACGCATGGGAAGTTGGTCTACCACGGCGGTCTATGGAACGGCTTCCAGAATCTTTTCCTCTATCGCCCCTCCGACCACGTCGTCATCATCTTCCTCAGCAACTTTTACAACCGAGCCCACGCCGGCCGCAGCAACGATATGCTCAATATTCTCGATGGAATTCAGGAGGAGATCACGGATGAGGAAATCATTAACGAATGAGACCTTTGACCTATGATTATTGACTTCGGACAAATCACAATCTTCATACGTCATACGTCAAACATCAAACGTCATACGTCAAACATCAAACATCAAACGTCTAAATAATGAACCATTATCCCGCCAATTACCACACCCACAGCCTCTATTGTGACGGCAAAAGCACGTTGGAAGAACAAATGCGCGAAGCTGAGAAGCAAGGACTTCTGCAGTTAGGTTTTTCTTCGCACTCACCGGTGCCGTTTGAGAACTCTTTTGCGATTTTGGAGGAGAAAGTGCCGGAATACGTGAAAGAAATTGACGAATTACAGCAGAAAACGGATGTTAAATTGTTGAAATCATTGGAATGCGACTTCATTCCGGGAGTGACCAAGGATTTCGACGATTGGCGCACGACCTATCATCTTGACTACATTATCGGCGGGGTGCATTTGGTGAAACCGCATCATGGCGACGGCTTATGGTTCATCGACGGTTCCAAGCAGGAGACTTACGACAACGGTTTGCGCGACCTGTTCGACCATAACATCAAGGTGGCCGTCACCGCTTTTTGGGAGCAAACATTCGAAATGTTGGAAACCCAGAACATAGATGTGATCGCCCATTTCGACAAGATTAAAATGCACAACCGCAACCGCTTCTTCACGGAAGATGAAAGCTGGTATAAAATATTGGCAGACAAAGCGATACAGTTGATTAAACGACACGATGTCATTATTGAGGTGAACACTCGTGGGCTATACAAAAAACGTTGTGACCATTTCTATCCCTCTACGGAGTTGCTGATGAAGGCGCGCAAGGCCGACATCCCGGTGATTGTCAGCAGCGATGCCCACAAGGCTGAGGAACTTACGCTGTTTGTGCCCGAGGCCCTTGCCGAATTGCAACGCTGCGGTTACGATCACACCGCGCGGTTTGATGTGGGAACGGGGAAATTCGTGTATTAGCCCTAGATTACGCTTCTTCGTCGCTTATGTGGGGTTAATTGCCCTTCGTGCGTTTTTGTCCCTTCGGGACTGCAGTAGAGACGGTGTGCACACCGTCTCTACTACCTTGCCCTTCGGGCACCCCTTCTAATAAACGGGGAATTGGGGTTGCCCGTAACTGTTGCCTATTGCCTGTTGCCTGCTGCCTATTGCCTGTTGCCTTTAACCTTCTAACCATTTAACCTTTTTTTGTACTTTTGCGCACAAAATCTCAAATAGATGGAAAACAAGGCTGCACAATTTTTAGAACGATAC